>JACDJA010000066.1_pt1 | contig 157663 bp, 134 predicted proteins | sample 7449241 | NCBI WGS metagenome assembly JACDJA01 (sample SAMN14253289, study PRJNA609438) | sludge metagenome | isolation source: initial anaerobic sludge | collected 2018-12-20 | reverse complement strand
CGATTCGCCGGCCCCGAGGCCGAAGGCGAGTTCGCGGGCATTGCCGCCACACTGGAAACCGACCGGCACGGCACCCGCTTTGCACCGGGCGCATTCGCCGCATCGCTGGCTGACTGGCGTCGGCGTGGCGCACTTCCGCCACTTCTGTGGGCGCACGACCCCGGCGAGCCGATTGGCGCGCTGCTGACCGCGCAGGAAACCGACGCAGGCCTTGAGGTCACCGGACGCCTTGCACTCGGCACCGGCAACGGTCGCCGCGCGCATGAACTGCTGAAAACTGGCCCAGGCGCACTCGGCCTGTCGGTTGGTTTCATCGAGGTCGAAACGGATTACTCCGGCCCTGTGCCGATCTTCCGCGAAGTGGACTGGCTTGAACTGAGCCTGGTCGCCACGCCATCGCAGGCCGGTGCAGTTGTCACGCAGGTGCGCGCCGCCGACCGCTTCAACACCCGCAAGGAATTTGAACACGCAGCGCGTCAAGCGCTGGGACTGTCAGCCAACGAAGCGAAACGCCTCGCTGCTGGCGGATGGGGAGCGCTCGCTCGACAGGAGCAGGACGACGAACCCGACCAACGCGCGACCGCACTCGCTGCCGCGCTTACCCGAATCGCAAACACAAGGATCTGATTCATGGACATCAATATCCAAACAATCACCCGCGCCGCTGAGAAACTGGAAGCGGTTGTCACCCGACAGGCTGAGCAGGGCGAGCGCATCGCCGACTTGTCAGCGAACCTTCAGGCCGTCGAGCAGATTGTCGCTGGTGCGCAGGCGCGCGGTACTGGCATCGTCGCGCATCGCAATCATGGCATCGGCGCATCGCTGATCCAGCGCATCGACGCGGGCGAGGCCGACGGATTCGCCGCACTGCGCGAGGGCAACACCAGCAAGGCTCGAGCACGGCTGGAGACCAGCATCCGCGCTGCACTCACGCACAACGGCGGTTCGACCAGTGAGACAGGCATGCCGAGCCAGCCGGAAACTGGCGCGGTGTACGGTGGCCCTGTTCGCCGCCTGTCGCTGCTGGAAGCGCTGCCGTCCCGCCCGACCACACGCGATGCCGTCGAGTTCGTCCGGATCACCGCCGACGACAATGCCGACGTGCAGTTCCCCGAAGGCACCGAGAAGGCCGAGATCGATCTGGAAGGCGAACTGGTGCGGGCCGAAATCGCCACCGTCGCCGGGCACACGACGGCATCCAAGCAGGTGCTGTCCGATGCCGAAGCCCTGTCGGCGACCGTTGACCGCATCATGCGCGGCAAGGTGTCGAGCAAAGCCGAAGCCGAACTGGTCACCGGCGCTGGTGGCCCCGGCCACGTCGAAGGCCTGCTGACGCAAGCCCCGACCTTCGTTCCGAGCATCGCCACCGAACCGGCAGACATCATCGGCGAGTGCCTGGCCAGCATGGAGGACGATGGCTACACCGTCGGCCTGGTCCTGCTGAACCCCTTGGACTGGTTCGCGCTCCAGACCGAGCGCGCCACGCCTTCCGGCGAATACCTGTTCGGCTCGCCTGCCGCACCGATCGCGCCGGGTTTGTGGAACCGTCCCGTGGTGCTTTCCAGTAGCGTTCCGCGCGGCACTGGCGCTGCCGTGGATACCGCCTACGTGACCCTGCTGGACCGCCAACAGGTCACGGTGGAAGCGTCCGAGCATCACAAGGACAACTTCACAAAAAACTTGGTCACGATCCGAGCCGAAGCGCGTATCGGCCTGGAGGTCACCGACCAATGGGCAATCCGTAAGTTCGACCTGAGCGCCGCATCGTCGAGCTGATCCAGACCCGCATCCCTGCCCATCGGCCCGGTCGGTGGGTAGGGGTACGGTCAGAGTTCGCGGCCTTTCACCACGGCACGCGGCGACCAGTCATTTTGTTGCACGCCTGACTGAAAAACCTTTTCCCACAATCCCGGAAACCCACCATGATGAGCGCAAGAGTCGTCCCCATTGCCGCAGGCCGCGAGGTGCCACCGCAGCACCTGGGCGAGCCTGGACGCGCGTTGTGGAAGTCGATCCAGCGCGACCACGAAATCACCGATGGCGCTGGCCTGGCGTTGCTGGCGCGGGCGTGTGAGGCACAAGACAGGCTCGCGCAGGTACGGGCGCAGCTCGCGGCCGATGGCCTGCTGGTAGCTGGCTACAAGAAGCAGCCGCGTCCGCATCCACTTCTGGCCGTCGAGGCCGAAACTACTCGCCTGCAGCTCGCAGCGATTCGCGCGCTTGGCTTGGAGGTCGACCAATGAAACGAGTACGCCGAAAGCCGCGCATGTCGCGCCGCGAGCGCGAACACCTGGCCGCTTTCCTTCATCTACTGGCAGACGGGCCGCGCGAGGAAGTCGCCAATCCATTCCTGGCGATCCGATTCGGCTCCGAGCCGGAGCGCTTCGCCGCGCTGTGGCAAGAACACGGCGAGGGCATTGTCGAGCGATGGCGCGAAGCCGGGCACAAGCCGTCGCGCTGGTGGCGCTGGATGGCTGGCCGCGCTGGCGTGACCGTCCCGAAGGCCGCCTGATCGCGGGCACTGCGCCCCAGCGAGTCGTAACGACGCCCGGCCATGTGCCGGGCTTTTCTTTGCCTGCCGGCCCTGGCGGGGTTTTCGATCTATCGGCGCGAGGGTCGGCAGGCCACCATGAACGCATCCGGACGGTTGTGTGTCTGGATGTTGGCTTTCTGAAAAATCAGTCTGTAAGTAACTGATTTTATTGATTAGTTGGCGGAGTGAGAGGGATTCGAACCCTCGATGGAGCTTTTGACCCCATACTCCCTTAGCAGGGGAGCCCCTTCGGCCTCTCGGGCATCACTCCGTATGCGACGGCGACCCAGCGTGCTGGCGACGGCCTCACGGTGGACGCGGAAGGATACCGGGTCGGGCCGTCTCGGTAAAGACCATCCTGACGACGGCTCTGCGCGGCGCGCTGTCGCTGGTCCGGCGGGGGTGCTGCAAGGTACGGTGCTTGATCCAGGGGCATCAGGGAAAGTCTGAACCAGACTCCCAGTCATTCCAGCGAGGGCTGGCCGCTGCTGACGGACGAAGGTCGGTCCAATCCATTCCAAAAACAACAACACGGATCCCGGCCTTCGCCGGGATGACGACTTGTTCAGACGCTGGGGTTTTCCCACGGCTTCCCCTGCGAAGACTAAACCCCGCGCCGGAGGCGTAGCCCCGACCTGCGAACCGTCTCCGTAGCCGGACGAGCCGCCGTGCGTTGCGCACCGCCGCGGGTCGGCCCCGGATCATGTCCGGGGCAGGCCCTGCGTGGCCGGCGCTGCCTGCTGAGCGGATGCGCTCCATGGCCCGTGCCTGTCACACTTCGCACTTTCGAGGGCTGTGGCCCGACCGTCCATGGAGTGGCAATGAGCGAAATCCGCGATCTGTTCGAGCGCAACCATGCCTGGGCCGAGCGCATCGAGAGGGAGGAGCCGGGCTTCTTCCGGCGTCTTTCGCAGCAGCAGGCACCCGGATTCCTCTGGATCGGATGCTCGGACTCGCGCGTGCCTTCCACCCAGATCGTGGACATCGATCCCGGTGCGATCTTCGTGCACCGCAACGTCTCCAACGTGGTGGTGCACACCGACTTCAACGCGCTATCGACCATCCAGTTCGCGGTCGATGCGCTCAAGGTGCGCCACATCATGGTGGTCGGCCACTACGGCTGCGGCGGCGTGGGTGCGGCGCTGCGGGGCGAGCGCATGGGGCTGATCGACAACTGGCTGCGGCATGTGAGCGACGTGGCCGCCACGCATCGCCGGATGCTGGACGAGTCCCTGCCCTTCCAGGTGCGCCACGACCGGCTCTGCGAGCTCAATGCCATCGAACAGGCGATGCACGTGTGCGCCACGAACATCGTGCGCGACGCATGGGCACGCGGCCAGAGCCTGCGCGTGCACGCCTGGGTGTACGGCCTGAGCGACGGCCACCTGCATGACCTGGGCCTGGACATCGCCGGCCTGGACGAGGTGGAGGAGCGCTATCGCATGGCGATCCAGCGCCTGGCCGACCGCTGGGCGACCGAATCAGCGCCGTGACGCACGCGCACCGGTCCAAGGCCCGGCGGGATGCAGCGCTCAGCGCCCGCGCGCTTCCGCCTTCTTCGCCGAATCCGCAATGAAGGCGCGCACTTCTTCTTCCAGCACCGGCAGCGTGACCGAGCCGAGGTTGAGGATGGTGTCGTGGAAGGCCTTGATGTCGAAGGCGTCGCCGAGCGCGGCTTCGGCCTCTGCGCGCAGCTTGACGATCAGTATTTCGCCCAGCTTGTAGCTCAACGCCTGCGCCGGCCAGGAGATGTAGCGGTCGATTTCGGTGGTGACCTCGTGCTCGGACAGGGCGGTGTTGTCGCGCAGGAAAGCCAGGGCCTGGTCGCGGCTCCAGCCCTTGTGGTGAATGCCGGTGTCGATCACCAGGCGCGCGGCGCGCCACATTTCGTAGGTGAGGCGGCCGAAGTGCTCGTAGGGCGTGCGGTAGATGCCCATGTCCACGCCCAGCTTCTCGCAGTAGAGCCCCCAGCCTTCGCCATAGGCCGAAATGTAGTTCTCGCGCCGGAACGCCGGCTGCGCGTCCTGTTCGGCGGCGATCGCGCCCTGCAGCGCGTGGCCGGGATCGGATTCGTGCAAGGTCAGCGCCGGCAGGTTGTAGAGCGGACGCGCCGGCAGGTTGTAGGTGTTCACCCAGTAGGTGCCGTTGCCGCCGCGCCCGGCGGTCCAGAACGGCGCAATGTCGTCGGGCACCGGGATGATCCGGAAACGCGCCCGCGGCAGGGTCATGTACTTGCCGATCTGCGCGTCCACGCGCTTGGAAATCCAGGCCGCGTGCATGAGCAGCTCTTCGCCGGTTTCCACGTAGAACTGCGGGTCGGTGCGGAGGAATTCGAGAAAGGCCGAGAAGTCTCCCTCAAAGCCTGTTTCGACGATGATCGCTTCCATTTCAGTGCGGATGCGCGCCACTTCCGCAAGGCCGGTCTGGTGGATGGCCTCGGGTTCGAGGTCGAGCGTGGTGTATTCGCGGATCTGCTGGCGGTACCAGGCTTCGCCCTCGGGCATGGCCTCGGCGGCCAGCGTGGTGCGGGCGGCCGGCACATAGTCCTCGCGGAAGAAGCGCAGCAGTTCGGCATACGCCGGCTGCACGCGCTGCGCGAGCGCCGCCCTGCCCGCCTGGCGCAGCGCCACCTGCTTTTCCGCCGGAATCGCGGCGGGCATGGCCTTGAACGGCTCCCAGAATGCAAGCGACTCCACCTCGGATGCCTCGGCAATCATCGCGATCGAGACATCGCGCCCGTCCAGCACCGCGCGCGGCACGCTGAAGCCGCGCGCAAGGCCGGCGCGCATGTTGGTGATTTCCTGATCGAAGTAGCGCGGAACGTCGTTCAGGCGCGCGATGTAGGCGCGGTAGTCGTCTTCGTTGCGAAACGGGCGGCGCGCCATGAAGGAGAGGTTCGACCAGAACGAGGAATCGCTGTTGAACGGCATCTCGTAGCTGCGAAAACGCACCTTTGCCGCGAGGTTCTCGACCTGCGCGCGATACACCCGGTAGTTGATGCGCTGGCCGTGCGACAGCGCCGCCGGGTCGATGGCATCGAGCTGGCGCAGCACGTCATCCCACACCTTCAGGCGTGCGGCCTGGGTGGCGGCATCGACGTTCGGCAGTCGGGTGCGGCTGGAAAAGTCGCCGTCCTCCGGACTGCGGCCGAGCTCCTTCTGTCGCCAGCCCCACTCGGCTTCATGGATCTTCACGAACGCCGCATCCGCCTGCGCGGACGCATCGCGCGCGGGCGCACGCGCCTGCGACGCCAGCGGCAGGGCGAGAAAAAGCGTCAGCGCGAGGGCGAGTGTGTTCTTCATGCAGGGTTTCCGTGGGGCGTGGCCAACCTTGGATGATGGCAGCGCGCGCTGCGCCCGTCCCGTGTCCGAGGTCACGCCTCAGGCGCGATCAAAGGCATAGGCCAGCACATCGGCGATGTCGTCGGTGCCCGTCATCGCCATCAGCAGCCGTTCCACGCCCAGCGCCACGCCGGCGCAGTCGGGCAGGCCGCGCTCGAGGGCGGCGAGAAGCTGCCGATCGATCGGCAGCTCGCGCTGGCCGCGCGCGCGGCGGCGGCGGTTGTCGCTCTCGAAGCGCGCGCGCTGTTCGGCGGCGTCGGTCAGCTCGTGATAGCCGTTGGCCAGCTCCCGCTCGCCCAGATAAAGCTCGAAACGTTCGGCCAGCGCATCGCCGCCCTCGCCGACCACCCGCGCCAGCGCGCACTGGCCGGGTGGAAAATCGAACACCACGGTGAGCCGATCCGCGGGGAAGCGGGCTTGCAGGCGATGGGTCATCAGCAGATCGAGCCAGTCGTCGCGCGACAGTCCATCGGCGCGGATGTCGAGGTCGGCGAGCGGTTCGCGCAGGGTTTCCAGGCGCGCGGTGAAGGGATCGAAGCCGAAGGCATCGCGGTAGAGGCTGCGGTAATCGACGCGGTGGATGCCGAGCGCGACTCCCGCATCGGCCATCAGGCTGCGCACAAGCTGCGCGGCTTCTTCCGCCAGCTCGCGGTGGCTCCAGCCGACGCGGTACCACTCCAGCATCGTGAACTCGGGATTGTGGTGCCGTCCCGCTTCGCCATCGCGGAACACCCGGCCCAGCTCGTAGCAGTCGCCGATCCCTTCGGCCAAAAGGCGCTTGAGCGCGAACTCGGGCGAGGTGCGCATCCAGCGCTCGCGCGAGCCGCCATCGGGCAACGGGCCGGAAAAACGCGTGGAAAAGCTCTCGATGTTGGGCTCGGTATTGGCCCCGGCGGAGAAGATCGGGGTTTCCACTTCGAGCACGTCGCGCTCGGCGAAAAATTCGCGGATGCGGCGGTAGGCGTTGGCGCGAAGGATCAGGGAGGCGCGATGGCTGGAGAAAGCCCCCCTCACCCCAACCCTCTCCCCCAATGGGATTGGGGGAGAGGGGGTCAAAAAGCCGGGAGTCGAGAGTTGGGCCGTCCGATCTGATTGCACTTGGGCAGGAGGCGTCTCCAGAGTGCCTTGGGACGAACCGGTCGTTTGTGCAGGCAGCCTGCACCCTCTCCCCCGTCGCCGACGGGGGAGAGGGTTGGGGTGAGGGGGCACGGGTTCTTGCAGCGCCGCCCAGATCGCTTGAACCACCGCATCCGTGCTCGCCAGAACATCGTGGTTCCAGAAGCCCAGGACACGCATGCCCAACGTTTCCAAGTCGGCGGTGCGCTTGGCATCCCGCTTGGCTTCGATCTGGTGTTGGCCGCCGTCAATCTCCACTACCAGATGATTCTCAGCGCAGTAGAAGTCGGCGATATAGCCTCCCAGCCGATGCTGCCGGCGGAACTTCACTCCCAGCTGCTGGTTGCGTAGGCGCGACCACAGTCGTGCTTCTGCGTCGGTCTGCTCCTGGCGCAGGCGCTTGGAGGAGTCGGTCATGGGGATGCCTCGGCGGCGGAGGGTAAATGAGAAGCCGGGGTGCGCTGGAGGGCATAGGGAGGAGCCCCCCTCTCCCCAGCCCTCTCCCCCAATAGCATTGGGGGAGAGGGGGCGGATACGCCGTGCGCAATCGCTCTGCTCCCTCTCCCCCGTCGCCGACGGGGGGCAAGCAGGGCTTTCGAGCAACAAAGCTGCGAGCCTGCGAGCGCCGGCCGACATGCAAGTCGGCTGGCCGGGCGCGAAGCGGGGTTGGGGTGAGGGGGCAAGGGTGCGTGCAGCAACGCCGGATTCATTCCGCTCCCCGCCCTTCCCCGCCCCCATGCTCGGCAAGGAACGCCAGCAGCCGAGCCTCGTCCCAGATCTCGATGCCCAGCTCGGCGGCTTTGGCGAGCTTGGAGCCGGCCTCGGCGCCTGCGACCACGAAGCTGGTCTTCTTCGAAACGCTGCCGGCGACCTTGGCACCCAGCGCCTCGAGACGTGCACCGGCCTCGTCGCGGGTCAGGGTCGACAGGGTGCCGGTCAGAACGACCGTGGCGGCGTCCAGCGGAGCGATGCGAACGGAAGCGACGGGCGCAGCCTGCGCAAGCAATCGCTCCCGCGCTTCGGCACAGGCGCTCAGGAGCCGGGCGTTGTGCGGGTCCGAAAGCCAGTGCTCCAGGGCCGCAACCGTATCATCCGGGAGTCCGGCGGCCAGAAGATCGCGCCGTGAGGCATCGCGCAGCGCGAGTACGTCGGGAAAGGCGTCGGCCAGCTGGCTCGCACGCAGGGGGGTGATTTTCGGGATTTCCAGATCGACGAGCAGCGCCGCCGGATCGAGTGCGTCACGCAGGCGCGCCGAGGGAGGATGGGTGTCGATGATGCTCACCCCGCCGCCCAGCAGCGCGTCGATCACCTGCTGGTTGCCGGGCTGGTCGAAGAAATGCCCCAGGGCGCGGGCCACCTCGCCACCCACGTCCGGTACGCGCTTGAACAGTGGCCACGGCAGGCGGCGGATGATTTCCAGATCGCCAAACCACTGCGCCAGCGCCTTGGCCGTGGCCTCGCCGATGTGCTGGATGCCGAGGGCGAACAGAAAGCGCGCCAGCATCGCCTGGCGGCTGCGGTCGATCGCTTCGATCAGGTTTTCCGCCCATCGGGTGGCGATCTTCCCACCCTTGGCGGTGTCCGGTGCCGTGCCATCGCGCGCGTCGGCGCGGCGCTTCATTTCAAGCAGGTCGTCCAGCGTGAGCGCGTAGATGTCCGCCACCGAGCGCAGGTAGCCCAGGTCGAACAGGTCTTCGATGTGACGCTCTCCCAAGCCTTCGATATCCATCGCGCGGCGCGAGGCGAAGTGGCGCACGCTTTCCTTGTGCTGGGCGGGGCAGACCAGTTCGCCCGAGCAGCGCCACACCGCCGTTCCTTCTTCACGCACGATCTCCGACCCGCACACCGGGCACGCCGCAGGCATCTTCCACGGCTCGGTGCCCGGCGGCCGCTCCTCTTCGATCACGCGCACGATCTCGGGGATGACGTCGCCGGCGCGGCGCACGATCACGCTGTCGCCCACGCGCACGTCGAGGCGCGCGATCTGGTCGGCGTTGTGCAAGGTGGCGTTGGTGACGGTGACGCCTCCGACCTGCACCGGCTCCAGCCGCGCGACCGGGGTCGCGGCACCGGTGCGGCCGATCTGGATCTCGATGGCGCGCACGACCGTGGCCGCTTCCTGCGCCGGGAACTTGTGTGCGATGGCCCAGCGCGGCGCGCGCGAGACGAAGCCCATGGCCTGCTGCTGGTCGTAGCGATCGAGCTTGTAGACCACGCCATCGATGTCATAGGGCAGTGCGTCGCGCAGCGCGCCGATGCGGCGGTAGTAGGCGATCAAGCCATCGAATCCGGTGGCCACGTCCACCTGCGATGACACCGGAAAGCCGAGGCGGCGCAGCAGGGCCAGCGTGGCCGAGTGCGTCGGCGGCAGCGCCAGCCCGCGCACCTCGCCCACGGCATAGGCGTAGAAGGCGAGCGGGCGACGCCGCGTGATGGTCGGATCCTTCTGGCGCAGCGAGCCGGCGGCGCCGTTGCGCGGGTTGGCGAGGGTCTTTTCGCCGCGCGCGAGGGCGTCGGCATTGAAGCGGGCGAAGTCGGCGCGCGGCATGTAGATTTCGCCACGCACTTCCAGCACCTGCGGCACGGCCGCCTCCTCCAGTTCGCGCAGGCGCAGCGGCACCGAGCGCACCTGGCGCAGGTTGGCGGTGACATCCTCGCCCGTCTCGCCATCGCCGCGCGTGGCCCCCTGCACGAAGCGTCCGTTCTCGTAGCGCAGGCTGATCGCCAGCCCGTCGAACTTGGGCTCGACCGAAAACACCGGGCGCGAATCCCCGAGCACCTGTTCGATGCGCCGCACGAACTCGGCCACTTCGGCATAGCGCACGCGGTCGTCCGCGCCCTCCGGCGCGGCGGGATTCTCGAAGGCGTTGGCCAGCGACAGCATCGGTTGGGCGTGGACGACTTCACCGAAGCCGCCGTCGGCGCGGATGCCGACCGTGCGCGAGGGCGAGTCGTCGCTCGCAAGCTCCGGATGCGCGGCTTCCAGCGCTTCGAGCTCACGCAGGAGGCGGTCGTAGTCCGCGTCGGGAATCGCGGGGTCGTCGAGGACGTAATAGCGGTGGTTGGCCTCGCGCAGCTGGCGGCGCAGGGCCGCGACGCGCGCGCCCGGATCAGGATGGGTTTCCATGCGCCGATTCTACCCGCGACGCCGCGCCGTATCGGTGCCTGGCGTGCGCCGCGGCCGCGCGCCTTGCGGCTACCAGAAGCGCTTGGACTCGCGCTCGCGGGCGCGGTCGAAGCGGCGCAGTTCGTCGCGGATGTGCGCCACGCGCTGGCGCCCGAGGGCGTTGCGCTCTTCGTCCAGCACCACCGCATCGAGCAGCTCGGCCATGCGCTGGGCGGTGGGCAGCATGGTTTCCCACGCATCCAGCGCCGACACCGGCCCGGGCAGGGTCATGAAGAAGGTCAGGCCGGGCGTTTCGATATCGTGGACATGGCGCAGGTCGAAATGGCCGGGCTTGACCAGATTGGCGACGCTGAACACTGGCTCGGACGTGGGCTTGCCGTCGGCCAGCCGGTGGAAGATGCCCATGTCGCCGTAGAGCAGCCCGGCCTTCTCGGCCGCCACGACGATCGAGGCACCGTCGATCAGCTCGTCGCCGCGCGCCGCCACGAACAGGGTGATGATCTGCTCGGGGACCGCATCGCCGCGACGGCCGATGCGCGAGGCCGCCGACGCGGGATCGGGCGCGCCCCCGTCATCGTCGGAGAGGCTGCGGGCGATCAGGTCCAGTTCCTCCTGGGTCGTGCCTGCGGCATCGTCCAGTCCGTCGAGATTGCCCAGATGGAACTCGCCATCACCGTCCGCATCGCCACCCAGCTCGGGCTCGCGCCGCTTCCCGGCGCTGCGCGGCGTGTCCTCCAGTTCCCGTCGCCGCCCCTGGTCGGGCTTGCGCGGACGGCCGAAGATCGCGATGCCGATGAGCAGGAGTACGCCGGCAATGGCGAGCGGAATACCGATGTCGGGGTTCCAGTTCATGCGTCCATCCTATCGCAGGCTCAGGCCGCGCCGGCGAGCCGGGAAGCCTCGGCCAGATCGACCGATACCAGGCGCGAGACGCCCGGCTCGCGCATGGTGACGCCGGCGAGCTGGCGCGCGGCTTCCATCGTGGCCTTGTTGTGGGTGACGAAGAGGAACTGCACCTTCTCGCTCATCTCCGACACCATCGCCGAGAAGCGTCCGACGTTGGCCTCGTCGAGCGGCGCGTCGACCTCGTCGAGCAGGCAGAACGGCGCGGGGTTGAGCTGGAAGATGGCAAACACCAGCGCCACCGCGGTCATGGCCTTCTCGCCGCCGGACAGCAGCGAGATGTTGGAGACGCGCTTGCCGGGCGGTCGGGCCATGATCGAGACGCCGGTATCGAGGAGATCCTCGCCGGTGAGTTCCAGATAGGCGTGGCCACCGCCGAAGAGGCGCGGATAGAGCGCCTGCACGCCGGCGTTGACGCGATCGAAGGTGTCCTTGAAGCGACCGCGGGTTTCGCGGTCGATCTGGCGGATCGCGCTTTCCAGGCTTTCCAGCGCGGTGACCAGGTCGGTGTTCTGGGCGTCGAGATAGGTCTTGCGCTGCTGCGCTTCGCCGTACTCGGAAATGGCCGCAAGGTTGACCGGCTCCAGGCGCCGGATACGGGTTTCCAGATCCGCGACGGCGCGCCTCCAGTCGTCCACCCGCACACCTTCGGGCAGATCGGCGAGCACCGCGGCAAGCTCGAATCCGGCGCCGGTGATGCTTTCCACGATGGCCTCGATCCGGATCCCGATACCCTGTTCGGACATGCGCTTCCGGGTGACGCTCTCGCGCAGGACCAGGGCCTGCTGGTCGGCCTGCTGGCGCTGCTGCTCGTAGCGGCGCAGTTCCGCATCCACGCCCTCGATGCCCGAGCGCGCCGCGGCGAGATCGCGCTCGGCGACGATGCGCTGCTCCAGGAAGGCCTGGCGCTCGGTCTCCAGCGCGCGGATCGGCGCATCGCCCTGCGCCATCTGCGCTTCGATCTCGGCCTGGCGCTGGGTCGACTGCTCGCGCTGGGCCTGCATGCGCAGCAGCGACTGGTTGAGCGCGGCCACCTGGGTGCGCGCCGCTTCCAGCCGCAGTGCGATCTGGTGCGCGGCGTCGCGCGCCTCGCGGGCGCTGCCGCGCGCCGAGTCGCGCTGCTCGGTGAGCTGGCGACGGCGCGATTCCAGCGCGGTGCGCGCGGCTTCCTGTTCGGCCATGCGGGCCAGCGATGTTTCCAGCGCCTGGCGCGCCTCACGGGCGCGCTCCTGCGCATCGGCAAGGGTCTGGCGCAGCTGCTCGCACTCGACCTCGATCCGCTCCAGCCGGGCCTGTGCCGATTCGAGCTTGCCCTGCTGGCTCTGCATCTGGCCGGAAAGCTCGGCGACGCTGCGATGCGCCAGATACAGCACGCGCTGGGCATCCTCGCGCTCCTGTTCGGCGCGCGCGATGTCCTCGCGCACCTGGGCGAGCTGCTCGCCCAACACGCCCTCGCGCTCGGCCAGCGCATCGATCCGGCCGCGCAGGGCCTGGATTTCCCGCTCGCGCGCCAGGGCACCCTGCCCGGCCTCGCCGGAACGCACGATCCGCACCCAGCCCGGCCCCAGCCACTCGCCGGCGCGCGTCACCACGGCCTCGTGCGCGGCCAGGCGCGGCAGCATGGCGATGGCATCGTCGAGCGATTCGGCGGTTCGGATCGCATCCAGCCAGCGCAGCGCCGCGGCCGGCCCCTGCACGCGGGCGGCGAGCGATCCGGGCGTGGTCGCGTTGCCGGGCTGTGCGTCGATCAGGGCCAGGCGGCCCTGGGAAAAATCCGCCACGGCCGGCAGCAGCCGGCCCGGCGCATCCACCAGCGCCGCCTCGATGAGGTGGCCCAGCACGGTTTCCACCGCGGTTTCCCAGCCCGGATCGACCGTCAGCGCTTCGCCCAGGCGCGCGGCGCGATCCAGGCCCTGCGCGGCCAGCCACGCCTGCGCTGCACCCTGCTCCTGCCCGAGCGCCGCATGCTGCAGGGCTTCCAGCGACGCCAGGCGACCGCGCGCCGCCTCGCCGTCCTTGCGGGCTTCGGAAAGCTCGTTCTGCAGCCGGCGCTGCTGTTCCTGCAGGCCGGCAACGCCCTGCTTGCGCTCGTCGAGTGCGTCGCCCAGCGTGTCGAGGCCGGCGCGCTGCAGGTCGTGGTCCGAAGCGAGACGCTCCAGCGCCTCGCCGAGCGAGGCGAGGTCCAGGGTGGCGCGCTCGGCCACGAGGACCTCGTGGCGGCGTTCGGCCTCCATGCCCTGGCGCTCCAGATATTCGATCTTGGTGCGATTCACGTCGGCCGCGCGCGTGGTTTCCGAGGTGACGCGCTGGTGCTCGTCCCACGCCACCTGCAGCTCGGCCAGCGCGGTCTCGACCTCGCGCAGCGACTGCTGGCGGGTGTCGTCGTCCCCACTGAGAAGGGCGAGCCGCGGTTCGGCCTCGGCAATCTCCAGCGCCAGCTCCTCGCGCTTGCCCTCGTCCTGGGCGATGTCCTCGGCCAGCGCGGCAAGCTGGCCGGCCCCTTCCTCGTGGCTTCGCGCCAGCCTTTCCGCCAGCTCGCGCTGGTGGCGGATCTGCTGCTCGATGCGGGCGATCTCGGCACCCACGCGGTAGCTCTCGCCCTGGGCCTGCGACAGCCGTTCGGTGGCTTCGCCGTGCTGTTCGCGGCACAGTTCGATCTGGGTCTCGGCATGGCGCTGCGCGGCCACCTGGGCTTCCAGGCGGGTTTCCTCCTGGGCGATCGCCTCGCGCAGGCCAAGGCGTTCGGCATCGAACTGGCGATACTCCAGCGCGCGCACCTGGGCTTCCTTGACGCGCTGTTCTTCCTTGTACTGCTGGTACTGCTCGGCCTGGCGCGCCTGGCGCTTCAGGTGTTCAAGTTGTTTATCAACTTCTTCACGCAAGTCGTTGAGCCGATCAAGATTTTCTCTTGTCTGCCGCATTCGTTGCTCGGTTTCCTTGCGGCGCTCCTTGTACTTGGAGATGCCGGCGGCCTCTTCCAGGAAAATGCGCAGGTCCTCGGGCCGCGCCTCGATGATCTGCGAAATCATGCCCTGCTCGATGATCGAATAGCTGCGCGGCCCCAGGCCGGTGCCGAGGAACAGATCGGTGATGTCGCGGCGGCGGCAGCGGGTGCCGTTGAGGTAGTAGCTCGATTGGCCGTCGCGGCTGACGAGGCGCTTGACCGAAATCTCGCTGAAGGCGGCGTATTCGCCGGTGAGCGCTCCGTCGGAATTGTCGAAGATCAGCTCCACCGTGGCCTGCCCGACCGGCTTGCGCGAGGAAGACCCGGAAAAGATCACGTCGGTGAGCGAATCGCCGCGCAGGCGGCTGGCCGAGCTCTCGCCCATCACCCAGCGCACCGCGTCGATGATGTTCGACTTGCCGCAGCCGTTCGGCCCGACCACGCCGGTCATGTTCGTGGGCAGGTGCAGCGTGGTCGGATCGACGAAGGACTTGAAACCGGCGAGCTTGATGGTGGACAGGCGCATGCGGTGGCGAGATTCCGGATGGGGCGCGGCGATGGGCAGCGGCGCAGTATACCGGCGCCCTACGGGTGGCGCCCGGCCCGCGCCGCAGCGCATCCGCACCGCGCCACGCGCCGCGGAGCGCGGCGCGCGGCGCTGACTACCGGACGGTTCAGCGATGCGGCCCCCGTCTCTCCGCTCGCCTGCCGCGATCAGGCCCCCTCGCCCTCATCGAGCCAGCATGGTCTCCAGAAAACCGTACACGTCGGCGAACTCGCGGGCCATTGCATTGGCGTTGGTGGTGAAATGTCCGGTATCCGAATCGGTACGGAACCACACGGGCGTCCGGGGCGCCACCGCCAGGACGCGGGCGCCGAACTTGCCGCTGTGCCACGGCGCCACCCGCTGGTCGTTCAAACCGGTGACCAGCAGGAGCGGCGGATATGCCTGACCGGCGCGCAGTCCCTGGTATGGATCCATTGCGAGCAGCTGGCGCATGCCCGCCTCGGTGCGCGGATCGCCCATTTCATCGATCTGGTTGGCGCCGTTCTTGGAGGCCAGCAGGCGGACGGGGTTGAGCACCCCTGCGGTAATGACCATGGCGCCCCACGCCTCGGGTGCCGAGACGTAGGCTCCTCCGGCCAGCACTCCTCCCATGCTGGCGCTCATGCCCGCGGTGCGCTGCGGGCTGCTGTAGCCGCGCTCGTGCAAGGTGCGGGCACAGGCGGTGAAATCCTCGATTCCACGCTGCTTGTTGGGACCGCTTCCGGCAATCCGCCAGCCATCGCCGTTCTCGCCGCCGCCGCGCACGTGGCAGACCGCACTCACATTCCCGGCCTGCGGCCATTCCAGCAGCAGCGGCATGAAAAACGGCTGGATGCTGATGCCATAGCCGCCGTAGCCCTCCACCAGCGCCAGCGCCGAACCGTCCAGCACCAGATCGCGACGACGCACGATGCTCAGCGGAACTGCCGTCCCGTCGGCGCTGATGGCGTCGATGTGTTCGGTCACCAGATCCGGATATGCGGGGGCGTCCAGATCGCCAAGGCCGATATCGGAAAGCCCGACCCCGTCGAAGCGATAGACGGTGCGCGGCAAGGTCCAGCCTTCCAGCGAAATGAGCGCTCCGGCGCGCCGCGGATCGGTGCGCAGCAGATGGATGGCGCCCGGCTCGGGCAGCGAAACGGGGGCGCGCTCGCCGCTGAGGTAATCCATGCGCTCGACCAGGTCCAGCCCGCGCCTCATGGTCTTGAGATACAGGCCATCGGCCGCCGCCGCGATCGTCGTGAGTATCCGCTCCGGGCGCTCTGGCACCGCCAGCTGCGCGGCGGCGAGGCTGGCATTCGGATCGCGCAGGTCCATCCGCAACACTTTCCGGTTCGGCGCGTCGCGGGCCGACAGAAGAAACAGCCGGTCGCCCTTCAACGCGGCATCCTGCACGTTGTCCTCGATTTCGACCAGGCAGCGCCACGGGATTTCGGGCGATTCCAGGCCGGATCGAGGTGCCACGCACAGGCGGCTCGATGCGCGCGCCCCGCCGATGAGCAGCACCAGCCAATCGCTGTCCGGATCGGCAAGCACGATCGGGAAGTCCTTGGCGGGAATGCGCAGCGAGTCCGCCGCACCCGCGCGCGCAATCAGCCGATCCCGGGCCAGCGGCTGGCCCATTGCGTGCAGCCAGGTCGACATGCCCTGGAGCGGATCGGAATCGTCCGGCGACAGGTCGCGCATCCGCGTGTAGAAAAAGCCATTGGAATCGGGCAGCCAATGGGCCTGGAACTCGCTCCAGACCGGCGCAATCGTATCCGGCAGACGATGGCCCCGGACGACGTCCAGCAGCGCGATTTCGCCAATCTCGTTGCCGTCGAATCCAAGATTCACGGCGACCCAGCGCCCATCCGGAGACACCGTGAAACCGTTGATCTGGGCCGGGCGCTGGAGCGCTTCCGGATCGAGCAGGAGGCGCTCGGAGCCATCGGCGTCCCGCACCATCAGCACCGCCTCCTTGCCCTTTGCGCTGCGCCGGAAAAACAGCCTGTCGCCCACCTGGACGTGACTCCCGTGCAGGGTGCTGGCGCTGGCGGATGCCGCGAGGCGATGGTTCCACGCGGCCACGCCGGGGATCGCGTCCAGCCGCGCGCGCGCGGCTTCTCCACGCGCGGCGAGCCAGGCATCGAACTCGGCATTGCCCTCGCCTTCCATCCAGCGGTAGGGATCGGCCATCTCCAGACCGAAGTCGCGATCGACCACATCCACCGTTCGCGCCGGCAGGATGGTCGCGGTTTCGCCTCCCGCGTCGACTCTAGGCCGGCCGCTGCACCCCGTCAGAAGAACGGCAAAGGCAAGCAGGAACAAAGCGATACGCAACATGGACGGCACTCCTTCGGGTGGGGCGGTGCGATCGGGCTGGATCGTGCCCTGCGACAGGGAATGAATGGGGGAGGCTTGCGCCGAACTGCGTGATCCATCCCTGGATACGGCAAAACGCGCCGGCGGGAGACATGTGGCCCCGCCGCGACCGTCGCCGTCAGCCGGGCGGCGCGCCTTCGAGTTCACCCTGCAGCGCCTCCAGGCGGCGAAGATAAGGCTCCCCCGCCTTGCCGGCTGCGCCGAAGTACCTGGCCGCCTGTTCCAGGTCCGCCCGCGCCTCGTCGTGGCGAAGCTGCTCCAGCCGCAGCTTCGCGCGCACCCGGTAGGCCGTGCCGAGCAGCACCGGATCGGCGATGAAATCGGCCCGGGCGACGTCGAGCGCTTCTTCGACCAGCGGCTCGGCCTCATCCAGGCGCCCGGTGACGGCCCAGGCCTCGGCGGTGGCAGCGCGCAAGGCCACCGCCAGCCGGCTGCGCTCGCCGTCGCTGGCGCGGGCGATCCGCAGCGCTTCTTCGATCACCGGGGCGGCCTCCGCCACCTGGCCAGTACGCATCAAGCTGATGCCGAGGTTGTTCATGGCGGTGGCCAGCTTCGGCGTTTCGCCATACAGCGCGCGCGTCATGTTCGACACGCGCCGGAAATCCGCGATGCTCTGCTCGGCGCGGCCGGTGCCCAGCGCGATATTGGCGCGCGCGTTGAGGGCTGCGAGGCCGCCGTCGGATTCGGACAGACCAAGCTGTTCGTGAATCCGCAGCCCTTCGCTCGCCGCCGCCTCGGCTTCGTCCAGCCGGCCCGCCTGCATCAGACCGATGGCAAGGCTGACGTAGTGACCGCCGGTTTCCACATCCTCTTCACCCAGCATGAGCTGGCGCTCGTCGATCGCAGCCTGCAGGGTGGCCAGTGAGTCCTCGACCCGGCCCTGGGCGCGCTCCAGGCGCGATTGGGTCCTGCGGCTTTCGTTGAGCAGGGCCTTGTGCACCACGCTCCCGGTCGAGGCCCAGTAATCCCGCGCCTGCGCCAACAGAACCTGCGCCCGCTCGACGTTGCCCCGAGCCAGCTCCGCTTGCGCAAGGTTGTAGCGCGCATGCGCCAATACCGTCGGGTTGCTTTCGATGCCGGGCCATTCGAGCAGGCGTTCGAGCAAGGGCACTGCCCCCTGCACATCGGCCATCTGCAGAAACAGATCGCTCAGCATCAGCGCCGTGTCCTGCCCGGTTTCGGGCTGGTTCTTGAATCTTTCGAACAGGCGGTCAGCGCCATCGCGAAATACCTCGCGCACGTTGACTTCGGCGTCACCCGACGCAGCCGCATCGCGGAAAATCAGCATCAGGTACTGACGCATGCCTTCGGATCGGCGTACCTCCGCCAGCGCCTCGTCGCGCTGCAGGCGGGTTTCCTGCATCTGCCAAAAAGTGGCACTCAAGCCAGCCACCAGCGCCACTACCGCAAGTGCGGCGAATCCTGCCGATACCTTGTGGCGAGTAATGAATTTCCGCAGCCGATAGCCGGGAGCGTTGCCGGATACCCGAACCGGCGCGCCGCGCAGCCAGGCGGAAACATCGTCGGAAAACGCCTGCACGCTGGCGTAGCGCCGCTCGGGCTCCTTGGCAAGTGCCTTGTCGATGATGCGGGAAAGATCGCCGCGCACCGTCTTGCGATACTCCTTCATTCCGATACCGCGTTGCATCAAACGCAGTGCAGTCATGTCAGCAGCATCTGTCGTCTGCCCTTGAGCCGCAGGCGCGCCGCGCAAGATTGCCTGCACCAAGGGCTGCGGTGGTTGCTCGCGCACGATACGCGTGGCTTCGGTCAAATCGTTCGGGTTGATGCTCTGCGGCAGGACGCCGGAAACCAGCATGTAGGCCATGACTCCGAGCGCATAGACATCGGTGGCCACTCCCGCACTTTCGCCTGTGAACTGCTCGGGAGCGGCATATTCCGGGGTGAATACCCCCCGGCTGCCCGCACGCGTGAGGGTGGCTCCCGCCTCTTCGCTATCCAGCAGGCGGGCAATGCCGAAGTCCAGCAGACGCACCTGGCCGGCTTCATCCACCAGCACGTTGCCTGGTTTGAGATCGCGGTGCACCACCAGCTGCGCATGTGCGTATTGCACCGCCGCACAGACATCGAGGAGCAAACGCAGGCGGGCGGCAATATCCAGGCGATTACGATCACACCAGGCGGTGATCGACTCGCCGCGCACGAATTCCAACGCGAACCACGGGCGGCCGTCAGGCGCGTTGCCACCGTCGATGAGGCGCGCAAGACCGGGGTGATTCAAGCGGGCAAGAATGCGCCGCTCACGCAGGAAACGCTCGTGGATATCGTCGAAATCGAAACCGCGCCGGATCAGTTTGATCGCCACTTCCTGACGAAAATCACCGCCTTCGCGTTCACCGCGATACACCACCCCCATGCCGCCACGGCCGATTCTTTCATGCACCACAAATGGGCCAAGGCGCGTGCCTGACAGAGAATCGCCGGGTTCGATCGAAGGCGCATCGCGTTCGGCCTCCAGGATCTTTACGAGCAACTCGCCGACCCGCGCGCGCAATACCGTATCGCCAGAGCAACGCGCAGTGATGAAATCCTCGCGCGTACTCGGCTCCAAATCCATCGCCTCACGCGCGATACGCAAGGCGGCAAGATCTTTTTTCGCCACTATGCTCAGGCCTCCAGATAGTCGCGCAGCCATACGCGTGCGGAGATGAGATCACGATGCACCGTCTTCTTCGCCACGCCAAGAATCGTGCCGATTTCCTCGAGACTCAACCCGACGAAGTAATGCAGTTCCACGCCTCGCGCCATACGTGGATCTTCCTGTTCCAATGCCGCCAGCGCGGTATCGAGCTCGATCAGGTCCGTGCCATCGGGAATGGGCAAATCCAGCGACTCAAAGAACTCGTCGCGAATCCACGCGCCACCGCGCTTGCTGGCACCAGCGGCACGGGCACGATCCACCAGAATCTGCCGCATCATTCGGGCCGAAGTGTTGACCAGATGCTCGGTGCTGGAAAAATCACGGCTGTCCTTGCCCAGAAGGCGCAGCATCACCTCATGTACCAGCGCCGTGGGTTGCAATGTGCCATGCCCCGGCGTGATCTGAAGCACGCTGCCGGCAATGCGACGAAGATCGGCGTACACCAGCGGAAGCAGGCAGCCCAACGCATCCGCATCGCCTTCACGCCAGCGTAGCAACAGCCTTTCCACGTCATTGCGCCCTTGCTGCATGGCCCTCTCCCCAGCACCCGTTCCGAAAGCGGAGCATAGGCAAAGAGCGGGGGGGTTGGGTAGGCGGGCTGCTTCGGGAACATCTGAGCACGTCGTCATCCCAGCGGTTGTGCCCAATGAAACCGCGCCGTTCAGTTGCCCTGCATACCCGTCGTTGACGTTCTGTGCCCGTGCCGACGTCATCACCAGCAGCCAGAAGCCTGTGAGACAGGCGAACAGCGCCAAGGCGCGCAACCGTGCTTTGTCGTGGCTGGACAAGGTCGAGGTTTTCATGGTGTTCCCCTGGTTCAGAAGGAGGCTTGTGTCCGTGTTACCGCCCTGCAAGTGCGGTCGACGTATTGCATGGCCCGAGCGCACGTGGGTGCGCTCGGGCCATGCCTGTCAAGGCGATTCCATGCCGTCGCTGAAGATGCGATCAATGGCGGGCGCGATGCGGAATCGCCAAGTGGTGACGTAGGTGGGATCGGTCACGGTGCCGGCCACATAGAAACGGTCCGCACCGGCCTTTTCTACCCAGTTGAAGTAGGTGTCCTGGTTGCCGACTTGGTAGCTGTCGGCGAAGCGCAGCGCGCCGCTGTTGGCGTCGTAGATTTTCAGCTCGCCGCTATACACGGTAGGCGAGCCGATGATCGCACTCCTCCACGAGCTGCTGCCAACCACCACCAGGCGGTTACCATCAAGGAGCGCCGCAGCGGGTGTGGCGCTGTAGCTGCCAAACATGTAGCACGCCGACGGGTTTGCTGGTGGCCCGCCCACCCAGCCGTTGTTGCCGAAGTTCAACTGGAAATAGCCATCGGTCTTGATCTTGGCCGTCGCGATGTCCAAGCCGCAGTTCAAGTTGGGGCCTTCGGCAGCAACGGTGAGAAACAACTCGTGCTTGCACGAAAGGACATGCAACGGCGGACCGGAACTGGTGCAGACGGCATCACCGAGGGTCAATCCATAAAGAGTATTGACACGACGTCCGCCTACATCAAGGTAAGCGCGACCACCTCCATTGATGCCCCAGCCGGTATCCAGGTTGCCGTTCATGTCGAGCTTGTACACGAATGAATGAATTTCGGAGCCGACGTGAACATTGCCGGCAACGTATACGACCGTCTGGCTGTTGAGAATTGGATTTCCGGGGGCATAAGCGACACGTTGAGCGGCAGTCGCGCAAGGTTGGGTGCCACCGGTACCGCAGGCGTTGAAGCGCATCGACTTCTCGCCGCCCGTGCCAAAGCCGGTGTCCAGGGTCGGCAAGATATTTCCGGTTGGCACGATGAAGCGCTTGAGGATGGTCGAATACTTGCCATCCGCGTCAATGCGGCGCCCGACGAACAGCATACGGTCTTCGAGTGTGCCCCGTTCGAATACCAAACCGGCGCCGGCCTCGTTGAAGGTGCCGCTGTTGAGCGGGAAGAACACGTTTGCCCAGTCGCCATTGAGACTCACTTTGATCACATGCGCATCGATATCGCTCGCTGAGTAGCGGCGGGTGACGGCAATATAGAGATATCCGCCGAACTCCTGCAGGTCGTGGATAGCCGTGAACTTTCCGTCGGCCATGTTCGGATACACGAACCAGTTCTTGTTGGTGTCGGTGTACTGCGCTGATGCGAGCGTCCACTTCACACGGCTGCCGCTGGCGTCATAGCGGACCAGGCCGAGGTTGAAGGTGGTTGGGCTGGTGGTCGAGCCCAGCGCCGGCACCAGCGCCGCGACGATGGCACCGCCATCGCTGGTGCGGATGACGCGGCGGCCACTCTTTTCGGTCGAACGACCGGGATACGGCAAGGGATAGGTGGTTCCAAAACCGTCGCGGATCCAGCCATCAACGCTGAAACTCGGATCCAACGCGACGGGGTCATTGGCCAGCGGGTTGAGCAACTGCTCTGGATAGTCCCAAGGCATCTGTTCAGACGCCGGGAACAGGTCGCCGGCCTCCAACTCGGCCCACGCATCATGGATGGCATCGCTGTCGTGGAACGGATCCGCCAGCGAGGGCGTTGTGGCGTGCGACGCACCGGTAAACAGCAACACGGTTGCTGCAAGGGTGAAGAGTGCTCTGCATTTCATGGGGATGACTCCAGTGGTGACAGTTCCACGACGGGATACGAGAAAAATCACCTTGCGTGGACATGACCGCGTTCCCTGGTCATCCAATGCGAGGCCGCAGCACCCAAGCCGTTGAAAGATGGGGCGGGAAGTCGTGTTTTCGGGGCTGCGAACGCGAAGGGTGCGGGGTTGCTCAAAGGTTCCTTTTGTCACCATGCCGTGACTGGACGGCTGTCGCATGTCCACTTTTTTCCTGTTTTTGCGTATCGCGCTCTGCCAGATGCGAAAACGGATCGGCGGTCGATGGGCCGGCGCATGCAGTCGCTCGCCAGCCGGATGGAAAGCCCCTGATTGGCAGCAAATTCACCAAGGCCGGTTCGCGTGATCGCGTCGCTTGGCTCGGCGGTTGCCCAATGCCTCATCGGCGCGTCCTTCTCCGATCCCGAAGCCATCATTCCGGGCCATGCGAGACCAGTCCCTGCGGTTTGGTTCCGGGAAGCGGGAGGCCGGTACGGGCCTGGGTGGGCGTGGGACAGCGTCGCGGTTTTTCCGCAGGGTGTTTTGCCATCACGCGGGTGAAATCCTGCCTCGGAGCACGATGTTGGCGAGGTCAATGTCACCCTTGGGCAATTTTTCCCGTATCCCATGACAACCTCACCCTCGGAAGGTCTGCCATGAACCGCGCCAAGCTGATGCCGCTCTGGATCCTTGCCCTGATGCTCGTCTGGGCTCCGACGATCGCTCTTGCACAGTACCCGAGCGAAACCCGAACCCTGTCCGTTGACGGGGTTCAGCGCAGCTTCCTGCTCGCACGGCCGCCATCGATGCCGGCCGGTGCGCTGCCGCTGGTGATCTCGATGCACGGCGATGGCGGCAACAGTACCGCGATGCGCAGCGCCTTGCCGCTGGAAGCCGCTGCAAGCCAGGCTGCCGGCAAGGCGGTGTTCGTGTACCCCAAATCGAAGGATGGGGCGTTCGAGTACTGGAGCAGCGCCGGTCGCGCGCACGAGGGCCGGTTCGTGCAGCAGATCATCAACTCCGTGTACGCGGATCTGGGTATCGACAAGACCCGCGTCTATCTGGTGGGTTTCAGCGGCGGGGCCACGATGGCCAATGCGCTGGGCTGCCGGCTCGGGCGCAACGTGATCCGCGGCCTCGGCATCCATTCGGGCACGCTGTACCCGGTGGACGGCGATTTTGGTTACACCGACAACGGCGGCGTGGATTGCGCGTTACCACCGGCCATCCTGGTCTGGGGCAAGAACGACGAGAGTGGCGGCGTGTCCTACGCCAACGGAGAGGCGGTGCTGAATAACTACAGAGCCACGCACGGTTGCTCGGCGGCGACATCGAGCTTTCCCCCTGCGCCCTGCGTTGCCTACACCGGCTGTACCCGCCGGGTGAACTGGTGCGCGGTGGAGGGGCTGGGCCATGCGATCTGGGGTGACGGCGCGGCGGCGGCACAGAGTGCGGCCACCGCGATCTGGAACTTCATCGCCGGCGATGCAACCGCACCGGCGCAACCGCTGTTCGGCGACGGCTTCGAAGGCGGTAGTGCGGCATCGAGCCGCTGGGTCATGGGCTACTACGTGGGCTATGAGCGCGCCCTGCAAAGCCCTGCGCAAATCGATTTCAGCGGGCTGACCCACCTCGCGGTCGGGCGGGTCATTCCCAACGCCGACGCCACGCTTTCCACGCACTTCGACATCGACGAGGCTGACGGACCGATCTGGGCGCAGCAGGCGGTCGATGCTGCACACGCGGCCTCGCGCAAGGCGATCCTGATGGTGGGTGGCGATGGGACAGTCGACGGCTGGCGTGACGCCGCCGCGCCTGCGCGGCGCGCGACGTTCGTTACCAACCTGATCGCCGTCGTGGACCAGTTCGGTGCCGATGGTCTGGATCTGGACTGGGAGCCCATCGAAACCCAGGACCATGCGAACCTGCTGGCCCTGGCGCAGGCCCTGCGCGCGGCGCGCCCGGGCCTCGCGCTGACCCTGCCGGTGGCATGGATCAATACCAATCTGCAGTGGAATCCGCGCCCGGTGGGCGAAGCCGCCTTCCTGCAGGCAATCGCGCCCCATCTGGATCGGATCAACGTGATGACCTACGACATGGCCGCCGCTTATGAGGGCTGGAACAGCTGGTTTTCATCACCGTTCAACGGGCACGCGGCCAGCACGCCAAGTTCGGTGTCCTCCAGCATGGAGTACTACCTCGGCACCGGCGTGCCCGCCGCCAAGCTGGGAATGGGCTTCGGCTTTTTCGGCAACTGCTACCGCGGTGTGGAATGGCCGCGCGTGGCGGTGACCGGAGCCAACCTCATCGCCAGCGATGGCGCGATGAGTTATCGCAACATCATGGCCAGCTATCGACCCCAGATGACGCTGGAATACGATCCGGTGAGCATGCTATTCCTGCATTCATCCGCCCAGGTTGGGCCGATGGGCTGCAATCTGGTGACGTATGAAGATCCGCTCATCTCCACGCCCGTCAAAGCCGGCAACGCGCGCACTGCCGGCTACGGAGCAGCGATCATCTGGACGATCAGCCAAGGGCATCTGCCTGCTGAACCGGCGGGCCAGCGCGATCCGCTGCTGCAGGCCATCCGGCAGCATTACCTCCAGTAGCGTTCCGATCAGGGATTTCCCCGCTCGATCCGTGCCCGCGCCCGCAGCGCGGCGATCTTTTCTTCCAGGAACTCGTCGCCGGCCTGCTTGCGGATACCCTCGCGCACGTCCTCGAAGGGCGGCGGCGCGAAGGGGCGCGAGGCGACGCGCTGGAAGACGTGCCAGCCAAAGCGCGTCTGCACCGGAGCCGCGCTGATGCCGCCGTCGGGCAGCGCCAGCGCGGCCTGCGCCAGCTCCGGCGGGAGCTGGGTGGTATTGGCCCAGCCCAGGTCGCGCGCCTGGACACCTTCGGCTGCGCCAAGACCCGCCATCCACGCGCCGAAGTCGGCGCTGGCGGTCGCCGTGGCGATGGCGGCGCGCGCCGCCGCCTCGTCGGCGTACAGCACGTTGCGGATGTGCAGCTCCTGCGCGCCGGTGTGGGCGGTGACCTTTTCGTAATAGGCGCGCAGCTCCTCGTCGCCGAGCTTCATCCCGGCGCGCGCGTCGGCCAGGTTGCGTGCCGCCAGGGCCTGGATGCGAAGCAGGTCCAGTTCGGTGCGCACGTCCGGGCGCGCGGCTGTCCCTTCGGAAATCGCATCCTGCGCGAGCAGCAGGGTTTCCACCGCCAGGTCGAGCGCCTGCTCGCGCTGCCGCGCATCCGCCGGGTCCAGGCCGCGCCCGCGCGCAAGCCGCGCGAGCAGCGCCTCGCTGATCGCTTCGCCGTTGACCGTCACCGCCACGGCGTTCTCCGGCGCGAAACGCAGCGCGGTTTCCTCGGCGGCGGGCGGCGGCGCCTGCTGTGCCTGCGGGCTGCAGGCGCACAGCGCCGCCAGCGCCAGATACAGGGCCGCGCGGCGGGTGCGGCTCACGGCAGCGCCCTCTTGAAGGGATGGATTTCCACGTCGCGATACACGCCGGCGGCCAGGTAGGGATCGGCATCGGCCCAGGCGCGCGCGTCTTCCAGGCTGGCGAACTCGGCCACGATCAGGCTGCCCGCGAAGCCGGCCGGTCCGGGGTCGTCCGCATCGATCGCGGGCAGCGGCCCGGCCAGCAGCAGGCGCCCATCATCGCGCAGCCGGTGCAGGCGATCCAGGTGCGCCGGACGCGCCGCCAGCCGCCGTTCGAGGCTGTCGGGAGCATCACGCGCCAGAAGTGCGTACCACATCGTGCTTTCCGCCCTGTACCAAAGGTGCGGCATGATATGGGCTTGCCCCTTCTCTGATCCAGCGCAAATGAGCAGTCGCCTCGAAGTCCATCCCGTCAACCCGCAGCCCCGCGCCCTCCACCAGGCGGCGCGCTGCATTGCGGACGGCGGATTGATCGTCGCGCCCACCGACGCCGGCTATTCCTTCATGTGGGGGATCGAGGCGCTCGACGCCGAACACCGCGTGCTGCGGCTGCGCGCGCTGGACACGCGCCACCCTTTCACCGTACTCTGTAGCACGATCAGCCAGATCGGAAGCCTGTCCAAGCTCGACGACCGGGCCTTCCGCATCATCAAATCGCTGACCCCCGGACCGATCACCTTCATCCTGCCGGCCGGCGCGGACCTTCCCCGCCGTCTCAAGCAGACCAAGCGCCGCGCCATCGGGTGCCGCATCCCGGACAACGCCGTGACGCGCGTGCTGCTGGACACCGTGGGATCACCGTTGCTGACCACCAGTCTCGTGCTGCCTGACGAACCGTTGGACAATCACGAGGCCGAAGCGGTAGCCGAAGGCTCGCTGCGCCACGTGGACCTGATGCTCGATGCCGGGGATTGCCAGCCCGGTCCGACCAGTGTTCTTGACTTGACGGGCGACGAGCCGATGATCACGCGTCAGGGTTTCGTCGAACTGGAGCTGGACTGACCGCGAGAGGCGGTTGACCGTGCCAGCCGTGCCGCGCCAGGGGGCGTCGGCATCCGCGCTTGAACTCCGTCGAATCATGCAGCAACTGCTGCGATCGACGATCAACCTCACGATTTTCACGGGCAGGCCGCGAGGCCGGATTGCCGCATGACCGAAACCACGGCCGCACCGGCCACACATCCAGCGATGGCATCCGTTCCGCAGCAGCAGGAAATGCCGCTGGCACTCGTGCTCGGCCAGCCGCTGCTGCAGATGCCGCAGGATCTCTACATTCCGCCCGACGCGCTGGAGGTGATCCTGGAGGCGTTCGAAGGCCCGCTGGACCTCCTGCTGTACCTGATCCGCCGCCAGAACCTCGACATCCTCGACATCCCCGTGGCCGAGATCACCCGGCAGTACGTCGAATACATCAGCGTGATGCAGGACCTGCGCTTCGAACTGGCGGCCGAATACCTCCTGATGGCCGCGATCCTGGCCGAGATCAAGTCGCGCCTGCTGCTGCCGCGCCCGCCCTCGACCGAGGGCGAGGAAGAAGATCCGCGCGCCGACCTGGTGCGCCGCCTGCAGGAATACGAGCGCTACAAGAAGGCCGCCGAGGACATCGACGCCCTGCCCCGCGTGGAGCGCGACACCGTGCCGGTGCACGCCTTCGTGCCGGAGCTGAAGATCGAGCGCGAACCGCCCGCGGTGGACATGCGCGAACTGCTCGCGGCGCTGGTCGATGTCCTCAAGCGCGCCGAACTTTTCACCCGGCACGCGATCCGGCGCGAGGCGCTGAGCGTGCGCCAGCGCATGAGCCAGGTGCTCGAACGCATCGCCGACGGCCAGTTCCACGATTTCCAGTCGCTGTTCCAGCCCGAAGAAGGCCGGCTCGGCGTGGTGGTCACCTTCCTGTCGATCCTGGAGTTGGCCAAGGAACAGCTCGTGGAGATCGTGCAGGAAGGCCAGTTCGCACCGATCTACCTGCGCACCCTCGCCATCGATGACAGCGAAAGCGAAGCGATCGACGCGGAGCCCACTTCCGACACCGATGGCGGCGAAGTCGCCACCCAGGATGCATGACACGATGGACCCGGCGCTGATCCAACGCATCGTGGAGGCGGCCCTGCTGGCCTCCAGCCGGCCGCTGACGCTGGCCGATCTCCAGAGCCTCTTCACCCTTGATGAGCCGCTCGCGCCGGGCGCGATCGAAACCGCGCTGGACGCCTTGCGCCGAGACAGCGCCGAACGCGGTGTGGAGCTGGTGGAAGTGGCGAGCGGCTTCCGCTTCCAGGTGCGCACCGAGGTGCACCCCTGGGTGGCGCGTCTCTGGGCCGAACGCCCGCAGCGCTACACCCGCGCCACCCTGGAAACCCTGGCCCTGATCGCGTACCGCCAGCCGATCACGCGCGGCGAGATCGAGCAGATCCGCGGTGTCACGGTCAGCAGCAACATCATCAAGTCGCTGGAAGAACGCGAATGGATCCGCACCATCGGCCATCGCGACGTCCCGGGGCGCCCCGCCCTGCTCGGCACCACCAAGACGTTTCTCGATTACTTCAACCTCAAGAGCCTGGACGAGCTGCCGCCGCTGTCGGAGCTGCGCGATCTCGCCGAACTGGAGCCCCAGCTTCCCTTCGAACCCGAACACGCGGCACCGGCGCTGCCCGGGGCCTCGTTCCAGGACGCGACCGACGTGGTGATCGCACCCGAGGTCATCACCACCGCCGCCGTCGACCTGCCGGACCACACCGACACCGATCCCACCGATTCCCTCCCCATGGATGCGGCCGATGATGCCGCACCGGAGCACACTGCATGACTGGTTCCAAACCTTCCTCGCCGGCCTCGCGCCGCACCCTCTCTCTCAAGCGCGATACGCCCCCCGCGGCGGCGGTCGAAGAACGCCTGCACAAAGTCCTCGCACAGGCCGGGCTCGGCTCGCGCCGGGCGCTGGAGGAACGCATCTCGCAGGGGCAGGTGCAGGTCAACGGCGAGGTCGCCTCGCTCGGCAGCAGCGTCAAGAGCGGCGACCGCATCGACCTGGACGGCAAGACCTTCGTGGCCACGCTGCAGAGCGAGCCACCGCGCGTGCTGGTCTACAACAAGCCCGAGGGCGAGGTCACCACGCGCGAGGATCCGGACGGCCGCCCCACCGTGTTCGACCGCCTGCCGCAGATCAAGGGCGCGCGCTGGATCAACGTCGGGCGCCTGGACATCAACACCACCGGCCTGCTGCTGTTGACCACCGACGGCGACCTGGCCAATGCGCTGATGCACCCTTCGGGCGAAGTCGAGCGCGAATACGTGTGCCGCGTGCGCGGGCCGGAGGGCAGCGATGGCGTCTCCGAGGCGCTGATCCAGCGGCTCACCCGCGGCATCGAACTGGACGATGGCCCGGCCCGCTTCGACCGCGTCGAGCGCATCGGCGGCAGCGATTCGCACGACTGGTTCACCGTGGTGGTCAAGGAAGGCCGCAACCGCGAGGTGCGGCGCCTGTGGGAATCCCAAGGCTGCCAGGTCAGCCGCCTCAAGCGGGTGCGCTACGGCAACCTGGCGCTGCCGCGCCTGCTCAAGCGCGGCCACTTCGAGGAGCTGGCGCCCGAGACCGTGGCCCGGCTGCGCGCGGACATGCGGCTGGCCGAAGCGACCGGCGTCCTGACCCTGCAGCCGGTGATCGGCCAGCGCCGCGCCAAGGCCGCCGAATACCGCCCCGCGCCGCGCGAGCAGCGCGCCTGGACCCAGGCCAGCGGCTATGGCGACGAGGCGCGCGAGTTCCGCGCCTTCGACAACCTGCGCGAGGAACGCGGCGGCAAGGGTCGCCACGGGAAGCCCGGAGGCAAGAAGCCGCGCGCCGCGCGCGCGGTTCCCGACGACATCGGCAACCGGCTCACCGCCCCGGCCGGCGGGCAGCCGGGCAAGCGCCGCCGCGGCGCCTCGCCCGGTTTCGAGAATCCGACCGAGCACCGCTCCTGGTACGTGCCCGAAGGCGTGACCACCACCAGCCGCATCGCTCCGCCACGCCAGGCCGGCAAGCCCAGTCCGTATGGGAAACCCAATCCCTACGGCAAGCCCAGCCCCTACGGTGAGCGCCCGGGCGGTGGACGCGGCAAGCCCGGCGGCGGGCGTCCGGGTGCCGGTGCGGCCAAACCCGGCGCCAGCGCGCGCCCCGGCGGCGCGGGAAAACCCGCAGGCGCGCGCAGTCCGCAGGGCGGCAAGGGCGCACCGCGCGGCGCCGGACGCCCGGGACACGGCGCGCCGCGCTCCAACAAGCCGCGCTGACGGCGACCGAGCCGCCGCCGTCAGCGCGGCACGGCGCGCGGAATCCGTCGCGACGCCGGTCGAAGTGCCGGTCTTCCACTCGGATGCGCGCCGTTCCCGCCGGTCACGGCCTGATGATCAGGTCGTTGTGCACGGTCCGCACGCCCTTGACCGAGCGCGCCAGCTCGCCGGCGCGGGTCTTCTCGCGCTGCGACTTGGCGAAGCCGGACAGCTGCACCACGCCGGCGTCGATGGTCTTGACGCCGATGTTGAGCGCGGAGGTTTCCGCATCCGAGGCCAGCTTGGCCTTCACTTCCGTGGTGATTGCGGCGCCGTCGATGTACTCGCCCACCGTTTCCTGCTTGCGGGCCACCGAACATCCGGTGGCCAGCGCGAGCAGGGGCGCGGACAGCGCGGCGATCAACAGGGTACGTTGCAGGTTCATTTTCGTTCTCCAGAAGAATGCGGCGGAATGAAGCGCGCCGCCAGGTGGCCGCGCCCGGCGACGTGGCCGGGCACGGAAAGGGGTCAGACCCGCGGCCGGCGCCCGGTGACCAGCGAGATCAGGAACAGCACGATGAACACCACGAACAGGATCTTGGCGATCCAGGCCGCGGTGCCGGCGATGCCGAAAAAGCCCAGGAACCCCGCGATCAGGGCGATGACGAGGAACACGATTGCATAGTGGAGCATGTCGTTCTCCTTTGAAGGCCGGATACAGCCATGGCGGGCGGCGCGTCGCTGCGCCAGGATCGGTGCCGGGGCCGCCATGCGCCCCGGCACCGAGGGTTTCGCTGCGGCGGAGTCAGAGCGAATCGACGAAGTCGTTCACTTCCTTCTTCGCCACGTCCTTGGCCAGCCCGTAGCGCTCCTGGAGTTTACCGATAAGGTATTCGGCGTTGCCCTCCTCGACCCGCACGTCGTCGTTGGTGAGCTTGCCCCAGCGCGCCTTCACTTTGCCGCTGAGCTGCTTCCACTGGCCCTTGATGCGATCTTCGTTCATGGTCTGTCTCCTCAGCCTTCGACCAGCAGCGAGCTCGCGTCGACCTGACGCACGCCCTTGACGCTGCGCGCCGCGGCAACGGCCTTCTTCACCGCCAGCTCGCTCGGCAGCGCGCCGATCAGGGTGACCACGCCATCGACGGTCTTGACCGAGATCTCGGTGCTCGGCACGCCCTGGGTGGTCGCCAGCTCCGCCTTCACCTTGGTGGTGATCCAGGTGTCGTCCACCGCCTGGCCGACGCTGGAGGACGTGCCGTCCTCATCTCCGCTGGCCGCGACCTTGGCGGCATCGCCGACCTTCAGGCCGGCGGCGTCCACCTTCAGGACGCCTTCGACGCTGCGGGCATGCGCGATCGCGGCGTCGACCGCGCTGCGGGTCGGCAGCACGCCGGTCAGCGTCACCACACCGTCCACCGTGGTCACCGAAACGGCGCTGCTCGATACCCCGTCGGTCGTGGCCAGCTCGGCCTTCACCTTGGCGGTGATCCAGGCGTCGCCCATCGCCTGGGTGGCGCTGGACGAATGATCTTCGGAGGAACTGGCCTGCTCCGCCGCGACGGCAAGTCCAGCACCGAGCGCAAGCGAAACGGCCAGGGTAAGTGCGGTCATCCTGTTGACGTTGTTCATGTCGATCTCCTGGCAGGGCCTTCGGCGACGCTTCCGCGGAACGCGTGGCGCGAAGGCCGTTGGATGGGCCGACCGGGACGGACAGCAGAACCCTCCGCCTCGACCGGCACCCGGATCGCGATGCGGCGTTCCGGGCGGAATCCATGCTAGGAAGCGCCGAAGGGGCCAGATAGTGATCGATATACCAGTAAAACTAGTACCTATTGACCTTTTTTAACCAGATACTAATGCGAGAATGAATCCCACCGGACCGCAACCCGTTTTCTGGAGCACGCCCATGACCCGTGAACCGCACGCCGCCCAGGGGGTGGGACGCCGCCAGCTCCAGCAGATCATGGCCCACCTCAGCGAGGGCGTGATCCTGCTGGATCCGGACGGCGCCATCCTCTGGGCCAATCGCGCCGCGCTCGACATGCACGGCTGCGCCACGCAGCAGGATCTTGGCGAATCGACGGCGCAGTACGCCGAGCGGTTCCTGCTGCGCGAGTCCGGCGGGCGGGCGATCCCGCCCAGCCGCAGTCCGTTCGCGCGCCTGGCGTCGGGCGAGTCCTTCGCCAGCCTGGTGCTGGAGCTCACGCAGCGCGACGGACAGGAAATGGTGCGCACGCTGGAGTTCCGTGGACTAGTCCTTTTAGATGAGGCCGACCAGGCGGAGCTGCTGGTGCTCTTCGCCATCGACACCACCGAGAAGGTCGATTCCGACGAGCTGTTCGACCGCTTCTTTTCCACCAAGCCCTCCCCTGCCGCGATCCTGCGCCTGGACGATTCGCGCTACATCCGGGTGAACGAGGGCTTCTGCGAGATGACCGGCTTTGCCAGCGAGGACATCCTCGGCCGGCCCTTCCACGAGATCGACGTGCTGCACGACGCCCAGCGGCGCGAGCAGGCGCTGCGCGCGCTGGCCACGCACAGCGCGATCCGCCCGCAGGAGACGCGCGTGCGCACCAGCGACGGCGACCGGAAGTCGGTGATGGTGGCCGGCCAGCCCATCGTGGTGACCGGGCGGCCCTGCATGCTGTTCACCTTCATCGACCTGGAGGCGCGGCGTCGCGCCGAGCAGTCGCTGCGCCAGAGCGAGGAGCGCTTCGCCAAGGCTTTCCGCATGGCGCCGGTGCCGATGGCGGTATGCGTGCAGTCCAACTGGTGCGTGATCGAGGCCAACGGCGCCTTCGCCACCGCCGTGGGCCGGCCGCGCGGCGAAATCGTCGGACGCTCGATCACCAGCAGCGGTCTGTACCTGGACCGCGCCACGCTGCGCGACATCAACCTGGCGCTGGACGCCGGCCAGATGATCCGCAACCGCGACGTACAGCTGCGCGCGCTGGACAACGTGGTGATCGACGGCCTGCTTTCGGCCGAGTCGGTGACTCTGCAGGACGAAGCCTGCGCGCTGTTCGTCATCCAGGACATCACCGAGCGCAAGCGCGGCGAGGCCGAGCTCATCAGCGCCATGGAGGCGGTGATGAAGGACGCCTCCTGGTTCAGCCGCACGGTGATGGAGAAGCTGGCGCAGGTGCGCCGTCCGCAGGCGACCGCCAGCGAGATGGACGCGCTGACCGCGCGCGAGCGCGAGGTGCTGGAGCTGATCTGCAGCGGCCACGGCGACGCGGCGATCGCCGAGCGGCTCGGGCTGTCGCGCAACACGGTGCGCAACCACGTCGCCACGCTGTACGGGAAGATCGGCCTCAATCGCCGCAGCACGGCGGTGATCTGGGGACGCGAGCGCGGGTTTGGCGCAAGCGCGGAGTGAGGCGGAGCGGAACGCGCGCGGCGCTCCCCTGTCCCGTACGCCGCTGCGATCCGGCCGCAGGCGCGCCCTGCGGCCGGATGGGCGGTTTGCTAGAGCAGGTGCGCCACGCCGGCGCGCTCTTCCTCCAGCTCGCCCAGGGTCTTGTCGATGGCCTTCTGGCTGAACGCGTCGATCGGCAGGTCGCGCACCAGGCTGTACTCGCCGTTCTGCGCGGTGACCGGGAAGCCGAAGATCACCCCCTCGGGAATGCCGTAGCTGCCGTCGGAGGGAATGCCCATCGTCACCCACTTGCCGTTCGTGCCCAGCAGCCAGTCGCGCACGTGGCAGATGGCCGCGTTGGCGGCCGACGCCGCCGAGGACAGGCCGCGCGCCTCGATGATGGCCGCGCCGCGCTTGGCCACGGTCGGAATGAAGACGTTGGCATTCCAGTCGGCGTCGTTGATCGTGTCCTTGATCGATGCACCGCTGGCGGTGGCGAAGCGGTAGTCGGGGTACATGGTCGGGCTGTGGTTGCCCCACACCACCAGCTTCTCGACCTCGCCCACCGCCACGCCGGCCTTGCCGGCCAGCTGGCTGAGCGCGCGGTTGTGGTCCAGGCGCAGCATCGCGGTGAAGTTCTTCGCGGGAAGGTCCGGCGCGGACTTCATCGCGATCCAGGCGTTGGTATTGGCCGGGTTGCCGACCACCAGCACCTTGACGCCGCGCGAAGCCACCTTGTTCAGCGCGCGGCCCTGCACGGTGAAGATTTCGGCGTTCTTGAGCAGCAGATCCTTGCGCTCCATTCCGGGGCCGCGCGGCATGGCCCCCACGAGCAGGGCCACGTCGGCATCCTTGAACGCCACCTCCGGGTCATCGGTGCCGACCATGCCGGCCAGCAGCGGGAAGGCGCAGTCCTCCAGCTCCATCATCACGCCCCTGAGTGCGGCCTGGGCCTTCTCCAGCGGCAGCTCCAGCATCTGCAGGATGACGGGCTGGTCCTTGCCCAGCATCTCGCCGGAGGCGATGCGGAACAGCAGCGAATAGCCGATCTGGCCGGCAGCGCCGGTAACGGCAACGCGAACGGGGGTTTTCATGCGGCGTTCTCCTCGGGGTGTGGGGGAAACGGCGATGCGCGGCGCGGCCTCGCGGCGGAATTCCGCCGCCCGGATCCGCGCCTGCGCATCACTCGAACTCGGCAAAGAACTTCTGGATGCGCGCCAGACCTTCCGCCAGCGCGGCGTCCGGGCAGGCGTAGGAAATACGCAGCGCGCGCGGCTCGCCGAAGGCCGACCCGGGCACGCAGGCCACCCCGGCCGACTCCAGCAGCGCCTCGCACAGCTCGACGTCGTTGCCGATCAGGCGGCCGCTGGGACCGTGGGTGCGGCCGAAGGCAACGCTGACGTCCGGGAAGGCGTAGAACGCGCCTTCCGGGCGCGGGCAGCGCACGCCGGGGATCTGCGCGAGCGCGGCAAGCACCACGTCGCGCTTGCGCGCGAAGCCGGCGCACTGCGCCTCGGGAACGTCCTGCGGCCCCGACAGCGCCGCGGCCGCGGCGGCGCTCACCACTTCGGGCAGGCTGGTGATGTGGTTGGAATTGAGCGTGACCAGCGCCTGCGCTACGGATTCCGGTGCGGCGGCAAAGCCCACGCGCCAGCCCGGCATGCCGTAGGTCTTGGAGAGCGAATCCACCACGACGGTGCGTTCGCGCAGCGACGGCTCGAAGCTGAGCACGTTGTGGTAGCCGACGCCGTCGAACACCATGCGGTTGTAGATGTCGTCCAGCACGATCCAGGTGTCGGGATGGCGCGCCATCACCGCCGCCAGCGCGGCGATCTCCTCACGGTGATAGACCATGCCGGTGGGGTTGGATGGATTGTTGAACAGGAACACCTTGGGCTTTTGCGCCAGCGCCGCATCGAGCTGGGCGGGCGTGAGCTTGTAGTCCTGCTCGGGCGGGCACGGCAGCAGCAGGGTCTTTGCCCCCACGATGGCCGCGATATCGGCGTAGGTGGTCCAGAACGGCGTCGGGAACGCGATCGTGTCGCCCGGATCGAGCAGCGCCTCGGCCAGGTTGTAGAGCACCTGCTTGGCACCGATGCCCACGCACAGGTTGCGGCGGGTGAGGCCCTCGATGCCGTTGCGCCCGAAGTGGGCGAGCATGGCGTCGAGCAGCGCGTCGGCACCGCGGTTGGAGCCGTACTGGCCCGAGTCCTTCTCCAGCGCCGCGCGCGCCGCGGCGTAAACGTGCTCGCCGGGCAGGAAGTTCGGGACACCGATGGAGAAGCTGATGATGTCGCGCCCCTGCGCCTTCAGCGCGCGGGTCTTTTCGGCAATCACCATGATGGCGCTGGGCTTGGCCTGCCCCATGCGCCGCGCGAGCTGTGGCATGGACATCATCCTCTTCGGAGGGAACCGGTCGAAAGCGCGATTCTACCACTGCCACCGGACTTTGTTGCAGTGCGGCAAAGTCGCCGCAGCGCGCGTGGAATCCACCGGTCGCGTCATGAAAACGATGGCTTCACCCCGCCCCGAAACGCACAACGCCGGCGCAGTGGCCGGCGTTGCGGTGGCTTTCGCAGCGGGCACAATCAGGGTGCCAGCGCCGCGTTCCACTGCGCCACGCGAGCCTTCTGCGAATCCAGCAGCGCGGTGGCATCGCCCACGATGCGGATGGTCTCGATGATGTCGCCACCCTTCACGGCATCGACCACGGCCTGGTCCGCGTCGCCCACCACCTTGCCGAACACGGTGTGCTTGCCGTCCAGCCAGCCGCAGGGAACGTGGGTGATGAAGAACTGGCTGCCATTGGTGCCCGGGCCGGCATTCGCCATCGACAGCACGCCACGCTCATGGCGCAGTGCCGGGGTGCACTCGTCCTCGAAGCGATATCCCGGGCCGCCGTTGCCGATGCCGTGCGGGCAGCCGCCCTGGATCATGAAGTCCGGGATGACGCGGTGGAACGTGAGGCCGTTGTAGAACCCGCGCTGCGCCAGGTTGACGAAATTGGCCACCGTCACCGGGGTCTGGTCGGGGGTGAGGGTCAGGTGGATCGTGCCGCGCGAGGTCACGATTTCGGCGCGAAGGTCGGACATGGTGGAACTCCTGATCGTGGACCGCGCATGGTAGCGCGACCGCCGGCGCGATCGCGAACCGCACGGGCGGGCGGCCCCGTCCAAAACCGCCGGCGACAGCGGCCCTGCAGTTTTCAGCTTGCGTTCATGAATTGCCGGAGTAAGATAGCGAGCAATTACTTTCTTTCAGCCGGGCAACCATGAATACACTCCCGAAATACCTGCCCGCGGACGAGCGCCGCGCCGCCACCGTGGAAGCCGTGGTCGCTCTGGCTGCGGTCCAGAATCCCAGCGAGATCACCACCGCGGCCATCGCCAAGCGCATGGGCGTGACGCAAGGCGCCCTCTTCCGCCACTTCCCCAGCAAGGATTCCATCCTGGAAGCGGTCATGGGCTGGGTGAGCAACCGCCTGCTGACGCGCCTGGATGCCGCACGCGCCGGTGCCCGCACCCCGATGGCCGCGCTGGAGGCCGTGTTCCTGGCCCACATCGACTTCGTCGCGGCACACCCCGGTGTGCCGAGGATGCTGTTCGGAGAACTCCAGCGCGCCGGCGACACCCTGCCCAAGCAGGCGGTGCAGGTTCTGATCGGCCACTACGCCGCCCGCATCACGGACCTGCTCAAGCGGGGAGTCGAGGCCGGCGAAATCGATTCCGCGATCGACATCACCACTGCGGCAATACAGTTCATCGGTTCGATCCAGGGGCTGGTGATCCAATCAACCCTCGAAGGCAAGCCCCGGAGGATGCGGGAGAACGCTCCCGCCATCTTCGCCATCTATCGTCGCGGCATCGAGGCGCGGTCATGAGGCGCACACTCATCGGTGTCGCGGTCGTCGTTGCGGTTGCCGCCGGCGGGTTCTTCGCCTGGAAAGCGCAGTCACCCTCGGACGGTACCGCGCTGCGCCTCTACGGAAACGTGGATATCCGCGAAGTGGATCTCGCCTTCCGCCAGCCGGGCCGGGTGCTGGAAATGACCCGCGACGAAGGCGATCGGGTCGAGGCTGGCGAGCGTCTGGCCGCCCTCGACGCCCAGCCCTTCCACGATGCGCTGGCCGTGGCCGATGCCTCGGTGGCGATCGCCGAGGCCGAGCTGGCCAAGCTGCGCGCCGGACTGCGCCCGCAGGAAATCACCCAGGCCCAGGCGGCGCTCAGGCAGGCCCAGGCACTGGCCGCAGACGCCGAGGCCAACTACCGGCGCCAGCACGAACTCCTGTCCACGGGTGCCAGCAGCCAGCGCACCGTGGACGCAACCCGAACCGCCCGCGACCAGGCCGCGGCGGGCGTGAAGGCGGCGCAGGCCGCCCTCTCGCAGGCGCAGGAAGGCTTCCGCCAGGAAGACATCGCCGCGGGCGAGGCCCGGCTTGCCGCCGCGCAGGCCGCACGCGCCCAGGCCGCCACCGCGCTGGCCGATACCGAGCTGTTTGCGCCCAGCCAGGGCACCGTGATCGTGCGGGTGCGCGAGCCGGGCAGCATGGTGGCGAGCCAAAGCACGGTCTATCGCCTGAGCCTGGACGCTCCGGTGTATGTACGCGCCTACGTGGGCGAAACCGATCTGGGGCGGATCGCGCCGGGCACGCGGGTTCGCGTGCGCACGGACTCCTCGGACAGAATCTATGGCGGCCAGATCGGCTTCATCTCGCCGCGCGCCGAGTTCACCCCCAAGGCGGTCGAAACCACCGATCTGCGCACCGATCTGGTGTATCGCCTGCGGATCGTCCTGGACGATGGTGATGCGGCGCTGCGTCAGGGCATGCCGGTCACGATCGACCTGGACGGCGCGGCCCACGGGCAGCCGCTGGCCGGGTTCTGAGCCATGGAGTCGCACGCACCGAGCGCTGCCTCGGCCGAATCCGACGCCGTGGAAATCACCGCGCTGGACAAGCGCTTTGGCCAGGTGCAGGCGCTGCGCGCGCTCGACGCACGCATCCGCTATGGTCGCCTGACCGGCCTGGTCGGGCCTGACGGCGCCGGCAAGACGACGCTGATGCGCATCCTGACCGGGCTGCTCGAACCGACCTCAGGCAACGCCGTCGTCGCCGGCTTCGACACCGTCGCCGACAACGATGCGATCCACGTGGTGACCGGCTACATGCCGCAGCGCTTCGGGCTCTACGAGGACCTGTCGGTGATGGAGAACATGCGCCTGTATGCCCGCCTGCGCGGCATGGACGCCGAGCGCAACGCCGATCTGTTTGCCGAACTGCTGGAGTTCACCCGGCTCGAACCCTTCACCGAACGCCTCGCCGGCAAGCTGTCCGGCGGCATGAAGCAGAAGCTGGGCCTGGCCTGCGCGCTGATGGCGCGGCCGCGCGTGCTGCTGCTGGACGAACCGGGCGTCGGCGTGGACCCGGTCAGCCGCCAGGATCTCTGGCGCATGGTGCAGGCGCTGACCGACGAGGGCATGGCCGTGGTCTGGTCCACCGCCTATCTGGACGAGGCCGAACGCTGCGAAAGCGTGCTCCTGCTCAACGAAGGCCAACTGCTGTTCGATGGCCCGCCGCAGGAGCTCACCGCGCAGCTTGAAGGCCGCAGCTTCCGCCTGGAAAACGTCGGTGCCGAGCGCCGGGCGGTGCTGACCGAGGCGCTCGACCTTGCCAGCGTCAGCGACGGCGTGATTCAGGGGGCCGGCGTGCGCGCGGTGCTGCGCGAAGGCCACGACAGCCGCGAACTGCAGGCGTTTGCCGACCGTGTGCGCGTACCGCTGGCGGCGGTGCCGGCGCGCTTCGAGGACGCCTTCATCGACCTCCTCGGCGGCGGCCCCGGCGGCACCTCGGCGCTGGCCGAGCGCCTGCCGCCGGTCGAACTGGGTTCGGATGTCGCCGTGTCCTGCCGCAACCTCACCAAGCGCTTCGGTGCCTTCACCGCCACCGACAGCGTCAGCTTCGAGGTGAAGAAGGGGGAAATCTTCGGCCTGCTCGGACCCAACGGCGCGGGCAAGTCCACCACGTTCAAGATGCTCTGCGGACTGCTCAAGCCCAGCGCGGGCGAAGCCCAGGTGGTCGGGCTGGACCTGCGCCGGGCCACCGGCGCGGCCAAGAGCCGGCTGGGCTACATGGCCCAGAAGTTCTCGCTGTACGGCCTGCTGTCGGTGCGCCAGAACCTGGAGTTCTCGGCCGGCGTCTACGGACTGGACGCGGCCACCCGGCGCGCGCGCATCGCCGAGATGATCGAGACCTTCGATCTCGGCAGTTGGCTGGATGTGGCGCCCGACTCGCTGCCGCTGGGCCACAAGCAGCGCCTCGCGCTGGCCTGCGCGCTCATGCACCACCCACCGGTACTGTTCCTCGACGAGCCGACCTCCGGCGTCGACCCCATCACCCGGCGCGAGTTCTGGACCCACATCAACGGTCTGGCGCGCAAGGGCGTGACCATCATGGTCACCACCCACTTCATGGACGAGGCCGAATACTGTGATCGGGTGGCGATGCTGTACCGGGCGCGGCTCATCGCGCTGGACACGCCGGACGCGCTCAAGCGCGCCGCAATCACCCCCGAACGCCCTGATCCGACGATGGAGGACGCCTTCATCCAGCTGGTCGAATCGGCCGATCTGGCGCTGGAGAACGCGGCGTGAGCGCGGCCGGGCGCGCCCCCGGAACCGGTGCCGCGATGGCGGCCGGGCTGCGCCGCTTCGATACGCGCCGGCTGCTGGCGCTGGTCTCCAAGGAAAGCCTGCAGGCGATGCGCGACCCCTCCACCCTGCTGATCGCCTTCGTGCTGCCGGTGGTGCTGCTGCTGCTGTTCGCCTACGCCGTTTCCCTGGACGCCAAGGGCGTGCGAGTGGGCGTGGTGCTCGAATCGCAGGGTGCCACGGCACAGTCGCTGGCGGCGGCGTTCGCCGGCACGCGCTATCTCGACGTGACCTTCGCCCATGATCGGCGCGAGGTGGTGGATTCCGTGGTCGCCGGACGCCTGCGCGGCTTCATCGTCATCCCGCAGGATTTCGAACAGCGCCTGGCGCGGCGCGGCGAGGAACCGCTGGTGCAGATCATCACCGACGGCTCCTATCCCAATACCGCCAACTACGTGGAGAATTACGGCCGGGGCGTGGTCGAAACCTGGCGCGCCGCGCAGCTTGGGCAGGCACCGACGCCGGCGGTGGTGCTGGAGCCGCGCTTCTGGTTCAACCCGGAGCTGGAAAGCCGCCGCTCGCTGGTGCCCGGTGCCATCGCCATCGTCATGGCGATCATCGGCACCATGCTCACCGCGCTGGTGGTGGCGCGCGAATGGGAGCGCGGCACGATGGAAGCCGTGCTCTCCACGCCAGCCTCTGTGGCGGAGATCCTGATCGGCAAGCTGCTGCCCTACTTCGCGCTGGCGATGCTGGCCACGCTGGGTGCCACCGCGCTGGCGGTGTGGGTGTTCGACGTGCCGCTGCGCGGCTCGCTCGCGGCCCTGATGCTGCTCTCGGCGGCCTTCATGGTGCCGGCGCTCGGCCAGGGCCTCCTGATCTCCTCGCTGGCGCGCAACCAGTTCCTCGCCGCGCAGATCGCGCTTTTTTCCGGATTCCTGCCGGCCTTCATGCTCTCCGGCTTCCTGTTCGAGATCGACGCCATGCCGGCACCGATCCGCATGGTCACCCTGGTGATTCCGGCGCGCTACTTCGTGGCCTCGCTCAAGACCGTGTTCCTCGCCGGCGACATCTGGGCGGTGTTCCTGCCAAATCTTGCCGCCATGACGGCCATCGGCCTGGTGTTCTTCGCGCTGGCCAAACGCGCCACCCGCAAGAACCTGGAGTGAGCGCGAATGAAGGTTTCCGACTACTTCAACCCCACCCGCCTGCGCGCCCAGTTCGTCAAGGAGGTGCTCAGCGTGCTGCGCGACCCGCGCAGCCGCATGGTGGTGTTCGTGCCGCCCATCATGCAGCTGGTGATCTTCGCCTTCGCCGCCACGCTGGAAGTGCGCAACGTCGACGTCGCCGTGCACAGCCAGGACGCGGGGCGCGGCGGGCATGAGCTGGTGCAGCAGATGGAAAGCGCACGCTTCATCACGCGCGTGCACCACGTCGCCAGCGTCGAGGAAATGCGCAACCTGATCGATCACGGCACGGTCATCGCCGGACTTGCCATCCCGCAGGATTTTTCCCGCGCCATCGCCGCGGGCAGCGGCGGGCGCGTGCAGGTGCTGGTGGACGGCCGGCGCAGCAATTCGGGGCAGATCACGGTGGCCTATCTCGCCAGCATCGCGGCCGAGGTCGGTGCGGAACTCGTGCCCGATACGCCCGCCGCCGCACCGGTGTCGGTGCGCCACTGGTTCAACCCGAACCTGACGTATCGCTGGTTCATCGTGCCTGGACTGACCGGTATCCTGGCGCTGTTCAGCTCATTGATGATTACGGCGCTGTCGATCGCGCGCGAACGCGAGCTGGGCACCTTCGACCAGCTCCTGGTCTCGCCCACCTCGACGCCCGAGATCATCATTTCAAAATCACTGCCGGCGCTGGCCATCGGCACCCTGCTGGGGCTGTTCATGATCGGCGCGGGCGTGTTCCTGTTCGGGATTCCGTTCTCCGGCAGCTTTCCGCTCCTGCTCGGCAGCCTCGTGCTCTTCATCCTGTCGGTGGTCGGCATCGGCCTGGTGATTTCCGCCGTCAGCATGACCCAGCAACAGGCAATCCTCGGTGCCTTCGCCATCGGCGTACCTGCGGTGCTGATGTCCGGCTTCGCCACCCCGGTGGAAAACATGCCCGTGGTCCTGCAATGGCTGGCCCAGGCGATTCCGCTGACCCACTTCCTCATCATCGTCGAGGGCAGTTTCCTCAAGGCGATGCCGCCCGGCGACATCGTTTCCAGCCTCTGGCCGCTGGCCCTGATCGCGCTGACGACCTTGCTGGCCGCGATCTTCTTCGTGCGTAGACGCCTGCAATGACCCGGTCGCACACTGTCCCGGCCCGAAGCTCTTGTCCGGTCCGCCACGAACCGTTCCAGAGGCGCTGACCGCGCCCGACACCGTCTCACCCAGGAGTATCGCCATGCGAATCCGCGCCAGCACCATGAAGACCACGCCGGCCGCGGTGCCGCCACGATCCCGGCGGCGCGCGCTGGCGCTGCTGCTCGCCGCAACCGTACTGGGCGGCTGCGCGACGGTCGGCCCCGACTACGCCGGCCCGCCGGCGCTGGCGGTCGAGGGCGACTGGAGCCAGCCGGACATCGCCCTGCCCGCCGGCACGGCACCGGCCGAACTGGCGCGCTGGTGGGAAACCCTGGGCGACCCCGTTCTGGAGCGCCTGATCGGCACCGCGCTCGAACGCAACCTCGACCTGCGCCAGGCCATGTCGCGGATCGACGAGGCGCGCGCGCTGCGCGACCGCACGGCGGGCGCGCGCGCCCCGACCGTCGCGGCCGGCACCAGCGTCAATCGCCGCCGGCAAAGCGAGAACGGCGCGCTGCCGATCGGCTCCCTACCCGGACTGGACGCCAGCCAGACCATTTACGACGCCGGCTTCGATGCCGCCTGGGAACTCGACCTGTTCGGCGGCACGCGGCGCGCGCTGGAAAGCGCCGAGGCACGCCTGGCCGCCACCCGCATCGAGGCCGGGGGCGCGCGCATGCGCATTGCGGCCGAAGTGGCCCGCACCTGGTTCGAAGCCGCCGGGGCCGCACGTGAGCTCCTGGCCCAGCAGGGCACGGTGCGCGCGCTCGAACAGACCCTGGAGCTGGCGCGGCAGCGTCATGCCCTGGGCGACGCATCGCTGGCCGACGTGGAAACCGTGGCGGCGCAGTGGGCCGCGGCCAACGCCGGCCTGCCCGAGATCGAGGCGCGCCAGCGCGCCGCCGTGCTGGCCCTGGGCGTGCTGCTCGGCAGCGGCCCCGACGCCGAGCTGGCGCTGCTGGATGTGCTGCCGGAGGCACCGACGCTGTCGCCCCTGCCGGTCGGCGAGCGTGCCGACGTGCTGCGCCGCCGCCCCGACGTGCGCGCTGCCGAACGCCAGTTGGCCGCCAGCACCGCCGAGATCGGCGTGGCCACCGCCGAGCTGTTCCCGAAGCTTGCGATCGGCGCGGGCGGCGGATTCCAGGCGCTGGACACCGGCGACTGGTTCGATTCCTCCAGCGCGCGCTTCTCCATCCTGCCGATGATTTCGTGGCGCCTGTTCGACGGCGGCCGGGTGCGCGCCGAAATCCGTGCGCGCGAAGCCGCGACCGAACGCGCGGCCCTGGCCTACGAGCAGACCGTGCTCGCGGCGCTGGGCGACGCCGAGCGGGCGCTGAGCGACTACCGCGCCGGCCTGGAGTCGCTGGCGCGGCGGGATCTGGCGCTGCAGGCCAGCCTGCGCAGTCACGCCCACGCGCAGGCGCGCTACGCTGCCGGCGACATCGCGCTGGTCGAACTGCTGGCCGCCGAGCGCCTGCTGCACGAGGCGCGCCAGACGCAGGCGCGCGCCCAGTCCAGCGCCGCAGTTCGCCTCGTGGCGCTCTACAAGGCGCTGGGCGGGGGCTGGGAAGCGCCGCGCGAGGAAGCGCTCGCCGCGGCGGATCGCGCGCGTTCGTGACGTTCAATGAAAGAGTCGCCGCGCGCAGGCCGCGTCTTCCTGCACCGGCTTCCGTGTCCACCGCAATGGAGCATTGTCATGAAAGTCAACGTTGGAAACCTTGATCGCCTGATTCGCATCGTCATCGGACTCGCCCTCGTCAGCCTGCCTTTCTGGCTGGATTCGCCGTGGCGCTGGCTCGGGCTCATCGGCGTGATGCCGATCATCACCGGCCTCTCCGGCCGCTGCCCCGGCTATCGCCTGATGGGCCTCAACACCTGCCCGCTGGAGCGGCGCGAGTAGCGCGTCGCCGGATCCCCCGCGCCACTTGTCCCCGGCCCGCAGCGGCCATTTCCCGAGGCGATTTCCATGAGCACGCCACACACCCCTTCCCGCTATCACGGGCTGTCCATCAGCCTGCACTGGTTGACCCTGCTTCTGCTGGTTGCCGTCTATGCCCTGATCGAACTGCGCGAGATGTATCCCAGGGGCAGCGAGACGCGCGAGCTGATGAAGCACTGGCACTTCATGCTGGGGCTGGTGGTGTTTGCCCTGGTGCTGATCCGCCTGCCGGCGCGCGCCCTGTTTCGCGTCCCGCCGATCACGCCGGCACCGCCGGCATGGCAGGAGTGGTTGGCCAAGGCGATGCACCTGGCGCTTTACGTATTCCTCGTCGGCATGCCGCTGCTGGGCTGGATCGTGCTCAGCGCAAAGGGCAAGCCGGTGCCCTTCTTCGGGCTGACCCTGCCGCCGCTCGTTGCCCCGGACAAGGCGCTGGCCGAGCGCCTCGAAGACCTCCACGCGCTGATCGGGACGATCGGCTACTGGCTGATCGGCCTGCACGCCGCGGCCGCGCTGTTCCACCACTATGTGTCGCGCGACGACACCTTGCGGCGGATGACCCTGCGCGGTTCGAACGCCGCGGTCGACGAGCGGGGGCGCTCGGCATGAAGCTGCACTTCCTGGGGGCCGCCGGCGAAGTGACCGGCTCCTGCTTTCTGGTCGAAGGCGCGAACGCCCGCTTCCTGGTGGACTGCGGCATGGTGCAGGGCGGCCGCGAGGCTCCGGCGCGCAACCGCAAACCGTTCGAGTTCGATCCGGCCACGCTCGATTTCGTCCTGTTGACCCACGGCCACATCGACCACAGCGGCCTTTTGCCCAAGCTCACCCGCGCCGGGTTCAAGGGGCCGATCCTTGCCACCGATGCCACCGCCGACCTGCTCGGCGTGATGCTGCCCGACAGCGGACACATCCAGGAATACGAATCCGAGCGCGAAGCGCGGCGGCGCGGCGGCAAGGCCACGCCGCCGCTGTACACGGTGGCCGACGCCAAGGCCTGCCTGGAACAGGTGGAGGGCGTGGACTACGACCGCGAGATCGCCCCGCATCCCGCCGTGCGGGTGCGGTTCCGCGAAGCCGGGCACATCATCGGCTCGGCGATTCTCGAGGTCTGGCTCAGGGAGGTGGGGCGCACGACCAAGCTCGTCTTCTCCGGAGACCTGGGCCAGCCCGGGCGGCCCATCCTGCGCGATCCGGCAACCATCGAGGACGCCGACATCCTGGTGCTGGAGTCGACCTACGGCGATCGCGATCACACGCAGCTCGCCGCGACCGAAGAGGAAATGATCGGGATCGTCGAACGCACCCTGTACGAGCGCGGCGGCAACGTCGTCATGCCGGCCTTCGCGGTCGGACGCACCCAGCAGGTCATCTACCTCCTGCACCAGCTGGTGCGGCAGGGCCGGCTGCGTCCGCCCATGATCTTCGTGGATTCGCCGATGGCCACCGAGGTGACCCGCATCACGCGCAGCCATCTGGAACTGTTCGACGCGCAGGCGCGCGAGCTGGTCGACTGGCACGCGCTGGGGCAGGACCTGCCGAACCTGCACTTCACCGCCAGCGTCGAGGAATCCAAGGCGCTCAACCAGATACGCTCCGGCGCGATCATCATTTCGGCCAGCGGCATGTGCGATGCCGGCCGGATTCGCCACCACCTGTTCCACAACCTTGCGCGCCGCGAATGCAGCGTGATGATGCCCGGCTACCAGGCCCAGGGCACCCTGGGGCGGCGATTGGTGGACGGAGCCAGCCGCGTGCGCCTGTTCGGCGAAGAGGTCCCCGTGCGCGCCGCGATCCACCGCGTCGACGGCCTGTCCGCGCACGCCGACCGCACCGCGCTGCTGGGCTGGGCGAAGGCCTTTCGCACGCCTCCGGCGCGCACCTTCCTGGTGCATGGCGAAGCGCCGGCCACGCAGGCGCTGGCGGAAAATCTTCGACACACCCTGGGCTGGCGGGTGGACGTCGCCGAGCGCGGCCAGACGCTGCGGTGGCCCGCGTCGGGAGGCGCGGCGGCATGAGCACACCGGAATCTTCCGAACGCGCGGCGCGCCTGCGCGAGATCGTCGGCTCGCCCACCTATCGCCTGGCCTTCGAAGACATCGAGCTGCTCAACGAGGAGGATCTGCGCCCGCTGCGCCTGCAGTTGGAGCTGCTCAAGCCCGAACGCGCGCTGCGGAAAGAAGGCATCGGCTCCACCGTGGTCGTGTTCGGCAGCGCGCGGGTCCAGGACGCACGCGCCGCGCGCACGCACCTCGACGATCTGGAAGCGGCGGCCCGGGAGTCGGGCAGCACTCCCGCGCTGGAACAGGCGCTGGAGCGCGCCCGCCACCGATTGCAGCAGTCGCACCACTATGAACAGGCGCGGCGCTTTGCGCAGCTTGTTTCCCGGCGCTTCCAGCACGAGGGGCGCTGCGACTTCGTGGTGGTCACCGGCGGCGGCCCGGGCATCATGGAAGCCGCCAACCGCGGCGCGCACGAAGCCGGCGCGCGCTCCATCGGCCTGAACATCACGCTGCCGCACGAGCAGGCACCCAACCCCTACATCTCCCCCGAGCTCGCATTCCGCTTCCACTATTTCGCGCTGCGCAAGATGCATTTCCTGATGCACGCCAAGGGCTTGGTCGCTTTCCCCGGCGGCTTCGGCACGCTCGATGAACTGTTCGAGGTGCTCACCCTCATCCAGACCCGGAAGATGCCGCGCATCCCCGTGGTGCTGGTCGGTCGCGCCTTCTGGCAGCGGCTGATCGATTTCGACCATCTGGTGCACGAGGGCTACATCGCTGCTGCGGATCTCGGTCTGTTCGAGTTCGCGGACGAACCCGAGGAAATCATAGCGGCGCTGGAGCGCTTCCACGGTTCGCCAGCGGAGATATCGCTACCGCCATGCTGAAAAGTGCCGGCCTGACGTCGCGCGGGATTCGGCACGCCGCAGCCTCCGCGTGCCTCATCGTGTTCTGCGCGGCCTGTCCCTCGATGGCAACCTCTTTCGCTCCAGCCACAGCGTCACCCGCCGCCCCTGGGTCACGCAGGCCGCGGCGGGCCTCAGCGCGCAATGGCTGACCTCCCGTCACGGAATCAGGCTCGCGGTGATGCGGGCCTGGCGCACACGGGAATTCGATGAGCAGGCCGGCACCCACGCCTTCGGCTCGGTCGCCCTGAACGTCGAGTTCTGAAGCCACGGACCACCTCAACCACGGAGATGCCATGAATCCCACGATCCGCCCCCTGCGCGCGCTCGCCGCGTTCGCCGCCATCGCACTGGGCGCAGTCGCGCCCCCGCCCGCCGCCGCCGAAGCCGGCAAGCCCCCCGCGCTGCAGGGCATCATGCGTCAGCTCGACGAAGACATGCAGCAGGTCACCCATGCGATTTCGATGGAAGACTGGCAGCGCGTCGCCCGGTTGGCACCCGGCATCGCGCGCCACGCGCAGCCGCCCGCCGGCGAAAAGGTGCGAATCCTCGGCTGGCTGGGCAGTGACGCAGCGCAGTTCCGCGGCTTTGACGGTGCCGTGCACGAGACCGCCACCGCACTGGGCGAAGCGGCTGTCCGTGAAGATGGCGAGGCGGTGATTGCCTCCTTTGCCGAGTTGCAGCGCAGCTGTCTGGCCTGCCACCAGCGCTTCCGCGCCGCTTTCATCGCGCACTTCCACGAAAAGAGCTGAAGCGCAGCCCAACCGCCGTTTTCCAGGCGCGACGGGACGGGCGCACGATGGCGTTCAAGTGATCCGACAGTATCGCGGCCGGCAGCGGCCGCGGACGGAGGTGCGCCATGAAACCTGCTTCATTCGCCATCGCCATCGTGCTTTCCACCGCGGCCTCGCTCGCCGCGGCGGAACGGCACTGCGATGCCCCCGTCGGCCTGTGGCAGTCGCGTGAAGCGGTGCACGAAATGGCGCGGGAGCGCGGCTGGACGCTGGAGCGGATCAGGATCGACGACGGCTGCTACGAGGTGCGCGGCATCGATGCCGACGGGCGCGCCTTCAAGGCCCGGATCGACCCGGAGACCCTGCGCGTCATGAAGCTCAAGACGCGCGATCAGCGCGAGCGGCACCATCACCGCGACGAGGCCGGGAAAACTTCCGGCAATGTGCACGAATCCCATGCCAGCAACGTCACATCACACCCGACATCCCTCCCGGAGAACGCGCCATGTCCAGCCCCTTGATGAAGACCCTTGCCGCCGCGTGCATCCTGGCCCTGCCTGCCGCCGCCCAGGCCCGCAATGTCTCGCTGACCACCACGCTCAAGAACTACGGCGGCGACGGTGCCTATCTTGCGGTCTACCTGACCGACGCCAGCGGTGCCTATGTGCGCACGCTCTGGGTGGCGGGTGGGAAAGCCAAGTACTACAAGCACCTGTCCGCCTGGAATCGCATGTCGGCCAGTGACAAGCAGCGCCTGCAGGGCGTCACGGGCGCGAGCGTCGGTGCCGGGCGCTCGCTCGAGGTGACAGCCGAGCTTGCCGATGCGCTGATCGACGCCGGATACGAGATCCGCATCGATGCCGCGGCAGAGGACATGCGCGACAGCCCCTCGGAACTGCGCATTCCGCTCACGACCGACAACGGCGGCAAGACGCATCCGGGCAAGCAGTACGTCCAATCGCTGCGCTTCGATCTGCAATAGCGGACCTGCCACATGCCTTTTCGTCTGATCCATCGCTGGCTCGGACTGGTCGCCGGTGCGCTGGCGCTGGTCCTGGGGCTCACCGGCGCGATGCTTGCACTCGATCCTGTCACCGACGCCTGGCAGGCGCGCGCGGGCGCTGGCGAGCCTTCGGTTGCGGCCTTGGCACAGCGCGTCGGAGCCGACGTGCCCGGCATCGAGGAAATCCGCCGGCTGCCGTCGGGCATGATCGTGGCCTATTCCTACGACCAGGGCGAGGTACGGGCCGACCGGATCGATCCGGTCGACGGGCGCGTGCGTGGACCGTGGCAGCCCTCGCTGATGCCGCGCTGGGTCAAGAACCTGCACCGCTCGCTGCTCCTTGGCGACGTCGGGCGCGCCGCGGCAGCGGTGGTCGCCCTGTCGATGCTGGTACTGTCGATCACGGGACTGGTCCTGTTGCTGCGTCGCCTCGGCGGCTGGCGGCGGCTGGGCGGGCGGATGCGCGGTCGCGGCATGGACCGCCTCCACGCGGTGACCGGCCGGCTCGCGATCCCGGTGCTGCTGGTGTCGGCGCTGGCGGCGCTCTGGCTCAGTGCCACCACCTTCAACCTCGTCAGCCTGGATCCGCCGGACGATCCGGATCCGATATCGACCAGCGCGCTCGCGGACGATCTCCCGGTCGCGCAGCTCCCCCTGCTGCAGACGCTGCCGTTGAGCGAACTCAAGCGGCTGGGCTTTCCGAATCCCGATGACCCCGAGGACACCTGGCAGGTCACCACCACCGGCGGCCAGGGATGGCTGGATCGCCGCTCCGGCGAACTGCTCGTCTGGCAGGACGCTACGCTCGCGCAGCGCATCCACGGCTGGGCCATGCTGCTGCACACCGGCGAAGGTGCCTGGGTCTGGGCCGTGCTGCTGGGACTCGCGGGTGCCTCGATTCCGCTGTTCTGGTTCACCGGGCTGATGCTGTGGTGGCGGGCGCGGCGGGCGCGGCCGCGCATCGTCGGCAACCAGCCTCTGCCGCAGGCCGACACCCTGGTCTTCGTCGCCAGCGAAACCGGCACTACCTGGGGATTTGCCGCCGCCCTGCACGCGGCGCTTGGGCAGGCCGGCCATCGCGTGCACGTCGCGCCGCTGGAGCGTTTCCAGGCGGCCGCCGGCACGCGCCGGATCATCGTCCTTGCGGCGACTTACGGCGATGGCCAATCGCCCGCGCACGCAGCCGGCGCGCTGGAGAAGATCGCGCGCACCGCGCCGCAGGATGCGGCGGTCGCGGTGCTGGGATTCGGCGACCGGCAGTACCCGGCGTTCTGCGCCTTCGCCGATGCGCTGGAGCAGTCCTTTCGCGCGCAAGGCTGGCCGACGCTGCTGCCGCTGGCGCGCATCCACCAGCAGTCGGCCCAGGAGTTCGCACGCTGGTGCGAGATGCTGGCCGAGGCGCTCGGCGAACCGCTCCAGGTGCATTATCGCCCTCACCTGCCGCCCACCTGCGAGCTGCGGCTGATCTCGCGCGAGTCCTATCCGGGGCAAGGCGATCGCCCCGGCGCGATCCTGCGCTTCGCGCTTCCGGTGCGCGGCTGGCGCGATCGCCTGGCGATGCGCGGGCTGGGAGGCTTCGTTGCCGGCGATCTGCTCGGCGTGCTCGCGCCCGGATCGAGCGTGCCGCGCTACTACTCGCTGGCTTCCGGACACCGCGACGGCTTCGTGGAGCTGTGCGTGCGGCTGCTGCCGGGAGGTGAATGCTCGACCTTCCTGCACGGCCTCGCGCCCGGCGACGCGGCGCGCGCCTTCGTGCGTCCCAACCCGGGCTTCACCCTGGAGCGCGACCGCCGGCCTGCGGTGCTGATCGGTGCCGGCACCGGTGTGGCACCGCTGGCCGGCTTCATCCGCGGCAACCGCCGGCATGTGCCGATGCACCTGTATTTCGGTGCCCGTGATCCGGCCCGCGATTTCTATTTTGGCGAGAACCTGGCGCAGTGGCTCGCGGACGGGCGCCTGACGCGACTGCGCACGATCTTCTCGCGCGTGGGCGACGGCGGCTATGTGCAGGATGCGCTGCGCAAGGATGCGCAAAGCGTACGCGAGGCGGTGCGCGCCGGTGCCCGGATCCGGGTCTGCGGCAGCCGTCCGATGGCGCACGACGTGGCCCTTGCGCTCGATGAAATCCTGGCACCGCTGGATCTCGACATCGCGCGCCTCCGGGCCGGGGGGCGCTATGCCGAAGACGTGTTCTGAGGCGCGCCATCGCCTGCACCTGCACGGCCCGACCATGGGTACACGCTGGGCCGTCAGCGCCGACGTCGGCCCGCATCTGGATACGGCACACCTGCGCCAGGCGCTGGCCGACGCCGTGGATGAAGTGGACCGCCAGATGTCGCCCTGGAAGCCGGCGAGCGATCTCAACCGCCTCAATGCACAGCCGGTCGGGCACTGGCTGGCGCTGCCCGCGCCGATCCTGCTGGTGCTCGCGCGGGCGCTGGAGGTTGCTCGCCTGAGCGCCGGCACCTTCAATCCTGCGGTCGGTGCGCTGATCGACGCCTGGGGCTTCGGTGCCGCCAGACGAGCACCCGACCCTGCGGCGATCCGCGCCGCCGCCGGTGAGCCGGCCGCTCTCGCGCATGCCGCGCTGGAGCTGGATGCACCCGGCGCACGCGCGCGCCGCCTTGCGCCCGTCCGCTTCGACCTGTGCGCAATCGCCAAGGGTTACGCCGTGGACCGGATGATCGAGGCGCTCGCCGCGCACGGGGTGCAGCACGCGCTGGCGTCGCTGGACGGCGAACTGCGCGCGCTCGGCCCCCAGGCCAATGGCGAATCCTGGCCCATCGCCATCGAAGCACCCGTCGCGGGCCAGCGCCGGACGCACGGCGTCATCGAACTGGAAGACCTGGCCATCGCCACCTCGGGCAATTACCGGCATTTCCTGGATATCGGCGGACAGCGGCTGTCGCACCTCATCGACCCGCGCGCCGGCGCGCCGGTGCGCCACGCGCTGGCCTCGGTCACGGTGCTGGCGCGCGCCTGCATGGATGCCGACGCCTGGGCCACCGCCCTGCTGGTCGCCGGCCCGGCCGAAGGCTTCGAACTGGCCCGTCGCCTGCGCCTCGATGCCCTGTTCCTGCTGCGCCACGACAAGGGCTGGACGGAAATCGGCCTGGGCCGCTTTGCGCCCGGTTCGGAACGCGACGCGCCGGCCTGAGCGGTGGGCTCGGTGGCCGGGGCATCCTCGACGAGGCCACCTCCTCGGTCGACACGCGCACCGAACTGCTCATCCAGCACGGCATGAAGAAGCTGACCGGCAATCGGACCAGCTTCATCATCGCGCACCGGCTCTCGACCATCCGCGATGCCGACCGGATCGTGGTCATGGAAAACGGCGCGCTCATCGAAACCGGCAGCCACGCCTCGCTCTTGCAAGCACACGGCCTGTATGCGCGGATGTTCCTGGCGGGCCAGGCTCGACAGGCACTTCCGCCGGCGGCAACATCACCCTGCGGCAGCCCCACCGGCCCCGGTACCTGCCGGTCAGCACGCGCGACCGGGGCCGTTCACTCCCACTCGATCGTCGCGGGCGGCTTGCCGCTGATATCATAAACTACGCGAGAAACATTGCGTAATTCATTGATTATTCTATTGGAAACTTTGCCGAGAAGATCATACGGCAGGTGCGCCCAGTGGGCGGTCATGAAGTCGATGGTCTCGACCGCGCGCAGCGCGATCACCCACTCGTAGGCGCGCGCATCGCCGACCACGCCAACGGATTTCACCGGCAGGAACACGGCGAAGGCCTGGCTGGTCCTGTCGTACCAGCCCGCGACGCGCAGTTCCTCGATGAAGATGGCGTCGGCGCGCGCGAGCAGGTCCGCGTATTCGGGCTTCACTTCGCCCAGGATGCGCACGCCCAGGCCCGGGCCGGGGAACGGATGGCGATAGACCATCTCGCGCGGCAGGCCGAGCGCGACGCCGAGGCGACGCACCTCGTCCTTGAACAGTTCGCGCAGCGGTTCCAGCAGGCCGAGCTTCATGTGCTCCGGCAGGCCGCCGACGTTGTGGTGGCTCTTGATGACGTGCGCCTTGCCGGTCCGGCTGCCGGCGGACTCGATCACGTCCGGGTAGATGGTGCCCTGCGCCAGCCAGCGCGCATTGCCGAGCTTGCCGGCTTCCTCATCGAAGATTTCGACGAACAGGTTGCCGATGATCTTGCGCTTGGCTTCCGGGTCGGTCACGCCTTCCAACGCCTTGAAATAGCGCGCGGCGGCGTTGACGCGGATCACCTTGACGCCCATGTGCTGCGCCATGGTCTGCATCACCTGGTCGCCTTCGCGCCAGCGCAGCAGGCCGGTATCGACGAACACGCAGGTGAGCTGGCCGCCGATGGCGCGATGCAGGAGCGCGGCCACCACGGAGGAATCGACGCCGCCCGAAAGGCCGAGGATCACCTCGTCCGAGCCGACCTGGGCGCGGATGCGGGCAATCTGGTCCTCGATGATCTCTTCGGCGTTCCAGCGCGTGGCGCAGCCGCAGATATCCACCGCAAAGCGCCGCAGCAGGGCCTCGCCCTGGCGGGTGTGGGTGACTTCGGGGTGGAACTGCACGCCGTACCAGCGCCGCGCATCGTCGGCGAAGGCGGCAATGGGAATGCGGTCGGTCTTCGCGGTGACGACGAAACCGGCCGGCGCACGCGAGACGTGGTCGCCGTGGCTCATCCACACGTCGAGCCGCGGCGGCGAACCGGCGTAGTCCTTGAGGCCATCGAGCAGGCGATCCGGTGCCACCAGACTGACCTCGGCGGCACCGAACTCGCGCTGGTCGGCGGCCTCGGTGGCACCGCCCAGCTGCACCGCCATCGTCTGCATTCCGTAGCAAATGCCAAGAATCGGCACGCCGACGTCGAAAACTTCCTGCGGCGCGCGCGGGCTGTCGGCTACGGTCGTGGTCTCCGGGCCGCCGGAGAGGATGATGCCCCTGGCGCCGAAGGCCGCGATTTCCGCCGGGTCGTGGTCCCAGGCCCAGATTTCGCAGTAGACCCCGATCTCGCGGATGCGCCGCGCGATCAGCTGGGTGTACTGCGCGCCGAAGTCGAGGATGAGGATTTTGTCGGAGTGGATGCTGGTCATGGAAAGCCTGATCGCTTCTTCGTTTCAGGTTGCGACGGCCATCCATGGCGGAACGTAGCGCCACACGGACGGCCTGCCCGGCCATCCATGGCCGGGCGTTCGGCAGGGCCGCGCGGCAGTGCCGCGCAAGCGGTCCGCCTCACCCCATCCTGTAGTTCGGCGGTTCCTTGGTGATCTGGACGTCGTGGACGTGGCTTTCGCGCTGGCCGGCACCGGTGATGCGCACCAGCTGCGGGCGGGTGCGCATCTCTTCGACGGACGCACAACCCACATAGCCCATGGTGGCGCGCAGGCCGCCGATGAGTTGGTGCACGATGCCGCCGACCGGGCCGCGGTACGGCACGCGGCCCTCGATGCCTTCGGGCACGAGCTTGTCGGCGTCGGCGGCGTCCTGGAAGTAGCGGTCCTTGCTGCCCTTCTCCATCGCGCCCAGACTGCCCATGCCGCGGTAGCTCTTGTAGCTGCGGCCCTGGAACAATTCGACCTGACCCGGCGCCTCCTCGGTGCCGGCGAACAGGCCGCCGATCATGATGGTCGAGGCTCCGGCCGCCAGCGCCTTGCCGATGTCGCCCGAGTAGCGGATGCCGCCGTCGGCGATGAGCGGAATGCGATCCTTCAGCGCCTCGGCCACCAGGCTGACCGCGGTCACCTGCGGCACGCCGACGCCGGCGACCACGCGCGTGGTGCAGATGGAGCCTGGGCCGACGCCCACCTTCACGGCATCCGCACCTGCGTCCATCAGGGCGAGCGCCGCGTCGCCGGTGACGATGTTGCCGCCGACCACCTGCACCTGCGGATAGGTCTTCTTGACCCAGGCCACGCGCTCGATCACGCCCTGCGAATGGCCGTGCGCGGTGTCGACGATGAGCACGTCCACGCCGGCCGCGACCAGGGCCTCGATGCGCGCCTCGGCGTCGGCACCCACGCCCACGGCCGCGCCGCACAGGAGCTGCTCGTCGGCATCCTTGGCGGAGTTGGGGAAATCGTGCGCCTTCTGGATGTCCTTGACGGTGATCAGGCCGCGCAGCTCGAAGGCGTCATTGACCACCAGCACCTTCTCGATGCGGTGCTTGTGCAGGAGCTGGATGACCTCTTCCTCGCTGGTGCCTTCACGCACCGTCACGAGGCGATCCTTGCGGGTCATGATGTTGCGCACCGGATCGTCGAGCTTCTTCTCGAAGCGCATGTCGCGCCCGGTGACGATGCCCACGAGCTTGCCGCCCTCGACCACCGGCACGCCGGAGATGTTGCGCGCGCGGGTGAGCCGCAACACTTCACCGATGGATGTCTGCGGGCCGACGGTGAAGGGCTCGCGGATCACGCCGGCCTCGTAATTCTTCACTTGGCGCACTTCCGCGGCCTGCTGCTCGGCGGAAAGATTCTTGTGGATGATGCCGATGCCGCCCAGCTGCGCCATGGCGATGGCCAGGCGCGCTTCGGTCACGGTGTCCATGGCGGCGGAAACCAGGGGAATCCTGAGGCGCAGATCGCGCGTCAGCCGGGTTTCGAGCGCCACGTCCTTGGGCAGGACGGTGGAATGGGCGGGGACGAGCGAAACGTCGTCGTAGGTCAGTGCTTCGGCCAGAATGCGCAGCATCGGCGGTTCCCGTGGAAGGTGGGGAAGCGCGTCATTGTAACGCCAGAACGGCCGGCATTCACGAACCCGACTGCGATCCGGGATGACGCACGTTCAGAACCGGGTCGCCGCGGTCAGGCGACCGGCCATGCCATTTCTGCGGCGTCCAGGGTGTTCTGCATCAGCGTGGCCACGGTCATCGGCCCCACGCCGCCGGGGACGGGCGTGATCCACGAGGCACGCTCGAAGGCCGCATCGAAACCCACGTCGCCACACAGCGAGCCGTCCTCGCGCCGGTTGATGCCCACGTCGATGACGATGGCGCCGGGCTTGATCCACTCGCCCGGCACCAGGCCCGGCCGCCCGACCGCCACCACCACGATGTCGGCCTCGCCGACGTGCCGGCGCAGGGTGTCGCGCGGCGTGAAGCGGTGGCAACTCGTTGTGGTGCAGCCGGCGATCAGAAGCTCCAGGCCCATCGGGCGACCGACGTGGTTGGATACGCCGATCACCACCGCTTCCTGCCCGCGCACCGGCCGATCGGTATGCGCCAGCAGCGTGAGGATGCCGCGCGGAGTGCAGGGCCGCAGGCCGGGCTGGCGCAACGCGAGGCGACCGACGTTGGCGGCGTGGAAGCCGTCCACGTCCTTGGCGGGATCGATGCGGTTGATGAGCGCGGTGGTATCGATATGCGCCGGCAGCGGCAGCTGGATCAGGATGCCGTGCACGGCCGGATCGGCGTTGAGGCGATCGATCAGCACGTGCAGCTCGGCTTCGGAGGTGGTGGCAGGCAGGTCGAAGTCGAACGAGGCGAAGCCGACGCGCTCGCAGGCGCGGCGCTTGTTGCGCACGTAGACCGCAGACGCCGGATCGGCCCCCACCAGCACTACCGCCAGGCCGGGGGCCGAACGTCCTGATGCCGTCCGCACCACCACCTTGGCGGCGATGTCGTCGAGCAGTTCGTCGGCAATCCGCTTGCCATCCAGAATGCGTGCGGTCATCGGGCGGTCCGTTGGAAACCAGCGCGGATTATCGCCGATGCGAGCGCGTCGGGTGCCACCTTCAGCGCTTGCTGTGGCGCACCAGGCGCCGGCGCTGGCGAACCTGGCGCTCGGTGAGCGGATTGACCTTGTCGGCATAGGGGTTCTCGCCTTGGCGGAACTCCAGCTTCAGCGGCGTGCCGACCAGCTTGTAGTGCTGGCGCAGGTAGTTTTCCAGATAGCGCTTGTAGTTGTCCGGCAGCTTGTTGACGCGGCCGCCGTGGATCACCGCGGTGGGGGGATGGGTGCCGCCGGGGTGGGCGAAGCGCAGCTTGGCGGCGTGTCCGCCAACGGGCGGCGGCGGGTGCGCCTCCACCGCCGCCTCCACCACGCGGGTGAGATCCGAGGTGGTGAACTGGAAGCCGGCCGAACGGTGCGCGCGCTGCACCGCGCGCAGGAGCTCGCGCAGGCCCGAGCCGTGGGCGGCTGAAATCGTCACCGATTCGGCCCAGGGAACGAACACCAGGCGCCGATCCAGCGCTGCCCTGGTCTGCTCGCGCTGGTAGGTGGAAAGGCCGTCCCATTTGTTGACCGCGATGACCAAGGCACGCCCCGCGTCCAGCACCTGGCCCAGCACGGAGGCATCCTGATCGGTCACTCCCTCGCTCGCATCCAGCATGAAGATCACCACCTGGGCCTCTTCGATGGCGCGCAGTGTCTTGATGATGCTGAACTTTTCGACGGCCTCGTCGACCTTCGACTTGCGCCGGATGCCGGCGGTATCGATCAGGCGATACTTGTGCCCGTCACGCTCGGTGTCGACGTGGATCGAGTCGCGCGTGGTACCCGGCACGCTGGATGCGATCACCCGTTCCTCACCGACCAGACGATTGACCAGGGTGGACTTGCCCACGTTGGGCCGCCCCACGATGGCCACGCGCAGGCGGTCCGGCTCCACTTCCTCGACGGCGGCATCCGACGTCTCGGGCAGGCGCTCGAGGATTTCATCAACCAGTTCGTCGACGCCGCGCTGGTGCGCGGCAGACAGGCGGATCACGTCGACCACGCCGAGTCGTGCGTACTCGGCACCGGCCTCGTGCGCGTCGGCCGCATCGATCTTGTTGAGCGCCAGCAGCACCGGCTTGCCGGTGCGGCGAAGGCGACGCAGGATCTCCTCGTCGACCGGCAGCGGCGCGTGCTTGGCATCGACCACGAACACGACGACGTCGGCCTCGTCGATCGCGGCCCCGGACTGCTGCGCCGTCAGGCCGGCGAGGCCTTCATCCTCACCGCTGATGCCGCCGGTATCCACGACCATGAAGGGGCGATCCTCGACCCGGCGGCAAACGCCATAGTGGCGGTCGCGCGTGACGCCGGGCTCGTCATGGACCAGCGCCGCCCGAGTGCGGGTGAGGGCATTGAAGAGCGTCGATTTGCCGACGTTGGGTCGGCCAACCAGAGCGACCAGCGGCAGCATGGCGACCTCGCGAGTGGCGGCGGCGTAAAGGCCGCGGTGCGCCCGGACCCGTCAGGGCCCGGGCGCGTGACGCAGCGGCACGCCCGGCGCGCCGCTGCCGGTTCAATGAACGCGGAACGCCCCGAGGCGACCCGCGGTGGATACCGCCAAAACCGTGTCGCCGAGGACCTGCGGCGTGGCGCGGATCGGCTTTCCGTCGAGGCGCTCGCGCGCTGCAGGCTGGCCGGTTTCGATGTCGAACCAGTGCAGGTAACCCTCGACATCGCCCACCACGACGCGCGTGCCCTGCACCGCCGGCGTGGTGAGCCAGCGGTGCCCGAGTCCGTCCTGCTTCCAGAGCGCGGCACCGTTGTCGCGATCCAGCGCCCAGAGCACGCCGTCGCGATCGGTCACGAACAGCTTGTTGTCCGACAGGGCGACGCCGGCATAGCTCGACATTTCCCGATTCCAGAGCGGACGGCCGCCCTCCAGCGACACGCCGACGACCTGGGCGTTGAACGCGGCGGCATACAGCTGGCCGGCGTCGTAGGCCATCTCGCCGTCGATGTCGACCATGCGCTCCAGTTCGGTCCGACCCTCGCCGAAGGCGACCGCCTGCTCCCAGAGCTGGACGCCGTCTTCGGCGCGCAGGGCAACCACCTGGCCGCTGTCATAACCGAGCAGTACCAGCCCTTCGGCCAGAATCGGCGCGGAACTTCCGCGCAGCGTCAGGGCCGGGGTGCCATGGTCGTAAACCCAGCGGCGCTCTCCGTCGATGATCGAAAATGCGAACACCCGGCCGTCGATGCCGCGCACCACGACAATTCCGCGCGCCACGACGGGGGCCGCCACGACTTCCGCCGTTACCCTGTTGCGCCAGCGTTCGCTGCCGGTGTCTGGGTTGAAGGCCACCACGTCGCCGTCCAGGGTGCCAATCACCAGGGTGCCCTCGCCCACGCCCGGGCTGCTCGAAATCCGCAGCTTGGTATCCACCGACCAGGCAGTGGCACCGGAAATCGCGTCAAACGCATACAGCTTGCCCTTGGGATCGGCCGCGTACGCCTGGGTGCCGTCGATGGTCGGGTGCTGGCGGATGCCGAGACGTCGCTCACCCTTGCCCAGATCCTGGCTCCAGACCTTCGACACGCTCACGCTCGGCGTGAACTCGAGAAGTTCTGCCGGCTCTTCGACGTTGTCGCGCTTGGCATTCTTGCCGCAGCCCGCGACGAGGGCAGCCAGTGCCAGCAGTGCAAGAAGGCGGCGCATGTCAGGCCCCCGGAGTCGCAGGTGCCGCGCCCATGTCCGCCAGCTTCATCTCGATGATGGTGCGATTGGGCGCACCCGTCTCAAGGGTGCTCAGCGCGTCCTGATACGCCGCCTGCGCCTCTTCGCTGCGCCCCAGAACGCGCAGCGCGTCACCGCGCGCTTCGGCGGCAAGGCCGGTGAAATCGTCCGCCGGCAGCTTGGCCAGGCTGTCGAGTGCATCCTGCGCCTTGCCAGCCTCGATCTGGATGCGCGCCAGACGCAGCTGCGCCAAGCCGGCCAAGGCCGGATCCTGCGCCGCGCGCGCCGCGTCGAGCAGCGCGGACTGGGCGGCCTCGGCATCACCTGCCGTCAGTTTCTGGTCGGCAAGGTGCAGCAGTCCGAGCGCACCGTACGGCGTGTTGGCGTAACGCGAACCCAGCTCCGCAGCCATCTGGTCGATCACGACGGCATCCTTGCGCTCGGCCGCGTCCTGCAGCGCCTGGTAGGTGGTCGCGGCATCGAAACGATGCTGCGCCTGATTGTGCTGCCACCACTGCCAGCCAAGGATGCCAGCCAGCCCAACCACCAGGCCACCGGCCAGCGCGCCCGAGTTGTTGCGTAGCCAGGAGCGAACGAGTTCACTCTGTTCGTGTTCGTCCATGCGGAATTCCACTCCAGGAAAATTGGGAGCGCCACGGGGGCGCTCCGGGTTGATGGTGTCGGGTCATCCGCCGTCGCACCGACGACGCGGATGCCTCATTCGCCGCCAGAGGCGAGCGAACCGTCGGAGGATAGCTCAAACCGGGCCACGTTCGCGCGCCGATAGGGCGTGGTGTCCACTTCGCGGCCGTCGACCCGCACCTTCACCGCTTCGGCATTGCCGAGCAGGACGCGCGCGACCCGATCGACCGCGAACGTCCGCTGCGAACCGTCGCGCAGCAGCTCATGCGCGAGCCGCGTGCCATCGTGGCCGATCACTTCGACCCAGCTTGTGCCGGTGAGCTCCAGAACCAGCCCGACAGGAGCCGCAGCTACCTCGCCGGTGGCCGCGGCATCCGGTGCGGCGGCGCGCGGAGTCGAATAGAACGGCGTCAGCGAGGCCATGATCGGCTGTTCGACCGGGGCCGGCGGACCGACATCCTCACGCTGCAGCGGCAAGGCAATGCGCGATGGATCATTCGACACCACATCGGCCAGCGGCGCATCGAGCGGGGTGAGCAGGGTTTCGGGATCGGGAAGGTGGTCGCGCGTGGCAAGCAGCACCACCGGCACCACGATCGCTGCGGTCAACGCCACATAGACGAAGCGCCGCGCGTAGCGATCCAGCAGGTGGCGGCCGTGCGATCCGCGCGCGGCGGTCTGCAGCGGCACGGCTTCGACCACCGCCTCACGCGGGAACAGGCGATCGACGATCTGCTCGGGCACGTGCAGCAGGCGCGCGTAGCTGATCGCATAGCCGCGTGCGAAAACCGGTGCCCCCAGCGCTGCGACGTCTTCGCGCTCGATCGCATCGAGCATCGGGGCGCGCAGCTTCAAGCGTCGCGCCGCTTCGTCAAGAGACATCCCGGCCGCTTCGCGCGCCGCGCGCAGGCACAGCCCGGGCGGGGCGTGGGAAGACGCGTCGGACGGCGGATTCATCGGGACGGTATCGGAAGCGGGGCGGCTCATGGGGAGTTCGGTCCTTCGAGGCTTGCATCCGGCGCATAGTCCGGAAACTCGTTCTTCAGTCGGTCAGCATAGCGGCGTGCGGCATCGGCATCACCCAGACGGGTCTCGATGCGTTGCCCAAGGTCGAGCACCACGGGATCGCCCGGCGCGATGGCTTCCAGGCGCTGCAGGAAAGCGCGCGCGCGCAGGCTGTCGCCGCGGGCATGGGACATCTTCGCCAGCTCGAACAGCGCGGTGGCACCGTTGGGCTGGATCGCCAACACGCGGCGGAAATAGTCTTCCGCCTTGACCGCATCGCCGGCCTTGCCGGCGCACACGCCCGCGTTGGTCAGGGCCGCGGCGGGCGAGCGGTAAAAGGGGTCGGCGAGCGCCTTGACGAAGTAGGCGTCGGCCTCCCGGTAATTGCCGCTGCCGCAGAGGAAGGCACCGAGGTTGTTGTTCACCTCGCCATTGTCCGGTGCCAGGCGCTCGGCCTTGCGGTAGAAGCCCTCGGCCCGCTCGCGACGCCCGATCCGCTCGTTGAGCACCGCCAGCAGGGTGTGGGCATCGACGCTGCGCGGATCGAGTTGCAGCGCACGCTGCAGCTTCTCCATCGCGATCTCCAGATCGCCCTGCTCCATGTATCCACGCCCCAGCTTGACCTGCAGTTCGGCGGCTTCTTTGCTCTCCGAATCCACGCTCTTGCGCGGCGTCTGGGTGGCACCGCCGCAGGCCGTCAGGACCGCGGTCAGAAGCAGGATCATCGCGCGCTCAGACCACGGCATGGGCAACGCCCTCCTGGGGTTTGGCCAACGAGGCGAGGAACTGCGCCTGGCGGCGGGTGCGATCGGCCACCTGGCCCTTGAGCTGGCCGCAGGCGGCATCGATGTCGTCCCCGCGGGTGCGGCGCACCATCGCCAGAATGTCGCCCTTTTGCAGAATCTCCTGGAAGGTGCGGATTTCCGCCTCGGTCGGGCGCGCGTAGCGCGTGCCGTGGAAAGGGTTGAAGGGAATCAGGTTCACCTTGGCGGCGTTCGCATCCTGCACGCGGTTGGTGAAGCCGCGCAGCAGCTTGACCAGCGCGCGCGCATGTTCGGGGCGGTCGTTGACGCCCTGCATCAGGGTGTATTCGAAGGTCACGGAACTGCGCTTGCGGCGCGCGAGGTAGCGCTCGCAGGAGGCCAGCAGCTCGGCGATCGGGTACTTCTTGTTGATCGGCACCAGCTCGGTGCGCAGCGCGTCGTCGGGCGCGTGCAGCGACACCGCGAGCGAAACATCGCAGGCTTCCGAGAGCCTGTCGATCATCGGCACCACGCCCGAGGTGGACAGCGTGACGCGCTTGTTGGCGAGGCCATAGCCCAGATCGTCGCGCATGATGTTCATGGCGGTGACGACGTTGTCGAAATTGAGCAGGGGCTCGCCCATGCCCATCATCACCACGTTGGTGAGCCGGCGGTTGCCGTGCGGAACGTTGCCCAGGTGGCGGCCGGCGACCCAGACCTGGCCGATCACCTCGGCCGCGCTCAGGTTGCGGTTGAAGCCCTGCGTGGCGGTGTAGCAGAAGCTGCAGTTGAGTCCGCAGCCGACCTGGCTGGAGACACACAGTGTGCCGCGGTTCTTCTCGGGAATGTAGACCGTCTCGATGGCGTTGCGCGCGTCCATGCCGAGCAGCCACTTGTGCGTGCCGTCGGCGGAGGGCTTGTCGTGCAGCACGTTGGGTGGCGTGACGTGGGTACGCTCGGCGAGCTTGGCGCGCAGCGCCTTTCCCAGGTCCGTCATGTCCTCGAAATCGGTGACGTGGCGGTGGTACATCCACTTCATCACCTGGTGGGCGCGGAAGCGCTTCTCGTCGAGCTCCTCGACGAAGAAGCGCTCCAGCCCGACGCGGTCGAGTCCGAAGAGGTTGGTCCTGGCGTCGGCCGCGGTCGCGTTCATCAGCGCGGGCAAAGCTCCGTGGCCGCGAAGAAGTAGGCGATCTCGATGGCGGCGTTCTCGGCGCTGTCGGAGCCGTGCACGGCGTTGGCGTCGATGGAGTCGGCGAAGTCGGCGCGGATGGTGCCCTTGTCGGCCTTCTTCGGATCGGTGGCACCCATCAGCTCACGGTTCCTGAGCACGGCACCCTCGCCTTCCAGCGCCTGGATCATCACCGGGCCGGAGATCATGAACTCGACCAGCGCGCCGAAGAAAGGACGCTCGCGGTGCACGGCGTAGAAGCCTTCGGCTTCGGCGCGCGAGAGGTGCTTCATCTTCGCGGCGACGATCTTGAGACCGGCACCTTCGAAGCGGGAAAGGATCGCGCCGATCGCGTTCTTGGCAACGGCATCGGGCTTGATGATGGACAGGGTGCGCTCCAGCGCCATGGGGTTCTCCGTGCAGGGTTCTTGGCTTACCCCCCACAAAAGGGGGCTGGCATTGTAGCACTGCAAACAGGCGACGAAACACGAGCTTAGGTGCTTTTCCAAGAGAATGGATGAGCGTTGGACGGGGTATTGCTCGAAGTTCGTCACAGTTTTTCACTTTCGCGCCGATTGACCGCTCTTTCGCGCGCCGGTATGTTCGACCAAACGAACGTTTGATCATGGCTCACGCGATCCGATGACACGCTCTCCCACTCCGCATTTCTCCACCAAGCAGCGCATCCTGGACGTGGCGGAAGCGCTGTTTGCCGAGCACGGTTTTGCCGGCACCTCGCTGCGCCTGGTGACCAGTCAGGCCGAGGTGAACCTCGCGGCGGTCAACTACCACTTCGGATCCAAGGACAACCTCATCACCGAGGTGTTCCGCCATCGCATGGACGCCATGAGCCAGGCGCGCCTGGAGCGCCTGGAGCACGCGCGCAAGGTGCCGAACGTGGTGCTCGAAGACGTGCTGCGCGCCTTCATCGAGCCGGCGCTGGCGCTGAGCCTGGATCGCGACGGTGGCGGTGCCTTCGTGCGCGTTCTGGCGCGCGCCTACGCCGAGCGCAACGAGCGCCTGCGCACCTTCCTTTCCGACAACTACGGCCACGTACTGCGCGAGTTCTCGCGCACTCTGGCGCACTGCCTGCCGGCGCTCGACAAGGAGGCGCTGTACTGGCGTCTGGACTTCCTCGCCGGCGCACTCACCTATGCCATGGCCGACTTCGGCTTGCTGCGGCGCGATACGCACGCCGACGAAAAGGCGCACTGCGAACGCGCCGCGGCCGAACTGGTTTCCTTTGCCGCCGCCGGCTTCCGCGCCGGCTGATCCTTCCTCCCCACCCACCGGAGCTTCCACCATGTCGCAACTTCCGATCCGCAAGGTCGCTGTCCTCGGGGCCGGCGTCATGGGTGCGCAAATTGCCGCGCACCTCGTCAACGCCGGCGTCGACACCGTGCTGTTCGACCTTCCCGCGAAGGAAGGCCCGCCCAACGGCATCGTCGACAAGGCCATTGCCAACCTCGGCAAGCTCTCGCCGGCACCGTTGGCCAGCAAGTCGCTGGCCGGTGCCATCACCCCGGCCAACTACGACCAGCACCTCGACCTCCTGCGCGGCTGCGACCTCATCATCGAGGCCATCGCCGAGCGCATGGACTGGAAGAAGTCGCTCTATGACCGCATCGAGGATCACGTCGCGCCGCACGCCATCGTTGCCAGCAACACCTCGGGGCTGTCGATCAACGCGCTGGTCGAGGCGCTGCCCGAATCGCTGCACTCGCGCTTCTGCGGCGTGCACTTCTTCAACCCGCCGCGCTACATGCACCTGGCCGAGCTGATTCCCTGCGGCAAGACCCGGCCGGCGGTGCTCGAAGGATTGGAAACCTTCCTCACCACCACGCTCGGCAAGGGCGTGGTGCGCGCCAAGGACACGCCGAACTTCATCGGCAACCGCATCGGCGTGTTCTCGATCCTTTCCACGATGCACCACACCGCGCAGTTCGGCCTGGGCTTCGACGAGGCCGATGCGCTGACCGGCCCACTGCTCGGCCGCCCGAAGTCGGCGACCTATCGCACCGCCGACGTGGTGGGCCTGGACACCATGGCGCACGTCATCAAGACCATGGCCGACACCCTGCCCGATGACCCGTGGCACAAGTATTTCAAGGCACCCGACTGGCACACGGCGCTGATCGAAAAGGGCGCGCTCGGGCAGAAAGCCGGTGCCGGCATCTTCCGCAAGGTCGGCAAGAGCATCGTCGTGCTGGATCTGGAAAAGCAGGACTACCGCGCCAGTGACCGCAAGGCCGCCGACGAGGTGGTCGAGATCCTCAAGACGAAGAATCCGGTGGAGAAATTCGCCCGACTGCGCGCCAGCGCCCATCCACAGGCGCAGTTCGTCTGGGCGCTGTTCCGCGATCTGTTCCATTACAGCGCCTATCACCTGGCCGGGATCGCCGACACCGCGCGCGACGTGGACTTCGCGATCCGCTGGGGCTACGGCTGGAAGCTCGGCCCGTTCGAGGCCTGGCAGGCGGCCGACTGGAAGCAGGTAGCCGGCTGGATCGCCGAGGACATCACCGCGGGCAAGGCGATGAGCACGGCCCCGCTGCCCGACTGGGTGTTCGACGGACGCAGCGGCGTACACGGTGCCGCCGGCAGCTTCAGCCCGGCGCGCGATACCGACCTGCCGCGCTCCTCGCTGGCGGTGTACCAGCGCCAGCGCTTCCCCGATCCGCTCCTGGGCGAACGCTTCGCGCCGGGTGAAACCGCGTTCGAAACCGACGCCGTGCGCCTTTGGCACGACGGCGACGGCGTCGCGGTGCTGAACTTCAAGACCAAGATGAACACCGTCTCCGACGGCGTGATCGACGGCGTGCTGAGAGCCGTGGATGCGGCGGAAAGGGACTTCAGGGCGCTGGTGGTGTGGCAACCGAACGAGCCCTTCTCCGCGGGGGCTGACCTGAGCGGTGCCATCGGCCTCTTGCAGGCCGGCAACCTCGCCGGCCTCGAGTCCATGGTGGCCAACTTCCAGCAGGCCAGCCAGCGCCTCAAGTATTCGCTGGTGCCGGTGGTGGCCGCGGTGCGCGGCATGGCGCTGGGCGGAGGCTGCGAATTCCAGATGCATTCGGCGCGCAGCGTGCTGGCGCTGGAAAGCTACATCGGCCTGGTGGAAGCCGGCGTGGGCCTCCTGCCGGCCGGCGGCGGGCTCAAGGAAATCGCCATGCGCGTGGGCGCCAACATGCCCGCCAGCGGCGATCTCTACAGCGGCCTGAAGCCCTACTTCGAAGCCGTTGCGATGGGCAAGGTCTCCGGCTCCGCGCTGGAGGCCCGGGAACTCGGCCTTGCGCGCCCGGATGATGTGGTGGTGTTCAACCCCTTCGAACTGCTGCACGTGGCCAAGGCCCAGGCGCTGGCGCTGGCCGAATCCGGCTACCGCCCGCCGCTGCCCGCGCGCGCCATTCCGGTGGCCGGCAAGATCGGCATTTCCACCTTCAAGATGATGCTGGTCAACATGCTTGAAGGCCGCTTCATCTCCGAGCACGACTACGAGATCGCCACCCGCATCGCCACCGTGCTGTGCGGCGGCGAGGTCGAAAAGGGCTCCCTGGTGGACGAGGACTGGCTGCTGCGCCTGGAGCGCGAGCACTTCATCGCCCTCGCACAGATGCCCAAGACCCAGGAGCGCGTGATGCACATGCTCAAGACCGGCAAGCCGCTCAGGAACTGAGCGGCTTGCGGGATTCGGGATTGGTAAAAAGCCCTCCCCTCCCCGCTCTCACGAATCCCCAGTCCCCAATCTCTAATCCCCGCTTTCGGAGAAAGCCATGAAACAGATCCAGGACGCCTACATCGTCGCAACCACCCGCACCCCGGTGGGCAAGGCGCCGCGCGGCGCGTTTCGCAATACGCGTCCCGACGACATGCTCGCGCACGTGCTGCGCTCGGTCGTGGCGCAAGCACCGGGCATTGATGTCTCGCGCATCGATGACGCCATCATCGGCTGCGCCATGCCGGAAGGCGAGCAGGGCATGAACGTGGCGCGCATCGGCGTGCTGCTGGCCGGCCTGCCCGACACCGTCGCGGCGCAAACCATCAACCGTTTCTGCTCCTCGGGCCTGCAGGCCGTGGCGCTCGCGGCCGACCAGATCCGCCTCGGCAACGCCGACCTGATCCTCGCCGGCGGCACCGAATCGATGAGCATGGTGCCGATGATGGGCCACCACCCGAGCCTTTCGGCCGACGTTTTCAGGAACGACCACATCGCCATCGCCTACGGCATGGGCATCACCGCCGAAAAGGTCTCGGAAGAATGGAAGGTCAGCCGCGAGGACCAGGACGCCTTCGCACTGGCCTCGCACCAGAAGGCGCTGGCGGCGCAGGCAGCCGGCGAATTCCGCGACGAGATCACCCCGTATGAAATCATCGCCGATACGCCCGACCTTGCCGGCCACAGCATCAAGACCCGCAAGACCCTGTTCGAGCACGACGAAGGCCCGCGCGCCGGCACCTCTGCCGAAGGTCTGGCGAAGCTGCGCACGGTGTTCCGCGCCGGCGGCACGGTCACGGCCGGCAACAGCTCGCAGATGTCCGACGGCGCCGGCGCGGTCCTGCTGGCCTCCGAGCAGGCGATCAAGGACTACGGCCTCACCCCGCTGGCGCGGTTCGTCAGCTTCTCGGTCGCCGGCGTACGTCCGGAAGTGATGGGTATCGGCCCGATCGCGGCGATTCCCAAGGCGCTCAAGCAGGCCGGGATGACCAGGGACCAGCTCGACTGGATCGAGCTCAACGAGGCCTTCGCCGCACAGGCTCTGGCGGTGATCCGCGACTGCGAACTGGACCCATCCAGGGTCAACCCGCTGGGCGGCGCGATCGCGCTCGGCCATCCGCTCGGCGCGACCGGCGCGGTGCGCACCGCGACCATCGTCCACGGCCTGCGGCGGCGCAAGCAGAAATACGGCATGGTGACCATGTGCATCGGCACCGGCATGGGCGCGGCGGGGATTTTCGAATCGCTTTGACTCCCGCAACGCCGCGCAATGTCCGACGGGGCGGCGCAGGCCGCCCCGTCGTCGTTCACGGCGCGCGGACCCCGGCCTCGATCGGCGCGCTGCCCCCGGCAAGATCATCCAGGATCGGGCACTCCGGGCGCGCATCGCCATGGCAGTGGTCGAGCAGGTCCATCAGCGTGCGGCGCATCGCCTGCATCTCCGCGATGCGCCGATCCAGATCCTCGGCATGCGCGCGGGCAATCCGCTTCACACTCGCCGACGCGCGCCGCCGGTCGCGCCACAGGCCCAGGAGGCCGGTGATTTCCACCATCGAGAAGCCCAGGTCCCGGGCGCGGCGGATGAAGCGCAGGGCATGGATTTCCAACGGCCCGTACAGGCGGTAGCCGCCCTCGGTGCGCGCCACCTCGCCCAGTAGTCCGAGCGATTCGTAGTGCCGCACCATCCTCGTCGAAACGCCGGAGGCACGCGCCGCATCGCCGATGTTCACCGGTTCGGCGGGAATTGCCACGACCGACGTGCGCGCCGATCCCCGGACCCGCCTGCGGCTACTCGCCAACGTCATAGCCCTCGTCGCGGATCGCCCGGGCCAGCGCCTCGCGCGGCTGGCTGGACTGGACCACTTCGACGCGGTTCCGGCCGCGATCGATGCTGATCCGGGCTTGTGCATCCAGACGGCGGATGGCGCGGATCACGGCCGCCTCGCAGTGGCCGCAGGTCATGCCGGTGACGGTGAAGACTTCGCTCATGGCTTTCTCCGGGAATGGGGAATGGGAATTCGCTGAACATGGTGCGCCTTGCCATGATGTCAAGGTCAAGCTCCCGCCGCGGTGACTTGACCTTGCCACGGTGTCAGGGTTCAGACTGCGCGCATGGATGCGAAAACCGACCTGAATACCCTCGACCTTGGCATCGGCGGCATGACCTGCGCCTCGTGCGTGGCGCGGGTGGAGCGCGCCTTGAACAAGGTGCCCGGCGTGCACGACGTTGCCGTCAACCTCGCCACCGAAAGCGCGCGCATCACCTGGCGCGGTGAGGAAGACATGGTGCCGCTGCTGCGCCGCGCGGTGCGCGATGCGGGCTACGAGCCGCGCGCGCCGGAAGCCGCCATCGATGCCGCCGATGCTTCCCCCTGGGCCGGCTTTACGCCGGTCGGCATCGGGCTTTTGCTGTGCGCCCCGCTGGTGCTGCCGATGCTGCTGATGCCGTTCGGCATCCATTGGATGCCACCGGCATGGGTGCAATTCCTGCTGGCAACGCCGGTGCAGTTCTGGCTCGGCGCGCGCTTCTACCGCGCCGGCTGGCACGCCCTCAGGGCCGGTACCGGCAACATGGATCTGCTGGTCGCCATCGGCACCAGCGCGGCGTGGACCATGTCGGTATGGCTGTGGCTGTTCTCGCCGCACGGCGAGCACGGCGGCCTGTATTTCGAAAGCGCCGCCGTCGTCGTGACCCTGGTGCTGCTGGGCAAGTGGCTGGAGGCGCGCGCCAAGCGCCAGACCACCGCCGCGATCCGCGCCCTGCACGCGCTGCGCCCCGAACTCGCGCACCTGATCGACGTCGACGGCGGCGAGACCGACATTCCGGTGGACGAACTGCGCCCCGGCGACCGCCTCGCGGTACGTCCCGGCGAACGCGTTCCCGCCGACGGGCGCGTGCTGGAAGGCGCAACCCAGGTGGACGAATCCATGCTGACGGGCGAACCGCTGCCGGTCGGCAAGCGCATCGACGATCGGCTCACCGGCGGTTCGATCAACGGCGAGGGCCGCGTGGTGGTGGAAGTCACCGCCGCCGGCAGCGAAAGCGTGCTGGCGAACATCATCCGTCTGGTGGAAGACGCGCAGGCCGGCAAGGCACCGGTGCAACGACTGGTGGACAAGGTGTCGGCGGTGTTCGTGCCGGTGGTGATCCTGATCGGGCTGACCACGTTCGGGCTGTGGCTGTACCTGGACGCGGGCATCGAAACCGCGGTGATGCGCGCGGTCGCCGTGCTGGTGATCGCCTGCCCCTGCGCGCTGGGCCTGGCGACACCGACCGCGATCATGGCCGGCACCGGCGTGGCGGCGAAATTCGGCATCCTGATCAAGGACGCCGAGGCACTGGAGATCGCCCACCGCGTGCGCACCGTGGCCTTCGACAAGACCGGCACCCTCACCCGCGGCCAGCCGCGGCTGCTTGCGTTCTCTCCGGCCCCCGATGTGGATGCCGACACGGCGCTGGCGCTGGCGGCCAGCCTGCAGGGCGGCAGCGAACACCCGCTGGCGCGTGCCGTGATCGAAGCCGCCCGTGCTCGCGGCCTCGCACTCGAAGCGCCGCGCGAGGTGCTCGCCGTGCCCGGACGTGGAACGCAGGGTCGCGTCGGCGATCGGAACCTGAGGCTCGGCAGCCTGCGCTGGATGGGCGAACTGGGCGCGGCACTCGACGCCCTGCCCGTTCCGCCCGACGCCCGCGCCGCCACGCTTTCAGTGCTGGCCGAATCCGACGCACCGGGCGCTGCGCCCCGCGCGCTGGCGCTGCTGGTCTTCGGCGACGAACCCAAATCCGAAGCGCACGAGGCCATCGCGCAGCTGCACGCCGCCAGCATCCGCACCGTGATGATCTCCGGCGACAACCGCGCCGCGGCCGAGGCCATGGCGCGACGCCTGGGCATGGATCCGGACGCGGGCGAAGTCATGGCCGAGGTGTTGCCCGGCGACAAGGCCGAATCGGTGAAACGCCTCAAGGCCGAAGGTCACGTCGTGGCGATGGTGGGCGATGGCGTCAACGATGCCCCGGCGCTGGCCGCGGCCGACGTCGGCATGGCCATGGGCAGCGGCACCGATGTGGCCATGCACGCCGCCGGCATCACCCTGATGCGCGGCGATCTGCGGCTCGTCGCCGCCGCACTCGACATCTCGCACCGCACCGTCGCCAAGATCCGCCAGAACCTCTTCTGGGCCTTCATCTACAACGTCATCGGCATTCCGCTGGCGGCCCTGGGCTACCTCAGTCCGGTGCTGGCCGGTGCCGCGATGGCGCTCTCGTCGGTCAGCGTCACCAGCAACGCACTGCTGCTGCGACGCTGGCGGCCACCGGCGACAAGCGGCTAAGGTGGCAGGCTATCTGGTTCACGCTCGAGGCTCCCACCATGAAATCCCGCGCCGCCGTCGCTTTCGCCGCAGGCGAACCCCTCAAGATCGTCGAGATCGACGTCGCGCCGCCGCGCAAGGGCGAAGTGCTGGTCCGCATCACCCACACCGGCGTCTGCCATACCGACGCCTTCACGCTCTCCGGCGACGATCCGGAAGGCCTGTTCCCCGTCGTGCTCGGCCACGAGGGCGCGGGCATCGTGGTTGAAGTGGGCGAAGGCGTGACCAGCGTCAAGCCGGGCGACCACGTGATCCCGCTCTACACCGCCGAGTGCGGCGAGTGCCTGTTCTGCAAGAGCGGCAAGACCAACCTGTGCGTGGCGGTGCGCGCAACGCAGGGCAAGGGCGTGATGCCCGACGGCAGCACCCGTTTTTCCTACAACGGCCAGCCGCTCTACCATTACATGGGCTGCTCGACCTTCAGCGAATACACCGTGGTGGCCGAGGTTTCTCTGGCCAAGGTGAACCCCGAGTCCAATCCCGAACATGTCTGCCTGCTGGGCTGCGGCATCACCACTGGCCTCGGCGCGGTGAAGAACACAGCAAAGGTGGCCGAAGGCGACAGCGTGGCGGTGTTCGGCCTCGGCGGCATCGGCTTGGCCGTCATCCAGGGAGCGCGCCGCGCCAAGGCCGGCCGCATCATCGCGATCGACACCAATCCCGGGAAGTTCGACCTGGCAAGACAGTTCGGCGCGACCGACTGCGTCAACCCAAAAGACCACGAGGCACCGATCCAGCAGGTGATCATCGAAATGACCGGATGGGGCGTGGACCACAGCTTCGAGTGCATCGGCAACGTGAACGTGATGCGCGCCGCGCTGGAGTGCGCGCACCGCGGCTGGGGCCAGAGCGTCATCATCGGCGTCGCCGGCGCGGGGCAGGAAATCTCCACCCGCCCCTTCCAACTCGTCACCGGCCGCAAGTGGCTGGGCACCGCCTTCGGCGGCGTCAAGGGCCGTTCGCAGCTGCCGGGGATGGTCGAGGAGGCGATGCGCGGCGACATCCAGCTTGCGCCCTTCGTGACCCACACCATGGGACTGGAGAGGATCAACGAAGCCTTCGAGCTGATGCACGAAGGCAAGTCGATCCGCAGCGTGATCCACTACTGAGCCGGGGCCAGACGATGCCACCACGCCATCAGATGGCCGAGCCAAACCTGGCGGCTGCGTGCCTGCATCTTTTTTTTGCGCTACTGGTATTCGCGACCGGGCTCGAACCTGTACGAGCACAGGAGCTTGTACCGGTCTCGACCACGGACGTGGACGCCGTACTGACAGACCTGTCCGAACTGGCGCGCAAGGCGATCAAGACACATGAAAAAAGCGCTGACGCAGCTGATCGCACCGCCTCGCTGGATGTCCTTTTCCGCCTGCAAAGCGTCGCTGGCGAGCACGCTGCCGCTGCGGCCTCGCTGGAGTCGCTGATCGCATTGCACGAAGCCAGTGAATCGGGCAGCGCCGCAGCGCTGCGGGTGTTCCTGGTGTACGAGCAGGCGCGGGCCGGATGTGATGAACAAACGCCAGCGACCCAGGCCTGTGTTGAGCGGGTCTTCGAGCAGGTTTTTGCCGGCCTTGGCGATCTTGATGCGAGCCGTTCGCTGTTCTGGTTCGGAGGCGACATCGGGCGATTTCGTGCCGACCTGAACAACGCCGCCGGCGACCTCGTCGGCAAGGCCGGAATCCCGCTCCCCGCTGCGATCAGCCTGCTGCGCAAGGCCCACCTGCTGTCGACCTACGAGCTGATTGTGCCATTGGCAGACACGCTCATCGCGCAGGACGATGCGCGTCGCTACCGGATCGATGACGAACTGCTGATCCGCACGCCGGATGGGGCCGACATCGCCGCGATTGCGGTGCGGCCCGCTGCCAGTACAGAAAAGCTCCCGACGCTGCTCGTCTTCACCATCTACGCCGACGACGCGCAGGCGCTGGGCGAAGCCAGAAGCATGGCCGCGCACGGCTACGCCGGCGTGGTCGCCTATACCCGTGGCAAGGGCCGCAGCCCGCAATCACCAATCCCGTACGAGCACGACGGCGACGATGCGCGCACGGTCATCGACTGGATCACGCGCCAGCCCTGGAGCGACGGGCGCGTCGGCATGTACGGAGGCAGCTACAACGGTTTCACCCAGTGGGCGGCAGCGAAGAAGCTTCCCGCCGCGCTCAAGACCTTCGTACCCTACGCCGCCAACAATCCCGGCAACGGGCTGCCGCTGGAAAACAACGTCTTCATATTCGCCAATTATGCCTGGCCATTCTTTGCCGCCAGCGGCAAGTTCCTTGATGCACCGACCTATTTCAACCATTCGCGCTGGAACGCACTGAACGAGCGCTGGTATGCGAGCGGGCGCTCATACCGAGAGATCGACCAGATCGACGGCACTCCAAACCCGTGGTTCCAACGCTGGCTCCAACATCCTGCCTACGATGCGTATTGGCAGGCGATGACGCCGTACCGGGAAGAGTTCGCACAGATTGATATTCCGGTGCTGACCATCACCGGCTATTTCGATGACGGTCAGCAGTCTGCGCTGGACTATATGCGGCAGCATCTGGCGTACCGTCCCGACGCTGCGCACTACCTGCTGATCGGTCCCTACGACCATGGCGGTGTGCAGGCCCGGCGCAAGCCGCGTGCCTTGCGTGGCTACGTGATCGATGCCGTTGCCGGCTTCGATACGCCTGAACTCACCTTCCAATGGATGAATCACATCTTCCGCGATGCCGACATGCCCGAGCTGATCCGGGACAAGGTGAACTATCAGGTGATGGGAGCCAACGTCTGGAAGCACGCAGCCTCCATCGAGGCAATGGCCGGGCAACGGCTGAGGCTGTACCTGAGCTCGCAGCAATCCGACGCGACTATGGCGGACCAGGTGCTTCACGTCCTGTCAACGAAGCCGAACAAGCCCTCCAGCTTGCTTGAGCAGCGTGTGGATTTCAGCGACCGCGCCACCAGCATCGGCGATCACTATCCCGCGCCGATCCTCGGCAAGGAGCTGGATGCCAGCAGCGGCCTGCTGTTCGCAAGCGCGCCGTTCGAGCAGCAGGTCGAGATTTCCGGCACGTTTTCCGGGGTCATGCATGTGACCATCAACAAGCGCGACTTCGACTTCAGCGCGACGCTCTACGAACGCAAGGCTTCCGGCGAGTTGTTCCACCTGTCTTATTTCCTGGGTCGCGCAAGCCATGCCGACAGCATGGAGGCGCGCAGCCTGCTCCAGCCCGGGAAACGCACCGAGATCCGATTTGATCGCTCGCGGATGACCAGTCGCAGGCTTGAGGCTGGGAGCCGGCTGCTGCTGGCCGTTACCGTCAACAAAAACGCCTACGCCCAAATCAACCATGGCAGCGGCAAGGACGTCAGCGACGAAGGTATCGGCGATGCAGGGGTGCCGCTCCGCGTCCGCTGGCATAGCGACAGCCACATCATCATCCCGCTCTCGCAGTAGCAACAGGAGAATCGACATGGAACGTATCGAACACCGCGCCTGCTTCGGCGGCTCGCAAGACGTCTACCGGCACGAATCCTCCGCGCTCGGCTGCGCGATGAACTTCGCGGTCTACCTGCCGCCGCAGGCCGCCGATGGTCCCTGCCCGGTGCTGTACTGGCTTTCGGGACTCACCTGCACCGAGCAGAACTTCATCACCAAGGCCGGCGCGCAGCGCTACGCCGCCGAGCATGGCGTGATCCTCGTGGCACCGGACACCAGCCCGCGAGGCGAGGACGTGCCGGATGCGGAAGGCTACGACCTGGGCCAGGGCGCGGGCTTCTACGTCAACGCCACTGCGCTGCCCTGGGCGCGGCACTACCGGATGTACGACTACGTCGCCGAAGAACTGCCGGCGCTGGTCGAAACCCGCTTCCCGGCGACCGATGCGCGCGCGATCTGCGGGCATTCGATGGGGGGACACGGCGCGCTGGTGATCGCGCTGAAGAACCCGGGGCGCTATCGCAGCGTCTCGGCGTTTTCCCCCATCGTCGCACCCTCGCAGGTGCCGTGGGGCGAAAAGGCGCTGGCTGCCTACCTCGGCCCGGATCGCGCGGCCTGGGCACAGTACGACGCCACCGAACTGGTCAAATCGGCCACGGAAAAGCTGCCGATCCTGATCGACCAGGGCCAGGCCGACGAATTCCTCGACGCCCAGCTCAGGCCGCAGCTGTTCCAGGCCGCCTGCGAGGCAGTCGACCACCCGCTGCTGCTGCGCATGCGGCCCGGCTACGACCACAGCTACTACTTCATCGCCAGCTTCATCGGCGAGCACATCGCCCACCACGCCGCCGCGCTGCGCGCCTGAGCGCGCGCCTTGCAGGGTGGGCGCGATGCCGTATACTTCCGCGCTCGCCACGGCACCGGCGTCACGCGCCGCGGCAAGCACATCACGCCCGAGTGGTGGAATTGGTAGACGCAGAGGACTCAGACAATTTGAGCCCTTCGAGGGAAACCTTGGAGGTGAAGCCCGTCAAACTCGGTGAAGGCCCTGGATCCGTTCCGAGCTGATGCCGAGCCAAGCCCGAAGCCCGCTTCGGGAAGGTGTAGAGAGCAGACGGCGGGCACCTAAAGCCGCAAGGCCAAGGTGAAGGCGTGCTCCAGACCACGAACGTCTGAACGGACGGCGGCGAAAGCCGAAGTGGGATGAAAATCCTCCGCCGCAAGGCTTGTCGGTTCGAGTCCGACCTCGGGCACCAACACACTGGCCGCAGCCGTCCGCAGGCGTCCGGTCTGAACATGAAAAACCCCGCTACGGCGGGGTTTTTTGTTGCTTTGCTGTCCACTGCCGTCCGCCCTAAGCCCCCTGGCCGGTCATTCCGGACAGCAGGTCGATTACCCGGTAGCGGCCGGGCGCTCGATGCGCGAGGGCGCTGGCGCAGTGCAGTGCGCCGCGGGCGAATATGTCGCGGTGGGTGGCGCGATGGACGAGTTCGATGCGTTCGCCTGCGCCGGTGAACTGCACCAGGTGTTCACCGACGATGTCGCCGGCGCGCAGGCTGGCGTAGTGCGGGGCCGCGCCGCCGCCTTCGACGATGGATTCGCCCAGCGCCAGCGCGGTGCCTGATGGCGCGTCCTTCTTGTGGACGTGGTGGGTTTCCACGATGTCGCGATGCCACTGCGGCAGGGCTGCGGCGGCGCGGCGGACGAGGTCTTGCAGCACCGCCACGCCGAGACTGAAGTTCGCGGCCCAGAGCACGGGAATCCGGGTGGCCGCCTCGTCCAGTCGCGCCAGCTGGCGCGCATCGAGCCCGGTGGTGCCGCTGACGAAGGCGGCATCCTGCGCGAGGCAGCGATCCAGCACGCGATCGAATCCCGCCGGCAGGCTGAAGTCGATGCAGGCCTCGAACGCCGGCAGCGACGCAAGCTCGCCTGCGGCAAATCCCGGCACGCCGGCGATGTGCGGCGCTTCGCTTCCGGCCACGGCGGCGACCAGCCGCAGCGCAGGCGCTTCCGCGCACAGCCGCACCAGCGCCTGCCCCATGCGGCCGGAAGCGCCGTGGATCACGAGCCGGACGGGCGGGGCGGCTGCGGCCATCCGGTCAGTTCCGCCGGGCTTGGGTGCGCGCCGGGCGGGCCACGTCTAGCGCGGGCCCCAGAACAGTATTCCCGCCAGCGCTGCAGCAATGGCACAGGCTGCGGCCAGCAGCCACCATGCGCTCGGGCCGGTCGACGATACCGGTGCCGGTGCCGCTTCCGGCACGGATGCCGGCACGACGGGAATCGCAGGCATCGCCTGGGTGATGGGACGCTGGCGCGACAGTGCGCCTCCGCCGCGCGGCGGTAGGCCGGGAGCCTCGATCACGAAGCGGTGCGGATCGATCGCGATCTGGTCGCCCGGATGCAGGATCGCGTTCTCGACCAGCATGCCGTTGACCTTCAGGCGTTGCCCGGGCGCTTCGGCACGCAGCACGATGCGATCGCCGTGCAGCTCCACGCGGGCGTGGTGCGGCGCGACATCGGCCGATTCGATCCGGATGTCGGCATCGTCGGCCGAGCCGATCACCAGGTCCGAAGTGAGGGCAAAGGTGTGGCCGTGGGACAGGCCCGATACGCCGCGCAGCACGGCGCGCGATGCGGCAACGCGCGCGGCACCGTCCATCGACGCGCTGCGGCGCGGCGGCAGGAGCGGCGTGGAGGGATCGTCTTCGAGCAGCACGCTGAACTGCACCCGCCCCATGCTCACGATGTCTCCCGGGCGCAGCATCGCGCATTCGCGCACGGGCCTGGCGTTGACGTGGATCGGGGCGGCACCGTCTTCCAGCCGCAGCCACAGCCCGCGCTGCGGATCGACCGAGAGCGTCGCGTGATGTGGCAGCCAGTCAGCATCTCGCACCCGGATGTCGCATTCCTCGCTGACACCCACGCGATAGTCCCCTGCCTGCAAGGTTGCATCCGGATGGTCTCGGCCGGGAAATACCAGGCGCATTCAGTGCTCTCCGCAGTTCGACCGGAACTTTAGCGCGGTTGCCGCATCAGGTCACGAAAAAGCCGCCGCCGGGATCGCCAATGCTCTCAACACCTGTCTGTCGCCAATGTTCCCGCACCCATTGGCATCCGGGCGCTGCCGGAACACAATCCGCGCACCCCGACCTTTCCGCACGCCATGCCCAGCATCGACATCCGCCACCCGCATTGCCAGAGTCACGACGACGCCCGCGCAGCCGTCGAGCACGTTGCCGAAAAAATCCAGGAGCGGTTCTCGATCGACTGCGCCTGGAACGGCGACGCGCTCGAGTTCAACCGTTCCGGGGTCGAAGGAGAGATCCGGCTGCTGCCCAGCGAGGTGCATGTCGTCATGCACCTGGGCTTCATGCTTTCCATGCTGCGCGGGCCGATCGAAAGCGAAATCCGGCGCTATCTGGAGCGCGAGTTCAGCTGAGGCGTCCTGCGCCGCACGCGCCTTGCGCCTGCGCATCGCGGGTTTCGGCGCGGCGCGGCACGTCGCGCCGAAGCGGTGCGACAAGGCGGCGCTCCAGTCGACGGTCTGCTCCAATCGGTTCGGGCTAGAATCGGAAGAATCCGATTTCCATGGCGTTCGCGATGCTTCTGCTCCAGCCTGCCACCCGTCATCGCCCGAGCCACTCCCGCATCGGCATTGCCATTGCGGGCGGCGGCCCCATCGGCGGCATGTACGAACTGGGCGTGCTGCGCGCCCTGGAACAGGCCATCGACGGACTCGACCTGACCGCGCTGGATGTCTACGTCGGCGTCAGTTCGGGTGCCTTCCTCGCCGCGAGCCTGGCCAACCGCATCGACACCGAGCAGATGTGCCGCATCTTCATCACCGGCGATGCCAACGACGTGCGTTTCGATCCGGACACCTTCGTGCGCCCGGCGCTGCGCGAGTATCGCCAGCGCCTGGCGGCGGCACCGAGGCTGGTGCGCGACTGGTGGATGCGCATGCTCAAGGATCCGACCAGCCTGCACCTGGGCGAAGCGGTCAGCAGCCTCGGCGCGCTGGTGCCCACGGGGCTGTTCGACAACGGCAAGATCGGCCACTTCCTGCACCAGGCCTACACCCGCCACGGCCGCACCGACGACTTCCGCGACCTCAAGCGCACGCTCTACATCGTGGCGGTCGACATCGACAACGGCGAAGTCGTCTGCTTCGGCAAGCCGGGCTGGGATGACGTACCCATTTCCCGCGCCATCCAGGCCAGTTCCGCCCTGCCCGTGCTCTATCCGCCGGTGGAAATTCGCGGACGCCAGTTCGTCGACGGTGCCCTGCGCCGCACCATGCACGCCTCGCTCGCCTTCGACGAGGGCATCGATCTCTTCTTCGGCATCAACCCGCTGGTGCCGGTCGATGCCTCCAAAGCGCAGCATTCCAACGGGCGACGCCCGGACCGCCTGGCCTCGGGCGGTCTGCCGATGGTGCTGTCGCAGACCTTCCGCACCCTGCTGCAGTCGCGTGTGCAGGTCGGCATGCAGCGCCACGCGCAGCAGTACAACGACATCGACCAGATCGTGTTCGAGCCCAGCCCGAAGGACGGCGACATGTTCTTCACCAATGCCTTCAGCTACGGCGCACGCGCCGACGTCTGCGACTTCGCCTACGGTGCCACCCTGGCCGATCTGCGCGAGCGCTACGATGTGCTCGCCCCGCTGCTCGCGCGCCACGGGCTGGTCCTGCGCCGCGACATCCTGGATGACCCGACCCACAGCCTCGACACCAGCCTCGCCGCGGCACCGCGGCGCATCACCGAGGCCACCGAACGGCTGCGGCGCGCGCTGGACGACGTCGACGCCGCGCTCAAGGCGCGCGGGACAGGCTGACCCCTCAGCCGCGCGCGCGCAGCTTGCCCACGATCCGGGTGACCCCGAGAATCACGCAGCCGGCAACCAGCCCGACCGCCGCGTTGGCGAGCAGGCGGACGATCCAGCCAAATCCCCCCAGCGCAACGGCCAGCGATTCGACCAGGTGGTGCAGCGGCGCGATGCCGTGAAGCAGAAGGCTGCCGCCCACCAGGAACATCGCCACCATGCCGGCAAACGACAGCCCCTTCATCATCCTGGGTGCCAGCGCCAGCAGGAGGCGCCCGATGCCGCGCGTCATGCGCGCGCCCGGGCCGTCACCGCGCCGCGACTGGAGCGCAAGCCCTGCATCGTCCATCTTCACGATGCCGCCCACCAGGCAGTAGACGCCCACGGTCATCAGCACGGCCATCATGATCAGAACGCCAAGCTGGCGAGAGAACGCCGCATCGGCGACGGTGCCCAGGGTGATGACGATGATTTCAGCGGAGAGGATGAAGTCGGTGCGGATCGCGCCGCGGATCTTGCGGCGCTCCAATTCCTCGATGCTCTCATCGCCGGGCACCGGCTCGGCCTCATGCGATTGCGATGGTGCCTTGTGCAGCAGCTTCTCCGTCGCCTCGAAAGAAAGGAACGCGCCGCCGGCCATCAGCAGAAGGTTCACCGCCCAGGGAGCAAAGGCGCTGATCGCCAGCGCCGACGGCACCAGGATGGCCTTGTTGATGAGCGATCCCTTCGCCACCGCCCAGACCACGGGCAGCTCGCGGCTCGCGCGCACCCCGGAAACCTGCTCGGCGTTTACCGCCAGATCGTCGCCGAGCACGCCCGAGGTCTTGGCCGCCGCCGCCTTGGTCATGGCGGCCACATCGTCGAGCAGGGTCGCGATGTCGTCGAGTAGCGTGAGCAGGCTGGCACCGGCCATGGGCGTTTTCCGCGGAAGGGGGGGCGCATTGTGGCACGGTGCCGGGCGGTGCCCGTACGCCGGAACGGCCGGATGCGCGGCTTGCATTTGGCGGCGCGAACGTCTGCAATCGCCGCATGAAAACCATCCTGCGCCTGCTGGCACCCCTTGCGTTCCTGATCCTCGCGGCCTGCGCCCCGCTGCCCGCGCGCAACCCGATGGCCCAATGGGTGCACTCGCCCAACGAGGAGCCACGTCGCGCGGTGATCATCGTCATCCACGCCACCGAGCAGGACAGCGTGGCGCGCAGCCTGCACACGCTGCGCACCAGCAACAGCGGCGGACCGGTCAGCTCGCACTACCTGATCGGACGCGACGGCGATCTCTACCAGCTGGTGGCCGACGAGCGCCGCGCCTGGCACGCCGGCGGCGGGCGCTGGGGCACGATCACCGACCTCAATTCCGCCTCGATCGGCATCGAGCTGGACAACGACGCCAGCAGCGACTATCCGCCGGCGCAGATCGACGCCCTGCTGCGCCTGCTCGATGACCTGTGCACCCGGCATTCGATCCCGCGCAGCCAGGTCATCGCACACGCGGACCTTGCGCCCACGCGGCGGCGCGATCCGGGCGTACTGTTCCCGTGGCAGACGCTGGCGCAGGCCGGCTTCGGGGTCTGGCCGCCGGACGATGCCGGGCCTGCGCCGGAGGGTTTCGACTTCTGGCTCGCGATGACGGCGTTCGGCTATGCGCTGGACGACCCCGAAGCCGCGCTGCGCGCCTTTCGCCGCCGCTTCCGTGCCGTCGAGGGCGACGACAGTCCGCCGGGGGCGGACGACGCCCGCATCCTCCATGCGCTGCTGGTGCCGTACCGCCCCGCGTCAGGGCGATGAGGCGGAATTGAACCGACGCAAAGCGTGCGCGGCTCAGGCGTACGACAGCCCCGAGTAGATTTCCTCTTCCTGCGCAAAATGCAGGCGCAGGATCGCGTCCAGCCCGTACAGCAGACGCTGCACGTCCTGCAGCGCCTGCGGATCGGGTGCCTGCGGGTCCAGGCCGTCAATGAGCGCGGCGAGGCGATGGTGCAGGCGAAATATCTCGCGGTGCGAGCGGCTCATGGCCGCCAGCGGATCATCCCCGCCCAAGAGCGCGGCCACCGCCGGGTAGACCTCGCGATCATCGGCGTGCTCATGCGCCAGAAGTTCGGTTTGCAGGCGATGCTCCAGTTCCCCCAGCAGGCGCGATGCCTCCGGGCCGGGCAGCGACGGCAGGCGCGCCGCCACCGCGGCGAGATGGTCGAGCAGCGGAGCCAGCTGTTCGTGTTCGGCGTGGAGGCGGTCCACGTCCTCCTGCGACAGGTGGTGGCGGCTGGCCCGCACCGGCTGCACGCGCAGCACGCGCAGTGCGTTGAGGATGACGGCCACGTCGATCACTTCCTGCAGCAGCGCCCCGTGCAGCGGCGTCAGGAATCCAAAGGCCGCGAACCCCATGGCCACCAGCGAAAATCCCATGCCGAAAAACACGCTCTGCAGCGCGATAGTGCGGGTGCGGTGCGCGATGTTCACCGTCTCCGCCAGGCGGTCGAGGCGGTCCACCAGGAGCACGACATCGGCGGCCTCGGCCGACGCGGTCGCACCGCGCGCGCCCATCGCCACGCCGACGTCGGCGGCAGCCAGGGCCGGTGCATCGTTGATGCCGTCGCCCACCATCACGCAGGGCGCGATCTCGCTCGCCGCGCGGATCACCGTCAGCTTGTCCTCCGGCGTCTGCTCGGCCAGCACCTCGTCCACGCCCAAGCCCGCGCCCACCGCATCGGCCACGTCCTGCCGATCGCCGGTCAGCATCACGATCCGCTCGATGCCGGCGCGGCGCAACAGGCGCAGCGCGCGCGGCGTTTCGGTGCGGACCAGATCGGCAAGCAGCAGCGCGCCCGCCGCCTCGCCATCGATCGCCACCAGTACCAGCGAGCTGCCCTCGCCGACGGCCCGATCCAGAACGCTCGTCACGCTCGGCGGAACCGCCGCCTGGGACGTGACGAAGGCCACGGAGCCCACCGCGACGCGGGTGCCGCCAACGGTGCCGACGAGGCCGGAACCCGCGGTTTCGCGCGTGTCCTCGGCACCTTCCAGCGCGAGCCCGCGTTCGCGCGCAGCGCTGATGATGGCACCGGCCAACACGTGCGCGGACGCCTGTTCCAGCGAGGCCGCCAGCGCCAGCACGCGGTCGGCGGCGTGCGTTCCGAAGGTCTCCACCGACACCAGGTGCGCGCGACCCGCAGTGAGGGTTCCGGTCTTGTCGAAGAACAGCGAGCGCGCCGCCGCCAGCGACTCCAGCGCGCCGCCGCCCTTCACCAGCACGCCGCGGCTGGCGCAGCGCGAGATGCCGGACACCACCGCCACCGGCACCGCCAGCAGCAGCGGGCACGGCGTCGCCACGACGATGACGGCCAGCGCGCGTATCGGATCCCCGGTGGCCAGCCACGCGCCGCCCGCCACGGCCAGCGCCAGCGGGACGAACCACCCGGCATAGCGGTCCGCAAGCCGCATTGCCGGCGCGCGCGACGACTGGGCCTGCTCGACCAGCCGCACGATCCCGGCGTAGGTGCTGTCTGCCGCCGCCGCCGCCGCAATCAGGTCGAAGGCATCGGCGGCATTGACGGTGCCGCTGCGCAGGTGCTCGCCGCGCGCATGGGTGACCGGCATCGACTCGCCGCTGAGCGCCGACTCGTCGAGCACGGCGCGCGCGCTGGCGAGCACGCCATCCACGGGAACCACCTCGCCGTGGCGCACCAGCAGGCGATCACCCGGAGCCACTTCGCCCAGCGCGACCTCTTCCAGCTCGGTACCCCGATAGCGCGTCGCAACGCGCGGCGCACGCCCGAGCAGGGCCGACATCTCGCGCCCGGCGCGGCGTTCGGCGAACGATTCCAGAAGCTGCCCGCCCCCGAGCATCAACGCGATGATCGCAGCGGTCAGGTCCTGGCCCAGGGCCAGCGCACCGGCAATGGAGATCAGTGCCAGCACATCCACGCCACCGTCGCGGCGCAGCAGGCCGCGCACGACCGTGACCAACAGGGGAACGCCCACGATCAGGCTGCCGATGCGCCAGCTCCAGGCGGCCGCCTCGCGCAGGTCCAGCAGCCACAGCACCACACCGACAAGCAGGCCCGTCGCGCTTGCGCTGAAAACACCCATGTCCCGACGCCAACCGTGATTCATTCGCGCATTCACCCGTTCGGGCCACGCCATCGCGCCCTCCGCCAGTGATTATGCCTGCGGGTGCAGCGCATCGCCGACAGCCTGCCCGCCGCCCTGGGCAAGGGACAGTCTTTCGGTGCGTGGAAGAAAGCCACCCTCGCCAGCGGCAAAGACTTCGGCCTCGCCCCACATCGGCTCGAAACCATCTTCCGCACCAACGTGCAGGGCTGATATGGCGCAGGTCAGGCCGAAGTCATCCGCCGCACGCTACAGCGCCGTAGGTGATGCCCGCATCCGGCCCGACCACATGGCGCTGCACGGCCTGATCCTGACCTGTCCACCATCCGCTTCGCCCAGCGCGTACCGATCCTGATCGAGCACGGCTCGCCGCCAGCGTTGCGGCTTCGGCGCATCAGCGGATCGAGGCCCCCGCCTCCACCCGCCGCAGCAGCGAACGCAGCGCCAGGGGCCGCAGCGGCTTGTGCAGCAGCGTCAGTCCGTTCGATTCAACCTCGCGGCGGATGGCTTCGTCGCGGTCGGCCGTGATGACGATGGCGGGGATGTCGAGGCCGAAGCTGCGCCAGGCATCCAGGCCGGTGGTTCCGAAATCCAGGTGGTAATCGAGCAGAAGCAGGTCCACGCGGTGCTGCACCAGCAGCGCGTGTGCCTCCTCGATGCCCGCCGCGCAGTGCACGCGCCAGCCCCAGCCTTCAAGAAGCTCGCGCATGGCGGCCCGCACGGAAGCATCGTTGTCCAGCACCAGGGCGGTGCCGCCGCGGCCGGCGGCGGGTTCCACCACGGTGCGGCGCTCGGGCTCCTGCGGACCGGGCGACTCCGCACGGCGGGCAAGGACCTGCGGCACGGTGACGGAAAAGACGCTGCCGCGCCCCGGCCAGCTTCGCAGCGCCAGGCCGTGGCCGAGCAGGCGCGCAGTGCGCTCGGCAATGGCCAGGCCCAGGCCAAGCCCCTGCCCGCGCGCACCTTCGCCGCGACGAAACTCGTCGAAGATCGCGCGCTGGTCGCTCACGGCAACGCCGGGGCCGCTGTCCCAGACTTCGATGCGCAAACGATCCGCGACCCGTCGTACCCCGATGAGCACGCGGCCGCGTTCGGTGTAGCGCACCGCATTGGCGGCGAAGTTCATCAGGATGCGGCGCAGCAGCTGCGGGTCGCTGCGCACCCAGGCCGCAGTGGACACCAGGATCAGCGTGATGCCGCGCTCGGCGGCCATCACGCGAAACTCTGCCGCCATGGGTTCGAGCAGCTGGGCAAGCGGGAAGTCGCGCACCTCGGTCGGCTGGCGGCCGGCGTCCAGGCGCGAAATATCGAGGATTCCGCCAAGCAGCGACTCGGTGGAACCCAGCGCACCGCGGAGGTTTCCGACCAGTGGGCGGTATTCCTCGTGGTGCACGCGTTCGTCGAGCGCGTGGGCGAAAAGCTGCGCGGCGTGCAGCGGCTGCAGAAGATCATGGCTGATGGCCGCGAGAAAACGGCTCTTGGCCTCGTTGGCGCGCTCGGCGATGCGGCGCGAAGTGTCGAGCTCGCGCGTGCGTTCGTCCACGCGCAGCTCCAGCGTCTCGTTCGCGAGCTTGAGCTCGGCTTCGGCGTGACGGAATGCGGTGACGTCGGTGAAGGTGGCGACGAAGCCGCCGCCAGGCATCGGGTTGCCGCGGATTTCCACCACGCTGCCATCCGGGAAGCGGCGCTGGGACAGGTGCGGGGTGCCGGCGCGCATGTGGGCGAGCCGGCGCAGCACGGCGGCGTCGCCGGCGTCGCCGCCACCAAAACCGTGCGCCAGCGACCAGCGCACCAGCGCCTCGACCGGCTGGCCGACCTGCAGCAGCCCGGCCGGGAATCCGAACATTTCCGCATAGCGCCGGTTCCACGCCACCAGGCACTGTTCGCGATCCACCACGCTGATGCCCTGGCTCATGTTTTCCAGCGCCGCCTCCAGCAGCTGCTGATTGAAGCGCGAGGCCTGCGACGCCTCGCCCACGATCGTGGCGACGGTTTCCAGCTCCGATCCCAGGTCGGTGCGCGCGGTATCCATCAGCAGTCGCGCCGACGCCGCGCCCAGCACGGCCGCCAGCTCGCGCTCGATGCCCTGCTGCAGGGACGCGCTGGCGAAGGCGTCCGCGGCGCTGCCGGCAAACAGCTGCTCGATGCGCGCCGGCTGCAGGAAGCGCCCGCCGAGGTCGCGCAACGCCGCCATCGGAATCGGGCGCGCGTCGCCCGCGCGTGGCGCGCGGCGCCACGAAAGGTCGATCAGCCAGGTCGCCAGGGTCGCGATGACCAGGCTGCCCAGCACGGCGCGCAGCATGCGGCTCCAGCCGGTCAGCCCGAGAAATCCGTCGGGTGAAAGGATAGCCAGCCCGAAGGGGCCGCTGTCGATCCACCCATGGTCCTGCGAAAGCATCGGCCACAGCGTGGGCACCAGCAGCATCCAGGCCCAGGCCATCACCCCGAGCGCCAGGCCGATCAGCACGGCCTGTGGCGAGGTGCGCGGGCGCCACATCGCGAACCCGAGCGCCGGCGCGATGGTCGCCAGGGCCGAGAACGACACTGCGCCGATGTCGGCCAGGGCCTCGTTTCCGCCGATCGCGCGGCTGTAGGCCCAGGCCAGGAGCACCGTTCCCAGGATGCCGAGGCGCCTCTGCAGCAGAACTTCGCCGCGCCGGCTCGGCCCCCCCGGTTGCGCCCACGCACCGCGCACGCGCAAGGGCGCGAGCCAGTGGTTGCCGATCATCAGGCTCAGCGACAGCGTGGCGATGATCACCATGCCGGTGGCGGCGCTCAGGCCGCCGAGGAAGGCAAGCAGGGCGAGCCCCGGCTCTCCCTGCGCCAGCGGCAGGGCCAGGACATAGAGATCCGAAGGCACGCCCAGCGGTGCCAGCTGCGCCAGTCCGGCACGCGCCAGCGGCAGCAGCGGCAGCGCGATCAGCACCATGTAGAGGGGAAACATCCAGCGCGCGGTGCGCAGGTGGCTCTCGTCGCGGCACTCGACCACGCCGACGTGGAACTGGTGCGGCAGGGTGAACATCGCCAGCACGCCGAGGATCACCAGCGCCGGGAACCCGTCTGCGCCGCCGGGCTGGGGCTGCAGCGCCGGCGCCGGCCAGTCCGGTCCCAGGACCACGAACAGCCCCAGTGCCAGCATCACGGCGAGCTTGAGCAGCGACTCCGCCGCCACCGCCAGCACCAGGCCGCGGTTGTGTTCGACCGCCGCCACACTGCGGGTGCCGAACAGCATCGCGAACAGCGCCATCGCCAGCGCCACCCAGAGCGCGCTGTCGTTCCATGGCATCACGGAAAGCTCGCTGCCACGCGTGAGCATCCCGTAGCTCATCGCCACGGCCTTGAGCTGCAGGGCCACATAGGGAATCAACCCCAGCAGCGCGACGCCGGTGACCGCGGCTGCCAGCGAGGAGCTTCGCCCCAGCCGCGTGGCGATCAGGTCGGCGATGGAGCTTGCGTTGTGCTCGCGCGCGAGGCGCACCACGCGATACAGCAACCCGATCCCGAAGACGTACAGCAGGATGGTGCCGACGAAGGTGGGCGGCAGCGGCCAGCCCGAACGCATCGCCTGGGTCACGGTGCCGTAGAAGGTCCACGAGGTGCAGTACACCGCCAGCGACAGCGCGTAGACCGTGCCCCAGTGGCGATCCAGCTTCCAGCCGCGCCGCTCGCCCCAGACCGCGGCGGCAAACAGCACGCCCAGCCAGAGCAGGCTTGCGAGAACAACGACGGTATTGGTCAGCATGAGCGCCGGATCTGACTCGGGAACAGCGTGTCCGCAAGCCTACCCGGATTCGACGCTGCCGCGCAGCGCGCGGCAGTGTCTCGACGGTCAGCGCCCGTCGAGTCGTTCGACGTAGGCGGCAACCGCGTCAATGTCCTCTGCCGTCAGGTTGCGCACCACGCCCTGCATGATCTTGTCCATGGTGGTGTCGATGGCGTAACCGGTGCGGAAGTTGTTGAGCCGCGTGGTCATGTAGGTCGCCTGCTGGCCGTACAGCGCGGGCCAGGCCATCTGGAACGGCTGGGCGTTCGTCGGCCCCTTGCCTTCGACGCCGTGGCAGCCCTGGCAGGGTGGCACACCCTGCGCCGGATCGCCGTGCAGGTACAGGCTGCGCCCGCGATCCAGGACTGCCGCATCGACAGGCTCGGGGGTCAGTGGCGAAGGTGCCACCAGCGGCAGGGAGGCATAAAACACCGCGATGTCGCGCAGGTCCTCGATCGTGTTGTTCGCCACCAGCGGCGTCATGATCGAGTCGCCGCGCAGCGAGTGCTTGAACTCGACCAGCTTCCAGTAGAGGTACTGGTCGGGAAGACCGGCCACACTGGGGAACATCGCCACCGGAGCCTTGCCATCGGCACCGTGGCAGTTGTTGCAGACCTGCGCCTTTTCCTTGCCGGCGGCAACGCTGCCCTCAACCGGCCCCGGGAACCTGAACTCGATGAGGTCGAGCTTGGCCGCCAATGCGGCACCGGAGGGCAGCACGGCGGCAGCCGCGACTGCCAGTAGGAAGGATCGCGCGTTCACAGCTTCACCTCCAGCATCACACCGATGAGATTGGCGTTGTAGCCGCGCTGACCGGCATCCAGATAGACCCGATGGTCGATCACCAGGCCATCCTCCAGCCCGCTGTAGTGCCAGTCGGAAATCTGCCCGCGCTCCCACGAGTCGAATATGCGCAGCGAGAATCGGTCGTTGAAGGGGACGGTGAGCCCGACGGTCAAGGTGTTGGTGCGATAGGTCAGGTTCGGGTACTCGCCGGACAGACTGGCTTCGGCAAGCGCCGGCCACGCAAGCGCAGCGGCGGATGCGTAGCTGTAGCTGGTCAGCCCGCGCGTGTGCACGAAGTTCCACATCGCATCCAGCTTCACCCGGCCAAAGTCGTGGTTGAAAGTCACCCCCGCGTTGCGGCTGCGGTTGTCGTCGTCCATCCACCAGCGAGAACTCTCCGGATACACCGCGCCGCCCAGCGTCGGGTCTTCCGGCACGGTGGCCGCGTCGTTGACGTTGGCCATGCCCAGCGAGGACTTGTCCCATCCCACGAACGCGCTGGCGCTGGTCTGCAGCGACGGCTGCCAGTCCCAGGACACGGTGAAGCCATAGGTGTCCAGCGACTGCCGCCCCAGCTCGGCACGGTAATCGTTCCAGTCGCCGCGCAGCGTGGCGTTGAGGCTGGTGGTCTCGCTCGGCATCACGCTCGCAATCAGCGTCGCCTTGTGCTGGGTGCGGCCGCCGACGTCGTACTTGCGCAGCGCATCAACGGTATGCGGAGGGGTGTTCGTGTGATCGCCGCCAAAACCGGGCATGCCCATGGACAGGGTGTGCTCGTAGGGATTGGACACATAGTCGCTGCCGCTGCGGCGCAGGTACTGGTAGTTGGCCCGCAGCGTGGCGTTCTCGAACGCGCGGTTGACCCAGGTCAGCTTCAAGACGTGATCGCGCGCATGGCTGACTTCGCGATGGGTCCGCTCCACGTCGGTGTAGGTATAGGCCGCTCCGAACGTGTTGCGGCTGTTCAGCCGGAAATCGGCGGCAAGCGCCAATTCGCGTGTTTCCTTGTCCAGCGCCAGGCTCCTGACGCGCGTCGGCACTCTGGCGTTCGCAAACGGATCCCAGATGCCCATCTCGCCCGGAACCACCGCGCCCATCGCGCCGTTCTCGGCAACGTAGCCGTACTGCCCGGTGATCGGGTTGTAGGCCACGTACGTATCGCGGTAATCCTCGCGGCGGAACTTCAGGGTGGCTCGGTAGGTGGCGAAGTTCGTGGGCTGCAGCACCAGGCCGACGTTGGCATCGGTCGTGTCGATCCGCATCCCGGCGCTCTGCCGGGACAGCGAGGCGGGGGTGTTCCAGTCCGCGCAATCGAACAGATACGGATTGACCGGGGAGCCCAGCGGGGACAGGTCGATGCCCATCATGCCGGTGCAGTTTGTCGGCGGCAGCAGCGCCTCGTTCTGCCGCATCGTACCGCCCGCCGCGCCGAAGGACAGTTCGCCGTTCATCGCCAGCTTGCGCGTGAACGTGGCGCGGACGTTGTGGTAATCGTTGTCCGGCTCGGTGGCGAACTCGCCCACCAGCGGCGTGATGGACGTCGCGCCCGGGACCACGGCCCACAAGGCATAAGGGTTCTCGTAGGTGAACGCATCATGGCTGTCGCGATAGAACGAGCCGGTGTAGGCAAGGTCCATGCGCCACTGGTTGCCGACGTAGCGCAGACCGCCGTTGACGTTGACCGTGGCGTCATCGATTGGCCGCGGGGTTTCGTAGATGCCGCCGTTGGCGGGGAACGGGTAGTTGAAGAAGAATGCACCGCCAAAGGCGCGCGCGCCCTTGCGCTCCTCGTTGGTGGTGCTGAAGTAGCCCGTCCAGCGCGAGGTGAAGAAATAATTGACGCCCAGGCCCTGTTTGTCGCGCGTCACCTGCAGGCGCTGCGGTACGGCCGTCGCGGAAGCCGCCATGACGTCGGGAACCGGGCTCGCACCCGGCGTCAGGCCGGGGACCAGCGTGAGCCGATTGCTGCCCACGCCATTCCAGATCGAGCGCGCCGTGGTGCTCATCACGTTGGGCTGCGAACGCGCGAACCCCTCGATGCGATATTTGCCGGCCCGCCCTACCGTGGCCTTGATGTACTGGTTGTCCGAGGAAACCCGGCTCGCACGCAGTTCCACGTAGGTGCCGTCGTAGGGACGCCTGAAATTGAGCGCCAGAAGTCCCAGCACGGGGGCATCGTCCCAGTCGCTGTAGCGCAGCCAGTTCGGGGCATCCACGTCCCCGCCGGTGGCGAGCCAACCCACGCTGAGCTGTCCCGAACGCAGCCACTCTCCGTGTGCGGATTCGAGAATCTCCGGTGCGCAGATGTAGCGGGCACCCGTCGGCGAGCGCCTGCCTTCGGCGCTGAGCCAGCTCATTCCGCGCGGATCGCAGTCCCGCGCCGACGTGCTGGCCGCCTCCAGCTTGCTCCCGAATCCGTAATCGATGCCGACGCCCGAATCCTGGGCCTGGGCTCCCGTGCCGGCCAGCGCGCTTGCCAGCGCGAGGGCCAATGCCGATCTGATGCAGGTCATGGGTTCGTCCTCCATCACTTGTGCAAACGAGGGCCGCCCGGGTGGTTTGACCCGTGGATCTGCGCATGGCAGGTGATGCAGCCGCGGCCGATCAGGCGTTCGTCAGGGAATTGACCACTGGCCAGCCCGCCGGGCAGGTGCATGTCATTGGGATGTCGCACATGCGAGTGGCACTGCTGGCAGAGCACGGGCACCGGAGCCACCAGCAGTGCATGCTGGTTGGAGCCGTGCGGGGTGTGGCAGTTGAGGCAGTTGTCGCGCACCGGCGCGTGCTCGAACAGGAACGGGCCGCGCTTTTCCGCATGGCACGTGTAGCAGGTTTCGTTGACGGTCGCGGTCTTGAGCAGCGGCGCATCGCGGCTGCCGTGCGGGTTGTGGCAGTCGTCGCACGACATCAGGCCCTCGGGCAGCGGCATGTGCGAGCGCCGGTTGAACTGGACGCGGATGTCCTTGTGGCAGGTGGCACAGGTCTCACTGATCGACTGTGTGGCCATCAGTCCTTCGGCCGAGAACTTGGCCATCGGGTTGTGGCAATCCGAGCAACTCACGTCATTGCGCTGGTGCACCGACCCCGTCCAGTGGTCGCGCGGCCCGCCCTGATGGCAGGTCAGGCAGGTCGCGGCCTGGGTCGCGACGGTGGTTCCTCCGCCGTGGGTGAAGGCAATGATCTTGCCCGGCGTGGTCGGCTCGACCGCGTGTTCGGAACCGGCACCGTGGCAGGCTTCGCAGGTCGCCGCCATCGGGTTGGCGCGCAGCGCCACCGCCATGCCCAGCGCGTGGGTGGTGTGGGCGAAATGTTCGGTCTCGAGGCTGTGGCAGCTGGCACAGCTCGCCTCGCCGATCGGCTTGGCGTCGGGAGCCTGCGGGTTGTTTGCCGGGAATGCCCAGGAGAACCCGGGCGCGACGTCGGCGAACTGCCCGCCCGCCACATCGCCCGGAGACAATCCCGGCTCGGCCGAGAAGTGCGTGGACGGAAGGGCGTTGGAGGCCGGTGCCTGCGCTGCAGGCACCCCTGGCAAAAGCAGCAACGAGGCCGCGAAAAAGCCGAAAAAGAGTGCTCGCATGTTCCCTCCCCTGGCGATATGGCTCGGGTGCGCTATGGGCGCAGTGGAAGTTTTGGTTAACTTCTCGTTGACCGAACTTTGTATGAACGTAAACGGAAGGTACAGCCCAGATCGCGCGAAACACCGTTCAGAATATTGAACAATCGCCGTGCGCCACCGGCGTCAGGGAGGCAGACGTGAGCAAACCACTGGATCTCAACGACCTGCGCTACTTTGCGGCGATCATCGATGCCGGCAGCCTGAGCCGGGCCAGCCGCGCACTGGGCGTCACCAAGTCGCTGCTCAGCCAGCACCTGTCGCGGCTCGAGGAAACCTTGGGCGTTTCCCTGATCCAGCGCACCACCCGGCGCATGGATGTCACGGCTCTGGGCCTCGAGTTCCACGCGCGCTGCCTGAGCGTGCTTGCGGAAGTCGAGCGCGCCCAGTCCGTCGTCGAGGAGGCGCGCAGCGTGCCTCGCGGCACGCTCAAGATCAGCTGCCCGGTGCTGTTTGCCCAGGCGGTGCTGATGCCGGTGGTCAATTCATTCCTGCGGGCCTACCCGGAGGTGGACGTGGTCCTGGACGCCGACTACCGCGAGGTCGACCTCCTGGGGGAAGGCTATGACCTTGCGCTCAAGATCCAGCGCCAGCTCGACGACTCGCGCTTCATCGTCCGCTCCTTTCGCCTCGACCAGCACTGGCTCGTGGCCTCCCCCGACATTGCCCGATGGCTCGGACCGATACGCCAGCCGGCCGACCTCAACGGCTGTGCCAGCGCCTTCCTTCGCAATGAGGGCGAGACGTTGGCCGGCACGGTCTGGCAGGTTCTGGACTCAAGCCAAGGGGTGCATTCCATCGCGCACCATCCGCGCCTGTCGTCCAGCGATCCGCTGGTGCTGCTGCCGGCCGTTCTGGACGGCATCGGCGTGGCACTGCTGCCCGGGAGCCTGTGCCAGCGCGAGGTGGAGGCCGGACGGCTGGAGCGGCTGCTGCCGCAGTTCCACGGCGGCACGATGTACCTGCACGCCGTGTTTCCCTCGCGCCGGGGCCTGAGCAAGGCGGCGCGCTGTTTCCTCGATCATCTCGGCCAGCACCTCCCGCCGCAGCTGCGCGAGACGATCGAACACGGCGGAATCTGACACGCAAAAAAACCGCCGGCCCTGCGGCCGGCGGTTTTCGTGCACAACTGCGTGGATTCGGTGATCAGCCGCCGAACACCAGCTTGCCGTGCATCACGGCCCAGTGGCCGGGGAACGAGCAGAAGAAGGTGTAGTCGCCGCCCTTCTCCAGCTTGCTTACCGGGAAGGTCACGCTGGTGGTCTCGCCGCCGCCGATCAGGGCGGTGTGGGCAATGATGCGGTCATCGTCGGCCTTGAGGTAATCGGCGTCGAGACCGGCCTTCATGCCGTCCTGGGCCACCGGCTGGTAGTCGGCGGTCTTGGTCAGGACCCAGTTGTGGCCCATGACGTTCTTGGCCAGCTTGCCGACGTGGTGCAGGGTCAGCTTGACCTCGGTGCAATCAGCACCGACCGACAATTCCTTCGCGCTGAAGGTCATCTGGTCGGTGGAATCGATGCTCAGTTCGCAGGTCTTGGCCTGCAGCTGGGTGGAAAGCAGCAGGGCCGCGATGGCCAGCAGGGAGGAACGCAACATGGAATGGACTCCTTCGTGAAATGCATCAGTGCGGCAACCACGCGGCCACCGTCCCGGCTATTGTGGGGCCAGTTTCCCGAACCGCAATTGACTCAGGTCAGAAACGGCAGCGCGTGATTCAGCTTGCAGTTCCCCATGCGGGGGCTCTGCACCGCTCTCAGCGCACGAACTGCAGCGCGACCAAGCCCAGCACGATCATCACGCCACCCGCGGCGCGAAGGGACTGATCGGGCCGCTCCAGCAGCTGCGCCACGGCCTGCTTCCACAGGCCCGGCGCGGCGAACAGCAGCAGCCCCTCCAGCACCAGCACCAGACACAGGGCGGCAAGGAGGTCGTCGGACACGGCTTACTCGCCGCGGCCGGCGTTGCCAAAGTAGCGGAAGAACTCCGAATCGGGGTCGAGCACCAGAACGCTGTCGCCACCCTCGAACGCGGTGCGGTAACTTTCCAGGCTGCGGTGGAAGGCATAGAACTCGGCATCCCTGCCGTAGGCGCGGGCATAGATGTCGGCAGCCTGGGCGTCGCCTTCGCCGCGGATGCGCTGCGCGTCACGCTCGGCATTGGCAAGGATCACCTGACGCTCGCGGTCGGCATTGGCTCGAATCGTCTCCGACGCCTCCACGCCCTGCGAGCGCAGTTCGTTGGCCACCCGCGAGCGCTCGGCCCGCATCCGGTTGTAGACCGATTCGGAGACCTCCTCGGGCAGGTCGATGCGCTTGATGCGCACGTCCACCACTTCGATGCCCAGGCTCCTGGTGCCCTCGTTGGCGGTGCGCACCAGGGCTTCGGTCATGCTGCTGCGCGCATCCGAGACGGTTTCCTGCAGGGTGCGCTGGTTGATCTGGTTGCGCAGCGCCTCCTTGATGATCGGGTTGAGGCGCTGCATGGCCTGCAGCTCGTCACCCGAGGTGGTGGTGTAGTAGCGTCCCACCTCGACGATGCGCCACTTGGCGAAGAAGTCGACGTTCACGTCCTTCTTCTCCGAGGTGAGGTAGCGCTCGGGCTGGGAGTCCAGGGTCATGATGCGCCGGTCGAAGGTACGCGCGTCCTGCACCAGCGGCAGCTTGAAGTGCACCCCGGGCTCGATGTCGGTCTTGACGATGCGGCCCAGCTGGAACAGCACGCCCACCTGATCCTCGCGCACCACGAAGATCGTGCTGGTGAGCAGCAGCACCGCGAACAGAACGAGGATGACGGCTGCATTTTTCATCGGTTGGAGCCCTCGCGCGGAGTACGGGTCGCATCGCGCGCCGGCGCGCGCGGGGTGGTCGGCACGGTCGCCGACTGGATCGCCGGCAGGCGCTCGACGAAGGTCGTGTCGGTGCGGGCCGAGGGGGGCGAACCGGAAAGCTTGTCCAGCGGCAGGTACATCACGTTGCTGCCGCTGCGGTCGCCCACGACCACTTTCGGATTGGACGCCAGGACTTCCTGCATGGTCTCGAGATAGAGGCGTTTGCGCGTTATCGCCGGTGCCTTGCGGTACTCGTCGGCCAGCAGCGTGAAGCGGTCGGCGTCGCCCTGCGCGCGCGCGACGATCTGGGCCTGGTAGCCCTCCGATTCGGCCTTGATGCGCGCCGCCGCGCCGCGCGCCTCGGGCACCTGCTTGCTGGCATAGCCGAGCGCATCGTTCTCGAAACGCTGCTTGTCCTCGCGCGCGATGATCGCGTCGTCGAAGGCGTCCTTCACTTCCTGCGGCGGGCGCGCGTTCTGCAGGTTGAACTCGCTCACCGTCAGGCCGGTGCGGTACTGGTTGAGCGCCAGCTGCAGCCGCTCGCTGGCCTGTGCGGCCAACTCGGCGCGCTGCCCGGAGAGGATGGTGTCCATCACGCTGTTGCCCATCACCTCGCGCACCGCGCTTTCGGCCGCCTGGCGCAGGGTGTCGTCGGGGTCGCGCGTGCCGAACAGGTACAGCTTGGGATCGGACACCTGGTACTGCACGTTGAAGTCGACCAGCACGATGTTCTCGTCGCGGGTGAGCATGCGCACCTGATCGGAGATGTTGCGCACCTGGGTCGCATCGACCTTGATCACGCTCTCGATCGGTCGCGGCAGCTTGAAGTTGGGGCCGGGCGTCATCAGACGCTCGTACTTGCCAAAGCGCAGCACCACGCCGCGCTGGCGCTCGTCGATCAGGGTCCAGGAATCGAAAACGAACCAGATCAGGAAGATCGCCAGCAGGATCAGGCCCAACGAGGGCCCGCCGCTGCCGCCGCCCGCACCACCGCGACCGGCGCGGCCGTCGTCACCGCCGAAAACCCGCCCGAGATTCGCCTTCAGGCGATCCAGAAACGCGTCCACGTCCGGTCCCTGGCCGCCGCGCCCGCCTTCCCACGAGTCCTTGGGATCCTTGTCCTTGCCGCCGCCGGGCGTATTCCAGGCCATGCATCACTCCGTCGTTGTCCGTGCGCCGCACCTCCACCGGCCCGGGGGCGGGCGCGGCCGCGAGGCGCGGCGAATCGTGGATTGTAGGTAGCCGGACTAGGCCCTGTCATCCATGGGCAGCAGGTCGCGCAGCGCGGCAGCTTCCGCATTGGCGTCGGCGACAAGCTGGCGAGCTGTATCCAGCGGCATGTCCAGATCGATCCGCCAGCCGTCATCGCAGGTTTCTTCGGACTGCACCGCGCCGGCCGCGAACAGCCGCGCGCGCAGGCGACCGGCCGTGGGGGGCAGGTGAATCCGTCCGCTCACCCGCTCGCGCGCGAGGCGCGAGGCGATGGCATCGCGCAAGCCACCCAGGCCGCTGCCGGTGCGCGCGGAGACCCAGGCCCGTGTCGCCGCGCCGTCTTCGCCCAGATCCACGCGCGCGCTTGCATCATCCTGCCGGTCGATCTTGTTGAACACCACGAGCTGGGGAATGTCACCGGCACCGATCTCGCGCAGCACTTCGTCCACCTGCCCAATCCGCTCGTCGCGCGCCGGATCGGAGGCATCGACGACGTGCAGCAGGAGCTGGGCGTCGCGCGCTTCGGACAGGGTGGAACGGAACGCCGCCACCAGATCGTGCGGCAGGTCGCGCACGAACCCCACCGTATCGGCCAGCACGACTTCGCCCCCGGGCAGATCCAGGCGTCGGACCGTGGGATCGAGCGTGGCGAAGAGCTGGTCGGCCTCGTAGGCATCGGCACCGGTCAGGGCGTTGAACAGCGTCGACTTTCCCGCGTTGGTGTAACCGACCAGCGCCACCCGTGCCACGCCCTGGCGAACCCGGGCGCGGCGCATCTGGGTGCGCTGCACCTCCACCTTGGCAAGGCGCGCCTGCAGCGCGTCGACGCGCTTGGCAAGCAGCCGCCGATCCGTTTCCAGCTGGGTTTCGCCGGGGCCGCGCAGACCGATGGAACCACCGCGCTGGCGCTCCAGATGGGTCCAGCCGCGCACCAGGCGCGTGGCCATGTGGCGCAGCTGGGCCAACTCGACCTGCAGCTTGCCCTCGTGCGAACGGGCACGCTGGGCGAAGATGTCGAGGATGAGGCCGGTGCGGTCCACCACGCGGCGCTGCAGGGCGCGTTCCAGGTTGCGCTCCTGCACCGGCGAAAGCGTGTGGTTGACCAGCACCAAGTCGGCATCGACGGCGTTGCACAGGCTCAGCGCCTCTTCGACCTTGCCGCTGCCGATCAGGGTCGCCGGGTTGGCGCGGTCGATGCGCGCCGGCACGCTGCCCACCACCGTGGCACCGGCCGATCGTGCCAGTTCCGCAAACTCCTCGAGCGAGGACGGGTCGCTGTGACCCGCGGTGAACGGCTGGATCAGCAGGGCACGCTCGCCCCTTCGGGATCGTTCGAACATCAGACCTCTTGTCCGTCGTCCTCTTCACCCGCCGGCGTCAGGCGCACGTTGCGCGCTGGCACGACGGTCGAAATGGCGTGCTTGTAGACCATCTGGCTCACCGTGTTGCGCAGCAGCACGACAAACTGGTCGAACGATTCGACCGTGCCCTGGAGCTTGATGCCATTGACCAGGTAGATCGAAACGGGGACGCGCTCGCGGCGCAGGGCGTTCAGGAAGGGATCCTGGAGAGACTGTCCCTTGGACATGGCGGCTGACTCCTCAAATAGTGTTTTCTGATGTGTTGTTGTGTGGCGATCCGTCGCCCTGTGCGGCACGGCCCGAAAATCCCAAGACGGGCGGGCTCGCCTGCCGAAACGTCGCCATGGTACACCGCGCCGGGTAGTTCGACAGCGCCGCCCGGTCCGATCCCGGGCGCTGTGTTCACGCGCCGGTGGCGGACCTGGACAATTGTTGAGCAACATGCGCCAAGTCATTGTTCCAAAAAGAACACGCCTTGGTTATCCACAGCATTGTCCCGCGACTTGTTCACGGCACCTGTGCGCAACCCGGACTGACACCGCGTCGGCCGGCATCGCACGGCGCAGGGCGCGCCGGCGCGGCTTCGCGCGCACGAAAAAACGCCGGGTGCTTGCGCAACCCGGCGTTTCTTCGGCGAGAGGCATCCGCTTGCGCGGATGCCTCAGTGGATCAGGCCTCCTGGACCTGGTCGGCCTGCATGCCCTTCTGGCCCTGCACGGCGACGAAGGTCACCTTCTGGCCTTCCTTGAGCGACTTGAAGCCGTTGCCTTGGATGGCGCGGAAATGCACGAACAGGTCGGGGCCGCTCTCCGGCGTGATGAAACCAAAGCCCTTGGCGTCGTTGAACCACTTCACGGTACCCGTCTGACGATCAGACATTGTTGCAACTCCTGCAAAAACAAAAAAACGCCCGTTGTCGGGCTACGGAACTGCTTTTTTGCGGGAGTGGAATGGAGCGGAAAGACGGCGTGCCTTGCGACCCGCCGTCAGGTCACGAACCTCCGTGACCCCGGGCAAAAAATACAGCGTGCGTAAGATACGTCAATTCCGTCGCAAAATCCATGCCCCGTCAAAGATATCTCGCGGCGGCTCGCTCGGGATTCAGTTTCGCACCGTTCTCAGGCGATCTGCGCGGCACCGCCGAAGTACGGGCGCAGCGCTTCGGGCAGCGTGATCGAGCCGTCGGCGTTCTGGGAGTTCTCCATCACCGCGATCAGCGCACGCCCCACCGCCACGCCCGAACCGTTGAGCGTATGCACCAGCTCCGGCTTGCCGGTGTCAGGATTGCGGAAGCGCGCCTGCATGCGGCGCGCCTGGAAGTCGCCGCAGTTGGAACACGAGCTGATCTCGCGATAGGTGTTCTGCGAGGGCAGCCAGACTTCCAGGTCGAAGGTCTTGATTGCGCCAAAGCCCATGTCGCCGGTGCACAGCAGCATGCGGCGATACGGCAGGCCGAGGCGCTCCAGCACCACTTCGGCGCAGCGCGTCATGCGCTCGTGTTCCTCGGCGCTTTGCGCCGGATGCGCGACGCTGACCAGCTCCACCTTCTCGAACTGGTGCTGGCGGATCATGCCGCGCACATCGCGCCCGCCGCTGCCGGCCTCGGAGCGGAAGCACAGCGAGTGGGCGGTGTAGCGCTGCGGCAGGGTCTCGGCCTCCAGGATCTCGCCGCGCGCCAGGTTGGTCAGCGGCACTTCGGAGGTCGGGATGAGGTAGCGCCGGCTGTCGCCCAATTCGGTGGCGAAGAGGTCTTCCTCGAACTTCGGCAGCTGGCCGGTGCCGCGCATGCTGTCGGCATTGACGATCAGCGGCACGTTGGTTTCGAGGTAGCCATGCTCGCCGGTGTGCAGGTTCAGCATGAACTGGGCCAGGGCGCGGTGCAGGCGCGCGAGGTCGCCGCGCAGCACGGTGAAGCGCGAGCCGGAGAGCTTGGCACCGGCCTCGCCATCGAGCCAGCCGTGGCGCGCGCCGAGTTCGACGTGGTCCTTGACCTCGAAATCGAAGCTGCGCGGCGCGCCCCAGCGGTGCTGCTCGACGTTGCCGCCCTCGTCCGCGCCCAGCGGCACCGACGGATCCGGCAGGTTGGGAATGCCCGAGGTGATCGCATCGACCTCGGCCAGGACCGCCTCCAGCCGCGCCTCGCTGGCCTTCAGCTCTTCGCCGATTCCGGCCACTTCCGCAAGGATCGCGCTGGCGTCTTCGCCTTTGGCCTTGGCCTGCCCGATGGCCTTGGAGCGCGTATTGCGCAGGTTCTGCAGGTCCTGGGTGCGAATCTGGATCGCCTTGCGCTCGGCCTCCAGCGCCTCGAACGCCGCGACATCAAGCGCATAGCCGCGCGTGGCCTGGAGCCGCGCGGCGGTCTCGGCAAGCTGGGTGCGAAGCAGGGTGGGGTCGAGCATGGCGGCATCCTTCGGTGCGGAACCGCCAATTATCCCCGGCAGGGCGCGGCCGAGGCAACGCAGGGGCCGGCGCCGGCCCCTGCGCGTGACGCAGGATCAGGCCATCGGCCCTTCGCCGAAGCGGTTGGGGCCGGGCGTGCCGGCAATGAAGCCCTGCATGACCAGCACGATCAGCGCGCCCAGCAGCGGAACCAGCAGCAGCAGCGTCCACCAGCCGGAGCGATCCTGGTCGTGCCAGCGCTTGGCCATCACCGCAAGGCCGATCCAGAAAAGAGGAATCTGCAGCAGCCAGTACCACAGCGGAATTGCGCCGTAATAGCCGGACATCGCGGCCATCGCCTGTTCGGGCGACGCCGAAGGATCAAGCACCGGCTGCGGCGGCATCGCCACCGCGTTGAGGATCAGGCCAAGTGCGATCGATGCGGCGACATAAAGCCAGAAGGCCTTGCGCGAGATCCGGCCGGAAAACGAGAAGAGGAACTTTCCCCAGTTCATCATGAGACTCCAGTGGTGTGGTCGAGAACAACCTGCCCCCTCGGGCGGTGCCATGGTAGCGAAGCGGCAGCTCCGGCGATATGCGGAAGCGTGCCATTTGCGATTCGCGCCGGATCACCCGCGCAGCCAGAGCCCGCCGCGCCAGCCGATCCAGACCAGCACCAGCCCGCCGGCGAGGCTGACCAGCACGTACGCTGGTGCCCAGGCGGGATGCTCGCCGCGTCCGAGCATCAGCGCCTCCAGTGCGAACGAGGACCAGGTGGTGAAGCCGCCGAGGGCGCCCACCATCAGGAGGGCGCGCAGCCAGGCGGAATGCTCGCGCCCGTCGAGCGCCGCGAACAGTAGCCCGGCCGCAAGGCTGCCGGCGAGGTTCACCGCCAGCGTGCCCCACGGAAAGCCGGTTCCGGCCAGGCGCGCCATCCAGGTGCCGATGGCAAAGCGCCCGAACGAGCCGAGTGCGCCGCCGGCGGCGACCAGAGCCGCGTGCTGCCACCACGTCGCCGCGTTCATCCGCCCGCTCTCCGCGCCTTCGCGCGCGCGTCGCGCAGGCGATCCAGCTTTTCCCCGAGCTGGAGCTCCAGCCCGCGATCCACCGGGCGGTAGTAGACCTTCTCGCCCATCGCTTCGGGAAAGCCGGTCTGGCCGAGCGCGACGCCGCCTTGCGCATCGTGGTCGTACTGGTAGTTCTTGCCGTAACCGAGCTCTTTCATCAGCTTCGTCGGCGCATTGCGCAGGTGCAGCGGCACCGGCAGGCTGCCGTGTTCGCGCACGTCGGCGCGGGCGGCATTCCAGCCGCTGTAGACCGCGTTGGATTTGGCGGTGGAGGCGAGATACACGGCCACCTGCGCCAGCGCCAGTTCGCCCTCGGGGCTGCCGAGCCGGTCGTAGGTGTTCCAGGCGTCGATCGCCATCGCCAGCGCGCGCGGATCGGCCAGGCCGACGTCTTCGGTCGCCATGCGCGTGAGGCGGCGCAGCAGGTAGACCGGATCGCAGCCACCGTCCAGCATCCGCGCCAGCCAGTACAGCGCGGCATCGGGATTGGAGCTGCGCACGCATTTGTGCAGGGCCGAGATCTGGTCGTAGAACTGCTCGCCCTGCTTGTCGAAACGCCGGGTGCGGTCGGCCAGCACCTGCGCCAGCGTTGCGGCCGTGATTTCCCCGCCCTCTCCTTCGGCAAGCTCGGCGGCGATTTCCAGCAGGGTGAGCGCCCGGCGCACGTCGCCGTCGGCGGCCTGCGCGATCTGCGCGAGGTCGTCCGCGCCGATGCGGATGCCGCGCCCGCCCAGGCCACGCTCCGCATCGCCCAGCGCGCGCTGCAACGCCTGCACGATGTCGTCGGCCGAAATCGCTTCGAGCACGTGCACGCGGCAGCGCGACAGCAGCGCCGAGTTCAGCTCGAAGCTGGGGTTTTCCGTGGTGGCCCCGACGAACACGATGGTGCCGCGCTCGATGTGCGGCAGGAAGGCGTCCTGCTGCACCTTGTTGAAGCGGTGCACCTCGTCGACGAACAGCACGGTGCGTTCGCCGGCCTGGAAGGCGCGCTCGGCCTCGGCCAGCACCTCGCGCACCTGCGGCAGCCCCGACAGCACCGCCGAAATCGCGCGGAATCGAGCCTTGGCATAGTGCGCCAGCAGCAGGGCGAAAGTGGTCTTGCCGCAGCCGGGCGGCCCCCACAGGATCATAGAATGCACCCGCCCGGCTTCCACCGCGCGGCGCAGCGCGGAGTTTTCCGACAGCAGGCGGCGCTGGCCGACCATGTCGTCCAGCGTGCGCGGACGCATCCGCTCGGCCAGCGGCTGCAGCGGCGCGGGGGCATCGAACAGGGTTGGAGTCGGAGGAACGCTCACGCCGGCATTCTAGGGCGTATCCGCGGCGGACACGCCGATCCGCATCGATCTCGCGGCGCGCGATGTGCCACGGCGCGCGGCCTTCAGCCCGCCGCGCCCTGCCCCGCGCCGCCGGCCAGGCTGTGGTGCAACGCCGTACCGCTGCCGTCGCTCACGGTCAGATCCACGGCGACGCCGTGGCGCACGCTTTCGGTCACGGTGCAGAAGTTCTCGAACTGGGCCAGCACGCGATCCAGATTGGCGTAGCCGCCAGCCTCGCCGGGCAGCGTGATGTTCACCTGCACCGCCTCCACCCGCATCCGGTTTTCGGCGTTGCGACCCACCCGGGCACTGGCGGTGGCGCGCAGCGAGCGCACGTCGTTCTTGAATTTGCCGAGTGCGAACAGCAGGCTGGCGCTCAGGCAGTTGGCGATGGCAGCGTTGAGCAGATGCTCGGGATTGGGGCCGCGCGACTGGCCCAGCGGCTCGCTCAGGTCGGTGGTGAGGCCGGCGATGGAATCCTTGTCGAAGCGCACGCGGAACTCGTAGCCGTCGATCTGCTCCAGCGTGATGCCGATGGTTTCGCTCATCTCATGCTCCTCATGCGGGTGAAAGGGGAAGGTGCTGGCGCACCCACTGCACAATGGCCTGCGCCGGCATGGCACCGGACTGGCGCGCCAGCTCGCGGCCGTGCAGGAAGAGGATCATGGTCGGAATGCTCTGTATCCGGAAACGCGCGGCGAGGCTGCCAACGTCTTCGGTGTTGACCTTGGCCAGCCGGACCTCGGGCTCCAGCATGCCGGCCGCCTGCGCGTAGGCCGGTGCCATGGCGCGGCACGGACCGCACCAGGGTGCCCAGAAATCCACCAGCAGCGGCACGTCGCTGCGCGCGGCGTGCGCATCAAAGCCCTGCTCGTCCAGATCGAAGGGACGCCCGGCAAACAGCGGCTGATGGCACTGGCCGCAGGTCGGCGCGTCACGCTGACGCGCGGCCGGCACGCGGTTCATGCGATGGCAGGCCGGGCAGGCCAGCAGCAGCGCGGAAGCGGCGCTCATGGCCGCACCTCGCCCGCATCCGAGCCCTTGCCGATCTCGACCCAGAACATGCCGCGCAGTTCGCCCTCGGAAAAGCCGGTGGCGCGATCCTGCGGATAGCTTGCGGCAATGGCCGCGCGCACCGGTTCCGCGATGCTGGAACCGTGGCAGGTCAGGCACGCCGCCTCGGTCGCGATGCCGCGCGTCTGGCGGTACACGCCATCCTGGCGCGAGGCCCAGGACAGGCTCGCCGGCGGCGCGTCCATCGCGCGTTCGACAAACGCCTCCAGCACCTCGTCCTGCCAGCGCGTTGGCGCATTGGCCGGGCTGCGGTGGCGCAGCGCGGTACGCCCGACCCGCAGGCCACGCTCGGCCGCCACCGCAGCGGCGATCTTCGGTGCCTCCTCGCGGCAGAAGCCGACCGCGGCAACGGGGCCATCCGCCTGCATCTTCGCCGTCAGCGCGGTCTTGAGGCGGCCGCCCAGATCATTCATCGCGGCCTCGGCGCGCGCGGCATCGGCCGGGTCCGACGGTCCGCCTGCCTGCGCGAATGCGACGCTGCCGGCGACCAGCAGCAGTACGCCGAGCGCGCGGGGAATCCGTGTCTTCATGCGTGCGACTCCTCCGGAACGGGGTTTTCGGGATCGCGATGCGGCCAGCGGCGGCGCAGCATCACGTACAGCAGCGGAATCACGACCAGGGTCAGCACGGTGGCCACCAGAATGCCGAACAGCAGCGAGATGCCCAGGCCGTTGAAGATCGGGTCGTCGATGATGAACACCGCGCCGGCCATCGCCGCCACCGCGGTCAGCGCGATGGGCTGGGCGCGCACCGCGCAGGACTCGATCGCCGCATCCTCCAGCGACCTGCCGCGCGCCACCAGATGGTCGATGAAATCCACCAGCAGGATCGAGTTGCGCACGATGATGCCGGCCAGCGCGATCATGCCGATCATGCTGGTGGCGGTGAACTGCATCCCCATCAGCGCGTGCCCCGGCATCACCCCGATCACGGTCAGCGGAATCGGGGCCATGATCACCAGCGGCACCAGATAGTTGCGGAAGTAGGCCACCACCAGAAGATAGATCAGCAGCAGACCGGCGGCGTAGGCGATGCCCATGTCGCGGAAGGTCTCGTAGGTTATCTGCCACTCGCCGTCCCACTTGATCGAGAAAGCGGCGGTGTCCGCGGGCGGGGCGATGTAGTGCTGCGACAGCCACTGCCCTTCGATGGCGCTGTCGGCCACCTGGCCGACCAGGTCGAACATGCCGTACAGCGGGCTGTCGGCGACGATGTTTTCGTCGCCCATGACATAGACCACCGGCAGCATGTCCTTGTGGTGGATGACGCCATCCCAGGCCACCTCGCGGACCTGCACCAGCGCCGACAACGGCACCAGTTGGCCATCCCCGCCGCGCACCCGCAGCGACAGCACGCCGTCGAGCGTGGCCTGGTCGGAGGCCGGCAGGCGCAGGCGGATCGGGCGCGGATATTTCGAACTGTCGTCGATCACCCAGGTCGCATCGTGACCCGACAGCCCGGCGGCGATGGTTTCGGTGATCGTCGCCTGCGACACGCCCAGGCGTGCGGCGCGTTCGCGGTCGATCGCCAGGATCTCGCGCGAAGCCTCGGCCTCGACGCTGGTATCGACATCGACGATGCCCCCGGTGGCGAGGAAGCGCTGCTCAAGCGCCAGCCCGATCCGTCGCTGAGCGTCGTAGTCCGGGCCGTAGACCTCGGCCACGATCGGCGACAGCACCGGCGGTCCCGGCGGCACTTCGACCACCTTCACCGACGCGCCCTGACGGCGGCCGATCGCCGCCAGCTCCGGGCGCAGCGCGACCGCGATGTCGTGGCTCTTGCGGCGGCGCTCGCGGCGATCGACCAGGTTCACCTGCAGATCGCCGACGTTGGCACCGGCGCGCAGGTCGTACTGTCGCACCAGGCCGTTGAAATTGATCGGCGCGGCGGTGCCGGCGTAGCCTTGGTAGTTCAGCACCTCGGGCACCCGGTCGATGGCCTCGGCGAGCTCGGCCAGCAGCGCGCTGGTGTCCTCCAGGGTGCGGCCCTCGGGCAGGTCGACCACCACCTGAAGCTCCGACTTGTTGTCGAAGGGCATCATCTTCATCACCACCAGCCTGAAGCCGGCCAGGCTCACCGCCAGCAGCACCAGCCCCGCCATCGATGCGAACAGCAGACGGCGCCGGCGCGCGCCGCGCGCGGGATCGAAAAACGGCCGCATCAGCCGTTCGAACAGGCGGTGCAGGCGCGCGGCGATGCTGCCGGGAGCGTGGCCATCGGCGGCATCGTGATCGGCGTGCCCGCCGCCGGCGTGGCGCTTGAGCAGCTTCAGCGACAGCCAGGGCGTCACGATCAGCGCGATCAGCAGCGACAGCAGCATGCCGACGGACGCATTGATCGGAATCGGGCGCATGTACGGCCCCATCAGTCCGCTGACGAAGGCCATCGGCAACAGTGCCGCGATCACGGTGAAGGTGGCGAGGATGGTCGGGCCGCCGACCTCGTCGACCGCCGGCGGAATTGCCTCGCGCAGGCTCTTGCCGCCGAGCGCCATGTGGCGGTGGATGTTCTCCACCACCACGATCGCGTCGTCCACCAGGATGCCGATCGAGAAAATCAGCGCGAACAGCGAGACGCGATTGAGGGTGAAGCCCATCGCCCAGGACGCGAACAGGGTCAGCGACAGGGTCAGCACCACCGCGGTACCGATCACCAGCGCCTCGCGCCGGCCGAGCGCGAACAGCACCAGCAGCACTACCGCCGAAGTGGCGAAGAACAGCTTCTTGATCAGGGTCTGCGCCTTGTCGCTGGCGGTCAGGCCGTAGTCGCGGGTGACTTCGACGTTCACGCCCTCGGGGATGACCTGGCCGCGCAGCGCCTCGATGCGTTCAAGCACGCTGCCGGTGATGTTGGCGGCGTTGCTGCCCGGTTTCTTCGCGATCGCCAGCGTCACTGCGGGCGCGGTGCCGGCTTCGGGGCCGTCGCGACCGGCCGGCGCGCCGTGCCAGACGTAGCTCGAGGGCGTGTCGGCGGCGTCGCTGATCCGGGCCACGTCGCCCAGCCGCACCGGCTGGCCATCCTTCACCCCGAGCACCAGCCCTTCCACCTCCGCGCGCCCGGCCAGGAAGCTGCCGGAGGTGACCTGGACCACGCCGTCGGCACCAATGCGCTGGCCGGCCTGGCGGGCGAGGTTGGCGGCTTGCAGCGCGCCAACCAGGTCTTCGAGGGCGAGGCCGTGGCTGGCCAGGCGCGTGGCGTCGAGTTCGACCATCACCGCGCGCTCGGGCGCGCCGATGGTGAACACGTCGCGGGTGCCCGGGATGCGCTTGAGCTCGGTTTCCAGCGTGTGCGCGACCTCGGCCAGCTCACGCGGGCCGCGGTCGGCGTCGTCGGTCCACAGCGTCAGCGCCATCACCGGCACATCGTCGATGCCCTTGGGCTTGATGAGCGGCTGGCCGACGCCCAGGCCCTGCGGCATCCAGTCCTGGTTGGAGAACACCTTGTCGTACAGGCGCACCAGCGCCGGCTGGCGCTTCACCCCGACCTCGAACTCGACGGTGGCCACCACCAGGCCAGGACGGCTGATCGAGTAGGTGTGCTTGACCTCCTCGATCTCCGAGAGCACCTGCTCCAGCGGATACGCCAGCATCTGCTCCACCTGGCGCGCGTCCGCGCCCGGGAAGGGCACGATCACGTTGGCCATGGTCACGTTGATCTGCGGCTCTTCCTCGCGCGGCGTGATCAACACCGCAACCAGACCAAGCAGCAGGCCGAGCAGCGCCAGGATCGGCGTCAGCGGATTGTCCTGGAAGGTGCGCGCAAGGCGGCCGGAGATGCCAAGCCGCGAGGGAGCGGAAGCCGTCACCTCAGTCGCCTCCGCGGGCGGCGACCAGGGCCTGGCGCGCGGCCACCGGATCGAGCGCGATGATTTCGCCGGGCTGGAGGCCGGCGAGCACATCCACGCCGCTCGGCGTGGCCTCGCCCAGCCGCAGCTGGCGCAGCGACAGCCGGCCGTCGGCGAGCACATAGGCCGCGGTGACTTCGCCGCGACGCACGATCGCGCTCGCGGGGATCCGCGGCTGGGAGTGGCCCGCCACCGCCGGAAACCGCACCTTGGCCGTGCTCCCCGGTATCGGTGCCGGATCCAGCGCCGGCAGCAGCACGCGCACGCGAACGGTGTGCGTGGCCGCGTCGGCGGCGGGAAAGGCGATGATATCGTCCGCTTCGATCACGCGCTGGTCGTGCAATCGCACGCGCGCGCGCGGATCCGCACGCACCTGATCCGCCGCGCCCTGCGGCAGCTCGACTTCGATCCGCAGCGCGACGGGCGAGAACACCGTCGCCAGGCGCTGCCCCATCGCCACCGATTCTCCCGGCTCGACGTCGCGGCTGGCGACGATGCCGTCGTAGGGCGCGCGCACCACGGTGTAGTCGACGGTCTGGCTGGCGCTGGCCAGGCGCGCGCGGGCGGCGTCACGGGCGGCCACCGCGGCGTCGCGCGCGGCGTGCATCCGTTCCAGCTGCGAACGCGACACGTACTGGCGCTGCGACAGTTCGACATAGCGCTGGTAGTCGGCCTCGGCTTCGCGTGCCGCCGCCTCGCTGGCGTGCAGCTGGGCGCGGGCGGTGTCGACTTCGGCCTGCTGCTCGACTGCGCTCAGGCGCACCAACACGGTGCCGGCGGTGACGCGGTCATCGACGTCGTGCGCGACCTCGGCCACGCGACCGGCAGTCTGCGCGGTCAGCGTAGCCTGCTGCACCGCCTCGACCACGCCGTCCCAGGCGCGGCCCTCGTCGCTGACGGGATCGGCAACGACCCAGGTTTCCAGACCCTCGATCCTGCCGGGCGCGCGGGCATCGTCGGCTGCCCCGCCACAGGCGGCGAGCGCCGCTGCCAGCAGCGCCAAACCGCCGATCCGGGCCAGCGCCCGCGTCGATATCGCCATGGATCGCTCTCGCACGTCGGGCCCCTTACTTGAACGCGCAGCCGCCGGGCACGCCCAGCTTCGCGAACAGCTTGGCCGCGGGACAAAATCCGGTGAAGGCGGACTGCAGGAGGTTCAGACCGACGAAGGCGGTCAGCAGCAGCCACCAGGGCGAAACGAAATGGCCCAGCGCGAGGCTGGCGAGGATCATCACGCCGGCAAAGGCGAAAATGGCGCGGTCGAGGTTCATGTCGGTTTTCCTTGGAGTTGGTTTCGGGAAAGAGGCTCAGCGGGTGCGCACGATGCCCAGGAGCTTGAGCACGTACTTTTCATAGACGGGCTCGGTGTTGCCCAGGCGGATCTTCATCATGAAATACTTTTCGAACGCGATCTTGGCCAGATGCACCCACTTGCCCACCTTGGCCCAGGTCACGTTGCGCGGTGGCATCTGCGGCAGCGCCACGAAGGCTGCGCCGGTATTGCCCATGTCGGCCAGGCAGATCGCGTTCCAGGTCGGGATCACGCTGACCGGCCGGCCCTCCAGCTCGGCCTTGATGTTCTCGGCAACGGCAGTGACCATCGATTCGATCATGAAGCCGGTCTTGGGCACGCCGGTCGGCACCGGGGTCGGCTCGGGCGGGGCGATCGCCACGCACACGCCGATCGAATACACGTTGCCGAAGCCCGGGTGGCGCTGGTACGGGTCGATCGGAGTGAAGCCGCGCGGATTGCCCAGCCCTTCGCTCTGGCGGATCGCGTCCACGCCGGTGAAGGCCGGCAGGATCATCGAATAGGCGAACGGCAGCGTGTGCGTCTTCTTCGGCTGGCCGGCCTCATCCATCTCGACCACGTCGATCTCGTTCCCCCGCACTTCCGAAACCTTCGCGTTGATGATCCAGCGCACGTCGCGCTGGCGCAGCTCGCTTTCCATCAGGGCCTTGGAGTCACCCACGCCGCCGAGGCCCATGTGGCCGAGGTAGGGTTCGGGAGACACATAGGTCATCGGCACCTTGTGGCGCAGCTTGCGCTTGCGCAGGTCGCGGTCGAGGATCATGGCGAACTCGTAGGCCGGGCCGAAACAGCTGGCACCCGCCGCCGCGCCCACCACGACCGGACCCGGATTCTCGAGGAAGCGCTGATAGGCGTCCCAGGCCGCTGCCGCGTGTGGCGTGGTGCAGATCGACTGGGTGAAACCGCCCTCCGGCCCGAGGCCCGGCACCTCGTCGAAGGCCAGGCGCGGGCCGGTGGCGACCACGAGGTAGTCATACGCAAGGCTCCTGCCGTCGCGCAGTTCGACCCGGTTTTCCTGCGGATACACGCGCGCTGCGCCGACACCGTCGAAGGCGATGTCCTTGCGCTTGAGCGCCGCCTCGGCGTCCAGGGTGATGTCCGACGGCTTGCGCCAGCCCACGGCCACCCAGGGATTGGACGGGGTAAAGGCGAACCGATCGCCCTCGCCCACCACCTGGACCGAATGTTCCCGGCCCAGCAGTGCGCGCAGCTCGAACGCCGCGCTCATGCCGCCGATTCCCGCTCCCAGAACCACGATGTTTGCCATGACTCTTTCCTCCTGACTTGCTCGGTTGGACTGTGGACCGGACTGCCTGCGCAGCGGCGGTTGCATGAATATTAGTCTTGACTTATATTAGTGTCAACTAATTCAGAAGGAGCTGAAGTGAGCATGACAGCCAACGACCTCGTCGCCGACGCCTGCACCCGCATCCGCCAGATCGACGCCATGGCGCTGCGCGCCATGAGCGAAGCACCGCTGCTCATCGATGTGCGCGAACCGGGCGAATTCGCCGTCGGGCACCTGCCCGGCGCGGTGAACCTGCCGCGCGGCGTGCTCGAGTTTGCGATCGAAGCCCATCCGGCGCTCGCCTGCGAGACCAGCCCGACCCTCGCCGACCGCTCGCGCCATCTGGTGGTCTACTGCCTCTCCGGCGGACGCGCCGCTCTGGCGACCGACAGCCTGCAGCGCCTGGGCTTTCGCAAGGTCGAGTGCCTGATCGGTGGCTTCACCGGCTGGACCGGTGCCGGCCTGCCGGTCGAGGGAACCTGACATGGCGCTCCCGCGTCCGGAAGTGCCGGTCATCGATCCGAGCGCCATGCGCGAGCACGCGGATTCGGCCGCACACCTGCTCAAGGCGCTGGCCAACGAAAAGCGTTTGATGATCCTGTGCCTGCTGGCCGAGGGCGAGCGTTCGGTGGGCGATCTCAATGCGCTGGTGGACCTGAGCCAGTCGGCGCTGTCCCAACACCTGGCCGTGCTGCGCGAGGAAGGTCTGGTCGACACCCGCCGCGAGGCGCAGAGCATCTACTACGCGCTGTCCGCCGGCCCGGCCTATCGGATCATCCAGACCCTGCACGGAATCTATTGCGCCCCCGGTGCCGGTCGGGCCGCCGCCTCAGGAGGTCGCCGATGATCGCGTTCATCAAGGCGCTGTTCGGCCTGGGCGGCGAAAGCGTCGGGCCGCACGAGGCCGTCAGGCGGCTGAACGACGGCGCGGTGCTGATCGACGTGCGCGAGCCGGCGGAATTCTCCCGCGCCCGCGCCAGCGCCGCGCGCTCGCTGCCCTTGGGGCAGATCCAGGTGCGCGGTACGGCGGCGCTGGATGGAATCGCGCCTGCGGCGAGCGGCGGTGAGATCCTGCTGATCTGCCAGAGCGGGATGCGCTCGCGCATCGCCCAGAACCTCCTGTCGCGCGATGCGCGGCACCGCTACGTCAACGTCACCGGCGGCATGAGTGCCTGGATGGCAGCCGGCCTGCCGTTCGTCCAGGGCGCGATGCGGCGCTGATGCACACCGTCCACGGCGCACGGCCCGTGCGCCCCGCTCCAACCTTCCCGAGGAACTCCCATGTCCGACACCCGCTTCCAGGATCTCACCGCCAACACCAGCCGCCACCTCGCCCCGATGCGCAGCCACCTGCCCGAGGTGATGCAGGGCTTCGGCGCACTCTCGCGCGCCGCGCTCGCACCCGGCGTCCTCGACGAAAAGACCAAGGAACTGATCGCGCTCGCCATTGCCGTGGCGACGCGCTGCGACGACTGCATCGGCTTCCACGCCAAGGCGCTGGTACGCCTGCACGGCACGCCCGAGGAGCTGCGCGAGATGCTCGGCGTGGCGGTCTACATGGGCGGCGGTCCTTCGCTGATGTATGCCTCGCACGCGCTCCAGGCCTACGAGGAATTCGCTGCGGCGGCGAAGTAAGTCGCTGCATCCGCCTGCGGCAGCCCGCGCGGGCTGCCGCAGGTTCTTCTTCGCCGCGCGGCCGCGCGAGCGGCCCGAATCGGCCGCACCTCGCCACGCGCCTGCCCGCGATTCGCCACGGAAGTGTGACGCCGCTCGCCTATACTGCGGCCAGTCTTTCCCAAGGGCATCCAGCATGTGCATCTCGCGTCGACTCGGCCTCACGGCAACCTTTCTTGCCACGCTGATCCTTTTGCTGCTGCCCGGCTGCGGCACGCCCGACGCGCCGCCGCAGGCACCACCGGTGGCCACCGAGCCCGCCACCACCGACGCCTTCATCCTGGCCGAGGCCACCGGGGAAAGCTGGAACGGCCGCCCCGCGCTGCGGCTCGCGTTCTCCCAGCCGCTGGTGGCCGACCTGCCGTTCGACAATCTGCTGCTGGTGCGCGATGCCGAAGGCGCGGATGCCCCGGGAAGCTGGTCGCTCGATGAGGAAGACACGCGCGTGCTGCGCTTCCCCTACGTCCAGGGCGACAAAACCTACACGATCAGCTTCAAGGCCGGGCTGGCGACGCCGGACGGCCGCAGCCTCGGTGCCCTGCCTGACCGCGAGGTGTATTCGGGCAATCTGCCGCCGGCGGTCGGGTTCGCCAGCCAGGGCAGCGTGCTGCCGGCGCGCGGCACGCGCGGGCTGCCGATCATCGGGGTGAACACGCCGGAAGTGGACGTGGAGTTCTTCCGCGTGCGCGAGAAATCGCTGTCGGACTTCCTCGGGCGCTACGGTCGCGCCGAGAGCCGCGGTTATTGGGAGCTGGACCATATCAACGCCCTGGCCGACTCGGTCTATGCCAACCGCTTTGCCGTCGACGCCAGCCGCAACGTGCGCCAGGTGAGCTTCCTGCCGGTGCAGACCATCGCCGAACTGCGCGAGCCGGGCGTCTATTTCGCGGTACTGCGCCGCGCCGGCGCGTTCGACGGCAGCTACGAGACCACCCACTTCTACGTCACCGACCTTGGCCTGCACGCGCGCGCGGAGAAGGACGGGCTGTTCGTGCACGCCGCCGCCCTGTCCAGCGGACAGCCGCGCAACGGCGTGGAGTTGCGCCTGCAGAACCGCAAGGGTGAAATCCTGGCCAGCGCCAGCACCGACTCCGATGGTGCCGCCATGCTGCCGGCACAGCCGAAGGACAAGCTCGTGCTGATCGCCCGCCAGGGCGGTGAAGTGGCCGTGGTTTCGTTCAACCAGCCGGCGATCGACCTTTCCGACTTCTCCGTGGGCGGCCGCCGCCAGACCGCGCAGGATGTCTACGCCTGGTCCGGGCGCGACCTCTTCCGCCCCGGTGAGGTGCTGCAGGTCTCGGCGCTGCTGCGCGACTACGACGGACGCCCGCTGCCCGAAGCGCAGACGCTGTTTGCCACCCTGCGCCAGCCCGATGGCCGCGTCACCTCCACCCTGCCGCTGGAGCCGGGCGAGCTGGGCTACTACAGCTACCAGCGCACCCTGACCGATGACGTGCCTACCGGCCGCTGGGCGCTGGAGTTCCGGCTCGATCCGACCGCCGCCGATCCGATCGGCCGCTTCGAGTTCCGCATCGAGGAGTTCCTGCCCGAGCGCCTCAAGCTGGTGCTCGAATCGGCGGTTGCCCGGCTCGCGCCCGGCGCGCCGCTGCCGCTCGACGTGGACGCCGACTTCCTCTACGGCGCGCCCGCTGCCGGCAACCGCTTCCTGGCCGAAGTGCTTTACCGCCCGGCGCTGCGCGCGGTGCCGGCGCTGAAGGGCTACTTTTTCGGCGATCCCACCATCTCGCTGCCCAAGGAGCCCGAACAGCCCATCGACACGACGCTGGACAACGAAGGCCAGCTGCACGAACCCATCGCGGTGCTGCCTGATGCCGAAGCGCCCAAGGCACCGTTCGAGGTGATCGTCAGCGGCAGCGTGTTCGAGTCCGGCGGCCGCGCGGTACGCCGCTCGCTGGTACGCGCGGTGTGGCCGGCCGACGCGCTGGTCGGCGTGCGCCCGCTGTTCGATGCCGAGGACGGCCCCAATGCCAACAGCGAGATCGCCTTCGAGATCGTGAAATCCGATCCGGAAGGAAACCTGCAGCCGGCGCAGAACCTCTCGGTCAAGCTGGTGCGCGAACTGCGCGACTACCACTGGCACTGGGTCGACGGCAGCGGCTGGAACACCGACTTCACCCGCCGCTACCAGACCGACTCCGAGGCGACGGTGAACTTCGACGGCACCACGCCGGCGCGCTTCTCGGCACGCGTGGAATGGGGCGAGTACCGGCTCGAAGTCACCGACCCGTCCACCGGCCTCACCATGCGCTACCCCTTCACCGCCGGCTGGAGCTGGAACAACGACAACCAGGGCATCGACGCGCGTCCGGACAAGGTGAAGGTGGCGTTCGACCAGAGCGGCTACCGTGCCGGTGACACCGCCGTCGTCACCCTGACCTCGCCCTACGACGGTCCGGCCGTGGTGCTGGTCGAATCCGACCGGCTGCTCTACCGCGGCAACGTGCAAGTGCGCGGTGCCACCACGGTCAAGATTCCGGTCGACACCAGCTTCATGCGCCACGACGTCTACGTGACCGCGCTGGTCTTCCGGCCAGCCGACCAGGCCAGCCTCGTTGGTCCCAATCGAGCGCTCGGCGTGGCGCACCTGCCCATCGCCCGCGGCCAGCGCGATGCCAGCCTCGAGGTGAAGGTGCCGGAACTGACGCGCCCGGGACAGGCGATCCGGATCGAGCTGTCCTCTCCCGAGTTCGCGGGCACGGAGGCGCACGCCGTGGTGGAGGCGGTGGACCTGGGCATCATCAACCTGACCGGCTATCCGGTACCCGACGCGGCCGGCCATTTCCTTGCCCCGCGCGGCTTCGGCATCGATGCCTACGACCTCTACGGCCGCGTGATCGCGCCGCTGGACGGTGCCGCCGCACGCCTGCGCTACGGCGGTGATGCCGCGCTGGCGGCGCTGCCGCAGGCGCGCCGCCCCACCGCCAAGGTACAGACCGTCGCGCTGCATGCCGCTCCGGTGCGCTTCGATGCGCAGGGCCGCGCCAGCGTCGAGTTCACCGCCCCGGACTTCAACGGCACCCTGCGCGTCGCCGCACTGGCATTCTCCGAAGATCGCTATGCCCGTGCCGATGACGAAACCCTGGTGCGCGCGCCGCTGGTGATGGAGGTCAGCACGCCGCGCGTGATGGCACCGGGTGACCGCGCCCAGCTCACCGTCGACCTTCACAACCTCAGCGGCAAGAGCGCCAGCTGGCGGGTCAGCGCGGTCGGCACCGCGCCGATCGGCATCGAGGCACCGGCGCGCGAAGTCACCCTGGCCGACAATGCGCGCACCACCCTGCACTTCCCGCTGCTGGCCGGCAGCCAGAACGCGGTGGGCAAGTTCAGCGTCAGCGCGCAGTCGCCCGAATCCAGCCTCACGCGCCAGTTCGAGATCACCGTGCGGCCGGCCTGGCCGGCGGTGCGGCGCAGCCAGGCGCAGCAGCTCGACGGCGCGCAGACGCTCAGCTTCGGCCCCAGCCTGTTCGACGGCCTGTTCGCTGAATCGGGCATCGCGCAGCTGAGCATCGCCTCGATCCCGCCGCTGCCCTTCACCACCGCGATCGACGGACTGATCGGCTACCCCTACGGCTGCATCGAGCAGACCACCAGCCGGCTGTGGCCGCTGGTGGACCTGGACGCCGCCACGTCGCGCAAGTTCGGCTTGGAACCGCTGGACGAGGCCAAGCGCAAGGACATGCTCGATACCGGCTTCGGCCGCATTGCCGCGATGCAGCGGCAGAACGGCCAGTTCAGCTTCTGGCCCGGCGAGGATTCGCCGATGCCGCAGATGACCGCCTATGTGGCCGACATCCTCATCACCGCGAAGCAGAACGGCATCGCGATCCCCGAAACCGTGCTGGAGAAGGCCCTGACGCGCCTCAACGACGACCTCCTCACCGGCGGTGACGGCTATTACAGCTACGACCATTCCCAGCATCTGCGCTTTGCGTCCAACGCCTACGGCGGCTACGTGCTCGCGCGCGTGAACCGCGCTCCGCTCGGCACCCTGCGATCGCTCTGGGACAACCAGCGCGAGCGCTCGCTCACGGCGCTGCCGCTGGTGCAGCTGGGTATCGCGCTGAAGCTGGCCGGCGACGAGAAGCGCGCCGATGCCGCCATCGCCGCGGCCCTGGAAATGACCTCCGAACGTCCCGGCTATCTCGGCGACTACGGCTCGGACGTGCGTGACGAGGCGCTGCTGCTGGCCCTGCTGTACGAACACGGCCTGGCCAGCCAGGCCACCGGTGGGCGTGTGATGAAGCTGGCGCGCGAACTGCGCCGGCCCGAAATGTCGCGCTACTGGTTCAGCACCCAGGAGCGCCTGGCGATCTTCCGCCTCGGGCGCGCCGTACTCTCGGAAAACCACGGCGGCCTGCAGGGTGAATTCCGCATCGCCGGCACGCCGCACGCGCTCAGCGGCCGGCCGCTGGTCTCGCGCGAGGTCGGCCTGGAAGATCTGCGCCGCGGCGTGAGCCTGACGCTGGAAGGCAGCGGGCCGTTCTGGCTGTCGCAGGACATCGTCGGCTACCCGACCAGCGCACCGGCACCCAGCGAATCGGGCCTGCGCGTGCGCCGCGCCTGGTACCGCACCGACGGCACGCTGTTCGCCGGCACCCGGCTGACCGAAGGCGAGAGCCTGATCGCGATGGTGACGGTGGAGGCCGACGAATACATCCCCGACGCGCTGGTGGTGGACCTCCTGCCCGGCGGGGTGGAGATCGAAAACCTCGCGCTGGGCGGCAACGACGCCTTCGGTGAACTGATGATCGACGGGGTGTCGCTGTCCGAGCGCGAGTACGGCGTCGACCTGCGCCACGAGGAATACCGCGACGACCGCTACGTGGCCGCAATCAAACTCTGGAGCGGCTCGACCGCACGCCTGTTCTACTTGGTGCGCGCGGTATCGCCGGGCACCTACGTGGTACCGCCGCCCAGCGTCGAAGACATGTACCGCCCGCAGCTCTCGGGCATGGGCACCTCGCCGCAGAAGACGGTCACGGTGGTGTCGCCCTGAGCGATGCCGCGGCCGGTCGTCTGCCGCCCTGGAATCCGTGATGGCACGCCGCTCCCGCACCGGAGGGCGTCGTGCCAGCCCCGGCGGCACGACGCCAGGCGCGCGGACGGCCGCTTGAGACGCGCCCGCCATGCCACCATCATTGCCCCAGATCCGCCCTGCCCTTTTCCGATGAATCTGCGCCACGCGCTCGCCCAGCACGGCTTCGAATCCAACGACGACTACGAGTTCGCGCTGCGCTGCCTGTTCGAGGCGCAGGCCGCGCACCTGCGCGTGCTGCACGTGGACGGCGCGGCGGGCCGGCGCAAGACCGCGTTCGCCACGGCATTGGCGCGGGCGCTGGAATATCCGCACATCCTCTATCACGATTTCGGCCAGCGCGAGCCGCCGCCTGCGCCGATCCACGCGGTCGACGAACCGCCGCACGAACCGACCGAAGCGCCGATGAGCGCGTTCGAACGCGTCGTGACCGAGGCCTGTGCCTATTCCGAGGGCGAGCGCACCATCCTCATCCTCGACCAGCTCCAGCTCGCGGACTTTGCCGACCATATCCGCCTGCACGCGTTTGCCGCCAGCGGCGAGTGGCCACACGGCAGCGTCAGCGCGGTCGCCAACCCGCGCCACCTGCTGCTGGCGCTGATCTCCGAGGCACCGCTCTACCATTCGCTGGCGCGCGCCAGCTTCCGCATCTGGACCGACGCGCAGCGCGCTTTCCTCGAATACCGCCCGCAGGACTACGGCCTGGGCGAGGACGCGCGCGCGCTGTTCCAGGCGCTGGCGGCGCTGTTCCAGCGCGCCGGGATGTCACCCACGCCGGGCGAATTCGCGCGGGTGCTGGAGGACGTGCTGGTCCGCGCGCGCAGCGAGGACCAGCTGCGCCAGGTGCTGTATGGCCGCATCGAGGACGCGGTGCGCGAACCTCTGGAGGCGGGCGTCTGCGCGGCGGAACTGGCGGCGACCCTGGATGCACTGACCCTCTATCTGGGCCACGATCACATCGAGCTGGGGTAATGACTCCGCCTGCGCGACGGATCAGCCCGGCCCCATCGCCAGCGGGATCGTGAGCCGATCGCCGACTCGCACCACGTCGCCCTTGATGGTATTGACCGAACGCAGGCTCGCCAGCGTGACGCCGTGACGCTGTGCGATGAGGCTCAGGGTCTCGCCGCGGCTGACCACGTGCTGGCGCGCGCGCGGCGTGGCGTTGCTTGCCAGCCAGGTGCCCGGCGGCGGCTGCACGCTGAAATAATCGCGCACGCCTTCCACGATGGCAGCGGCCAGGCGGGTGCGATGCGCCGGATCGTTGAGCTTCTTTTCTTCGCCCGGATTGCTGATGAAGGCCGTCTCGACCAGCATCGACGGCACATCCGGCGAGCGCAGCACCACGAAGTTGGCGCGCTCCACGTGCGGCTTGTGGGTCTTGCCGAGGCGCTTCATCGCCTCCAGCACGTGGTTGGCAACATCGTCGGAGGCCTGCATCGTGGCGCTCTGGGAAAGATCAAGCAGCACCGCGGCCAGGGTGTTGTCCTTGTCGTCGAGCGACACGCCACCGACCAGGTCCGACTTGTTCTCGCTCGCCGCCAGCCAGCGCGCGGCCTCGTTCGAAGCACCGCGGGTGGACAGCACGAACACCGAGGATCCCGAAGCCGCCGCCTTGTGGAAGGCGTCGGCATGGACCGAGATGAACAGGTCGGCGCGCGCCTCGCGCGCCTTCTGGTAACGCTGCTGCAGCGCGATGAAGTAGTCGCCGTCGCGGATCAGCACCGCCTCCATGCCGGGCTCGGCATCGATCTGGCGCTTGAGTTCGCGCGCCACGGCCAGGGTGATGACCTTCTCCCACGTGCCGGAGGCTCCCCTGGCACCTGGATCCTCGCCGCCGTGGCCGGCGTCGATGGCCACGACGACCTTGCGTCCGGTGGCAGGCACCGCCTGCTGCACCGTGCGCACCGCCGGCACCACGGCCTTGAGCGGATGCAGGTCGATCACCAGTCGATGGCCCAGCGCATCGGCGGGCGGCAGCAGGAAGCTTTGCGGCCGCACGCCTTCGGCCAGATCGAAGACCACGCGCACGCCGCGCTCGCCGAGCTTGCCGGTGCGCACGCCGCCCAACACGCCCGATGCGGCCGGCGCGGCAAAGGCCTTGCTGATCGAGGCATCGCCCATGTCGAGCACGAGGCGGTTGGGCGATTCGAGGGTGAATACCTTGTAATCGAGCGGGCCGGACACGTCGAACACCGCGCGGGTGTGGTCCGGCCCGGTCCAGACGCGCAGCGCCTGGACTTCGGCGGCAAACGACTGCCTGGGCATCACCAGCGCGAGCGCCAGGAACGCCAGAAACGCGGCAAAGGAGGATACGGACGGCCTCATGGCGCCAATTCAATCACCAATTGCGCCAGGAGTGCAAGCGCTTTCCCCTGATAATCCATGGTGTTAGCGAACCTTTCTACATCACGAAGCACGATACTCGCTTGGCCGGCACCGCAGCAGGCACCCGCGAATCGTTAATTTTTTCTTTTATTTCATGGCGTTGCGGGATCGTTTCCGGAAAACCCCGTACCCGCGCCGCGCCGGCCCCGCCCGGCTCACGCCACGGTGACCCAGGCGCGATGGACGGCCTCGGCCCACGCGCGCCCGGCGGCCGAATGCGGCACAAGGCGCGCGACGCGCCCCGTCCCGTCCACCTGCAGCTGCAGCACCAGGTCGGGCGGCGGCAGCACGCCCTGCCCGCGCTGCGGCCATTCGACCAGCCACAGCCGGGCGCGCTCGACCAGCTCGTCGAGCGCCAGATAGTGCAGCTCTTCGGGATCCGCGATGCGGTAGAGATCGAGGTGGGCGACCTCGCCGGCGACGGTGTCGTAGCGTTCGACCAGGGTGTAGGTGGGGCTGCGCACCCCGCCTGCGACGCCCAGCGCGCGCAGCAGCGCGCGGGCGGTCGTGGTCTTGCCGGCACCCAGGTCGCCGTCCAGCCAGGCGACCAGCCTGCCTTCGGGCAGGTGTTGGGCCAGCAGTGCGCCGAGGCGCTCGGTATCCGAGGGCGCGTGCAGCGAAAGTCCGGTCACGGATTGGCCAGGCGGCGCAGGTGCGGGAACAGGTCGCTGGCGAGCAGGCCGCGTTCGCCACCGTCGCGCGCCGCGGCGTCGGCGGCGGCCGAGTGCAGCAAGGTGCCGGCACAGGCGGCATCGAAGGCGCGAAGGCCCTGCGCCCGCAGCGCCGCGATGGTGCCGGTCAACACGTCACCCATGCCGCCCGAGGCCATGCCCGGGTTGCCGGCACCGATCACGATCGGCACCTCACCGTGCGCCGCGACGATGCTGCCGGCACCCTTCAGCACCACCACGGCGTCGTATCGTTCCACCAGCGCCTGCGCCGCGCCGAAGCGGTCGCGCTCCACGCTGGGGACATCGGTGCCAAGGAGGCGCGCCGCCTCGCCCGGGTGCGGACTGAGCACGGCGTCGGGCACGCGGGTCTGGGTGATGGCCAGAAGATTCAGGCCATCGGCGTCGATCACCGCGGGCAGGCCCAGCGCGACGGCGGCCTGGAACAGCGACTGCGACCACTCGCTGCGCCCCAGGCCCGGCCCCAGCGCCAGCACGTCGGCATTGGCGGCAAGCTGGCGCAGCCGCGCAGCGTCACTGATCGCGTGCGGCATCGCCTCCGGGCGCGCTGCCAGCATCGGCGCGACGTGGCTTTCGCGCGTCGCCACCGTGACCAGTCCGGCTCCGCTGCGCAACGCGGCTTCCACGCACAGGCGGATCGCGCCGCCGTAGCCGTGATCGCCGCCGATGGCCAGCACGCGGCCGTGATCGCCCTTGTGCGCGTCGCGCTGGCGCGACGTGAGCCAGCGCCCGAGCTGACCGACCTCGACCAGCCAGGCGGCCGGCGGCTGCGAGGCCCGGGTTTCGATCGGGACATCGAGCGTAGCCAGTTCCACCGGTCCGGCCAAGGCGCGCCCGCGTCCGGTGAAGAGGCCGCGCTTGTGCGAGATGAAGGACACCGTGCGGGTCGCCTTGACCGCCGCGCCGGGCGCAGCGCCGTTGTCGGCGTCCAGCCCCGAAGGCACGTCCATCGCCAGCACCGGGCGGCCGGTGGCGTTGATCGCCGCGATCAGCGCCGCGCCGATGCCTTCGGGCAGGCGCGACAGGCCGATCCCGAACAGTGCATCGACCACCACGTCAGCGTCCGGGAGCCCGTCGCCGGGCGCGAACAGGATTTCCTCGCCGCCGGTTTCACGCCAGTGCGAAAACGCCCGCGCCGCCGGCTCAACGACAGGCGGTTCGGGCGTTCCCACCACTACGCTGACCTGCATCCCGGCCATCCGGGCCAGGCGCGCGAAAACAAAACCGTCGCCACCGTTGTTGCCGCGCCCGCAGACCACGCACAGCCGCCGCGCCATCGGCCAGTCGAGCTTCATGCGCGCGAACGCCGCGGCGGCGGCGCGGGTCATCAGCGCGTAGGCGTCGATGCCGTCGTGTTCCATCGCGCGGGCCTCGAAGGCGCGCACGTCCTCGCAGCGGTAGAGCGGCAGGGGCTTGTCCATGGGCGGATTCTAGCGGGCATGCAGCGATGGGGATGAACCCGCGCCCCGGCTCAACGCGCCTTGCGCGGGCTTGACCCGCATCAAGGCCCGCACCGGCTGCGCCCGCTTAGCATCCGGTCGAACGGGGAGAATGGCCATGGCGCACCTACGCTGGGGACAATTCATGACGGCAGGCGCGGCGATCGCCCTCGCCGGCGTCGCGCTGGCGCGGGTGCCGATGACGCCGCTGGACTTCAGGGTGCCGGGCACCCAGTCCGGCGACATGCCCGCCTCCAACCTGTGGCCCGCCAACAACTGCCGCAGCTGCCACGGCTATTTCAACGAAGCCGCCGAGCCTTACGCAACCTGGGCCGGCAGCCTGATGGCGCTGGGCGGCAAGGATCCGCTGTTCTTCGCGCAGATGACCAACGCCAACCAGGATGTCGCCAACGTCGGCACCTTCTGCCTGCGCTGCCACGTGCCAGTTGCCGTCGTCAGCGGCCACGCCGACGATGCGTCGGGCAACTCGCTCGACGCGCGCGACCGGGAAGGCGTCACCTGCCACTTCTGCCACAGCATGGTCGACCCGCAGTACCAGTCGGGCGTCAGTCCGCCGGAGGACGCGGCCATCCTCGCGGCGCTGGCCGACGTGCCACAGTTCACCGCCAACGCCATGTTCGTGCTCGACCCCCAGGGCCGCCGGCGCGGCCCGCGCCACGACCATCAGGCCGACCACGAGCTACTGGTCTCGCCCTTCCTGCGCGACTCGCGCCTGTGCGGCACCTGCCACGACGTGGGCAACGTCGCGGTGTCCAAGCTCCCGGACGGGCGCTACCGCTACAACGCAATCAACGCCGAGGCACCCGATCACGATCCGTGGACGCAATTCCCGCTGGAGCGCACCTTCACCGAATGGCAGCTCTCCGCCTTCGCCGACGGTGGCGTGGATCTGGGCGGCCGCTTCGGCGGCAGCCGCGGCAGCGTGGTGTCGAGCTGCCAGGACTGCCACATGCCCACCGCCGCCTCGCAGGCCTGCAGCTACGGGCCGCTGCGGCAGGACATGGCCACCCACGATTTCGCCGGTGCCGCGGTGCCCTCGCTCGACCTGATCGCCGCCTACACGGTCAACGATCCGGCGGTCGATCCCGCGCACATCGCCGCCGGCCGCGCCAAAGCGCTCTCGATGCTGCAGCGCGCCGCCACCATCGAGCTGAGTCTCGCGGCGGGTACCGTGCTGGCGCGGGTGGTCAACCAGACCGGCCACAAGCTGCCGACCGGCCATATCGAAGGCCGCCGCGCCTGGCTCAACCTGCGGTTCTTCGACGCCAGCGGCGCGCTCGTGCTGGAGCGCGGCCACTACGACACGGCCGAGGCCCATCTCGACGAAGCCGGCACCACGGTATACGAGATGCAGGTCGCGCTGAGCGACGACGCGGCGGCCGCCACCGGAAAGCCCGCGGGCGTCACCACCCACATGGCGCTGGCCGACACGATCTGGAAGGACACGCGCATCCCGCCGCGCGGCTTCGACAACGCCGCCTTTGCCGACGGCGGCGCACCGGCCGTGGGCATCGGCTACGCCGACGGCCAGTACTGGCACGATACTTCGGTGACGCTCCCGGCAGGCGCGGTGCGGGTCGATGCGACGCTCTACTACCAGTCGCTCACCCGCCACTACATCGAGGCGCTGCGCGACGGCAACGCCACCGACCAGTGGGGCCAGACCCTGCACGACCTCTGGCAGGCCACCGGGCGCGGCGCGCCCATTGCGATGGCGTCCGAACGCCTGACCTGGGGCGAGAGGATCTTCAGCGACGGGCTCGAAGGCACCGCGCCCTGAACCGCGCCGCACGCGCGCTCAGTCCGCCGCCAGTTCCACGCAGTTGCGCCCTGCCGCCTTGGCGCGGTAAAGCGCGGCATCGGCAGCCCGGATCCAGGCGGAAAAATCCCGGGTGCCGGGACCGAACACCGCAACCCCGATGCTGATCGTGACGAGGACGCGCTCGCCCCGGGACTCCAGGACCAGGGATCCCACCGCGCGGCGGATCGATGAGGCCAGCTCGATCGCACCCGCCTTGCCCAGGTCCGGGCACAGCAGCGCGAATTCCTCGCCGCCCATGCGCGTGACCAGCGCCGTTGCCGGCACCAGCGACTGGAGCAGCTCGGCCACCGTGGCCAGCACCTGATCCCCGAACGGATGGCCGTAGCGATCATTGATGGACTTGAAGTAATCCAGGTCGGTCATCATCAGCACATGCCCGCGCTCCTCGCTGTCCGGCTCCGGCAGCAGCGCGCCGGCCAGCTCATTGAGCGCGCGCCGGTTCGGAATGCCGGTCAGCGCATCGCGATAAGCCTGCACGCGCAGCGCTTCCGCCAGCCGCCGCTGCGCGCGCAGCAGCCGGATCACCACCGCCAGTCCCGCGATCAGGGCCAGGATCAGGATCCCGACGGCCCACATCACCTGGCGCTGTCGAGCCAGCGCGGCTTCGCTGCGCTCGGCTTCGAGCCGGGCCTGTTCCAGCGCCAGCTCCTGGGCGCGCTTTTCGGTTTCCAGTTCGCGAATCTGCAGCTGCTGCTCGCGCTCGCGGAACTTGAGTTCGAGCGATTCGAGCTCCTGGCCATCGCCCAAGTGCATGCCGGTATCCTTCAAGGCCAGCGCGCGGGCCTGCACCTCGCGGGCGCGCGGCGAATCGCCCTCGACCGCGAGCAGCAGGTCCGCCTGCGTCTGCAGCAGGTCTCCCAGGAGCAGGGGCTGTTCCATCGGTGCGACCAGCGCAAGTGCCTGATCCAACTCGGCCTGGGCCTCGTCATACCGCTTCAGCCCGACCAGCGCATCGGCCCGGACGCCGCGCGAGATGGCCATGCTGATCGGGCTGGATACGGCGATTGCCGCATCCAGCGCTTCCTGCGCCATCGCCAGCGCCTCCGCATGGCGCTCGACGATGATCAGGTCGCCGGCCATGGAACCTGCGGTACGCGCCGCCAGACCCTTCAGGCCCAGCGCCAGGAAGTGCTGCCTGGCTCCCTGCCAGCGCTCGATCGCCTGCTGCGGCTGGCCGGCGCGGCTGAGCGCGCTGGCGTCGAGGTAATCCGCACGCGCCATGAAGGCGGCATCGCCTGAAGCCTGCACCAAGCGGCGGTAACGGTGGCAATGCTCCAGAGCGGTCTGCGCAAGGTCTGCGGCGATGTAGGCGCTGCAAAGCTCGCCGGCGGCGGTGATGCGCGCCAGCGGGTCGTCCTGGGCAAAAACCCGGTTGGCCGCTTCGAGCACCATCACCAGGCCGGCCCGCGCGTCGCCCGCATCGATCAGGCGCGCGCCGCGCAGGAATCCCGCGTAGCTGCGCGCGACCTCATCCTCGTGCTCGCGCGCGAGGCGCTCGAGCCGGGTGGTGATGGCATCGAGTGCGTCATCTTCCGACGCACCGATCGCGGCCGCACCCATGTGCCAGAGCAGCACCCGCTCGCCCGCCGGATCGCCCTGGAATACCCCATCGGCCAGCACCCGCCAGCCTTCCTCGAGCCCGGCGGCGCGATCGGTAGCCGCGCGCAGCCGGTATTGGGCCAGATCGAAGCCGTTCGCCTGTGCGCACGCGCAGGCGAACACAAGCAGGATCGGCAGCATTCCGGCGACGAGATGCCTCAGGCGGCTGGAGCCGGATGTCGCCACGGTCGCGCCCGCGCCTCAGGCAAAGGGGTCGCGCAGGATGATGTTGGCACCGCGATCCGGGCCGGTGGACACCATCGCCAGCGGGCAGCCCACCAACTCTTCGAGCGACCTGAGATAGGCCCGCGCAGCCGGTGGCAAATGGCCCCATTCGGTGATGTCGTGGGTCGATTCCTGCCAGCCGGGAAACTCCAGGTACTCCGGTTCGCACTCATCCCAGCCGGCCGCATCCAGCGGCGCATACTCGGTGCTCTTGCCGCGGTAGCGGTAGCCGATGCACATCTTCAGGCTGGGCAGGCCGTCGAGCACGTCGAGCTTGGTCACGCACAGCCCGGAGATGCCGTTGATCGCCACGGCGCGCTTGAGCGCAACGATGTCGATCCAGCCGCAGCGGCGCGGGCGCCCGGTGGAGGCACCGAACTCGGCTCCGCGCTGGCGGATTTCCTCGCCCAGCGCGTCGTTCAATTCGGTCGGGAACGGTCCGCCGCCCACGCGCGTCGCATAGGCCTTGGCGATGCCGAGCACGTAGTCGATGGCGTCCGCCCCGACACCGGTACCCGCCAGCGCGCCGCCGACCGTGGTATTGGAGCTGGTGACGTAGGGATAGGTGCCGTGGTCGATGTCGAGCAGCGCGCCCTGCGCGCCTTCGAACAGCACGCGCTTGCCCTCGCGGCGAAGCTGGTGCAGGAGACCGGCGACGTCCGACTTCATCGGCTCGACGTAGTCGGCGAACGCCAGCGCATCGTCCAGGGTCTGCTGGAAATCCACGGCCTCGACGCCCAGATAGTTCACCAGAACGAAGTTGTGGTAATCGAGCGCCGCGCGCAGCTTCTCGGCCAGCTCGTTGGGGTAATGCAGGTCGGCGACGCGGATGCCGCGGCGCGCCGCCTTGTCCTCGTAGGCCGGACCGATGCCGCGCCCGGTGGTGCCGATGGCCTTGCCGCCGGCGGCTTTCTCGCGCGCCTGATCCAGCGCGATGTGGTAGGGCATGATGAGCGGCGTGGCGGGGCTGATCTTGAGGCGCGAACGCACCTCCACGCCCTCGCCTTCCAGCTCGTCGACTTCCTTGCGCAGCGCCGTGGGCGAAAGCACCACGCCGTTGCCGATGAGGCACAGCACGCCCTCACGCAGGATGCCCGAGGGGATCAGGTGCAGCACTGTCTTCTTGCCGCCGATCACCAGGGTGTGGCCGGCGTTGTGCCCGCCCTGGAAGCGCGCGACCGCGCTGACCTTTTCGGTCAAAAGATCGACGATCTTGCCCTTGCCCTCGTCACCCCACTGCGCACCCAGCACCACTACCGACTGACCCATTGCCCTGCTCCTTCATGTTTGTGCGGCCGCTCATCGGGAGACGGGCCGCAGGAAAACAAGACGTCCATCGCATGCGCGCCGCACGCTCCGCACCAGGCTGCATCGGGCAGGCTGGTGCGGGGTTGCGCGCGTGGAACGCACGGTCCGGACGCGAAAAAAGCCGGAGACTGCCCCGGCTTTTTCGGATTATCCCGCAATTTGCGGCGGGCTGCTCGCGCCGAGGCCGCGCTTGCCGCGCTTGCCGCGCTGCGGCGGCCCGCCCTGCACCGGGAACCGGCCTGATTCAGTCGTCCTCCACCGCGTGCGCCAGCGCCCGGCGGACGTCATCCAGCTCAAAACCACGGCGCTGCAAAAACGCGCCCTGCCGCGCCAGCGCCTGGCGCGCGGTCGCGCGTCGGGTGCCGAAGCGCTTCTGCAGCTGCGCCTGCGCGGCGCGGCCCCAATCCATCCCGCAGGCATCGAGCGCGGTGGCGATGAGCGCTTCATCCAGCCCGTGGGTGCGCAGTTCGGCACGAATCCTCAACGGCCCGTAGCCGCCCTGCGCGCGATGCCGCGCGAGCGCTGCGGCGTAGCGCTGGTCATCCTGCCAACCCTCCCGGACAAGCAGCTCCACCGCCTCGCACGCCGCATCGGCGCTGAAGCCACGGTCGGTGAGCTTGCGGACCAGCTCACGCTGCGAGTGCTCGCGCCGCGCGAGCAGCTCGATGGCCTTGCGGCGCGGATCGGGTGCGCCGGCGTCGGCGTTCCGACTACATGTGCGAGGCGCATCTCCGTACCCCGCTGCGCCGACCGCGGCAGCGTCCGGGCGCTGCTCCACGGCGGTGTCGTCCGGTGCCCGCACATCCGGCGGCGAGGCCGCGCGCGCAGGATCGAGCAGGCGGGAAGCGCGCCCGATCAGGCCGGCGGCATCCGCCGGCAGGATCGGACGCCGATCGGCGTTCACGCCTCTTCGGCCTCGGCAGTCTCGTCGCCGGCCGCCAGTTCCGGCACGAAGCGCTCGCGCAGCCTGGACTCCAGTTCGGCGGCCATTCCCGGATGTTCCTTCAGGTACTGGCGGGCGTTGTCCTTGCCCTGACCGATGCGCTCGCTGCCATAGCTGTACCAGGCACCTGCTTTCTCCACCAGCTTGGCCTCGACGCCCATGTCGATCAGCTCGCCCTCGCGGCTGATGCCCTCGCCGTAGAGGATTTCGGTCACGATCTGCTTGAAGGGCGGTGCCATCTTGTTCTTGACGACCTTGATCTTGGTCTGGTTGCCGATGATCTCGTCGCCCTTCTTCACCGCGCCGATGCGGCGGATGTCCAGGCGCACCGAGGCGTAGAACTTGAGCGCGTTGCCGCCGGTGGTCACTTCCGGACTCTGGCCCGGCATCATGACCCCGATCTTCATGCGCAGCTGGTTGATGAAGATCACCAGGCAGTTGGAGCGCTTGATGTTGCCGGTGAGCTTGCGCAGCGCCTGGCTCATCAGGCGCGCCTGCAGGCCGGGCAGCTGGTCGCCCATGTCGCCCTCGATCTCGGCCTTGGGCGTGAGCGCGGCGACCGAGTCGATCACCACCATGTCCACGGCGTTGGAGCGCACCAGCATGTCGGCGATTTCCAACGCCTGCTCGCCGGTGTCGGGCTGGGAGAGGTACAGCTCTTCCAGGTTGACGCCGAGCTTCTGTGCATAGATCGGGTCCAGCGCATGCTCGGCATCGATGAAGGCGCAGGTGCCGCCGGCCTTCTGGCACTGCGCGATGGCCTGCAGGGTGAGGGTGGTCTTGCCGGAAGACTCCGGCCCGTAGACCTCGACCACGCGGCCCTTGGGCAGGCCGCCGATGCCCAGCGCGATGTCGAGCATCAGCGAACCGGTGCTGATCACCTCGACGGCCTCGGCGACCTTGTCGCCCATGCGCATGACCGCGCCCTTGCCGAACTGCTTCTCGATCTGCGACAGGGCAGCGGATAGCGCGCGCTTCTTGTTCTCGTCCATGGGAAAATCCTCGGATGGGGTGAATTGGCAGTAGTGAAACTGATGGGATGAAGTGGATGGAGAGCAGTCTATCGGGGCGTCGTCTCAAATCCTGAGACAGCCACCCACGGCAACCAGCATCCCGCGTGCCGCGCTGGCGCGACATCGGCCGCCATCGCGATCGCGCATCGGAAAACGCCCCGGTCGCGGCGCGCCGCATCACGACATCCGGCCCGACGGCACGTGCTCATCGCCGTGCACCGGGATTGGGCCGCAGCAGGCCGCAATAGAGGCCTTCGACGGCAAAATCGGCATCGGCAGGGACCACGATCGGCGCGTAGCCGGCATTGCAGGGCAGCAGTCGAATGCCCTGTGCCGAGGTTTCCAGCCGCTTGATGGTGATTTCCTCGTCGATGCGCGCCACGACGATCTGGCCGCTGCGCGCCAGCGCCGTGCGCTGGACCCCGACGAGATCGCCGTGAAGGATGCCCTCGTCGCGCATCGAATCGCCTTCGACGCGCAGGAGATAGTCGGGCGACGGCCGGAACAGGCCGCGATCAATGGCCAGGGTGTCGTCGCTTCCGGCCTCGGCACCCGACCCGATCGGCCCGCCCGCCGCCACGCGTCCAAGGATCGGCAGCCGCAGCACATCGTCCGGAGCCTGCGCCTTCGCGAACGGCAGCTCCGGCTGCTTGCCGGCCACCGGCACCCGCAGCCTGATCCCGCGCGCGCGACCGGGCAATCGCTCGATCGCACCGGCCGCCTCCAGCGCCTCGAGGTGGTATTGCGCAGCGCGCAGGCTGCGGAAGCCAAGCGCACTGGCGATCTCCGCCTGTGAAGGCGGCAGGCCGTCGGCCTCGATGCGTTCGGCGATGAGGGAGAGGACGGCGTGCTGGGTGTCGGTCAGAAGCATTTGTTAGTAATACTACTACATGCTTTCGGCGTCAACAGCACTTGACCCGCAGGAGGTGTTTTTCCCGGCTATGCTTCCGTGCTTCGTCGATCAAAGGGATTCATTGGCATGCTGCTGCGCGTGTTCTGCTGCCTGTGTGCGCTGTTCCTGCACATCCCGGCCAGCCATGCGGCAGCCGGGGAACCGTCGTTTTCCGAAACCTTCGAGGGGATTCTCTCCGACAACGGCATCCCCGGCGGCGCATACGCCATCGTTCGCAACGGGCGGATCGCCGAATCCGGCGCTTTCGGCGTGCGGCAGTTGGGCACACGCGAGGTCGTGAGTGCCGATACCGTGTTTCGCATCGCCTCACTGTCCAAGACCTTCGCCGCGCAGCTCGGCGCGCAGCTCGAAGCCGAAGGAAAACTGCAATGGGATGCGCCGGTCACACGCTATTCCCCCAATTTCCGGCTGAAGAAGGCCGAGCAAACCGAGCGTCTGCAACTGGCGCATCTGCTGGGCCAGTCCACCGGCGTCGTACCCAACGCCTACGACAACCTGCTGGACGACAATCTGCCGCTGGCGCGCATCCTGCCGCAGTTCGCCCGACTCGAACCGATATGCCCAACCGGCACCTGCTACACGTATCAGAACATCCTGTTTTCGCTGGTCCAGCCGGCCTACGAACAGGCAGCCGGCACCAGTTATGACCGCCTGCTGCGCGAGCGGGTGTTCGAGCCGCTGCGCATGACGCGCACTTCGGTCGGCCTGGAAGCGTGGCGGGCCGCCGCCAACCGCGCCGAACCGCATGTGCGGCAAAACGGCACCTGGCAGACCGTGGATGTCGCGCCCGGCTATTACCAGGTGGCAGCCGCCGCCGGTATCAATGCCAGCGCCAGCGACATGGCGCGCTGGCTGCTGGCCCAGATGGGCAGCCATCCCGACGTGATCGCACCCGAACACGTTGTCGCCGTCACGCAAAAGCGCGTCGCGACCCCGCGTGAGCTGCGCCGTTACCGCTGGAAAGACCTGCTCACCGACGCGCACTACGGGCTGGGTTGGCGCATCTATACGCTGGGAGAACAGGAAATCGTGTCCCACAGCGGCTGGGTGCGCGGCTTCGTGGCCGACATGGCCTATTCGCCGGAAAAGCGCAGCGGACTGGTCGTACTCCTGAACGGTGAAACCCGCCTCATCAGCGACCTCACCACGGCGTTCTGGTCGCGGGAGCTGGGCCTGCAGGCGCGCAAACAGGACGGAGCGCAGCAGCACCGCTGAGCCGAATTTCCGCGCTTTGAGGCCTGCGTGGTGGAGCCCAGCGTGATGCCCCAGCCACCGTCGCGCAGGATCGGGATGAAGCCGTATCTCGCCTGCCCGCGGCAGCCCCGACCCGCGCGCTACCGCACCGCCAGCGGCGCAATTGCGCCGCGGCGCAGCGGCTTCACCGGATCGGCCTCCAGCTTGCGCGTAAGCCACTGGATCGCGGCGTCGAGCTGGCGGTCGCTGCCGTTGAAGCTTTCATGCGGCAGGTTGTCCACCTCGATGTCGGGCGCAACGCCCGTGCCCTCGACGATCCACTGGCCGTCCAGATCGTATTGCGGAATTTCCGCGACGCGGGCGCGGCCCTTGTCCACCAGCGCATTGCTGTCGGTAAGCCAGACCCCCGCGCCCGCCGTGCGGGTGCCGATCAGCGGCCCGATCCCGAGCGCCCGGGTGCCGGCGGCGAAGGTTTCGCCATCCGAATAGGTCATCGCATCGGCCAGCACCGCGATGTGCCCGCGAAAGCTCTGCTGCATGTTGCCGTAGGGCAGGCCGCCGGGGCGCTGCCAGAAGGCCCAGACCCGGCGCAGCAGCTTCTCGAACACCCAGCTGTCGATGTTGCCGCCGCGATTGCGGCGCACGTCGACGATGAGGCCGTCGCGCCCGACCTGGGCGTAGAAGTCGCGCACGAAGCCCGCGATGTCGTTCGGCCCCATGGCGCGCAGGTGCAGGTAGCCGAGGCGCCCGCCGCTGGCCGCATCCACCGCCTCGCGGCGCGAGATCAGCCAGTCGGAATAGCGCAAGGCGTCTTCGCCCGTGGCATCGGCCGGCACCACGACCTCCTGCCAGGTCTTGCCGGCGCGCGACAGCGCCAGCAGCACCTGCTGCCCGGCGTTGTTGCGCACCAGTTCGGAGACATGCGCGACATCGCGCGTAGAGCGGCCGTTGACCGCCGCCACCACGTCGCCTGCGCGGATGTCGCTGCCCGGCTTTTGCAGCGGGCCGCGGCGCGAAGGCAGCTCCGGATCGGTGCGGTAGATCTGCTCGATGCGCCAACCGCCATCCGTCTTGGCAAAGCGCGCGCCGAGGCCGGCGAAGTTCGGCACCTCGCTCACCTTGCGGTACTCGCCGCCGCGCACCTGCGAGTGCAGCGCGTTCAGCTCGCCGATCATCTGGCCGAACAGGTCGTCGAGTTCGAGCCGGTCGGTGACGCGCGGCAACAGCACCGCGTAGCGCGCGCGCACCGCCTGCCAGTCCACGCCGCGCAGCCTGGCATCGTAGAAATGGTCGCGGTGCATGCGCCAGGCGTCGTTGAACATCTGCCGCCACTCGGCCACCGGATCCACCCGCAGACGCCAGTCGTCCAGGCGCACCTTGTGGGCGGAGAGATCGTCGGGTGCCTTGGCAGCGGCCGGCAGCAGGTAGGCGCTGTCCTCGTCCTTCTGCACCGCAAGCACCTTGCCGTTGCCGGAAAGCGCATAGCCCTTCACGTCCGAAGCGAAGGTTTCCAGCTTGGCCTTGTCGGCGTCGAAGGCGAGGCTGCGCAGGTGCCGCTTGTCGCCCTCGCGCTCCAGGAGGTAGAGGCGCTTGGCGTCGGCCGCGAGGCCGGCATAGTTGCCGGCGGCCACCGGCACTTCGAACAGGCGCTCGGCCAGGCCGTTCCAAACCAGCGCCTTGACCGCATCGGGCGCATCGCCCTTGCCCTTGCCGGCATCCGCATCGGAATCGGGCGTCTTCTCCACCTGCAGCTCGTCGCGTGCCTGGAACGGGAAGCGGTTGCCCGGCTGCAGCGCCAGCGCGTAGATGCGGGTGCGGCGGTCGAAGTACGGTCCGGTGTTGCGGTCGCCCCAGGGCGAACCGTTGACCAGCTTGAACTCGCGTTCGGAAAGGAACCACAGCCATTGGCCATCCGGGCTGAAGGCCGGCGAACCGGATTCGTAGTTCACCCCGGTCAGCCACGCCATCGCCTTGCGATCGAGCGAATACAGCCCGATGCGGCTGCGCCCCTCGACGCCGCTGGCGCGCACGAAGGCGAGATGGCGGCTGTCGGGTGCCCAGACCACGTCATCGTAGCCTTCGCTGCCGTCGGCAGCGCCGTTGTCGATCACCTGGTTGCCGCCCTTGTCGACATTGAGCAGCCAGAGCCGACCGCGCTTGTCGGTGTGCGCCAGCCACTTGCCGTCGGGCGACACCCGCACGTCCCGGCGCTGGGTATCGCCATCGCGGGTGAGCTGTTTGGCGGTGCTGCCGCCGTCGGCGGGATAGCGCCAGATTTCCTCTTCCCCGCTGGCGTCGGAGATCGCGTAGACGAAGCGCCGATCCGGCGAAAACGCCAGCGCGGACAGCCGCGTTCCCTCCTCCGCCCCCAGGAGCGCGCGCCGCGGAGCGCCGACGCCGGCCACCGCGGCCTGACCGCGCGCGATCACCGCCAGGCGCTCGCCGTCGGGCGACACCACGCTGGCCTCGGCAAAGCCGAGCGGCTTTTCCAGCCAGCGCGGCTGGCGCTGGGCGAAGTCGGACACCAGCTGCACCGGGATCGCCGCATCGCGCCCCGCGGCCAGGTCGTACAGACGCAGATCCGCACCGCTGGAATAGACGATGCGATCCCCCGAGATCGCCGCGCTGCGCACGTCGAACGGCGCATCCAGCGCCAGCGGCTGCAGTGCGCCGGTCGCCGAATCCAGCCGCGCCAGCGTGTCGCGGCCCTGCGGGTCGGCGATCACGATCAGCCCGCTGCCGTACAGCATCGGCCGGCGCAGGTTGACGTCGGCGGGGCCGATGCGCTGCGCCTCGGCCGTCCCCGAAAGATCGAAGCGCCAGAGCTGGCCAAGCAGGCCGCCGCGATAGCCCTTGAGGTTGTCGTTCATCAGACCCGCACCGAAACGAACGAAGTACAGCGTGCGCCCGTCGGCGCTGATCGCCGCATCGTTGGCCTCGGCCAGCGGCAGCACCCGGCGCGCCAGCGTGGTCGGATCGACCGCCACCACCACGCGCTGCGAACCGCCCGTGCCGCCGGCGATCTGGGTGCCATAGAGCACCTCGCCGGCAGGCGTCCAGCCAATCACCAGCGCGGGAAGCTCCTCGAAACTCACGCGCTGCGGCGCGCCGCCGCCCAGCGGCATCACATAGGCTTCCTGCGCGCCCGCGTACGAGGCGGTGAATGCCACCTGCGCGCCGTCGGGGGAAATCGCCGCGCGCGACTCTTCGCCCGCGTGGGTGGTCAGCCGCCGCGCCGCGCCGCCCGTGGCCGCCACCGACCACAGGTCGCCTTCGGCCGTGAACACCACGGTGTCGCCGTGGATCGCGGGATAGCGGTAGTAGCCGGGAGCCTGAGCCGTGGCCAGCGCCACCCACAACACCCCGACGAGCAGAACGAACGCGCGCATGAACCTTCCCCGGCGACCGAAAACGAAAGCGCATCCTAACCTCGATGCGCGAACGCGGCGGGTGCCGGAAGTCGGGCGTCGCGCCTGCGGCTGCGCGTCGCGCAACCGGGATTCGACCAGATTGCCTGTCGACGCGTGAATCCGGGGTTGGGCCGGACAACCCAAAGGGATCACCCCACGCCAAGCCCGGGAATCGCGCTGATCTGGTCGGGGTCGAAGCCGGCGACCTGGGCGAAGTGGCGGCCGCGCTCGACGTAGTCGCGGTAGCGCGGGAAGCTCGGCGCGCCGGGCGAAAGCAGGATCACGCCGTCGGCGCCGATCACCTGTTCGGCAATGCGCACGGCTTCGGGCATGTCGGGGGCCTGGAACAGGCCGAAGCGCCCGCCGCGCGAGGCGAATTTCAGCCCGTCGTATATCTGCGGGCCGTTCTGGCCCATGGTGATGATGGCCAGCGGCGGCTCGCGGTTCATGCGTTCGAAGAACACCGACCAGTCCAGGCCGCGGTCGAAGCCGCCCACCAGGATCGCGACGCGGCGGTTGGCGTGGCAGTCAAGCGCGGCGAGCGAAGCGTGCGGCGTGGTGCTGATGGAGTCGTTGACGTATTCGCGCCCGTCGCGGTGACCGATGACCTGCAGCCGGTGCGGCAGCGGGCGAAAGCTCATGGCGTGCCGCACCAGCGCGCGCGCGTCGAAGCCCGCGGCCTCGATGGCCGAGAGCGCGGCGCACAGGTTGCCGCGATTGTGCGCGCCGGGCAGCGGCAGCGCGGATGCGTCCATCACCTCTTCCTCGCCGCGGTGAATCACGCTGCCGCGCAGGTGCCAGCCGTGGCGCGCGTTGAACCACCAAAGCTGCGCGGCGCGAGTGCCGCCGGCTTCCGCGCCCAGGTTCGTTTCCGAGGCACTGCCCTGCACCACCGCGCTGCGGCCCAGACTCGCCAGCCGCGCATCGGCGGCGTTCAGGACCAGATGGCGCGGATTGGCGACGGTGGCGAGCGCGAGCTTGTCGGCGACGTAGCGCTCCTCGCTGCCGTGCCAGTCCAGGTGCTCGGGGAAAAGGTTCAGCACCACCGCCACCTCGGGCGCCACCGCATCGCGGGTCTGGTAGCTCGACAGCTCCAGCACGTTGATCTCGGCCGGCGGGTCGGCTTCGAGCAGATCCAGCAGCGGCAGGCCGATGTTGCCGGCCAGGCCGGTACGTACGCCGCCGGCGCGCAGGAGATGGGCGATCAGCGCGCTGGTGGTGCTCTTGCCCTTGGTGCCGGTCACGCAGATCGTTCGCGCCTCCGGGCTTTCGGCAAACCACAGCGCGGTGCCCGAGGTGAAGCGAACCCCGCGCGCCAGCGCTTGCGCCGCAACGCCGTGGTACGGACTGATGCCCGGCGACTTGATCACCACGTCGAAGCGCAGCAGGAGGTCGGCCGTCACTTCCTCGGTGAAGATGTAGAGCGCCGGATCGCCCAGCCCCATCACCTCGCTGGCTTCGGCCGCGCTGCACAGGAGCGCGAGCGGTGCGCGCGGAAGCCGCCAGCGCAGTGCGGCCAGGGCGGCCCGGCCTTCCTGGCCGTAGCCCCAGATCGCAATGCGCTTGCCCTCAAGTTCGGAAAGATTCACCCACGCGCTTCCAGACAGTCTCGGGAATGCCGTGCTCTCCCTGCGGGACGAGCAGCGCCGGAAGCGATTCTGCCCCAATCCTCGGGGCAATTTCACGCGCGAATCGACGCACCAGCGCATCTTCCCGCCAAACCGGGCGCGCGGCGAGTTCGAAGAAAGCCGCGCGCGCCTCGCGCCCCTCGCCCACGCACTCGAAGGGCTTGTGCTCGCCGTACTCGATCAGTGCGTCGAAGCCCTGCGCCTGCGCCGGTTCATCCAGCAGGTTGCGCCCGAAGATCGCGGTGAGGCGCGGCTTGGGCATGAAGGGTGCGAGCGCGAGGAACACGAAGCGGCACTTGGGACACTCCCCGCACCAGCGCTGTGCCGGGCGTTCGCCGAGGATATGGAAGTTGCGATTGCAGCTGGAAAAATGCGCGTCGTAGCGGTCGATCTTCGCGAACCGGCGCGCCACGGCCAGCTCGGAAAGCGGACGCAGCAGCGAGTAGTAGGCAAGGTCTGCGGCGACGTGCGCGCGCACGTAGGCGGCGAAACGCCGCTCGAAGTCCCAGCCCTTGGACCACTGGTGGTTCACCTCGCCCGTACCCGGAATGAGGCTGCCGTAGCTGGCCGATCGCTCGTTGGAAAACACCACCTGGTCGGCACCGCGCAGCAGGGCGACAAGCACCAGGATGGCGGAATTCACCGCGGTGACGGGAATGTGTCCGTTCCACGCGCCGGCGGCGTTGAAATCGAACAGTTCGGGTGCCAGCCGGCGCGCGATGTTGATGACCGGCAGCCCGGTGCGCTCGGCGCAGGCGCGGATCAGCGGCGAGTTGCCGATGAAGGCGAGGCTCTGCTCCACGCCTGCGTCGCGCAGGGCCTCGATGCTGACCAGCGAATCCTTGCCGCCGCCGATCGCGACGATGGCCTGCGGTCCGAGCCCGAGCGCCGGAGCGGCGGCACCTTCGCCGGCCGTCGGGAAGCGAACTTTGCCGCGCAGCGACAGCCCGTTGCGGTAGGCGAACTCGCCCAGCCCGTCCTCGTAGACCGCGGTCAGGAGTTCGGCCAGCGCCGCGTCCGGCGCCTCGCCCTCCACCACCAGTTTGGGCGGCAGCGCCGCCTTGTAGTAGCTGATGCCGGCGATCAGGTGCAAGAGCCGCAGCGCCGCGTCCACCGCCCGCCGGCGCGGCGCATCGAGCGCGAACGGCGCGCCGGGAATCTCCAGCGCTTCGACCAGTTCGGGACCCTCGTCGAAGGCGTAGACCAGTTCCACGCGGCCGGTGGCTTCGTCCAGCGTCGCCCGCACGAAGCGGAAGCGCCGGATCGCATCGCGCCGGAACGTCCAGCCCTCGCCCGGTTTTCGAACCTCAGTCATCGAGCACGCCCTCCATCGGCAGGTCGCGCAGATTGTAGGTGGAGGCCATCACCGCGCCATAGGCGCCGGCGGTGGCGACCAGCAGCACGTCGCCCTCGAAGGTGGCCGGAAGGCGGCGGCGGCGCGCCAGCACGTCGCCGGTTTCGCAGATCGGCCCGACCACGTCGAACTGGCCGTCGTCGGCTTCACCCAGGCGGCTGAGGTTCACCACCTCGTGGCGGGCGTTGTAGAGCGCCGGGCGCAGCAGCGCGTTCATTCCGCCGTCCACGCCCACGCGCCGCACGCCGGACTTCTCCACCACCTGGGTCACGCGCAGCAGCAGCACGCCGGCGCGCGCCACCAGATAGCGCCCCGGCTCCATCCACAGCGCGTACTGCGGGCACAGCGCCTTGGCCTGCGCCAGCACCTCGGCCAGCGCATCCATCTCGAACGGATCCAGTTCCGGCTCCGAGGCCACGCCCAGCCCGCCGCCCAGGTTGAGCGCCTCCACCGTGCCGAGCGTTTCGGCCGCCGCGGCCAGGCGGGCGAACACGTCGCGCCAGTGCGAGGCGTCGAAGATGCCGCTGCCCAGGTGCGCGTGCAGGCCGAAAATCGTGGCACCGGCGCGCGCCGCCTCGGCCGCGAATTCCTCCAGCGCATCCAGCGGCAAGCCGAACTTGGCGCCGGTACCGCCGGTGCGCACCTTTTCATGGTGGCCGCGGCCGTAGCCCGGATCCAGCCGCAGCCAGAGCGCGCGGCGGCGGAACAGCTCGGGCCAGTGGCGCAGCGGATACGCACTGTCGAGCGTGACCCAGACATCGCGCGCCAGCGCCGCCTCGTACTCGGCGCGCGCGGCAAAGCTCGGGGTGAACAGCACGCGGGTCGGATCGAGCTTCGGGAACAGCGAAAACACCCGCCCGATCTCGCCGGCCGACACGCACTCGAAGCCGAAGCCTTCTTCCTCCAGCACCCGCAGGATGTCCGGATGCGGATTGGCCTTGATCGCGTAGAAGCGCCGGTCGAGCGCGCCGAGACCGCGCAGCGCGCGCGCGTTCTCGCGCACCGCCGCAAGATCATAGGCATAGCGCGGCGTGGACACGCCGGCCTGCGCCAGCAGCGCCTCGCGCCGCAGCGCCCACCAGGGCTGTGGCCGGGGAGACGAGCCGCGCTGCATTTCCTTCCAGCTCGGGCCGAACACCGACGCCTCGTCCACCGGCATGGCCTGGGCGTGGATCAGGAGTTCGTGCAGGCGCGGCAGCATGTCCTCGGCCACCGCCTCGTCCACCACGAAGGTGAGGTTGAGGTCGTTGGAGCTTTGCGAAATCAGGTGCACGCGCTCGCGCCCGAACTCGGCCAGCACGTCGGAGAGCCTGTGCAGCAGCGAACGCATCCCGCGACCGACCAGCGTGATCGAGGCGCAGGGCGCGATCACCTTCACCCGGCACACTTCGGCCAGGTCCGCGGCGAGGCGTTCGAGCACGTCGGTGGTGACCAGGTTGTCGGACGGATCGAGCGAGACGGTGACGTTGGCCTCGGACGAGCCGATCAGGTCCACCGACAGCCCGTGGCGCTTGAAGCGCTCGAACACGTCGGCCAGGAAGCCCACCTGCTGCCACATGCCGATGCCGTCCATCGACACCAGCACGATGCCGCGCTTGGAGCTGATCGCCTTCACGCCGGGCACCGCATCGGCCAGGCGCGGGCCGATCACGGTGCCTTCGAAGTCCGGCTGCGAGGTATCGCGGATCCACAGCGGCACGCGCGCCTCGCGACAGGGTGAAATGCAGCGCGGGTGCAGCACCTTGGCACCGGTGCTGGCGATTTCCTGAGCCTCTTCGTAGTCCAAGCGCGCCAGCAGCCGCGCCTGCGGCACCTGGCGCGGGTTGGCGCTGAACATGCCGGGCACATCGGTCCAGGTTTCCACCCGTGCCGCGCGCAGGAGCGCGCCGAAATACGCCGCCGAGGTATCCGAGCCGCCGCGCCCGAGGATGCAGGTTTTCCCTTCATCGTCGGCGCAGATGAAGCCCTGGGTGATGAGGGTGTTGCCCTGCGCCGCGAAGCGCTCGGCAAAGCCCGCCTCGACCTGCAGGCTGCAGTTGACCGACAACCGTGCCGCCCAAGCGCTCTGATTGGGCAGCTTCACCGCACGCAGGTGCCGGCGCGCATCGCTCCAGCGCAGGTCCAGCCCGCGCGCGGAGAGATAGGCCGAACCCAGCCGGCTAGAAAAAAGTTCACCCAGCGCCAGCAGCTCCGCCTGCCAGTCGAGCGCCGCCGCGTCGGCGCGCGGATCGGCGGCCAGCGCGCGCAGCGCGGCGATCAGATCGCCGATGACCGCGTCGGCATCGAGATCGAGTGCGGCGGCGAAGTCGCGATGCTTCGTCTCCAGCGCCTCGGCCTGCATCAGCCGCGTCGAACGCCCGCTGCCCGCTTCAGTCAGCGCCACCAGCGCGTTGGTCACGCCGGACACCGCCGACACCACCACCAGCACCCGGAAGCCTTCGTACTTCCGTTTCGCCACCAGGTCGCCGATCGTGTCCCAGCGCGCGCGGCTCGACACGCTGGTGCCACCGAACTTCATAACGACCCACGGCGCGGCGGGTGCGCCGGACACAGCGGGAGGCGTCATGGCTTTCCTTCCTGCGAATCGGCCGGTAACCAGACCGCAGGCGCCGGCCTTCGCGCTGCGGAAACGCGATTATGTGGCAAGGCGTGCTGCGATGCAGCAATACGCGACAAGGCCAGATCCAGCGCCGCGGCGCTCAAGCGGCCTCGCGCCGCGCGCGTGCGGCGTCGAGGAAGGCGCGCATCATCGGATCGGCGTCCAGCAGCGTCGGATCGCTGCCGTCGTGGAACTCCGGGTGCCACTGCACGCCGAGCACGAAGCCCGGCGCATCGCGCCAGATCGCCTCGGGCACGCCGTCGGGGGCGTGTGCCACCGGCACGAAGCCGTCCGCCAGCCGCGCCACACCCTGATGGTGGATCGAATTCACCACGCCGCGCGTCGCGCCGCCGTGCCAGCGCGAGAGCACGCCGCCGTCACTGAGGAGGAGGTCGTGGTGGTAATCGTCATAGCGTGGAAGATCGGCGTGCGAAACGTGCGTCACGCCGTCGGCAATGAGATCCTGGTGCAGGGTTCCGCCGAACGCGACGTTGATGAGCTGCATGCCGCGGCAGATGCCCAGGACCGGCTTTTCCTGCATCACGAAGGCATGGATCAGATCGAGCTCGAAGCGGTCGCGCACGCAGTCCACTGCACCCACGATGTGCCGACGCGATTCGCCGTAAAGCGCCGGATCGATATCCGAACCGCCCTGCAGCACCAGCCCGTCGAGCATCGCGGCGAAATCGCGGGTGTGGATCTCGGCGCGCCGGATCGCGCCCTCCCGCTCCACCGTGGGCAGCATCACGCAGGCCGCACCCAGCGCCATGATCCAGTGTGCGACCGACTGCCCGAGGTATTGCAGGGTCTTGCCGTGTGCGCCCAGTTCCGGCGGCGTCTGGCGAAGGATGCGGGGCGAAACGCCGATCAGGAGCGGTCGTGTGGTCATGGAGATGGAAGCACAGGTCAGGCCGCGCGCAGTGTACGCCGGCGCAACGAAGACGGGGCCCGAAGGCCCCGTCTGTCCCATCCCTGGGAGAACCCGGTTCAGCGAACCGGGCTTACGTCCACTCGCACCTGCAGGCTCTCGCCCGGCGGATAGTCGGTGATGGTCTGGTACAGCCGCCCCTGATAACGATAGGTGACGTCGTAGCCGGTCACGCGCTCGTCGCGCCGGTACCCGGTCCGCGGCGCGCAGCGGCGTTCGTAGCGCGTGTACTCGCGGCCGCCGGCGTAATAGCCGCCCTGCGTATCGCGCACCATTTCGTGACCCAGCATCGCACCGAACGCGGTGGACGCGGCGCGGCCGCCACCGTGGCCGAACTGGTTGCCGATCACGCCGCCCACGATCGCGCCCAGCACGGCGGGCGCGCCCGGTCCGTCGTGGCGCACATAGCGCGGCGGTTCGCGGTAGGTGACCGGCTCATCCCAGCACTGGTCGCGGTAGGTCGGCTGGTTCACGACGCTGACGATCGGCTCCACGCGCACCACCTCGGCCCAGTCGTAGATTGATTCGGCGTACTCGCGGTATTCCTGCGCGGCGGCACTGCCGGCAAAAACGACGGCGGCCAGCAACGCGGTGAAAGCCCGTGGGAATCGACGCATCTGCATGACGGTTCTCCGAAAGCGCACCCCTCGGCGCACGTGATGCACGCTAGGAATCAGGCGCTTAATCGGCTGTGAACCCGACCGAGGGGGTTCAGCTTGCGCACAAGCTTGACGCTCACCGCAGCCCGGTCTTGTTCGCGACGGCGCTGGCGCTGACGCGCGCCGGAAACGGCCGGCGGCGCGGAGTGATCAGGGCACCGGATCGGCCAGGTCCAGCCAGACCATGTGGTGGTCGGTGACGCGCGTCCACTCTGCCTCGGGCGCGCCCTCCGGCGGCCAGAACACGCCGCCGGCCAGGATCGAAAAACCCTTCTTCGAGGGCAGCAGGTAGTCGATCCGCAGGGTGCCGCTGCGCGGGCCGAAATCGCCGGTGTGGGCGCTCACGTCGCCGCGGCGCTCGAAGCCGTAGCCGGCGGCGGCCGGCCCCGCACCTTCGCTGCGCGGCACGAAGGCCGCGTCCACGCGCGGGTTGTCCAAGAGCGCGGCGATGGCCTCGCGGCGGCCGTCGCCGTCGTCGCGATCGGCGTTGAGGTCGCCGGCCAGCACGAAGCGCGCATCGGCCGCGAGTCCGCCGCAGGCACCGCGGTCATCGCACAGCCACGCGGCGTCGGGATCGGAAAGGTAATGGTTCCAGAGCGCGATCTCGTCGGCATTGCGCGCGCCGTTGCGGTCTTCCGGGCCGTCGAACACCGGCGGCGTCGGGTGTGAGACGAGGAAGTGCACGGTGCCCAGCGCGGTGCGGATCGGCACGTCCCAGTGCGACTTGGACGACAGGCGCAGCTGCGCCCAGATCGCATCGGCGTGCCAGGGCGTGCCGTCGGGATGCAGCGGGCGGCGGGCGTCGGGCAGATCCTTCCAGAGGAAATGCCGGAAGCTGCGCACCGCCAGCGCGTCGATCGGAAAGCGCGAGAGCACCAGCATGCCGTACTGGCCCGGGTGCGTGCCGTATCCCCAGGCGTCGTTGGGTCCGTCCGTGCGGCCGTCATTGTCGAGATCCAGGCCGCTGGGCTCGCCGGTATTGACCGGGGCGAGGTAGCGGTAGTCGTAGCGGATCGGTGCCTGCCCCGCCTGCGGCACTTCCAGATAGCGACGCTGGAACAGTTCGGCGGCGCGCTGCCCCGCGTCGTAGTCGAACTCGTTGAGCAGCACCACGTCCGGGCGCTGGCGCTGCAGCAGTGCGGCGATGCTTTTCGCGGCCTCGTCGCCGCGCTCCAGGCGCGCGACGAGGCCACCGGCCACCGGGTCGAACAGCGAGGTGTTCCAGGTGGCAAACCGCACCGACACCGGCGGTGGCGGCGCATCCGCCGGGGCAGGACTCACCGGCGCGCCCGGCCCGGACGCGGGGCCACAGGCGGCAAGCACCAAAGCGAGGGCGGCTGACAGCAGGATTCGGGGTGACACGGTGCCTCCGGGATCATTGCGATGCCGCGGGATTCTGGCACGGCGAGCATTGAACGACCGCCGTCACGGTGCCTCACGCACGACGAACTCGGCGCGCGCCACCTCGACCTCGCGGGCAAAGAATCCGATGCCGACGCGCGCGCCTGGCTCCAGCGGCGCGGCGGCGCGAAACAGCATCAGGTGCATGCCTCCCGGTTCCAGCGAGACGCTGCGGCCCGGCTCCAGCGTCAGCGACGGCAGCCGGCGCATGCGCATCACGCCGTCCACTTCGCGCATTTCGTGGATTTCGATCGCGCCGAAGGCGTCCGAGCGCACCGCATCGATGACGACCTCGCGCCGGCCGGTGTTCTCGATCACGCCATAGCCCGCGCGCACGGGTGCCGTCGGCGGGGCCGTGCGTATCCACGCCTCGTGCACCACGAGCGCGGCGGCATCAGGGGATTCCTGCGCCTGAACCATGGCCGACGCCAGCGCCAGCACACCCCACCCCATCAAACGAAGTCTTGCGTTCATGTGCCTATGATACGACCTTCACTCCGGAGCTTCGCCATGCGCCTTGCCCTTCTCTCCACCTCCGTCCTCCTTTCGCTGATCGCCATGAACCCGACCCACGCGCAAACCCGGATCACGCTGTACTCGGGAGACTTCGATGCGGTGTCGCAAAGCTACCCGTCGGCCCGGATGCCCGGGCTGGCGCTGGTCAACCAGCCGCTGACCCGCGAACTTGCGCGCGGCGGCAACGAGATTGCGCTGGACGCACTGCCCGTGGCCATCGACGTGGGCACGGTGCGGTTCGCGCCGGCATCGCAAGGCCCGCGCATCGCGAGCCAGCGCTACGATTTTGCCCTGGTCGACCAGAACCAGCTCCTGAGCCAGTCGCTCGGCCAGCGCGTCGTGGTCGAACAGGCCACCGGCAACGAAACCCGGCGCTTCTCCGGCATCCTGATTTCCGCCGGCAACGGCCTCACCCTGGCGCAGGACGATGGCCGGGTGCGGGTGCTGGCGCGCTACGACAGCTTCGAGCTGGAGCGCGTGCCCGAAGGGCTTTCCGCACGCCCCACCCTGCGCTGGAACATCGAGAGCCCGCGCGCGGGCAAGGAAACCTTCCAGCTCGACTACGCCACCGGCGGCCTGGCCTGGCAGGCCGAATACCTGGCCCAGCTCGATGGCCCGGCGCAGAGTTGCCGGATGGCGTTCTCCGGCGCGGCGCAGATCGTCAACCGCTCGGGCCTGGATTTTCCCGCCGCCGCGCTGACCCTGGTGGCGGGCGCGCCCAATCCGGCGCGCCCGGCCGGGCTGGCTCCTCCACCGGCACCGGCCCCGATGATGGCGCGCGCCAAGGTGGCCGACGCCTACGAATCGGCCCCCGCGGTGCAGGACTCGGGCGAATACCACGCCTATCCGCTGCGTCAGGCGGTGGATCTGCCCAATGGCAGCGTGCAGCGCGTGTCGCTGCTCGATACGGCGGAAAACATCGCCTGCCTGCGGCGTTACGAGGTTGGAAGCGCGCGGTCCGGCTACCGCCCGAGCTATCCGCAGGTGCACCCGGCCCCGGACGAACAGACCGAAAGCGTGACCACCACGCTGGAGTTCGAGAACACCGCGAAGGCGCGGCTGGGCGTGCCCCTGCCCGCCGGGCGCGTGCGGGTGTTCCAGGCCGATGCCAGCGGTGAATCGCTGCTCGGCGAAGCCGCGCTTGGACACACGGCGGCGGGCCAGACCGTGCGCCTTGACCTGGGCGTGGCCTTCGATCTCACCGCGCGGCGCAAGGCCACCGATTTCCGCCTGGCGGACGACCGCCTCAGCCTGACCGAAACCATCGAGGTCACGCTGTCCAACGCCAAGGCGCAGGAGGTCACGGTGCGCGTGCACGAGGCGCTCGGCCGCTGGCAGGACTGGGAAATCCTCGACGCTACCGCCCCGTGGGACAAAGCCCATGCCCAGGCCGCCACCTTCGACCTGAAGGTGCCCGCCGGCAAGAGCACCACCCTGCGCTACACGGTGCGCTACCGCTGGCCCGCCGCGGTGCGACCGTGACGCATTGCGCAGCTCCGTACCGGAAGGTACGGACAGCGCGGGAAAACTGCTAGGCTGGCCCATCACCCACACCGGCGCAGCGCCATGCTCGAACGCATCAGCCACCACGGCATCCTGGAACTGCGGCTCGCCCGTCCGCCGGTCAACGCGCTGGAACAGGGGCTGCTCGGCGAACTGCGCGATGCGATCGAAGGCGCGCCGGCCGCCGGTGCGCGCGCGCTGGTCCTGAGCGGCAGCCCGGGCATCTTCACCGCGGGACTGGACCTGCCGTACCTGGTCGGCAGCGGCGTCGCCGCGGTCGAGGCCACCTGGCTTGCCTTCGGTCAGGTCTGTCGCGCGCTGGCGGCCTCGCCCCTGCTTTCGGTCGCGGCCATCGCCGGCCACAACCCGGCCGGCGGTGCGGTCATCAGTCTTTACTGCGACTACCGCATCATGGCGCGCAGCCCGGTCGCGCCCGATCCGCTGGCGGCGCGCGGCCCCTTCCGCACCGGCCTCAACGAAGTGGCGGTAGGCCTGTTCGTGCCCGATGCGATCCAGTACGCGCTCAAGCGCGTGGTCGGCGCGTATCGCGCCGAGCGGCTGATGGTGGCCGGCGCCATGTTCACCGCCGAGGAAGCCGCCGGGTACGGCATGGTGGATGAACTGGCACCGATGTCCGAAGTCACCGCGCGCGCCCTGGCCTGGCTGGATGGCATGCTGGCGCTGCCGCAGGCGGCGCAGCGCGAAACCCGGCGCATCGCGCGGCGCGACCTGCTGGAATCGATCGATGATCCGGCGCGCCTGGATATGCCGCGCTTCCTCGCCGCCTGGCAGACGCCCGAGACCCAGGCCGTGCTGCGCGAAGTGCTCGCGCGCCTCGGCAAGGGATAGCCGGGAATTCCCGGCCGCGCAGGCTTCCGCCTCAGGCCGGCCCGGTCGCGATCGGGCGCGAGGTCACGGACACCCACTCGCTCCAGGAGCCGGCGTAGACGCGCGAGCCGGGGAGTCCGGCGTGTTCCATGGCCAGCAGGTTGTGGCAGGCGGTCACGCCCGAGCCGCACATGTGCACCACGTCGCCCGGTGCCTGGCCGCGAATCAGCGCGCGGTAGCGGACCTCGAGCTGCTCGGCCGGCAGGAAGCGGCCGTCGAGCCCGAGATTGTTCTGGAACGGGCTGTTGACCGCACCCGGGATGTGCCCGGCGCGCGGATCCAGCGGCTCCACCTCGCCGCGGAAGCGTTCGGGAACCCGGGCATCGAGCAGCACGCCGTTGCCGCTGGCCAGGCGCGCGGCGACCACCGCAGTGGTGACGATCGAGCGGCTGTCGAAACGGGCCTGATAGCGCCCCCTGCCCGGTTTGCGCGCACCGCGTTCAAGCACACCGCCGTGCGCCGTCCATGCCGCCAGTCCGCCATCGAGCACCGCCACCCGACGATGCCCGAGCAGGCGCAGCATCCACCACAGGCGCGCGGCGAGCGTGCCGCCGCTGGCGTCGTAGGCGACCACCTGGTGTTCCGGCGTGATATCCCAGCGCTCCAGCGCCGCGCAGAACGCGTCGGCATCGGGCAGCGGATGGCGGCCGCGACCGGGGCGATGCAGGTCGGAAAGGTCACGATCAAGGTGGGCGTAGTGGGCACTCGGGATGTGTCCCTCGAACCACGCGCGCTCCCCGGCGGCGGGATCGGCCAGATCGAAACGGCAGTCGATCACCGCCACCAGCGGATCGGAGAGCGCGGCGTCGAGCGATGCGGCATCGATGAGGGTTTGCCAGGACATGCGGGCATCGGTCCGTTCGGGAAACGGCGTCATGCTAACCCCGTTCCGCTGCCGCGTCGCGTGCCCGATGCCGCACAATGGCGGCATGAACTACGACCACGCCTTCCATGCCGGCAACCATGCCGACGTACTCAAGCACCTGGTGCTCCTGGCCCTGCTGGACGCACTGGCGCGCAAGCCGACGCCCTTCTTCGTGCTCGACACCCATGCCGGACAGGGCGAATACGCGCTGCAGTCGCGTCAGGCCACCGCCACCGGCGAGATCGCGGACGGCGTGCTGCGGCTGGCCGCCTGGAGCAAGGGCCACACCGGACTGAGCCCGGCACTGACGCGCTACCTCGACGCCGTTGCGCCCTTCCTGGCCGCGGGGCGCTATCCCGGTTCGCCGCGTCTGAGCGCAGCCTGTCTGCGCCCGGAGGATCGGATGGCCTGCTGCGAGCTGAACCCGGAGCCTGCGCGGCAGCTCAAGGCCCTGTTCGCACGCGATCCGCGCGTGGGCGTGCACCAGCGCGACGGCTATGGCGCGCTCAAGGCGCTGCTGCCGCCCAGGGAAAAGCGCGGCCTGGTCCTCGTCGATCCGCCCTACGAGGCCCAGCTGGCCGAGTTCGACCAGGTGATCGGCGCGCTGAGGGACGGACTGGCACGCTGGCCGCAGGGCATCTTCGCGTTGTGGTATCCGATAAAGCTGCGCCGAGCGCTGGCACCGTTCTTCCGACGCGCGGCGGCCCTGCCCGCGCGCAGCGTGCTCGTCGCCGAACTGATGCGCCATGCCGACGACTCCCCGCTGCGGCTCAACGGCAGCGGCATGCTGCTGCTCAATCCGCCCTGGAAACTCGATCAGACGCTGCGGCAGGCCCTGCCCGAGCTGGCGCAGGCGATCGGGGACAGCGCGCGGGGCTGGCATCTGGAGTGGCTGCGGCAGGAATCGGGCTGAAATTCGCACCGGATGCCGCCTGAACGGCACGCCCCTCGCCAAATCATGCTGCATTGCAGCAACCTCCGCGTTCGGGGGACACTCCGGAATCTGGCATCCTGCTCCGGAACCCTACGTGGACCTGAAGGTGGCACGGCCCTCACCCTCGAACCGGAAGCGCGCGCAGCGCGTTCGCGCCACGCCCCTGCCGGAGCGCTGGACCCAGCGCCTCGAATTGAGCGACGGGCGCATTCTGACCCTGCGTCCGATCGAACCGGCCGACGCCGAGCCGATCCGGCAGACCTTCCCGCTGCTCTCGCCCGAGGAAGTCCGGCTGCGCTTCCTGCACCCGATCAAGGAATTGAAGGGCGACCTGCTGAAGCGCCTGACGCAGATCGACCCGCGCAGCCAGTTCGCCCTGGTGATCGCCGAGCCCCTGCCCCCGGGGCAGGCGCTGATCGGCGCGGTGGCGCGGCTCGCCATCGACGAGGGCACCCGCCGCGCCGAATTCGCCATCCTGGTCAGCCGCTTCCTCGCCGGGCAGGGACTGGGAACGCTGCTGATGAAGCAGCTGATCCGCTGGGCCAGGCTGAAGCGCCTGGACGAGATCTACGGCGATGTGCTCGACGAGAACAGCCCCATGCTGGGCCTCGCCGATTCACTCGGATTCCGGCGCGAGTTGATCCCCGACGAGCCGGGGCTGGTGCGGGTGCGGCTGGACGTGCGCCCGCTCTCGCGCAGGCTGTCGGGCGCGGCGCTCCTCAGCCGAAAATCCCCGGATTGAGCAGCGTCGAGAAGAAGTGCTCGATGATGCGCGGCTGCAGCAGCACGGTGAACAGGACGCCGTAACCGGCACCCCACAGGTGCGCGCTGTGGTTGATGTTGCCCTGTCCGCGCCGCTCCATCCAGACGCTGTAGCCGACATAGAGCACCGCGTACACGATCGCCGGCACCGGCACCACGAACACGATGATCAGCGACCAGGGCTGGATCAGGATGTAGGCGAACAGCACCGCCGATACCGCGCCCGATGCGCCCAGGCTGCGGTAGCCGGCGTCGTGGCGATGGCGCAGGTAGCTGGGCAGGATCGACACCACGAGCGCCGAGAGGTAGAACCCGACGAAGCCCCAGGGCCAGGGCAGGCCCAGCTGGCTCAGGTAGGCTTCCATCGCGCCGCCGAAGAAATACAGCGTCACCATGTTGAACAGCAGGTGCTGGCCGTCGGCATGGATGAAGCCGTAGCCCAGCAGCCGCCAGTACTCGTGCCCGCGCGACACCGCCGGCGGCCACAGGATCAGTCGCTCCATCACCCGGGATTTTTTCCAGGCGAGGAACGAAACCGCACAGGTGATCGCGATCAGGGCCAGGGTGACGGGAGCGTTGGGCATGGCGGGGCTTTGTCGTGGCGGCCGGGCACTATACCCTGCGCGCTGTCGTCCGCCTGCTCCGACTCCCGATGCCGCAAACCCTGCCGCCACCGCCTGCCGCCAGCCGCTTCCAAACGCTGCCGCGCGCCTCGGCGTGCGGATTTCAACCCTCCCGTCCGCGTTCGCGCGTTGAATCCGGCGATATGCGCCCCCAACCGTTCTTCCGGGCGGCGGAATGCGTGCCCCTGATCCGCCGCGCATGAGTCACGAGCGCACCGACGAGGAACTGATGCTGGCCTACGCCGCAGGCGACATCGCCGCATTCGAGACGCTGTACGCGCGCCATCGCGGGCCGCTGTACCGCTTCATCGTGCGCGGCATTTCCCCGCGCGCCACCGCCGACGAATGCTTCCAGGACACCTGGGGGCGCGTGGTCGCCGCGCGCGTGCGCTATCGGCCCGAGGCGAAGTTCGGCACCTGGCTCTACCAGATCGCCCAGCGCCTGATGATCGACCAGTACCGCCGCGTCCGCCCGCAGGTCTCGCTGGACGAAGACGACAGCCCCTTGCATCTGGCCGGTGACGAGCAGGACAAACCCGAGCAGGCGCTCAGTCGCTTCGAGGAGCAGCGCCGCCTGCGGCAGGCGCTGGCCGAACTGCCCGACGAGCAGCGTCTCGTGCTGCAGCTGCGGCTGGAGCAGGAGCTTTCGCTGGAGGAAATCGGCGAAATCACCGGCGTCGGACGCGAGACCGTGAAATCGCGGCTGCGCTACGCCATGGACAAGCTGCGCGCGAGGCTGGGGCCATGAGTGCGAACCTGCCGCGCGAGCCGCTGTGCCCCGAGGAACGCGCGCTGGCCGACGCGCTGGCGCGCTTGCCCGCAGTGGAACCCGCGCCGGCGCTCGATGCGCGGGTGCTGGCGCAGGCGCGGGAGGCGCTGGAATCCAGACCGCACGCAGCGCCGCGCCGATGCCTGCGCCCGTGGTGGCTCAGCGCCAGCCTGGGCACGGCGGCAGCGGCCGTGCTGGCGGCAGGCGTCGCCTGGCAGACAGGCATTTTCGACATCGGCACCGGCAGCTCGCTGCCGGTGCCGCGCAGCCGCACGCCCATGGCCGATACGCAGGACACCCGCGAGGCGGTGGACATCGATCTCAACCACCGCGCGGCACCGAAGTCACCGCCGCAAGAGGATGCCGAAACCGCGGCGGCGGTTCAGCCGGCGGCACCGGCACCGGCACCCGCATCCGCGCCCGTCGATGCCCGCGACGATGCCGCAACGTCTGCATCGTCGCCCAAGGCCATCCCACCGCTGGTGCAGGAGCCGGCACCGCCACCGGCCCGCGCCGAAGCCGCACGCAAACGCAGCGCGATGGAGGGCATCACGACCGACGCGATCAGCGTTTCCGGCACGCGCCTGAGGGCCTCGGAGCCGGCGTCCCTGCCGCACTGGCGCGAAGACGCGCAGTTGGAGCCCGAGGCCTGGCTCGAGCGCGTGCGCGAGCGGCTGCTGCGCGGTGACCGCCCCGGTGCCGTACAAAGCCTGCGCCAGTTCCAGCACAAGAATCCCTCGCGCAAGGTGCCGGACGATCTGGTCCGACTGCTGGCCGGATGAGCCGCGTCACGCTCGCCCGGCCGGCGCGGCTGGAGCAGGACATCCGCAAGAGCCGCTTCCTCGCGCAGGCCGCACCGGTGTCCTCACCGGAAGAGGCGATGGCGTTCCTGGCCCAGGTGGGCGACCCCGCCGCCACCCACAACTGCTGGGCCTGGCGCATCGATCCGGCCTACCGCTTCTCCGACGACGGCGAACCGGCCAGCACCGCGGGCAAACCGATCCTGGCCGCCATCGAGGGTCAGGGCCTCGACGGCGTGATGGTGGTCGTCACGCGCTGGTTCGGCGGCATCAAGCTGGGGGCCGGCGGGCTGGTGCGCGCCTACGGCGGCACCGCCGCCGAATGCCTGCGCCAGGCCGAGCGCATGACCGTGGTGGAAACCGTCGTGGCCACCTTGCGCTGCGGCTTCGCCCACGCCAACACCGCGCATGCCCTGATCGCCGCACACGACGCGCGCAAGCTTGGCGAACGCTACGACGCCGACGGCCTGGAACTGGAGCTGGAGCTGCCCGAAGCCAACTTCGACGCACTAGCCGCTACACTTCGCGATGCAACGCGCGGCCAGGGCGAGCTGATCCGGCACAACGACGGCGATACCCGTGCCGGCCCGCGACTTGCGCCTCCGTAGGCCTCCGAATCCCATCGTGTGAACACCGAAGAATCCGCCGCCCGCCCTCGACCGCTCGCGGCACTGCGCACCCTGCTGCCCTTCCTTCGCCCCTATCGCGGCCTGCTGGCGGGCTGGCTGGGCTTCCTCATCCTCTCATCGAGCGCGACCCTGGCGCTGCCGGTGGCCGTGCGATTCATGATCGACCGCGGCTTTTCCGATCAGGACCCGAGCGGCATCGACCGCTGGTTCGTCGGCCTGATCCTCGTCGCCCTGGTGCTGGCCGTGGCCACGGCCGGACGTTTCTTCTGCATCAGCCTGCTGGGTGAAAAAGTGATCGCGGACCTGCGCGAGCGCGTGTTCGGGCACCTGCTGCACCTGGACATGGAATTCTTCGCGCGCACCCGCGCCGGCGAACTGGTCAGCCGCCTGGCGGCCGATACCGAGCTTTTGCGCAGCGTGATCGCTTCCACCCTGTCGGTGGCATTGCGCAGCTTCGTGACCATGTTCGGCAGCGGCGTTGCGCTGCTCATCACCAGCCCGCGCCTGGCCGGCATGGCGGCCATCGGCATCCCGGTGATCGTGCTGCCGATCGTGCTCTACGGGCGGCGCGTGCAGAAGCTCTCGCGCGACAACCAGGACCGCATCGCGGACGCCAACGCGCGCGCCACCGAAACCCTCACCGCCATCCACACGGTGCAAAGCTACGCCCGCGAGACCCACGAATCAGACCGATTCGCGGCGGCGGTCCGCACCGCCATCGGTGCCGCGCGCCGGCGCATTGCGACCCAGGCGGGTCTCACCGCGGTGGTGATCCTGCTGGTGTTCGGCGCGATCACGGGCGTGCTGTGGATCGGTGCGCGCGACGTGATCGGCGGCACGCTCACCGCCGGCACCCTCGGCCAGTTCGTGCTTTATGCCGTGATCGGCGCCGGCTCCATCGGCGCGCTGACCGAAGTCTGGGCGGAGCTGCAGCGCGCCGGCGGCGGCATGGGTCGGATCGATGAGCTGCTGAACGAGCGCTCCGCCATCCAGACGCCCCACGAACCCGCGGTCCTGCCTGCGCGCGTGGCGGGCGAACTGACGTTCGAGAACGTCACCTTCCGCTATCCCACCCGCCCCGACGCGCCGGCGCTGATCGACTTCAGCCTGCACGTCAGGCCCGGTGAAAACGTCGCCCTGGTCGGCCCCTCGGGTGCCGGAAAGAGCACCGTGCTGCAGCTCCTGCTGCGCTTCCATGACCCGGACGATGGCGCGATCCGCGTCGACGGCATCGACCTGCGCCAGCTCGACCCGCGCGAACTGCGCGGCCAGATCGCCCTGGTGCCGCAGGATCCGGTGCTGTTCGGCGACGACGCCCGCACCAACATCCGCTACGGCCGACTCGATGCCAGCGATCAGGAGGTCGTCGAGGCGGCACGCATCGCGGAAGCCGACGGCTTCCTCGCCGCGCTGCCGGAAGGCTATGGAACCCATCTGGGCGAGCGCGGCGTGCGACTCTCCGGCGGCCAGCAGCAGCGCGTGGCCATCGCCCGCGCCGTGCTCAAGGACGCGCCGATCCTGCTGCTGGACGAGGCCACCAGCGCGCTCGACGCGCAGAGCGAACGCGACATCCAGCAGGCACTGGAGCGCCTGATGCAGGGTCGCACCACCCTGGTGATCGCCCACCGCCTGGCCACCATCCGCCGCGCCGACCGCATCATCGTGCTCGACGGTGGCCGCATCGTGGCCGAAGGCCGCCACGAGGAGCTGATCGCCCAGGGTGGGCTTTACGCCGAACTGGCGCGACTGCAGTTCAACCAGTAAGGACAGGCGGCTCGACGCAGCCCGGACACCACCGGGGGCCGCCGCCAGACTGCGGGGCGATGGGTGGGCAATGGCACCTGGGTCACTGCGCTGCGCGCAGCAACGCGTGGTAGTGGAAGGCCCGCGTCACCTCGGCACGAATCGTGCGGCTGTCCGGGTGCAGGGGGTTGATCAATGCCACCTGTTCCTCGGGCACGATGGCTGAAGGAACCAGCAGGATCGCGGAGCGCCCCGACGCCAGCCAGTGCGAACCGATCCGCATGCTGGCCTGGCCAGCCGGGATCGCCCGCCATGCCTCCGGCAGCGCACCCACTGCGAGCTCCTGCCGCGCCTTCCAAACCGGGTCCGGAACTTCGATCACAACGACGAAGCGATTGAGCGGCAGCGCGCCGTGGAGGTGCGCCGTGGTTTCGAGCACCGCCAGCGACAGGGCGGTGGCGCAATACACCAGAGGTTCGCCGATATCGTTCCAGCGACCGGGAAATCGCGCCGCACCGTTGCCCGAAAGATCATCCGCGGGGTAATCGCGGGTTTCCGCGGCAATGCGCCACAGCTTCATTGATAGGTGCCACTGGCCATCGATCCGAGCAGGCGCGCGACCACGTCCGCGCCCGTCGGCGTATCCAGGAGTTCAGCCGGACGACGCCCGCCCAGCGCCGGCTGCGGCTGTTCGATCCACTGTCCGAGCCAGCGCGGCACGTCGATCCCTGCCGCGTCGGGGTGGGTGCTGGAGGTGACGATTTCCTGAGCCAGGCCCAGCAGGCGGATCAGGCCAAGCGCGGCCACGCCGCCGATGCCGCCGATGCGCTCCTTCGCGGAAGCCTTCTTTTCAGCGGTGGCGCGCGGCACTCCGAGGATGGCGAACAATCGCGTCGCGGGCACATCCATGCGCCGCGCGAGATCCTTGACGAACCCCGCCTCGACGCCTTCACGCTCGATGCCGACCAGCTGGAGCGGCTCGGCGGCCGCCACTTCGCGCACGTAGGCCTCGACGCCGCGCGACGCGCGATAGGCCAGCGCGGGCCCTTCCCGCACGCCGGACAGCGCGTATTTCAGGGGATAGACGGCCATGGCACACCTCATTCGTCCATTTATAGACGAATTCCAGTCTAATCATGGACATCCTCAAAAGGCAATTCCTTCCCGCCCATCCATCCCCGCCAACCGCGCGGGTTCCGGCTCAGGGCCGGCGGTACACCACCCCGTCCTTCATCACGAAGGCCACGTCCATCACCGCGGAGATGTCGGCCAGCGGATCGCCCGGCACCGCGACGATGTCGGCGCGCTTGCCGACCTCGATCGCGCCCTGGTCGTCCACGCCCAGCACCTCGGCCGCGTGCACCGTGGCCGCCTGCAGGGCGTAGGCGGCGGGAATCCCGGCTTCGACCATGTAGATGAACTCGCGCGCGTTGTCGCCGTGCGGGCCCACGCCCATGTCGGTGCCGAAGGCGATCTTCACCCCGGCCTTGTAGGCGCGCCCGGCGGTTTCCTGGATCAGCGCACCGATGCGCTCGGCCTTGGGCCGCACGACGGGCGGGAAGTAGCCGTCGATCCTGGCCTTTTCCGCCACGAAGCGACCGGCGTAGATCGTCGGCACGTACCAGGTGCCGCGCTCCTTCATCGCCTTGACCACCCGATCACTCATGTAGGTGCCGTGCTCGATGCTGGTCACCCCGCCCGTCACGGCGCGGTACATGCCCTCCTCGCCGTGCGCGTGCGCGGCGACGCGGTAGCCGTAGTCCTTCGCGGTATCGACGATCACCCTGACCTCGTCCACGGTGAACTGCGGCGCATCGCCGGATTTCGCATAGCTCAGCACGCCGCCGGTGGCGGTGATCTTGATGACGTCGCTGCCGTCCTTGTAACGCTGGCGCACGGCCTGACGCGCGTCGTCGGGCGAGTTGACCACGCCCTCGGTCGGCCCGGGCGGGCCGATCAGGTGCGCCAGGCGGTCATTGATGCCATTGGTCGGATCGGCATGGCCTCCGGTGGTGGCAATGGACTTGCCGGCGGCAAAGATGCGCGGCCCCTTCACCAGGCCCTGACCGATCGCATCGCGCAGATGCGGGGCCACTTCACCGCCCAGGTCGCGCACGCTGGTGAAGCCGGCCATCAGGGTCTTTTCGGCATAGCCGACCGCGCGGAAGGCGTAGTCCACCGGATCCAGGCGAAAGCCTTCCGAATAGCTCTGCGGGCTGGACTGGCTGCCCAGGTGCACGTGCAGGTCGGTCCAGCCGGGGCTGCAGGTGTGCGCTGCAAGATCAATGACTTCCGCGCCGGGCACGGCATCAAAGCCCTTGCGCACCTCGGCGATCCTGCCCTCGCGCACGACCACGGTGTGCGCGTCGAGGAGCTTGCCCGCACGCGCATCGAACAGCGCGCCGCAGTGCAGGGCCAGGGTGTCGGGCGCGGCCTGCGCCGGCAGTGCGACCAGGCCGGCGAGGATGGCAAGGATGAGGCGGTGACGGGTCATGCGACGGTCCTCGAGCGAAGTCGGCAGGGAGAATCAGCGACCGGGAACAGAATAGGCCCGCGGCAGCGCGCCGCGTTCGGGGTTCGGTTCCGGACGCAGGTAGCGATCGCGCAGTTCGGTCTGGCGCGAGCGCATCGGAATCGTACGCCCGTCCATCCAGACCTGGCGCGCGGTGTGCGCGACATCCAGCGGGTCGCCGGTCCACAGCACCAGGTCCGCGCTGCGCCCCACGGCAATGGTGCCGATGCGATCCGCCACCCCGAAGGCATCCGCCGGCACGCGGGTCAGTCCGGCCAGCGCGTCCTCCCAGGGCAGCCCGTGCGCCACGGCGTTGCCGGCGAGCTGGCGGTTCTTGCGTGCGTTGTGCGAACCGTCACCGGAAGGATTGAAGCCGACCGCCACGCCCGCAGCACGCAGGCGCGCGGCATTTTCCAGCGAGGCGTGGATCTGGTCGAAGTTGCCGGGCAGGCCCGACAGCGAATCCAGGAACACCGGCACCTTCGCCGCCGCCAGCGCGGGAGCCAGCTTCCAGGCCTCGGCACCGCCGCTGATGGCGATGGAGAGCCGCTGCTTCCCGGCCCAGCGCAGCAGCTGGCGGATGTCGGCGGCGCGATTCACATCGAACACGATGCGCGCACCACCATCGATGTAGCGCTTGAGCGCCGCGCGCCCGGCCGGGGTGAGGTGCGCCATTTCCGCCGGAACGGTGCCGCGCAGTTCGGACACGAGCTGGTCGAGCAGCATCCACTGCCCGGCACGCGACACGCCGCTGAACTCCGACGAGCCGCCGCCCAGCGTGACGAACAGCGCCTTGGGCCCGATCGGGTCCGCACTGCCGTCAAGCCGCACCACCGCGCCCTGCCCGCCGATGATCGATCCGCCCGCGGTCGCGTTGGCCGACAGCAGGGTGAAGCCGATGCCTTCCACCCGCGCCACCGGCGCAAGGATCGAATCCGGGTTGTAGGCCAGCGTCACGTCGAATTCCGGCCGCACCACGATGTCCTTGGCCGTTGCGCCCAGGGCCAGCGCGGCATCGCGGGTGAAGGTTTCGCTGGACACCTCTTCCAGCCCGATGCCGCTGATGCCGCCGAACAGGGTCGGGGTGAGCGGCAGGCCGCCGGCATCGACGACTTCGATGCCTTCGGCCGCCAGATTCGTGCCGATAGCCGCGATCTTGCCATCGCGGACCAGAACGTCGGCCTGGGCCAGCGTGCCCTGCGCGGTGGCGGTATGCACGGTGGCGTTGCGGATCAGGACGTCCTGCGCCACGGCGTGCTGCAGGACCAGCGCCGGCAGCAGCGCCAGCGCGAAAAGGATCGAGCGCGGGCTCATGGCGTGCCTCCCTGCGAATCGGACTGGCCCAGGATGAAGTCGGACACCGGCTGGCGCGAGCGGTCCTGCCGGTCGTACAGCAGCGCCCCGTCGATCCAGACCTTGTCGGCCAGCGCGTAGGAGCTGAAGGGATTGCCGTTCCACAGCACCACATCGCCCGTCTTGCCGGCCTCCAGAGTGCCGGTCTGCTCCAGCACGCCGAGCGAGCGCGCCGGATTCTGCGTGAGCCAGCGGATCGCGCGCTCGGGCGCGACCTCGATGCCGGCGCGGCGGCCCGCGGCCATCGCCTTGGCCGCCTCCTGGTTGAGCCGCTGGATGCCTTCGGGCGAATCGGAATGCACGATGGCGCAGCCGTTGGCCGGGCGATCGACCATCACCAGGTTTTCCTGGATGCCGTCGAAGGCCTCCATCTTGAAACCCCACCAGTCGGCCCAGAGCGAGGCGCACACGCCCTCGCCCGCCAGCCGATCGGCCAGCTTGTAGGCCTCCACGCCGTGGTGGATCGAGGCGATGGTGAAGCCGAACTCGCGCGCCAGATCCAGCATCACCGCGATCTCGTCGGCGCGGTAGCAGTGGATATGCACCTGGATTTCGCCGGCCATCGCGGCGGCCAGCGTATCGAGCTTGAGGTCACGCTTGCCCGGTTCGCTGCCGGCACGACGTCGGGCGTATTCCCGGGCCTCGATGAAGGCGGTGCGGAGGCCGGCCACGTTGCCCATGCGTGTCATCGGCCCGCCCTTCTGGCCGTAGACGCGCTTGGGATTTTCCCCGCAGGCCATCTTCAGGCCGTAGGGCGCACCGGGAAACTTCATGCCCTGCACGTCCACGCTCGGCACGTTCTTGAGCGTCACTCCGCGCCCGCCGACGAGATTGGCCGAACCGGGCAGGAGCTGCAGCGTGGTGACGCCGCCTGCCAGCGCCGCGGCGAAACCGGGGTCCTGCGGCCAGGCCGAGTGCTCGGCCCAGACCTGCGACGTCACCGGTGCCACCATCTCGTTGCCGTCGGCGTGCGACTGCGTACCGGGGCTGGGATACACGCCCAGGTGCGAGTGGTTGTCGATGATGCCGGGCGTCACCCACTTGCCGCTGCCATCCACGCGCAGCGCACCGGCAGGTGCCGTCAGGCCCACGCCCACGGCGGTAATCCTGCCGCCTTCGAGCAGCACGTCGGCCGTATCGAGGCGCTCGCCGTTGCCGATCAGCACCGTCGCACCGGAGATCAGCACCGGCACCGAGGCCACCGGACGGTAGGTGCTCGCATAGGCATCGGTGGTCCATGCCGGCGGCTCGGCGGGTGGTGCCGCCTTCTTCTTGGCCATCACGGCCGGGGAGGCACCCAGCGCCAGCACGGCGGCACCGAGGGCGAGGGACAGGGGTCGAAGCATGGCATTCACGCGGTAGCGGCGAGGCACCCGACCATATCCTGAACCGAGCCGCGGGAAGCCTGTCGAAAGTCACCCGGGACGTGCACCAGCGCACAGCCGCGACGTCGCACAGACGGATCATTCCGGCCCGCCGGCTTGCCTGCCGGCGGCCGTTCGCAGGCTCGCGGCATGCCGCTCGAAAGCCCCGCTCACCCGCGTGACGAGGCCAGACATTCAAGCGGCAACGAAGGCCGGAATCGGAAATTGTCCCTGGCACCTTTTCCCTGGCACCTTTTCCCCTCGCCGCCGGCCTTGCGATGCCCTTCTCCTCGTGTGACCATCCACCCATAGCCCAGCCCCAACTCGCCAAGAACGCTGCAAGATCAGGCTGACTGGATAGGCTGCACGATCAGAACAACCCCTTGTTTCGGCCAGGATTTTTACTCCGCGCAATCCGTAAACGGCAAGATTAGGCTGCGGAGTTAGGCTGACGCATGGGGTCGAATAGTAGTTAGCCCCCGATGCCGGGTTCCAGTGAACTGAAAGAAGGTGCTTGAAATGGCAATGACAAAATGCAAAGAATGCGGCAGTGACATCAGTACAAAAGCTGCATCCTGCCCCAAGTGTGGGGCAAAGCAAGTAAAAACTTCAGGCTGTACAAAAATCGTCCTGTTTTTTATCATCGCCATTGCAATCGTCCCGATAATTAGTGTGCTATATCGCGATGACTCAGTAGTCCCTGAAACCATTACAACACCACCAAACACCACAAGGCTCACTCGTGGGGATGTGGCAGATAGAAATGCAGCTAGAGAAGTTGAAAGATGCGCCAAGCAATATTTGGGAAGGCCAAAATCAGGGCCTGACACGGAAGTTTGGATCATGTGCTTACACACATCATCCGAGCTTGCCAAACGGAATAAAATAAACGTGGCACGTCAAGTTATTCACTATCAAGGAAGAAATGTATTTGTTCCGGGTCAGTCTTCCGCTGATCTATCACAGGAATTCATTGATCGTATCAATCGTGGAGAATAATATGACGGTCGATAAATTCAAGCCAGAACACAAGAACAGAAATTTCCTGGTGTTACGAGTCAAGTTATACGCGGAGAGAACAATCGAGTCGGGGGCTAACAATTCATGTATGGACTCCTCCGTCAACCCCTGACGGCAGGACAGTGTGAAGCGGCAGCTTCACGGCGGTTTGATTCTCGGCTTTTCACCTGCTGATGCCTCTGCTTCAACCCCGGCAAGGCGGGAGCGGTTG
>JACDJA010000064.1_pt1 | contig 162440 bp, 127 predicted proteins | sample 7449241 | NCBI WGS metagenome assembly JACDJA01 (sample SAMN14253289, study PRJNA609438) | sludge metagenome | isolation source: initial anaerobic sludge | collected 2018-12-20 | reverse complement strand
CCACTGCGAGCCGTGCTCACCTTGGTGCTCCAGCACCATGTGCACGGCCCGCTCCTGTACCTCGGGGGAAAACTTCGGGGACTTCCTCATGGCTCTATCCTCTCAAGGGAAAGAGCCTCCGGGAAAGCCGGGGCGGTTCACAAGAAAAAGCCCCAACTGATAACAGTTGGGGCTTCAGTATTGGTGGAGGTGGCGGGAGTCGAACCCGCGTCCGAAGGCGCTTGACGCCCGGTACTACATGCTTAGCTCACCGTTGGATCTCGTTCGCCGGCAGCACGGTGTGCGAAGCGCGCCGGAAAACCAGCCTGCTTGATTTGACTGCGGACCGACAGGCGGCAGTCCGAAGCGATCCCGTGATGATGACCCTACATCCACGAGCACAGGCACAAGTGGGTTCGGGGCTACGCCTTAAGCGGCGAGAGCGTAGTTGTCGTCGTTGGCAACTAAAAGTTTGCGACTGGATTTACGAGGAAAGTCACCCCCTCGGCATGCACCAAACAATCTCACAACCCCCGTCGAAGCCAGTACACCCCCGGGGTTCGATCAGTCTATGGGCGCGGCCGGTGCTTCACAAGGCGCAGGTGACTCGCGCGGCGGGCGGCGTTCATCAGGCGGCACGGTTGTGCTGGCGCATGACGCGCTGCTTGTCGCGGGCCCAGTCGCGGTCCTTGGCGGCCTGGCGCTTGTCGTGGGCCTGCTTGCCCTTGGCCAGGGCGAGGTCCAGCTTCACCTTGCCGGATTTCCAGTACATCGACAGCGGGATCAGGGTGTAGCCGTCGCGCTCCACCTTGCCGATCAGCCGGTCGATTTCGGCCCGATGCAGGAGCAGCTTGCGGGTGCGCCGGTCGTCCGCCACGACGTGGGTGGAGGTGGAAATGAGCGGGGTGATCTGGGCACCGAACAGGAAAATCTCTCCGCCCCGGACGATGGCGTAGGACTCGGTGAGCGAGATGCGTCCGGCGCGCAGCGCCTTGACTTCCCAGCCCTGCAGCGCGATGCCTGCCTCGACGTGCTCTTCGATCGTGTACTCGTGCCGCGCACGCTTGTTCTGGGCAATCGTGCCGGTGCCCTTTCCGCTATCCTTTGCCTTCTTGCTGGCCATCTGGAAATTCCTTTCTGTGCGCCGATTGTCGCCCATCGCACGCCACGCGGGTGAATGCCGGTGCCGCTTCCGGTGCCGCGCATGAGTACGCCAGCCGAACCGATCCGGGTCGAAGTGGCGGCGGCCTGGCCGGATCAATCCTGGAGCGCCGCGCTGCGGCTTCCGCACGACGCCACCGTGGCCATGGCGCTGGCCGCGCCAGCGGTACAGGCCCGATTCCCGGAAGCCGCGTCGCTGCCTCTGGGCATCTTTTCGCAGCGCTGCACGCTCGATCAGCCGCTGCGCGACGGCGATCGCATCGAACTTTATCGCCCGCTGCTCATCGATCCCAAGCGCGCGCGGCGCGAGCGGGCGGAAGCGGCGAAGGGCGAGGGCTGATCCTCTCTTCGGTCGCAGGCCGGTGAATGCGGCCCGCAGTACGCCTCAGCGGTTCTTCTTCTTGTCCTTGGGCAGGTTGCCGTACCTGGAAATGTGGCGGTAGAGCGCAAGGTTGTCGTGCTCGAGGTAGTCGCCCTCCACGCTGGCCAGCACGTCCCCGTCGAAGGTCAGGGTGAGGTTCTTGACCGTCGTCGGGGCGCCGCGGCGGCTGATCGTGGAGACGTAGTCCCAGCGCGAGTGGTGGAACGGGTCTTCGACCGAAGGCGAACCCAGCAGGCTGTGCACCTGGCGCTTGGTCAGGCCCGGCTGCACCTGGGCCACGGCATCGGGATCGAGCAGGTTGCCCTGGTAAACGTCGACCTTGTAGAGCAGCCCGCAGCCGGAAAGGGCGAGGGCCAGCGCGGCGGCAACGAGGAACTTGAGCATCGAATGGGTACGCGGGAGGAAGGACGCGCCGATGATACACTAGCGCCTTTCCACGGCATGAATGATGCCCGGCGCGCCTGTCCGGGATGCGCCAGCCGTGCCACGCTGTCGCCGCCAGGCGTGACCGCAGTCCGGAACGACGGAGGAATCCATGGAACCGCAGGAACTTCGCAAGGTTGGGCTGAAGGTCACGCACCCGCGCGTGCAGATCCTGGAAATCCTTGCAAACGCCAGCCCGCGCCACATGACGGCCGAGGACATCTATCGCGAGCTGAAGGAGCGCGACGAGGACATCGGCCTGGCCACGGTCTACCGCGTGCTGACCCAGTTCGAAGCCGCCGGCCTCGTGCTAAAGCACAACTTCGAAGGCGGCCAGGCCGTGTTCGAGCTCGACCGCGGTGAGCACCACGACCACATGGTGGACATCGAATCGGGCAAGGTGATCGAGTTCACCAATCCGGATATCGAGCGGATCCAGCACGAGATCGCAGCGGCGCACGGGTACGTCATCCAGGATCATTCCCTGGTTCTCTACGTGCGGCCCAAGCGCAAAAAATAGGCCCGACACCGGCCGCACCCACGCCGTACTTCCCGAATCCCCGGCCCGACAGGCCGCCCACCCGATACCCACAACATGAACGCGAGCGGCCAAGGGCCTGCCGCGCCGATAATGGACCCGATGACCGACCTTTCCCTCTCAGCGGCAGGCTTTGCCGCGCTCTCGCTGTCCGCCCCGCTGCTGCAGGCCCTCTCCGACGTCGGCTACGAGGCGCCCTCGCCCATCCAGGCCGCCACGATTCCGCCGCTCCTGGAAGGCCGCGACGTCGTGGGCCAGGCCCAGACCGGCACCGGCAAGACCGCCGCGTTCGCGCTGCCCATCCTCAACCGCATCGACACCACCCTGCCCTTTCCGCAGGCGCTGGTGCTCACGCCCACGCGCGAGCTGGCGATCCAGGTGGCCGAGGCCTTCCAGACCTATGCCGCGCACCTCAAGGGCTTCCAGGTGCTGCCGATCTACGGCGGTCAGGGCTACGGCGCGCAGCTGCACGGCCTCAAGCGCGGCGCGCACGTGCTGGTCGCCACGCCTGGACGCCTGATCGACCACCTCGAGCGCGGAACGGTGAATCTTTCCCACCTGCGCGCGCTGGTGCTCGACGAGGCCGACGAGATGCTGCGCATGGGCTTCATCGACGACGTCGAGTCCATCCTGCAGAAGACCCCGCCCGAGCGCCAGACCGCGCTGTTCTCGGCCACCATGCCGCCGCAGATCCGGCGCATCGCGCAGACCTACCTGCGCGATCCGGTGGACGTGGCGATCGAGGCCAAGACCCGCACCGCCACCAACATCCGCCAGCGCTACTGGCTGGTGGGCGGGATGCAGAAGCTCGACGCCATCACCCGCCTGCTGGAAGTGGAGGATTACGACGGCATGATCGTCTTCTCCCGCACCAAGCAGGGCACCGAGGAGCTGGCCGACCGGCTGCAGGCGCGCGGCCTGGCCGCGGCGGCGATCAACGGCGACATTCCCCAGCCGCTGCGCGAGCGCGCGGTGCAGAAGCTCAAGGACGGCCAGCTCGACATCCTCGTGGCCACCGACGTGGCCGCACGCGGGCTGGACGTGGATCGCATCAGCCATGTGGTGAACTACGACATCCCCTACGATGTGGAAAGCTACGTCCACCGCATCGGCCGCACCGGCCGCGCCGGGCGCAGCGGCGAAGCGATCCTGTTCGTCACCCCGCGCGAGCGCGGCATGCTGCGCGCGATCGAGCGCGCCACGCGCCAGCCGATCGAACCGATGGCAATGCCGACGTCGCATCAGGTCAACGACCAGCGCATGGCGCGCTTCAAGCAGCGCATCGACGCGGTGCTGGAAGGCGATGGCGCCGAGCTGGACCTGTTCCGCACCCTGATCGCCGAATACGAGCGCGAGCACGAAGCCTCCCTGCTCGACGTCGCCGCCGCGCTCGCCAAGCTCACGCAGGGCGATGTTCCGCTGCTGATGCCGCCCGATCCCGAACCCGCCGCGCACCCCGCGCGCAAGGCGCGCCCGGATCACGATCTCGACGCCCCGCGCCACCCGCGCGAGCACCAGGACCGCCACGCGCCTGTGCTGCCGCAGCCGCCGCGCGTGCGCCACGAGGCGGACTTCGAAACCTACCGCATCGCCGTCGGCCACCAGCACCACGTGAAGCCGGGCAACATCGTCGGCGCCATCGCCAACGAAGCCGGGCTGGAGTCGCGCCACATCGGTCGCATCGACATCCGCGAGGACCACAGCTTCGTCGACCTGCCGCCCGGCATGCCGTCGGAAACCCTCGCCCACCTGCAGGGCGTGTGGGTGGCCGGACAGCGCCTGCGCATCCAGCGCCACGAGGGCGAACTGCCGCCGGCACCGCGCATCCGGCGCGGCGGCGGTCGCTTCGACGAGGATTATTCAGAACGCCCGCGCAGTCGCGCACCGGCGCGCGATCGCGACGCCCCGCCCGCACGCGCCCGGCCCGCCTCGCGCGGCCCGCACGGCGAATCAACGGGCGACGATCGCCCGACGCGCCGCCCCTCGGGATACACCCCCGGCGCAGACCGCCCGCGCCCGCCCGGCCGCTTCGACGGCCCCGGCAAGGGCGGCAACAAGCCGCCATTTCGAAAGAAGTGATGCGGCGACGGCCGAACCGTCGCTGATTCGAAGCCAACCGGGCCGCGTCACGCGGCCCGGTGTCGTTCAGGAACCTCTGAACAAGCCATCGCGGGAAAGCCCGCTCCAATCAGCTTGTTCAGAGATTTCTTCAGGCCTCACTTCACTCAATGCGCGTGCCCCGCGCCCGACTTGGGGCAGTGGCAGGGCACGGTGGGGCCGTATTCCGCGCCGAAGCTGCGGCCGTCGCGGTGGCGCTGCCAGTAGAAGGTCGGGGCGGGCACCGCGCGGTTGCCGATTTCGGCCATGTCGGCGTCCACGTCGAACAGGCGGCCGTTGACCATCACGAAGCGCGTATCGGCGCTGGCGCGGATGTCGTCCAGCGGGTTGGCGTTGAGCACCACGAAGTCGGCCTTCTTGCCCGCTTCCAGCGAGCCCAGTTCTTTGCCCAGGCCGATCAGGTCCACGCCGTCGATGGTGGCGGCGCGCAGCGCCTCCCAGTTCGAAAAGCCGCCCTGCACCAGGCTCCAGATTTCCCAGTGCACCGACTGGCCCTGGAGCTGGCCGTGGCCGCCGACCTGGATCTTCACGCCGGCGTCGCGCAGCGCCTTGGCGGCCTTGGCCACTTCGATGTGGTAGTAGTCCCAGTCGGGCGCGGTCTCGCGGCGGATGCTGCGCGCATCCAGCGTCTCGCGCGGGAAGAAGCGCGCCAGCTTGCCGTCCTCCCACACCTGGTCGCGGGCATACCACCAGTACTCGCCGGAAAGCCCGCCGTAGCTCACCACCAGGGTCGGAGTGTTGCGCACGTCGGTGTGTTTCCACAGCTCGATCACGTCGCGGTAGAGCGGTGCCACGGGGAGGTTGTGCTCGATCGCGGTCACGCCGTCCAGGATCATCGGCAGGTTGTGGTTGAAGGTGGAACCGCCCTCCTCCACCACCAGCATGCCCAGCTCGCGCGCGGCCTGGTTGATCTGCTGGTGCTGGTCGCGGCGCGGCTGGTTGTAGCTCTTCACGCTGAAGGCACCCTGGGCCTTCATGCGGCGCAGGTGCGAGCGCGCGTCGTCGAGCGAATCCACCACCGCCTTGAAGTCGCCATCGGCGCCGTAAAGGATGGTGCCGGTGGAAAAGATGCGCGGGCCGACCATCGCGCCGGCCTTGACCAGTTCGGCCTGGGAGAACACGAACTCCGTGGTGGCCGAGGGATCGTGCGTGGTGGTGATGCCGAAGGCGAGGTTGGTGTAGTAGGCCCAGTTCTCCTGCGGGATCACGCCGCCGCCGAAGTGCGAGACGTGCGCGTGCACGTCGGCGAAGCCGGGCACGATGGTCTTGCCGGCGGCGTCGACCACGCGCGCGCCGGCCGGAATCGCCACGTTCGCACCCACCGCGCGGAGCGTGTCGCCCTCCACCAGCACGGTGCCGTTGTCGATCACTTCCTGCGTCTTTTCCGCATCGCGCATGGTGATGATGCGGGCGTTGGTGAAGGCCACCACGTCGCGCGGCGTATCCACCGCCGCCTTCAGGCCCAGCGTCACGCCCGTGGCGCTCTCGGGCTTGGGAAGCTCCTTCGGCGCGCCGGGCAGGAAGGCGAACAGGTCGGTCAGGTCGCGGCTGAAGTACTCGTCGCCCACCACCCAGTGCAGCGACTTCGAATCGGCCGACCAGTGCAGGTAGGAGCCGGCGTCGCGGCTCACCCGCGTCACCGGGATCGCCTTGCTGTCGCGGCTCAGCGCGATGCTGCCACCGGTCTGCGGCACCGGCGCGACGTAGGCGTTGAACAGCTCGGTGAAGGCGACCCACTTGCCGTCGGGACTGATCGAGACGAGGTCGGGATACTTGAGGTCGAACACCTCGCGCGGCTCCTCGCCGTCGAGGCCCACGCTCATCAGCTTCTTGCTCAGCCCGCCGCCGGTGAAATAGAAGACCCGCGCACCGTCTGCCGAGAACTGCGGGGCTTCGCCCGACCTCGCGATGCGGCGCGGCGTGCCGCCCTGCGCCGGCACCACGTAGATGCCGCGCTCGCCCGACCACATCGCCCCGGTCAGGCCGCTGCCGCCGCTGCGGCTGAAGACGATGCGCTTGCCGTCGGGCGAATACCTCGGGCCGTAGTAGAAGCCGGGCGGCGCCTCGATCACGCGCTCGCTGCCGCTGGCCAGATCGCGCTCGCGGATTTTCACCAGATCCGTGTCGCTCCAGGTGGTGTAGAGCAGCCTGCGGCCGTCCGCGCTGAAGCTGGGCTGGTACTCGAACACGCCGGCATTGGCGGTCAGCCGCATGGGCGCGCCGCTCGGCAGCGCGCGGGTGTAGAGATGGCCGAGCGCGTGGAACACCACGGCCCTGCCGTCCGGCGAGGTGGCCACGTCGCGGATCATCTTCGGAGTGAAGCGGCCCGATTCCAGCGTCTGCTCGAAGCGCAGCGGCTGGGCCAGGGTCTGCTCCACCTGCGCGCTGAAGGGAATCTGCGCCGGCGTGCCGCCGGCCGCATCCACGCGCCAGAGCTTGCCCTGCGCCCAGATCACCAGCGCGGAGGAATCGGGCAGCCAGCCGTAGTTGGCATAGGGGCCGAAGATCGCCCAGGCTTCCTGCTGGTCGTGCGAGAGACCATCCCACAGCGGCGTCACCTCACCCGATTCCAGCTCGAGCCGGTGCAGCACGCTCTTCTCGCGCACGCGCTTGACGAAGGCCAGGGATTTCCCGTCCGGCGAAGGCTGCGGGCGCACCGCGCCGCCGGCGGTATCGAGCAGGGTGTCGACCTCGCCGGTCTGGCGATCCAGCCGCCGGATGGCATAGATGGTCGCGTGCGGGTTCTTGTTGTACTGGAAGGAAGGCCCGCGCGTGACGTCCTCGGAAAAGTACACGTAGCGTCCATCCGGCGACACCGCCGGTTCGCCTTGATCCTGCTGGTCGTTCTTCTGTTTGGTGAGCTGCAGGCCGTCGCCGCCGGCGACGTGGTACATCCACAGCTCGCCCGCGCCGAGCGAGCGCTGCCCGGTGAAGTGCTTGCGGCCGATGAGGTACTGGCCGTCCGGCGTCCAGGCCGGATTGTTGAGCAGGCGGAAGCGCTCCTTTGTCACCTGCACCGGGTTCTTGCCATCCACGCCGATGCGCCAGAGGTTGTTGCCGCCGTCGCGATCGGAGGTGAAGGCCAGTTCGCGGCCATCGGGCGAAAAGCGCGGCTGCACGTCCCAGGCGGTGCCGGTGGTGACGCGCCGCGCGCTGCCGCCGTCTATCGGCAGCAGGTAGAGGTCGCCCAGCAGGGAAAAGGCGATCTGGCGGCCGTCCGGGCTGACGTCCAGATCCATCCAGGTGCCCTCGTCCGTGGTGAAGGCGACCCGGCTGATCGGACCATGCGCGGCGGTGATGTCCCAGGCCGGGGCGTCGGAGGTTTTTTTGCTCGCGGCCTGTGCCGGCAGGGCGGGAAGTGCGAGGCAAAGCGCAAGGCAGAGGGCCAGGCGAGGCGACATGGGCAGGCTCCGGAAAACGGGTGCGCCACGTTACGGCAATTTCCTCCGCCCGGCATGTGGCCAAAGTCCCGCGCGCCGGCCGGGACCGGCGCTGACCCGCCACCATGCGCATGCGCTCAAGCGGTGCGACAATCGCCGCACCACCTTCCCGGAGACGCCGTGATGTACCAGAGCATCCTCGTTCCCACCGACGGCTCGGAGCTGTCGCTGCGCGCCGCGGACGCGGCCATCGCGCTGGCCAAGGCGCTCGGTGCCCGCCTGGTCGCATGGAGCAGCGCCGAGGTCTACAGCCTGCCCTTCGCCGAACAGGTCTATGTCGACCAGACGCTCTACGTCGAAGAGGCGATGAAGGAAGCGGCCACCAATGCGCAGGCCGTCGCCACGCGCGCGGCCGATGCCGGCGTCGCCTGCCAGGCCTTCAGCGGCATGGCCGACTCGATCTGGGAAGGCATCATCAACGCCGCTTCGGAACACGGCTGCGACCTGATCTTCATGGCCTCGCACGGCCGCCGCGGCATGGCGGCCCTGCTGCTGGGCAGCGAAACCCAGAAGGTGCTGACGCACTCGAAGCTGCCGGTGCTGGTGTACCGCTGAAGGCGGGTTTCAGGCCACGGCCAGCCCCATTCCCGCGCGATTGGCCAGTCCGAAGAATCCCGGGAACGAGGTCGCCACGGTGGCGCAGCCGCGCAGGGTGACGGGCGTGATGGCGATCTGGCCGGCGACGACGAAGCTCATCGCGATGCGGTGGTCGTCGTGGGCATCCACGCTTGCGCCACCGAGCGTCGCGCCGCCGTGGATCACCGCCCCATCCGGGGTTTCGTCGATGCGCGCACCCATCGCGCGCAGGCCGTTGGCCATCACCGCGATGCGATCCGATTCCTTCACCCGCAGCTCGGCCGCGCCGCTGACCGTGGTGACGCCCGAGGCCGCAGCCGCGGCGACGAACAGCACCGGGAACTCGTCGATCATGTCCGGCACGAGGGCTTCCGGGATGATCGCGCCGCGCAGCGGCGCGTGGGTCACGCGCAGGTCGGCGACCGGCTCGCCGCCCTCCTCGCGCGCGTTGCGCACCTCGATCCGCGCGCCCATCAGGCGCAGCGCATCAATGAGGCCGGTGCGGCGCGGATTCATGCCGACGCCTTCGAGCGTGAGATCGGAACCGGGCACGAGGCTGGCGGCAACGAGAAAGAATGCCGCCGAGGAAAAATCGCTCGGCACCGCGATGTCGGTCGCAGTGAGGCGGTGGCCGCCCGAAAGCCGCGCGAATCCGGGCGAAAACTCGATCGGCCAGCCCAGCGCGGCGAGCATGCGCTCGGTGTAGTCGCGCGTGGGGTGCGGTTCGCGCACCGTGGTCTCGCCCTGCGCGTAGAGGCCGGCCAGCAGCAGCGCGGATTTGACCTGGGCACTGGCCACGGGCAGGTCGTAGTCGACCCCGGCCAGCGACTGCCCGCCGAAGATGCGCAGCGGCGGCCTGCCGCCCTCGGCGGTTTCGATGCGCGCGCCCATGCGCGCCAGCGGCTCGGTGACGCGGCGCATCGGGCGGCGCGTCAGGGAGGCGTCGCCGACCAGGGTGGAATCGAAGGCCTGCCCGGCGAGCAGGCCGGCGAGCAGGCGCATGCCGGTGCCGGCGTTGCCGCAGTCGATGGGTGCCGCCGGTGCCCGCAAGCCGTCGATGCCCGCGCCGTGAACGATCTTTCGACCGGGCCCATCGTCCTCGATGCGCACGCCCATGGCGCGAAAGGCGGCGGCGGTGGCGAGGGTGTCTTCGCCCTCCAGAAAGCCGCTGACGCGCGTGACGCCATCGGCCAGGGCACCCAGCATCATGGCGCGATGGGAGATCGACTTGTCGCCGGGAACGCGGATCGTGCCGCGCAGCGGTGTTCCGGGGCGGGCCTGCCAGGTCAGGGGTGCGTGCATGGGTGCTGCCTCGCGTGGCTCGAACGTTTCAGGGGCAGATCGGCCCTGCGCGGCCGACGGTGCCGGGCGTCACGGCTCAAGGTGCGACCTCCAGGCAAGAGCGCGTCGGGGACGTAGCCCCGACCTACGGAATACGAAATGCTCCGCGAGGCGCCGTAGGTCGGCCCTGCGCGGCCAACGATGCCGGGCGTCACGGCTCAAGGTGCGACCTCCAGGCAAGAGCGCGTCGGGGACGTAGCCCCGACCTACGGAATACGAAATGCTCTGCGAGGCACCACAGGTCGGCCCTGCGCGGCCGACGGTGCCGGGCGTCACGGCTCAAGGCACCGCCACCGGGTACGAACCCAGCACCTTCACCGAGGCCGCGTGGGCTTCCAGTTCGGCCAGGGCGTTCTTCATGCCTTCATCCTCGACGTGGCCGGCGAGGTCGATGAAGAAGGCGTACTCCCACTTGGCCTGGTGCGAGGGGCGCGATTCGATGCGGTTCATGCTGATGCCGTGGCGCGCGAACGGGCTGAGCACGTCGAACAGCGCGCCGGGCTTGTCGTGGATGAAGACCAGGATCGAGGTGCGGTCGTGGCCCGAGGGCGGGAAGATGCGGCGGCCGATGACGAGAAAGCGCGTGGTGTTCTCGCGGTCGTCCTGGATCGGCTGCATGATGACCTTCTTGAGCCCGTAGACGTGGCCCGCGCTTTCACCGCCGATGGCCGCGGCGTCGTCGGCGTTGCGCGCGCGGCGCGCGCCCTCGGCGTTGCTCGATACCGGGATCTTTTCGACCTTGGGCAGGTTGGACCGCAGCCAGCCGGCGGTCTGCGCGAACGATTGCGGATGCGCGTAGATGCGCTCGATATCCTCGATGCGGCCGCTGCGCGAGAGCAGGAACTGGTGCACGCGCAGCTCCACCTCGCCGCAGATTCTCAGCCCCGAGGTCAGGAACAGGTCGAGGGTGACCTGGATGGTGCCCTGCCCGGAGTTTTCCACCGGCACCACGCCGAAGTCGGCGACGCCGTTCTCCACTTCCTGGAACACCTCCTCGATGCTCGCCAGCGGCAGGCCGTGGGCGGAACGACCGAAGTGCTTGAGCACGGCCTGCTGGCTGAAGGTGCCTTCCGGACCGAGGTAGCCGATCTTGAGCGGCTCCTGCTGGGCCAGACAGGCCGACATGATTTCGCGGAACACGTGCACCAGAAGCTCGTCGGAGAGCGGCCCTTCGTTGCGGTCCACCACCATGCGCAGCACCTGCGCCTCGCGCTCGGGCCGGTAGTAATCCACCGCGGCGGCGAGCTTGCCCTTGGCCTTGCCGACCTGCAGGGCGAAACCGGCGCGTTCGGCGATGAGGGCCTGGATCTGGCGGTCGATGCCGTCGATACGCTCGCGCACCTGCGCCAGCGCCGGCGGGGTCGCGGGCTGGCCGGCGCTTTTGGCGGCCTTTGCGCTGCGGGGCTTTTTCGGAGGCGTCATGGAAATCCTGCGGTGAAAGTCGGGGCGTTGAGGGAAGTGCCGAGGCGGCCGTCAGCCGTGGCGACGCGCGAAATCACGCATGAAGGCGACCAGCGCCTCGACGCCTTCCTCGGGCATCGCGTTGTAGATCGAGGCGCGCATCCCGCCCACCAGCCGGTGGCCCTTGAGCGCGAGCAGGCCGGCGGCGCGCGATTCCTCGAGGAAGATCGCATCCAGCGCCGCGTCGTGCAGGGTGAAGGGCACGTTCATGCGCGAACGCGCCGCCGGATCGACCAGGTTGGCGTAGTAGCCGCCGGAGCCGTCGATCGCGGCATAGAGCATCGCCGCCTTGCGGTCGTTGCTCGCAGCCATCGCCGCAAGTCCGCCCTTGGCCTTGAGCCACTGGAACACCAGCCCGGCCAGATACCAGGCGAAGGTCGGCGGGGTGTTGAGCAGGGAGTCCTCGCGCGCGTGGGCGGCGTAGTCGAAGATGCGCGCCACGCGGCCGGCGCTGCGTTCGAGCAGGTCCTCGCGCACGATCACGATCACCAGGCCGGAGGGGCCGATGTTCTTCTGCGCGCCGGCGAATATCAGCCCGTAGCGCGACACGTCGATGGGGCGCGAGAGGATGTTGGAGGACATGTCCGCCACCAGCGGCACCGCGCCCACGTCGGGCGCGTCGAAAAACTCGACGCCGTGGATGGTTTCGTTGGAGGCGATGTGGACATAGGCCGCGTCCTCGGAAAGCTGCCACTGCGCGCGCGGCGGAATCGCGCGGAACCCGCCCTCCTGCGCGCCCGCCGCGATCCGCGGCCGGACGAAATGCGCGGCATCCGCAAAGGCCTTTTCGCTCCAGCTGCCGGTGAGGATGAAGTCCACCGCCTGATCGGGCCGCGCCAGGTTCATCGGCACCTGGGCGAAGTGCTGGGAAGCACCGCCCTGCAGGAAGAGCACGCGATAGCCGTCCGGGATGGCCAAAAGCTCGCGCAGGTCGCGCTCGGCGGTCGCGGCCATGGCCATGAAGGCCTTGCCGCGGTGCGAAACCTCCATCACCGACGCGCGTTCGCCCCCCCACTCCAGCAGTTCCGCCTGCGCCTGACGCAAGACCGGCTCGGGCAATGCGGCCGGCCCGGCACTGAAGTTGAACGCGCGCGACATGACGGATCTTCGGCGGAAAAGGGAAGGCCGCAGGCTAGCATGACGCGGCGCAGCATGCGAAGCGCGGCGCGACGCGGCGCGATCCAGGCTAGGGCGCGAAGCGCTCGGCGAAGAAGTCGTGCAGGTAGCGGTAGGCACGCCGCGCCGAGCGCTCGTGGTAGACGCAGCCCGGCGGCGATGCCGCGTCGGCCTCGGCGAAGCAGTGCACCGCGCCGGCGAAATTGACGAACTGCCAGTCGGCCTCGACCGCGTTCATTTCAGCGGCAAACGCGGCGATGTCCTCGGCGCTGACGCTGCGATCATCGGCACCGTTGAGCACCAGAATCGCCGCCTTCGGTGACTGCGCGGCCGGCGCATTCGTGCCCAGCCCGCCGTGCAGGGACACCACCCCGGCGACGTCGGCACCCGAACGCGCCAGTTCCAGCACCGTGCTGCCGCCGAAACAGAAGCCGACCGCGCCGATGCGCGCGGCGTCGAGCGGTGCCTCGAAGGCGTTGGCGCGCAGCACCTCCAGCGCCGCGCCGATGCGCTCGCGCAGCACCGCGCGGTCGCCCAGCAGCGCTGTCACCATGGCCCGCGCCTCGGTGGCGTCGGCAGGGCGGCGCTGCGCACCGTACACGTCGGCTACCAGCACTACGTAGTCGCTGCCGGCCAGCGCGCGCGCCTTTTCGAGCGCAGAACCGGTCACGCCCATCCAGTTGGGCACCATCACGAGGCCCGGGCGTCGCGCACCGCCCTCGTCGTAGACCACGTGACCGCTGAAGGACTGTTCGCCCACCGACCAGTCGACCGCGCGAGTGATCATCCCGGCGTTGACCGTCGACGCGGCGAACAGCGTGGCGAGGAGCAGGATCGTCTTGTGCATGGGATGGTTCCCCGGAATGGCTCCGGCCAACGATACTCCCGCAGGCTGCACCGCGTCGCTTCGGTTGCGGCCATCACTCCGCCACCACCACCCGGTTGCGTCCGGCCTGCTTGGCGCGATACAGGGCAAGGTCCGCAGCGCGCATCAGCGAGGCGCGGTCCGGATGGGAGGGGCCGAACGAGGCCAGGCCGATGCTGATGGTGACCGGATGGGAGACCGGTGCCACGGCGAACGTCGCCTGCTCCACCGCAACGCGAAGCGCCTGGGCATGGGCCAGCGCTGCTTCGGCTCCGAGCTCGGGCATGAGCAGCCCGAACTCCTCGCCGCCGATGCGCCCGGCCACGTCGCTCGCGCGCATCCCGCTCCGGAGGGTCGCGGTGACCTGGCGCAGCACCGAGTCGCCCGCGAGGTGGCCGCAGGAATCGTTGATGCGCTTGAACAGGTCGATGTCGAGGATCGCAAACGCCAGCGCGGCGTCGGAACGGGCCGCGCGCACCAGTTCGCGTTCGACCACGTCCAGGAACTGCCGTCGGTTGTAGAAGCCGGTCAGCCCGTCATGCGTGGCCTGCTGGTGGACTTCTTCGTGATAGCCGGCCTCCACGCTGGCACCGCTGATGAACTTGACGATGCTCTCGCCGATGGTCAGGTGGTCGCCATCGGCCAGATCCGCCACTTCGACCACGCGATCGTTCAGGTAGGTGGCATTGGTCGAACCCAGGTCGCGCACGCGATAGCGGTCTTCCGCCCGCCAGATCTCGCAGTGGCGACGCGATACCGACGGGTGCGCGATGTACAGCCCGCACTCGCGGTCGCGGCCGATCCGCGTGGGATACGTGCCCACGTCGACCCGCTGTCCGAGGCCGGCGCCGTGGATCACGATCAGGCAGGCCCCCTGCTCTTCCGGCCGTGCGGGGCCGGGAGAAATCAGGGTGCGCTGGGTCGTGTCTGGATCGGATGGCGTCATGGATGGATACGAACCGTGTATCGGCCTTGGCGGGATGCGGGATGCGGGATGCGGGATGCGAGATGCGAGATGCGAGATGCGAGAAACGATGCGACGAGTGCGCGCGCGCGTCAACCCGACAGCCGGCTCTGCGAACCCACCTCGGGATCGGTCACCGTCTGGCGCGCCAGTTTCGTCTCGCGGTAGGCGATGTAGTAGTTCGATGCGAGCACGACGGTGGCACCGGCGACGGTCCAGCGATCCACGGTTTCATCGAACAGCAGCCAGCCGTAGACGCCAACGACAAGCACCTGCACGAAGCTGATCGGGGTGAGCAGCGAGGCGTCGCCGAGCTTGAGCGCGCGGGTCCAGAACATGTGCCCGGCGGTGCCGAAGAATCCCGCCAGCACCACCCACAGCCAGGTGATGCCGTGCGGCCAGGTCCAGACGAACAGCGCCGGAACCAGCGACATCGGCACCCACAGCAGCGTGGTGTAAAGCACGATGGCGTCGGGCTTCTCGGTGCGCGAAAGGAACTTGATGCTGATCGCCACGCTGCCGCTCAGCACCGCCGCCGCCAGCGCCGCCAGGGTATGCACGTTGAAGCTCGCCGCGCCGGGGCGGACGATCAGGAGCACGCCGAGGAAGCCGACCACCACCGCGGTCCAGCGGCGTATCCGGACGACTTCTCCCAGCACCAGAGCCGCGCCGATCGTCACGAACAGCGGTGCCGCATAGGAAATCGAGATCGCCTCGGCCAGCGGCAGGTGCACGATCGCCCAGAAGCCGCACAGCATCGAGCCGATGCCGATCAGGCAGCGCACGAAGTACAGCGACAGGTGGCTGGTGCGCAGCAGCCCGATGCCGTGGCGGAGCAGCAGCGGCAGCGCGAACGCGAAGCCGAAAAGGTTGCGGAAGAACGCGATCTCGAAGGGATGAAGTTCCGCCGAGGCCAGCCGGATCATCACCGCCATCGAACCGAAAAAAAACGTGCTCACCAGCATCATCACGATGGCACGGCGCAGGTCGCGGCTCGCGGCGCTGGCAGCGGTGTTCATCGATGCTCGGACGGGCGCGCGCTTCACGCGGGCGCGGCGGCGGACGCGAACGCGGCGCGTGCGCCCGGCGCGTCCCAGCGCGCGCCCACGATGCGCGCTTCCGGCTCCAGCCACACGCCGAAGCGCTCGTGCACCGACAGCGCCACGCGCTGCGCCAGCGCGAACATCTCTGCGCCGCTGGCCTGCCCGTGGTTGACCAGCACCAGCGCGTGCTGTGCCGACACGCCGGCATCGCCTTCGCGAAACCCCTTCCAGCCGGCGCGCTCGATCAGCCAGGCGGCCGAGAGCTTGCGCAACGCGCCATCATCGACCGTCCAGGCCGGCATCGAGGGCTCGTCGCGCTGAAGGTCCAGCGCATGCGCCGAGGCGACCACCGGATTGCGAAAAAAACTGCCGACGTTGGGCACCATGGACGGATTGGGCAATTTGCGGGTGCGAAGGCGCGACACGGCCTCGGCGATCTGTGCCGGACGCGGCGCATCGCCGGCGCCCAGCAGCGCCAGTTCCTCCGGCAGGCCCGGATAGCCGATGCGCGGAGGATGCCGGCGCGGCAACCGCAGCTCGATCGCCGTCACCAGCCAGCGCGCGGGATCGCGCTTGAAGACGGAATCACGGTAGCCGAAGGCGCAGTCGGCGCGATCCAGCCGCACCAGCGCGCCGGCCTGCCGGTCCCAGGCTTCGACGGTCTGGATGAATTCACCCACCTCGGTGCCGTACGCGCCGATGTTCTGGATCGGGGCGGCACCGGCAAGCCCCGGGATCAGGACCAGGTTTTCCAGCCCCGCGTAGCCAAGGCCCAGGCTCCAGGCCACCACGTCGTCCCAGCGCTCGCCCGCGCCCGCGCGCAGCAGCGCACCGTCGTCGTCGCGCGCCAGCACTTCGCGGCCCATGCCGCCGATGGCCATCACCACGCCGGGCACGTCGCCCACGATCAGGGTATTGCTGCCCTCGCCCAGCACCAGCAGCGGTGCGCGCTGCAGGTAGGGCATGGCGAAAAGCTCGGGCAAGGCCTCGGCGCGGCGCACGTCGATGAAAAGCTCGGCCCGGGACGCCACGCGAAAGCCGTTGCGGCCGGCCAGGGAAACGCGCTCGGCGAGATGGTAGGCCGGTGCCATCAGCGTCGCACGCCCTGTTCGCGCCGCCGCCGGATCGCCTCGACGCACTCGCGCACCAGAGCCGGCCCGCGATAGACCAGGCCACTGTAGCACTGCACCAGGAGCGCGCCGGCCGCGAGTTTGCCGACCGCATCGGCACCGCTCAGGATGCCGCCCACGCCGATGATCGGGATACTGGAATCAAGATGCGCACGCAGCCGGCGCAGCGCCTCGGTCGCCAGCCCGTACAGCGGTGCCCCGGACAACCCGCCGGCTTCCCCGGCGTGGCGCAGGCCCGCCACTTCGCTGCGATCGATCGTGGTGTTGGTGGCAACGACGCCATCCACACCGGCCGCACCCAGCGCCGAAGCCACCGCATGCAGCGCGGCCTCGTCCAGGTCCGGCGCGATCTTGACCAGCACGGGGCGGCGCGCGCCGCGCTGCGCGGCCAGGCGCTCCTGCGCCTCGCGCAGCCCGGCCAGCAGCGCGCGCAGCGGATCGCCGTGCTGCAGCTCGCGCAGCCCGGCGGTGTTGGGTGAGGAAATGTTGACCACGATGTAGCCGGCAACGTCCCACACCCGCTCCAGGCAGTGCAGGTAGTCGCGCAGCGCATGGTCGTTTGGCGTGTCCTTGTTCTTGCCGATGTTGACGCCGATCACGCCCTTCCAGCGGGTGCGCTCGAGGTTCTTCACCAGCGCATCGACGCCCTCGTTGTTGAAGCCCATGCGGTTGATGATGGCCTGCTTTTCCGGCAGGCGGAACAGCCGCGGCCGCGGATTCCCGGACTGCGGGCGCGGGGTGACGGTGCCGACTTCGATGAAGCCGAAGCCCAGATGCGAGAGCGCGTCGACGTGCGCGCCGTTCTTGTCCATGCCCGCGGCGAGCCCGACGGGGTTCTCGAAGGTCAGCCCGAAGGCCCGGGTCGGCAACGGCTTGGGGCGACGCGCCGCCAGTCCGGCCAGGCCCAGCCGGTGCGCGGCATCGGCCCAGGCCAGGCTGCGCTCGTGCACGGTCTCGGGATCACCGCAAAACAGCAGAGGTCGCAGCAATGGGTACATCGGCCTCGGGCCTCGGCGCGCAAAATGTGATTCGTGCCGCGAATCACGTCGGAACGTTAGCGGAATCGACGCCGGCAGCGCCAGCGCTCCAGCCTCTTCAGATCACTGGGCCAGGGTTGACAGGAACGCCAGCCCGCCAAAGAACACGAAGAGCGCGATGACCCCAAGGACCACCAGCGTCAGCTGCAGGTAGCCCAGGACGAGCCCGGCGATGGCCAGCCCGTCGCCATCCACCGTACCGCCGCTGCGCCTGATCTCGCTGCGGCCCATGTGCCCGGTGATGATCGCCACGATGGCGCCCACCATGGGAAGTGCCAGCCAGGACACGATGCCCGAAATCAGGCTTACCACAGCCATGGTGCTGGTGGTCCGGGCGGAAGATGTCGGTGTGTTCATGCGGATCGGCCTCCAGGGTGGATGAAGCAGCCCGGCGCAGGCCCCATGGCGCGCGCCGGGCGTGGATCACAGGTCGAACTTGATGCCCTGCGCCAGCGGCAGCGAATCGGAGTAGTTGATGGTATTGGTCTGGCGGCGCATGTACACCTTCCATGCGTCCGAACCGGACTCGCGCCCGCCGCCGGTGTCCTTCTCGCCGCCGAAGGCACCGCCGATTTCCGCGCCCGAGGTGCCGATGTTGACGTTGGCGATGCCGCAGTCGCTGCCGGCCGCCGAGAGGAACCGCTCGGCGCTCTTGAGGTTGGTGGTGAAGATCGACGACGACAGGCCCTGCGGCACGCCGTTCTGCATGTCGATGGCCTCGTCCAGGGTCTTGAACTTCATCACGTAGAGGATCGGTGCGAAGGTTTCGTGCTGGACGATCTCGTCGGCGTTCTTCAGGCCCGTCACGATCGCCGGCAGCACGAAGTTGCCGGGGCGATCGATGCGCGTGCCGCCGGTTTCGACCTTGCCACCCGAGGCCTTCGCCTTTTCGATGGCAGCAAGGAATTCATTGACCGCCTCGGGGCTGTTGAGCGGGCCCATCAGGTTGGCCGGATCGGTGGGATCGCCGATCTTGGTCTCGACCTGCCTGTAGGCCTTGACCAGGGTAGCCAGCACGTTGTCGTAGATGGATTCGTGCACGATCAGGCGGCGGGTGGTGGTGCAACGCTGGCCGGCGGTGCCGACCGCGCCGAACACGATGCCGGGAACGGCCAGCTTCAGGTCGGCGGTTTCATCGAGGATGATCGCGTTGTTGCCGCCCAGTTCCAGCAGGCAGCGACCCATGCGGTGCGCCACGCGCTCGTTCACGCGGCGGCCCACGCGGGTCGAGCCGGTGAAGGAAATGAGGCCCACGCGGCGATCGTCCACCAGCGTTTCGGCGAGCGAATGGTCGACATCGTTGATCAGGAAGAAGAGGTCCGGGAAGCCGCCCTCGCGCAGCGCCTCGTTGCAGACCTTCATGGCCGCGATCGCACTCAGCGGCACCTTGTTGGAGGGCTTCCAGATGCAGATGTCGCCGCACACCGCGGCCAGGAAGCTGTTCCAGCTCCACACCGCCACGGGGAAGTTGAAGGCGCTGATGATGCCGACCAGGCCGAGCGGGTGGTACTGGTCGTACATGCGGTGGCCGGGGCGCTCGGAGTGCATGGTATAGCCGTACATCATGCGGCTCTGCCCGACGGCGAAATCGGCGATGTCGATCATCTCCTGCACTTCGCCGTCGCCTTCGGGCTTGGACTTGCCCATTTCCAGCGCCACCAGCGAGCCCAGCGCGTCCTTGTTGCGGCGCAGCGCCTCGCCGCACAGGCGGATGGCCTCGCCGCGGCGCGGCGCGGGGGTGGTGCGCCAGATCTTGAAAACCTCCTGGGCGCGCGCGATGACGGTTTCGTAATCGGCCGCCGTGGTGGCCTCCACCGTCGCGATCACTTCGTTCGTGGTGGGGTTTTTCGGCGTGATCCTGCCGGCGCTGGCACTGGACCATTCCCCACGACCCAGATAGGTACCGGAATTGACGTCGGACAGGCCCAGGGCCTTCAGGATGGCGTGAGACATGGTCGCTCCAATGCGGAAGAATTCAGCCCGCCATTGTAGCGGTTTGCGGGTGCCGCCGTGGCACGCCCGATGAACCGTGCGGTCAGGCAACGGCCCCGCGGCGCAAGGGGATGCCGGCGGTCGGCCTCGGGTCAGAGCACTGCCGCAGGTGTTGCCGCGACCGGGGCAGGAAACGGCTGCACCCTCACGCCGCGCTGATCAGCCGAAAGCCCAAGTGCGACATGGGGCTGTGCGGATCGCAGCCGCGGCGCGCGCTGGGGCGATAGGACAGGCAATAGTCCTCGTTGCACAGGAAAGAACCACCGCGGATGACCTTTTTCGGCGCATCGACGGGGACGCCCGGATCGGCCGGGTCGTAGCAGTCGTCCGGCCCCTGCGGGTTGTCGATGGGATCGCTCGCGCGCTGCGCCTGGCCCGCGAAATAGTCGGCGCGGTACCAGTCGGCCACCCACTGCCAGGCGTTGCCGGTCATGTCGTAGAGGCCGTATCCGTTGGCCGGGAAGGTTCCGGCCGGCAGGGTGCCTTCCGCACCGCCCGCCCCGGGCTTTACCACGGGGAATGGACGCTGCTTCACATCCCAGTAGTTGGCCAGCAGCGCGCCGCCGGCCCCCATCGGCTCGTCGCCCCAGGCGTAGGTGGCCTGCTCCAGACCGCCGCGCGCGGCAAACTCCCATTCGGCCTCGGTCGGCAGCCGCTTGCCGGCCCAGCGGGCGTAGGCCAGCGCGTCCTCGTGGCTGACCTGCACCACCGGATGTTCACCCTTGCCCTGGATCGTGCTGCCCGGGCCTTGCGGATGACGCCATTGTGCGCCGGGCACATAGCTCCACCAGCGTGAATAGTCGTCCAGCCGCACTGGCGCGCTGGTGCCGGTGAACACCATGGCACCGGGCACCAGCACCTCGTCCGGCGGCCTGGGCACGCCCGGCGGCAGCTGCACGCGGATGGTTTCCCAGTCGGGCTTGCGCTCGGCGGTGGTGACGTAGCCGGTTTCGCGCACGAATCGGGCGAACTGATCGTTGGTGACGTGGGTCGTGTCCATCCAGAAACCGTCCACGCGCACCGGATGTGCGGGTCGTTCGTTTTCCTGCGCCAGCCTGTGTTCGCTGCCCATCAGGAAGGTGCCGCCGGGAATCCAGGCCATGCCCAGCGGGCCGCTCGCGCCGTCGCCGAGGATGACTCGCGGTGCCTGCGAGCGCGCCAGGAAACGCCCGCCCAGTGCGCCGGCGACGGCGGCGGCACCCAGCGCCACGCCGCCGAGCAGCAGCTTGCGACGCGATGTCTGCTCAATGAACGGCATGGCTTGGCGCACAGGTGGTTCCAAGATTGGACAGCACGATGGCGCCGTCGGTGGCGTCGGTCACGCCGTCGAATACGCCACCGACGATGAAATCGTAAACGCTGGACAGGCCCCATTGGTTGGCGATGCGCTGCCACTCGGCGAAGTCGGCCGCGTCCACCACGCCGTCCTGGTTGCCATCGCCCGGACAGTCGGGCTGAGAGGCCAGCAGCTCGTCCAGCCTGGCCGCCAGATGGTCATAGGCGGCCTGCTGCGCGGGAGTCAGTGCGCCGTCGAGCAGGTTGTTGCTGGCCGGGTCTTCCAGCATGGGCACGGGCACGGCCTGATCGACCCGATAGAACTCGATGCTGGTGTCCTCGCGGGCGTCATTCGTGGCGCTGTCGTAGTTGACTGCGGTGTTGCGCACCAGCTTGTAGTCGGCATCGCGGATGGCGACCGAGCTTTCCGCCAGCACCTCGACCGGCAGGCCGCCCGGATCGGCGGCGAGGATGGCCTGGTTCACCTGCCAGCAGCGCGCGTAGCCCGCGCCGCCGTTGTCCACCACCATGGGGTCGGTGTAGCCCGCGCCCCACCAGACGCCGAGGTTGTCCTCGCACACGCTCTTCGAGGTCGGGATCTGGGTGCAGCTGCCGCCAGCCTGGCTGGTCCGGTTCAGGATGCAGGGACCATTGCGGCCATCGTTGGCCTGGATGTTGATGCCCGCCTGGGTGAAGTTGATGCTGCGCAGGCTCTCCTGCGCGGGATTTTGCAGGTAGGGCAGCAGCGGCACCGAATCGATCGTGCGCGGCGATTCCTGCTGCGCGTCCAGGCCCGCCAGCTCGCCGAAGAACTGGAACAGATCCACGGTGTTGACCATGTGCTCGACCTCCCTGCCCGGCTGCGTCACCGGCGCCCCGGCCACGATGAGCGGCACCCACACGCCGGTCTGGTACGAGGTTCCCTTTGCCAGAGACAGGCTGAAAGGCAGCTTGACCGCAAAGCCCAGCGAACCGTTGTCGCCGACGATCACGATCACCGTGTTGGCGGCCTGCGGGTCATACACCAGATCCCCCTGAGCGTCGCGCGTGGCCAGGCCCGTCTCCACCAGCAGGCGGCCGAACTCGGTATCCATGGCCTCGGTCATCTGGTTCTGGATGATGCGCCCGTGCACGGTGCTGGTGCAGTCCATGACGTTGCCGGAAAAACCCGGCATGTCGGGCAGCAGTTGCGCGATCAGCGTGCTGCTTTGCGGTGCCAGCTGCATCGGCGCGGGCTGCCAGGGCGTGTGCGCGGCCGAATAGCTGACCGTGGCCATCCACGGCGCGTTGCCCGGACGCGAGTTGATCCAGTCGATCGCGGCGTCGGTTTCGATCGTGGTGCGGTAGCCGCGCGCACGCGGGTCGGACAGCGGCACTTCTTCGACCACGCCGTTTTCCACGATCACCAGCGGTGAAACGTAGAAGGCGTTTTCCCGGTTGAATTCCAGCGTCACGCCGGGCGGCAATGGATCACTGCAGCTGGCCTGCTCGCGCACGAAAATGCCGCCCTCGGCCATGCAGGCAAGGCCGCTGCTGTCATTGCCGATCACCGGCGGACGCGCCATGGATACGCAGGCACCGTCGCTGTAGTGGCAGGTGCCTGCCAGATGGTGTGGATAGAAGCCGCAGCTCCACTGCCCGGTGTCGTACGCGCCGCCGGCGCTGGTGTCGACCGAGCCGGGCAGGCCGCCGACCCAGCCGTGGAAATGGTCCCAGCCCAGCGCCGCCGGCGTGGCGTTGCCGGCCTCGTTGTGCTCGGGCCCGGCCAGATGGAACTTGCCGAACATGGCGCTCTCGTAGCCCGCCTTCTTCAGCAGCTTGGGCACGGTCAGGTCGTGCGGGGAGAGCTGGGAATTGGCCAGGTCGTTCGGCCCCAGCGCCTGATACATGTTGGTGCGCAGCGGGAAGCGCCCGGTGAAAAACGCCGCGCGGCCGGGCGAGCACTCGGGCATCGACCAGGTGTTGCGGAACTTCACCCCGGCCTCGGCAACGGCCTCGATGTTGGGCATTGGCGGAGCGGCCGCTCCGCCATAGCCGAAGGCCGCCATCTGGTCGATGCCGACATCGTCCATGACCACGAACAGGATGTTGGGCGGCGGGGTCTCGAAGCCATCGCCGAAGATTCCATCCTGCGCCATCGATGCGCCCAGCGGCAGCATGGCGATCACGAGCGTCAGGACAACGAGCCTGGGCAAGAAAATGTGCATGGTACGGCTGACTCCTGTCTCAGGGCTGCGGCGGCACGCAGGTGGCACCGAGGTTGGCAACGATGATGTTCAGGTCAAGCTCGTCGGTCTTGCCGTCGTGGTTGAAGTCGTACCAGGTCGACTGGCCCGCACCGTTGAGCTGGTTCAGTCCGTTCAGCTCGATCCAGTTGAGCAGGTCGTCGTTGTCCACCCTGAAATCGCGGTTGCCATCGCCGGGGCACTGGATGGCGTCGTAGCTGTAGTTGTAGGCGGCCACCGCATCGCGCCGGTCCAGTTCGGCGGAGAGCACGCCATAGGCCGTCTGCGCCTCGGGGCTGAGGGCGGATACGTCCAGCGGGGGCTCGCCGATGGCAAGCTCGGTCCCCTCCTTGTCGAGCACCGGATCGGGCAAGGCCAGCATGTCGATCCGGTAGAGCTCGTCGACATTCGTATTGACGCCGGTGTAGGTGGAGTTGACGGGATTGGCAAGGTCCAGGGTATAGGTTTTGCGGTTCTGGCGGACCAGCTTGTAGGTGCCGTCGCTGGCGGCCTTGGACGCATCGGGCAGCACCCGGGTGACGTCCGCCGGATCCAGCGCACGGCGATAGGACATGACCTGGCCGCAGTGGTCGAATCCGGCGGCAGGTACGCCGCTGAACACGGACCCCGCGCCATACCAGACCCCGCCCTGATCGTCGCACAGGGCCTTGTTCGGGAAGATCACGAAGCAGGTGTCGGCGGCCTCCACCACACAGGGCTGGGCCACGACGCCGGCGGCCGGGTTGGGGAAGTTGGCACCCATCTCGGTGAAGTTGATCGTGCGCAATGCGCCCTGGCCGGGATCGGTCAGGTAGGCCAGCATCGGCTGGGCGTCCAGCGGCCGGTCCGGGGAAACGTGCGCGCCGATGTCCGCACCGACGATATCCGCGAACAGGCGGTAGAGGTCGGGCGAACTGACCTGGTGGGTCACGTCGCGGCCCGGGGAGACGACCATCGGGCCGGCCACCAGCAGCGGCACGCCGACGCCGGTCTGGTAGGGGGAAGCCTTGGCGCGCGCCGGATCGAAGCGCCCGGGCGAGGTGAACTTCACGCTGTTGACGTAGGTGCCGTTGTCGCCCATGACCACCAGCAGGGTATTGGTGCTGGCCGGGTCGTAGTGCAGCGTGCCGTCCGGGTTCCATTGGGCCAGCCCGATTTCCACCAGCAGGCGGCCAATCTCCCGGTCCATCGCTTCGACCATCAGGTTGGTGATCAGGCGATCATCGATCATGCCGATGATCTGCCCGGGCGCGCCTTCCACGTCCGAGGCCGGCGAACAGACCAGGTTGTCGTTGCGCCCCGGCGTATCGGCCGCAATCAGCGCCAGCGGAGGCACCTGCAGCGGCGTATGGATGGCCGAATATCCCAGCGACATCATCCAGGGCTTGTTCGCCGGCTGCGCGTTCGCCCAGGCGACGGCACGGTCGGTTTCCAGCGTGCTGCGATAGCCGCGCGCCGACGCATCGGTCGCCAGCACTTCGCCGCTGTTGCCGTCGGCATCGCTCCAGACGAACTTGCCGGTGTAGTAGCCGTTCTGTTCGGTGAAGTCGATGTGCGCCGGCGCGGCCGCCTGGCAGGACTGGTTGGGGTCGAAGATGCCGCCGCGATCCAGGCAGGCGCGGCCCGGCGTGCGCGGGCCGGCGACATTGTCGCGCACGATCTGCTCGCAGCTGTTGTCCACGAAATAGCAGGCGCCCGTGTCGGCACCGTGGGTCGGGTCCATGGTGGTGTTGGGCACGAAGCCGCAAAGGAAAGGTCCGCCGGCAGGATCATCGCCAAAGGTGCCGAGGCCGGCGCGGGTATCGATCGGATAAGGCGCGCCATCCAGGTAGCCGTCGAAGTGGTCCCAGCCCAGCTTCCACATCGTCTGCAGGCCATAGGGCAGATTGGCCGAACTGCCCAGATTGGTGCCGGTCAGGTGCATCTTGCCGATCATGGCGTTGGTGTAGCCGGCGGTTTTCAGCAGCTTGGGCAGGGTCATCTCGTAGGGCGAGATTTCCGAATTGGCCAGATCGGTCTGCACCACCGCGTTGAGGATGTTGGTGCTGGAGGGATAGCGCCCGGTGAAGAAGGTCGCGCGGGTCGGTGTGCAGGTGGGCATGGCCCAGGCATTGCGGAACTTCAGACCGGCCTGTGCGATGGCTGCAAGGTTCGGCGTGCGCGGCGGCACCAGGCCGCCGTGGCCGTAGAAGTCGAGCTGGTCCAGGCCGAAATCGTCAATGACGATGAACAGGATGTTGGGCGGCCGGGCCGCGCCGGCGTCCTCGAACCCGTCCGCGAAAACCCCCTCGCCGCCGCCCGCCCGTGCGAGCGTCGCCAGCAGAAAGATCGGCAGCAGCCCATGCCGCAATTTCGATGAGCGAGGCAGACGCTTCATGGTTTCCCCCGGAGACGTGGCGTGATGCAGCCCATGAAACCGCCGGTGACCGAAACGGACAACACCATGAACATGGCATGCGCCGCGTCTCGCCTGGGCGCAATGATTGGCGCGCCAAACCCCCGCAAGCCACATGAATCCGCCCATCGGCCATCCCCTGCTTCGCCGACGCGGGGCAGCAGGCACCAGACCGCGCGGCTGCCGTCGAAGGCACCCGGGATCGACTTTACGGAGCCGTTGCGAGCACGATATCGCCACCATGGAAATGATCCGAATCCTGCTGGTCGAAGACGACGCCCCGACGCGCCAGCGCCTGCACGATGCGCTGGCGGCCGACCCCGGATTCGCGGTCGAGTCTGTCGGCAGCCTGGCTGCCGCGCGCGCCGCGATCAGCAGCACGCCGCCGCGGGTCCTGCTGACCGATCTGGAGCTGCCCGATGGCCACGGTGCCGACCTCACCGCCGAAGTCCACACCGCGCATCCGGAGGTGGAAATCCTGGTGATCTCCGTCCTGTGCGACGAGGCCAGCGTAATCGCGGCAATCGCCGCCGGTGCCAGCGGCTACATCGTCAAGGATGCCCTGCCCGAAGACATCGGAAACACCGTGCGGCAGGTGCTCGACGGCCAGTCGCCACTGTCGGCAGGCATCGCGCGTTACCTGCTGCGCCGCCTGCGGTCGGCACCGCACACAGATCCGGAACACGCGGAAAATGCCGCTCTGATCCTGACCGGGCGCGAGACCGATATCCTGTGGGGCATCGCCAAGGGCATGAGCTACAACGAGATCGCCGACAGCCTGGGCATTTCACGCAAGACCCTGCCCAATCACATCAAGAGCATCTACCGCAAGCTCGAAGTGAACAGCCGGGGCGAGGCGGTATTCGAGGCGGTGTCACGCAAGCTCATCAGCCTTTGAGCGAGGCCTCGTCCGCAGCGCCGAAGCGTTGCGGCAGGTCCACGATCACGCGGGTGCCGGTCGCGTCGCTTTCCACGATCAGCCGCGCGCCCAGGTCGACGGCACGGCGCTGCATGTTCTCCATGCCGTAGTGGCCGCGCCGTGGCTGTGCGCCTCCCGCGCCGTGATCGCGCACCACCAGACGCACGCCCTGTCCGGGCCGCTGCGGCGACTCGACCTCGACCACGTCCGAGCCGGAATGGCGCACCGCATTGTTGACCGCTTCCTGCAGCAGCCGGAACAGCCCCAGGGTGAGCGTCGGCGTCAGCCCCGGCAGGTCGGGCAGGTCGTGCACCTTCCAGTCCAGACGCACGCCGGAGCGACGCAGCTGCGGCTGGATCCTGTCGCGGAAAGCCACCAGCATCATCCCCAGGTCGTCGCCGAAGTCCTCCATCGAGTCCACCACCAGGCGCAGATCGGTCAGGGCGCTGTGGCAGGCGCGCGACACCTCCTCGGCCACCGGACCCTGGGCGCGCTCGGACAGCGAAACGATGGATACCAGTTGCCCGGCAATGCCGTCGTGCAGGTCGCCCATCAGGCGCATGCGCTCGGCCGCCAGCGTCTCGCGCTGCGCCTGCGCCTGCTCGCGCGCAAACGCCTGCTGCAGCTTCACCCGTGCGGCGGCCACATCGTGACGCAGGCGCGCGTTGAAGTCCTCCAGCAGAGACAGGCCCTCGGCGAAGCCGCGCAGCACGATCGCGCCCATCATGAAAGCGAGGATCGGGCCATTGAAGCGCGCCAGCAGCACGTACGCCCGGCCAACGCCGGTGCTCAGCACCAGATGGTCGCGCACAGCAAGCGCCAGCAGGACCACGACCGCCACCAGCAGGGTCAGCGCGGTGCGATCGCGTCCGCGCACGCCGGCCCGCCACAGCTGCCACAGCGCCAGCACCGCCAGGCCCAGCGCCAGCGGCATGAACAGCGCCAGCAGCAGGAACATCGACCAGGCCGCAGGCAGGACGTGGAAGCAGAGCATCATCAGCGCGCCAGGCACGAGGAACCAGCGCGTGCGCACCGGCGGCGTGCGCCCGGTCAGCTGCCAGACGAAGGGCAGCAGCAGGCAGACGGCAACGAAGCGCAGCGTGTTCAGCGGCACCAGAAGGAAATCGCCGAAGGCATTGGCGATCAGCGGTGCCAGCGAGGTCAGCGCAAAGCTCAGCGAGATCGCCGCACACAGCAGGTAGAGCTGGTCCTGGCGACGCGCGAGCCAGATCAGCAGCAGGATCGAACCGATCGCCAGCAGCGCCCCGTCCATCAGGCGCGACAGGCCCACGACCAGAAAATGCGCGGCTTCGTAGTCGTCGCGCAGCCGGTTCTCCGGGCCGAAGAACACCGGGCCGACCGCGCCCTGACCCAGTCGCCCGCTCAGCACCACGCCGATTTCGTTGAAACCCGGCTGCAGCAGGCGCTCGGGCACAGTGGCGATCTGCGGGGCGCCCTGGCCCTGGCGCAACGAGGTTTCGGCCAGGGTGCTGTCCGCCATCGGCACGCCGTTGAGCGCGACCTGGATGCGTCCGGTGAACTGCGGCACGTACAGCGCGAACGGCCCGCCCCCGGTCGGATCATGCTCGAACCTGATCCGGTAGATGTGCTCGCACTCATCCCGCGAGTGGCAGTTCCTGGGCAGCCGCATCGGCACCGGCCCGAACTCCTCGCTGCCGTCGCCAACGGTGCGCCACGCGGTGTCGAAACGCTGCACCCCGACGTCCTCGACGCGCGCACCGGTGTCCATCAGCGCGTTCAGCGCGAACAGCAGCAGCAGCGCCCCCAGCAGCAGCGCGCCCGAATACCTCCATGGCATGGGATTGGATGCCGGCGTGACCGCGTTCGTTGTCGGCTCCGACACGCGCTCTCCTGTTCCAGTCAGGGGCGGTCGATGATCGTTGTGACAGCACGCTCCCGCAAGCCGTACGCCGCCGCTTTGCCGCTGCTCGCGGCAACGGCGTGCCACAGATGCCGGCTGGTTCACACTTTCACCCATCGCTTCCGCCGCGCACAGGCGTTCGCCGCTGCAGGTCGCCATGTGAGGCGAAAGCTTGATGCACGGCAAAAACGCGGTGCGCGGCAGCCGGCGCGTAATGCGCAATCACCCGAAGCATCGACGCAGCATCCATGCGGCGCTGCGGCTTGGGCTTTGCCGCCACTTTGGGCACACTGCCGCGCTTTCCCCTGTTTCCAGGCCCTCACGCATGAGTTCAACCGCAGCCGCGCCGCGCGCCCGCTTCCCTCGCCAGATCCCCTACATCATCGGCAACGAGGGCTGCGAGCGCTTCAGCTTCTACGGGATGCGCAACATCCTGGTGCAGTTCCTGATCACATCCACCCTGCTGCAGCACATCCTCAGCGACGGGGAACGCGCGCTGGCGGCGAAGGACTTGATGCACAGCTTCATGATCGGGGTGTACTTCTTCCCGCTGCTGGGCGGCTGGCTGGCAGACCGGTTCTTCGGCAAGTACAACACCATCCTGTGGTTCTCGCTCATCTACTGCGCCGGACACGCCTGCCTGGCGATGTTCGAGGACAGCCGCACGGGATTCTTCACCGGGCTGGGCCTGATCGCGCTGGGCGCAGGCGGCATCAAGCCACTGGTGGCTTCCTTCGTGGGCGACCAGTTCGACCAGTCGAACAAGCACCTGGCCAAGATCGTCTTCGACGGCTTCTACTGGATCATCAACTTCGGCTCGCTGTTCGCCTCCCTGTCGATGCCGCTGTTCCTCAAGCACTTCGGCCCCTCGGTGGCCTTCGGCATTCCCGGCGTGCTGATGTTCATCGCCACCTTCGTGTTCTGGCTGGGCCGCAAGCACTATGTGATGGTGCCGCCGGTGGGCAACTCCGATCCGCATTCCTTTTCCAAGGTCGTGCGCACCGCGCTCTTGGCGCGCGACGGCCGCGGCGCGCTCGGGCTGGGCTACTGGATCGCCGCAGCAGGCGTGCTGCTGGCGGCCGTGTCGTTCGCGCTGATACCCACGCTCGGCTTCGTGATCTGCGCATGCCTGGCGCTGGTGTCGATCCTGGCCGGCGTGGGTGGCGGCACCTGGCTGCAGCTCGACCGCGCCCGCGGCATCCATCCCGATGCGGCGGTGGATGGGGTGCGCAGCGTGCTCAAGGTGCTGGTGATCTTCGCGCTCACCACGCCGTTCTTTTCGCTGTTCGACCAGAAAGCCTCGACCTGGGTGATCCAGGGCGAGGCGATGACCAAGCCGGGCTGGTTCGTCTCCTCGCAGATGCAGGCGCTGAACCCGGCGCTGGTGATGATCCTGATCCCGTTCAACAACCTCGTGCTCTATCCGATGCTGCGCAAGCTGGGCTGGGAACCGACCGCGCTGCGTCGGATGACGGCGGGCATCGCCTTCAGCGGCCTGGCGTGGATCGTGGTCGGCGGCATCCAGGTGATGATGGACGAGGGCAACGCGATGAGCATCGTCTGGCAGGTGCTGCCCTACGCGCTCCTCACCTTCGGCGAAGTGCTGGTCTCGGCCACCGGGCTGGAGTTCGCCTACAGCCAGGCACCTCAGGCGATGAAGGGCGTGGTGATGAGCTTCTGGAACCTCACCACCACCATCGGCAACCTGTGGGTGCTGCTGTCCAACGCGGCGGTGCGCAACGATGCAGTCACAGGCCAGATCGCCCGCACCGGATTGAGCGAAACCGCGTTCCTGATGTTCTTCTTCGCCGTCTTCGCGCTGGTGGCCGCCCTCGTGTTCGGGCTGGTGGCGCGCAGGTATCGGGTGGTGGACAACTACCGGGCGGCGTAGCAGATCAGCGCGCCAGCCCGTCGAGCAATGGCAGGACGGTCGCCTCGCTGCCGTCTTCCGCGTGCCATGACTGCGGCGATGCCGCTTGCGGCCCCACTGCCAGCGCCTCGATGCGCCCACCCCATCGCGCCACGCTCACGAGCTGCGCGATCGCGCCGTCCGCAGCGGTGAGGCGCGCGCCCACCGCCGGTTCGGCCGCCAGCAGGAAGCGCAGCGGCCCGCGCTTGGCCTGACCGAGGAAATGCGTGCGTGCGACGATTTCCTGGCCCGGATAGCAGCCCTTTTTCACGCTGAAGGCACCCAGGCGATCCAGACCCAGCATGTGCGGGGTGAAGGCGTCGGCACCGGCGGCATCCAGCCGCGGCAAGCCGTGAGCGATGTCGTCCATGCGCCAGCGCGCGCTGGCGTCGGCATCGACGGAAAACCCCGCCTGCGCGTTCGAGTACAGGCAAAGCGTTCGCGCGCCGGCTCCGCCCATGTCGAGCGCGATGCGCGCCCAGTCGCCCTGCGCGTCGCGCGCAAGGTCGGTGCGATTGCCCCGGGCATCGAATCCCCAGTGCGCCGGCGCGTCGAATCCGATCGCGGCCTGCGCCTCGGGCAGCGCGGTGATCTCGACCTTGCTGCGGAAGCGGAAACGCTGCAGCGCATCGGCGAACGATTCGGCGAAAACATCGGGCAGCCACAGCACCAGGCGCTGGGCATCGATCCGCACCAGCGCGAACAGCGCCAGCACCCGCCCCTTGGCGGACAGCCACAGGCTCCACTGCCAGTGCCCGTCGGCAAGCGACGCGGCATCGTTGGCGAACTGCGCCTGAGCAAAAGCCAGCGCATCGCGGCCTGAAAGCTGCAGCACGCCGCCGGTTTCCAGAAGATGGGGCAGGTTCAGCGCGGGTTCCGGCTTGATCATCATGGGGCGCGGTACTACTCTTTGTGCATTGCACGAACGGTTCGCCATGATAGGCCAAACCCCGCCAGCTCCCGAGCCAGCACCCACCCCGAACGAGCGGCTGACACAGGACGCGCCCGCGTCGCAGTCGCCCGAGGTTGGAGGCCGCGAGGGCCTTGATCCCACGCGCTATGGCGACTGGGAAATGAACGGACGTTGCATCGATTTCTGAGCCCGGCGTCGCCCGCCCGGGCGACGGCGGCGATTGGCTTTTTTCGTTTCCCGTCAACGAGAGCGTGTCCATGTCGCAACGCGAACGCCCCTTGTCACCCTTCATGCTGGGGTCGCTGTACCGCTGGCAGATCACATCGGTGATGTCGTTCCTGCACCGTGCGACGGGCGTTGCCCTGTCGGTCGGTGCCTTCCTGATGGCGGCCTGGCTGATCGCCGTCATGCGCGGCCCCGAGGCGTACGCGAGCTTCGCGGCGTGCATCGGCTCGCTGCCCGGTCGCCTCGTGCTGGCGGCCTTCGTCTTCGCGCTGGCATTCCACTTCTTCAACGGCATCCGGCACCTGGTGTGGGATGCCGGCGTGGGCTTCTCGATTCCCGGCCTCTACAAGGGCGGCTACATCGTGGTGGCGCTCACGACGCTTTTCACCCTGCTGGTGTGGTACTTCGGCTTCGCGGCGGGAGGTGCGGCATGATCTCCCGCGATCCGTTGCGCGATCCGCTGGCGAAGGCCCGCAACTGGGGTTCGGCCAAGAGCGGGGCCGAGCATTTCATCTGGCAGCGCATCACCGCCGTGGCGCTGGCCCTGCTCACGCCCTGGCTGGTGTGGCTGGTCATCACCCTGATGCCGGCCGATTACGCCACCGTGCGCGCCACCCTGGCCAATCCGGTCCACGGCGTGCTGATGATTTCCTTCCTCGTCGCGCTCTTCTGGCACCTGCGCATGGGCCTGCAGGTGGTAATCGACGACTACGTCCACCGCCACGGACTCAACGTGGTTGTGCAGCTTCTGGTGCTGTTCGCCTGTTCGCTGGGCGCACTGGCTTCCATCGTGGCCGTCGGCCGCATCGTCCTTTCCGCCTGAGCCTTCCATGTCCGCATACAAAATCATCCATCACGAGTTCGACGTCGTGGTCGTCGGTGCCGGCGGTGCCGGGCTGCGCGCCACTTTCGGCATGGCCGAGAAAGGCCTCAACGTCGCCTGCATCAGCAAGCTCTTCCCCACCCGCTCGCACACCGTGGCCGCGCAGGGCGGCATCGCCGGCGCGCTGGGCAACATGAGCGACGACGACTGGCGCTACCACTTCTACGACACCATCAAGGGCTCGGACTGGCTGGGCGACCAGGACGCCATCGAGTACATGTGCCGCGAGGCGATTCCGGCGATCTACGAGCTGGAGCACTACGGCGTGCCGTTCTCGCGCACCGAGGAAGGCAAGATCTACCAGCGCCCCTTCGGCGGCATGACCACCCAGTTCGGCGAAGGCCCGCCGGCGCAGCGCACCTGCGCGGCCGCCGACCGCACCGGCCACGCCATGCTGCACACGCTCTATCAGCAGGCGCTGGCGCACGATGCGCGCTTTTTCATCGAGTTCTTCGCGCTCGACCTCTTGATGGATGACGACGGCATCTGTCGCGGCGTGATCGCGCTGGAGCTGGCCACCGGCGACATCCACGTGTTCCACGCCCAGGGCGTGGTGCTGGCCACGGGCGGCTACGGCCGCATCTACTTCAGCTGCACCTCGGCGCACACCTGCACCGGCGACGGCGGTGGCATGGCGCTGCGCGCCGGGCTGGCGCTGCAGGACATGGAATTCGTGCAGTTCCACCCCACCGGCATCTATGGTGCCGGCTGCCTGATTACCGAAGGGGTGCGCGGCGAAGGCGGCATCCTGCGCAACGCCAGCGGCGAGCGCTTCATGGAGCGCTACGCCCCGCACGTGAAGGACCTGGCCTCGCGCGACGTGGTCAGCCGCGCCATGACCATCGAAATCCGCGAGGGCCGCGGCGTGGGCGAGCACAAGGACCACATCCTGCTCGACCTCACCCACCTGGGGCCGGAGGTCATCCACGAGCGCCTGCCCGGCATCGCGGAAAGCGCGCGCATCTTCGCCGGCGTGGACGTGGAGAAGCAGCCGATCCCGGTGCTACCCACGGCCCACTACAACATGGGCGGCATTCCCACCAACCGCCACGGCGAAGTGGTGCAGCCGCGCGCCGGCAACCCCGACGCGGTGGTACCGGGCCTGTACGCGGTGGGCGAAGCCGGCTGCGTCTCGGTGCACGGTGCCAACCGCCTCGGCTCCAACTCCCTGCTCGACCTCGTGGTGTTCGGCCGCGCCGTGGCCAATCGCTGTGAAGAAACCCTGGTCAAGTTCGGCAAGCCCAAGCTGGCCTCGCAGGCCAGCATCGACAAGGCGCTCTCGCGCTTCGACGCGATCCGCCACGCCAAGGGCTCGCGCCCGACCGCGGAGATCCGCCTCGACATGCAGCGCACCATGCAATCCGACGCGGCGGTATTCCGCACCCAAAGCACCCTGCAGGAGGGTGTCGAGCGCATCGGCAAGGTGCACGCCAGCTTCAAGGATGTGCACGTCACCGACCGCTCGCTGATCTGGAACACCGACCTCATGGAAACCCTGGAGCTGGAGAACCTCCTCTCGCAGGCCGTGGTCACGATGAGTTCGGCCTTGAACCGCACCGAATCACGCGGCGCGCACGCGCGCGAGGACTATCCCGAGCGCGACGACGCCAACTGGCTCAAGCACACCTGCTCCTGGCTCGACGCCGACGGCACGGTGCGCTTCGACTACCGCCCGGTTCACATGTACACGCTCAGCAGCGACGTGGACGTCGTCCCGCCGAAGAAGCGCGTGTATTGATGGCGGGAATCGGGAGTCGGGAATCGGGAATCGAAAAAGCCTGAACCCCGCCTCCCCGTCCCACCATCCTCCATTCACGATTCCCGGATCCGAAACCATGGCCGACTTCCGACTTCCCAGAAACTCCCGCGTCCAGAAGGGCAAGCACTACCCGGTGGAGAACCCCAAGGGCCCGGTGCGCACCTTCAAGATCTACCGCTGGAGTCCGGACGACGACGCCAACCCGCGTACCGACACCTACGAGGTGGATCTGGGCAGCTGCGGGCCGATGGTTCTGGATGCGCTGATCAAGATCAAGAACGAGGTCGATCCGACGCTCACCTTCCGCCGCTCCTGCCGCGAAGGCATCTGCGGTTCGTGCGCGATGAACATCGACGGCACCAACACCCTGGCCTGCACGCGCGAGATCGCCGACTGCGCCAAGGAAGAGGTCCCGCTCTACCCGCTGCCGCACATGCCGGTGGTCAAGGATCTGGTCCCCGACCTCACTCACTTCTACGCCCAATACGCCTCGATCCGTCCCTGGGTCCGCACCCAGAGTCCGACGCCGACCAAGGAGCGACTGCAGTCCCCGGCCGACCGCAAAAAACTCGACGGACTCTACGAGTGCATCCTGTGCGCCTGCTGCTCCACCGCCTGCCCGAGCTACTGGTGGAACGGCGACCGCTACCTCGGTCCGGCCATCCTGCTGCAGGCCTACCGCTGGATCATCGATTCGCGCGACGAGGACACCGGCGCGCGTCTGGACGAGCTGGAAGACCCGTTCAAGCTCTATCGCTGCCATACCATCATGAACTGCACCCGCACCTGCCCCAAGGGCCTGAACCCGGCCAAGGCGATCGCGGAAATCAAGAAGCTCATCGTGGAGCGTCGCGGCGTCTGAGCCGCGACGCCCGATCCTCGTGAGCGACGAATCCGAACTGTTCTCCCGCATCCGCTGGCGCAGCCGACGCGGGATGATGGAGTTGGACCTCCTGCTGCGCCGCTACCTCGACCAGCGCTGGTCGCAGGCCGATGCCGCCGAGCGCGCCAGCTATGTCCGCCTGCTGGACTGCGAGGACACCCGCCTGTGGCCTTGGCTGCTGGGCCGCGAGCGGCCGGAAGACCCTGAGCTCGATGCGCTGATCCAGCGGATGCGGGCGCTGCCGGTGTCCTGAGCCGGAAGTCTGGCGCTTCGCAGGTTTGACCTGCTCTGTGTGGTTTTTGCTTCCGAGTGTGCGTGGTCGCAGGGTTTCGTCCACCCCGGCCGCCGCCGAGGCGGTCGAAACCCTGCGACAGCACCCAAGCGCAGGCGAAAGAAGCCGCGCGCCAGGCAAAAACCCGCCGACACCGCCCCTTACCGCGGCATCAACAGTGCCTCGTCCGCAAAGATCGCCACATGCGGCACTCCGTCGGCACCGATCCAGCCGCGGTACATGCCCTCGGTATTGAACGGAAACGCCACCGTGCCATCGGCGGCCAGGGCGATCGCGCCGCCGTCGCCGCCGGCTTCAACGATGACCTTGTTGATGACCGCATCGGCCGCGCGCTGCAGCGACTGGCCGGCATAGGCCATGCGCGCGCAGATATCGTGCGCGGCGGCATGGCGGATGTAGAACTCGCCCCAGCCGGTGCCCGATACCGCGCAGCGCTCGTCAGCCCAGGTGCCCGCGCCGATGATGGGGGAGTCGCCCACGCGGCCGTAACGCTTGTTGGTCATGCCGCCGGTCGAGGTGCCTGCTGCCAGGTGACCTGTGGCATCCAGTGCGAGCGCACCGACGGTACCGAAATAGGCCTTGCCCGAAAGCTCGGCCGGCGCTTCGCCGCGTGCGGTCGATTCAGTCTCGGCCTTCAGTGCGCGCTGCAGCTGTTCCCAGCGCTTCTCGGTGCGGAACCAGGAAGGATCGACCAGTTCGATGCCCTGCTCGGCCGCGAACTGCTCCGCGCCTTCGCCCACCATCATCACGTGGCGCGAGTGGTCCATGATGGCGCGCGCCAGCTGGATGGGATTTTTCACCCGATGCAGACCGGCCGCCGCACCGGCCTTGCCGCTGGCACCGTCCATGATCGAGGTATCCAGCTCGTTGCGGCCATCGTGGGTGAACACCGCACCGCGCGCGGCGTTGAACTGCGGCGCGTCTTCCAGAACGGTGATGGCGGCGGTGACGGCATCGAGCGCCGCCGCACCCTCGCGCAGGCGCGCGTGACCCGCGCGCAGGGCCGCCTCGAGCGCGGCGCGCGCCGCGGCGGCGTCCTCCGGCGACAGGTCGCCCTTTTCCACGCCCGCGCCACCGTGGATGACGAGCAGCGGCTGGTCGAGCGCCATCAGGATGCCGCGATCGACCGCGTAGTGGCGGCGGAAAGATGGGCGCTCCACCCGCGCGGAGGGCAGGTGCAACAGCGAATCCGGCCCCACGCCGATCACCTCGACGCGCGGCAGGTGCAGGGGATCGTCCTCGGCGGTTTCGGGGAAGCCGCCCAGCACCAGGCTCGCACCCGCGCCCGGTGCCGTCGCATGCACGCGCGCGCTGCCGTCGCCCTCCACCACCACGGCGGCATCCTCGTCCACGCCCAGGCCGCGGATCGGCTTTCCAGCGATCCGCTCGGCCTTGGCGATGAAGGCGAACAGGCGACCCAGGCGATTGCGTTCGGAAAAATGCGTGTCGGTGACGAATCCGTGCAGCGCGGCGATATGGAGAAAACCGCTTTCGATGGTGTTTTCCGCGCCGTGCGGATCGGCCAGCGCATTGGGGCTGATGAGGCTGCCCCCGTCCATCGCGCCGTAGAGGTATTCGCCCAGGATCGCCAGCCCGGCGCTGGTGCCGCCCAGCGGCTTGCCGGCGCGGACGTGGGCGTCCAGCGTTTCGGCCACGGGCGTGCCGCGCCAGTAGCGCACGTAGCGCGACTGGTCGCCTCCGGCGATGAAGATGCCGTCGGCACGCCGGAGGCGTTTGAGAATGGCTTTGTCGAAGGCGGCTTCCCGATCATGGAACACGAACGTTTCCACCGAGGCGATGCCGCCGACCTCGTTGAAGAACTCTTCGCCGATCTCGCCACCCTGCGAGGCGCGCAGCACCACGATGTGGCCGTGGCCGGCCTTGCCCATGAACCAGCGCAGCGCCTCGAAATTGCGGTCGCCGCCGCCCATCAGCAGCAGACCGGGATCGACCGCACCGGGCGTGCGGGCGCGCAGGTCGCCGATGACGTGGTGATCGAACCGCCCCGCCGCCAGCGCCTGCCCCGCCAAGAGCAGGCTGATGAAACCCAAAGCCAGATGCGTCGCAAACCGGAGGCCAGCTTTTTGCATGTTCATGTTTCCCATCGGACGGGTTCCGCCACGATGGCGGCTCGTCCAATGTAGACGAATCGCCCGTCCGATTCCCCCATGCCGCGGCACCATCGCTCTGCGCTAGAGTGCCCGAATGCTCAATGACCTTGACCGCTGGTTTGCCTCCGAGGTGCTCGTGCACGAGCCGGCGCTCATGCACTTCCTGCTCCGGCGATGGAACCAGCGCGACGAGGTCGCGGACCTGCGCCAGGAAATCTACGTGCGCGTCTACGAAGCGGCGCTGCGCGAGCGCCCACTGTCCCCGCGCGCCTTCCTTTTCACCACCGCGCGCAATCTGATGGCCGACCGGATCCGGCGGCAGAAGGTGGTGTCGATCGAGGCGATGGGTGATTTGGAATCTTCGAACGTCTACCTGATCGAGGACGTCTCGCCCGAACGCTGGGCGGGCGGTCGCCAGCTGCTCAGGCGACTGGCCGAAGCCTTCGACGCCCTGCCCGACCGCTGCCGCGAGGTGGTGTGGCTGCGCCGGGTGGAGGAACTGCCGCAAAAGGACGTCGCCCGCCATCTGGGCATCGCCGAGAAAACCGTGGAAAAACACCTTGCCAAGGGAATGCGCCTGCTTGCCGACCGCCTCTACGGCAGTGCGGCAGGGCGCGAAACGCCCGGAGCGAGCCAGCGGGAGGCGCGGCATGACCAGCACGGCGGAGACTGAGCGCGAGGCATCGCGCTGGCTCGCGCAGCGCGAATCGGGCCGCTGGACTGCGCGCGAGGAGGCGCAGCTGCGCGCTTGGCTGCAGGAATCCACCGCACATAGGATCGCCTTCCTGCGCCTGCAGGAAGCCTGGAGCGAGGCCGCTCGCCTGCGCGCGCTGGGGGCGGGAATCCCGTCGGGCCACGTTCCCGAACGCGGCAACTGGCACGAGTACGGTGCCGCGCCGGCCGATGATGGCGTCATGCCGCCGTTTCCGCCGGACCTGCGCGGTATCCACATGACCTACCACCGCCCGGACGACGGCCGCGGCGGCTGGAGGCGCGGCGTCGCGGCGATGCTGGTGCTGGCGGCCGTCGGCGTCGCCGGCGTCCTCGGCTGGCAGGCCGAAGGTCGGCATCACGCGCTGTTCGCCAGTAGTCTGGGACAGGTCGAATCGGTCGCGCTGGCCGACGGCACACGGGTGACCCTGAGCAGCGACAGCCGCATCGAGGTGACCATGAAGCGCCGCCGCCGCAGCGTGCGGCTGCTGCAGGGCGAAGCGATCTTCACCGTGGCCCACGACCCGGCCCGGCCCTTCGTGGTGGCGGTGGAAGGCACCCGCGTCACCGCCGTCGGTACCCGCTTCTCGGTGCGTCGCGCCGGCCCGGACGCGCGGGTGGTGGTGACCGAAGGCCGCGTCAGGTTCGAACGCGATGCCGACGGCAACGGCATCGCGCCGGCCGTGACCCTGCTCTCGGCCGGCCACGTCGCCTTCGCCGACGGCGTGGGCGTGCGGATCGAATCCATGACGCCGGCCGAGGCCGAGCGCCTGCTGGAATGGCGCAGCGGCTACCTCGGCTTCGACGATACCTCGCTCGCCAACGCCGCCGCCGAATTCAACCGCTTCAACCTGCGCAAACTGGAGCTGGCCGACGCCCGCGTGGCGGACCTCCGGATCGGCGGAAACTTCCGCTGGGACAATCTCGAGGGTTTCATCCACCTGCTGGAGCGCGGTTTTCCGGTACGGGCCGAGCGCCTGCCCGACCGCATCGTCCTGCACTCGCTTTGAAGCGATGCCGACGCGCGGGGCGGGATCAGCATCGCTTGTTCGTCATCCCTCCTGAAAGGCGCCGCCCCGAGCGCCTCACTGGGGAAAACATCATGCGCTATCCGATCCGACACCTGCTCCTGAGCCTGGCCTGCTCCGCCGCGCTGGCGGCCCAGGCGCAAACGCCGCCCGGCCCGTTCGACGTGCCTGCCGGCGATCTGGCGACGGCCCTCAACGCGCTGGCGCGGCAGTCGGACCTGCAGCTGGTCTACCGTGCCGAGCAGGTGCGCGGACACCGGACCGGCGGCGCGCGCGGTGCCGCCAGCGCCGACCAGGCGCTGCAACAGCTGCTTGCAGGCAGCGGGCTGCGGGCGAATCGGGATGACTCCGGCGCGGTGCTGGTCCTGGCCGGCGCGCCCGCATCCGATAGCCGTTCCGGCGAGGCCGCAGTCCAGTTCGACACGCCCGCACCGCCGCCCGCGCCGGTGCAGGAGGAGCCGGAAACCCTGGAGACCATCCAGGTCACCGGCTCGCGCATCCCGCGCGCGCAGGTCGAAGGTCCGGCCCCGATTTCGGTGGTCACGGCGCAGGAAATCAAGGCCAGCGGCTTCACCACCATCCCCGACCTCCTGCGCTCGCTCACCGTCAACGGCGGCGAAACCCAGAGCCAGCAATCGGCCGGCGGTGCCGATTTTTCGCCCGGTGCCCAGCAGGTCGACCTGCGCGGCCTCGGTCCGAACCACACCCTGGTGCTGGTCAACGGTCGCCGCATCGCCGACTTTCCCCTGCCGTTCCAGGGCCGCAGCAATTTCACCGACATCTCCAGCATCCCGCTGGGTATGATCGACCGGGTGGAGATTCTCACCGGAAGCGCCTCGGCCATCTACGGCTCGGACGCCATCTCCGGCGTGGTCAACTTCATCCTGAAGAAGCAGGCCGACGGCACCACGATCGACTACCGCTACGGCTGGACAGAGGAGGGCGGCGGGCAGTCGAGCGTGCTGAACCTCTCCAGCGGTTTTTCCCGCGGCAACTTCAACCTGGTCGCCGGGCTGGAATACCGCGACCAGCGCCCGCTCTGGGGTTACCAGCGCGAGCAGCAGGATTCGAGCGCCGATGCGCCCAACCCCGCGCGCTACGGCTACCCGCCGCGCGACTTTTTGATCACCGACTGGTGGGACGACTACCTCGACCCCGGCGAGGACACCTGCGCCGCGCTCTCGCACCTCAACGGCGGCACGATGGGCTACGCCTATCGGCGCAACTACGGCAACTACTGCGGCAGCGAGCGCGGCGTGGCCTATCGCACCATGATCAGCGAGCGGCGCGGTGCCAACGGCTATGCCTCGATGAGCTATCAACTGGGCAACGGCAGCGAGTGGTTCGCCGACGTGCAGGCCGGCCACCACAAGGTGTCCCTGTTCCGCGCGCCGCGCACCTGGTCGCTGATGATGCCCGACGGCAACGAGGAGGGATATTTCTACAACCAGGCCACCGAGCAGATCGAGTACTGGCAGCGCCGCTTCACCCTGGAGGAAATGGGCGGCCTCGACAGCGGCATGGTCGACACCACCCAGGACACCTTCGGCCTGACCACCGGCTTCAAAGGCATCCTCCGGGGCAACTGGGATTACGAGGCGGCCTTCAGCCATTCGCAGTACAAGGCCAGGATCAGCTGGCCGCAGATCGTGGCCGCGAGCGCCAACCAGCTGTTCCTGGGCGAGCAGCAGCCGGGCAGCCACACCTGGCGCGGCGACGAATACCCCATCTTCAATGTCGATCCGAACCGCCTCTACACCCCGCTGAGCCGGAGCGAGTACGACAGCATTTTCGCCTACACCACCTACCATCCGCAGTCCGACAGCCAGACCCTCTCTTTCACCCTGACCCAGGCCGAACTGTTCGAACTGCGCGGCGGCGCGGCGGGCTTCTCGGCGACGGCAGAAGTGGGACACCAGGGCTATGACCTGAAGCCCGATCCGCTGGCCACGCAGTACTACTACTACAGCTGGAAGGATTCCGACGGCAAGGGCAGCCGCAACCGCTGGGCGGTCGCCGGCGAACTGCGCATGCCCGTGCTCGATACCCTCAGCCTCAGCGTCGCCGGCCGCCAGGACCAGTACCGCTTCGCGGGACGCAGCCCCGGCAAGTTCACCTGGAGCACCGGCCTGGAGTGGCGCCCGCTCGACAGCCTGCTGGTCCGCGGCTCCTACGGCACCGCCTTCCGCGCGCCCGACCTGCACTACGTCTTCGCCGGCCCGGGCAACGATGAAACCTCGGTCATCGACTACTACCGCTGCGCCAGCGAGGAGCCGGACGAGAGCATCGAGGACTGCAGCTACAGCGACGAGGGCATCATCCGCAGCCGCACTGGCAGCAAGGATCTCGAGCCCGAGACCAGCACGTCGTGGACAATGGGCCTGGTGTGGTCGCCGACCTCGTTCCTGGACCTCTCGCTCGACTGGTTCGACATCGACATGCGCGATCAGGTCCAGGACATGCGCGCCAACGACGTGATGCGCTGGGAGCGCGACTGCCGCCTCGGCAATGCCGGCGGCAGCCCGGAAACCTGCGCCGACATGCTGTCGCGCATCACCCGCACCGCGGGCGGCGCGATCTACGGCGTCCACGTCAACCCCGTCAACGTCGCGCGCGAGACCACCAGCGGCGCGGACGCCAGCGCCAACGTCCGCTGGGACAGCCCCATCGGCACCTTCCGCCTCAGCGCCCAGCACACCTGGGTGGACCGCCACGAGATCCGGCTTTATTCCGACGCCCCGGTGATCGACATGTTCGCGGTGAACAGCGGCTACGACATCCCGCGCACCAAGAGCAGCGCGCGCCTGTCCTGGTCGCGCAGCGCATGGGCGGCGTCGGTCCAGGGCACCCGCATCGGCCGCCTGCCCAACGGGTGGTCGTACGATCAGGTGTGGGAAGACGGCGATCCGGGCCCGACGATCCCTGCGACGTGGCGCTACAACGGCAACCTGCAGTACGCCTTCACCGGTCGTTCGCAGCTATCGCTGACCGTGGTCAACCTGTTCGACAAGATGCCGCCGGTCGACCCAACCTACACCAGCTATCCGTACTACGACATCTCCTGGTTCGACACCCAGGGCCGCAGCTTCTTCCTGCAGTACACCCACAGGTTCGGCGGCAGCGAACTGTGATGAACGCGCGGCGGAGGGCCATTGCGGCCCTCCGTCGCGAGCCGGACCTCTTGAGTGATGAACGATCCGACACACGCTTCCGGCACGGCTGCGCCGTAGCCTTGGCCGAGTGCATCTCGCTCACTCCAAGGGAAAACGTGCATCCTCTGCCGTGGCTCTCAGGACGGGGGCCGGCGTTTCGAAGGAGTCGGCGAACACGGATTCGCCGTCGCGGAACAGCAGGCGCGTCAGCGTGACGTCGTCGTCGGTCGCATTCCAGCGCCGCGTACCGACCAGCATGATGGACTGCGGATCGACCAGCAGGCTGGCACCGGTGGTCCGGGGCGTTTCGCCGGGGGCTGCGCTGAAGCCGAAGTCGTGCCAGGCCAGCATCTCCCGACCGTTGGCGGTAAACCAGCCGAGCGCCTGACGGGTCGGCGTTGCCGCAGCGCCATCCAGGCGGTGATCCATCGCCACGACCAGCTCACCCGTGTCGGGGCGCTCGGCGAGGGCGGTGGGAACCGCCTGACCCAGCGTGGACTCCAGACCCATGTACGCCGCGAACAGTCCGCCGTCGTTGAAGCCGGCATCCCAGCTCCCGTCCACGTTGAGGCGTCCGAGTATCAGCTGTCGATTGAGGGCTGCGTCCGTAGTCCAGCCGCCGACGGCGAGCTTGCCGTTGGCCAGCACACGGATGGCGGTCACCGCGTCGGAGCAGTCCGTGCTGCAATTGCCAAAGCTGAGGTCGGCATAGCGCACTGCGATCGGCGCACCGGTCATGGCATTTAAGTCGATGACGTATCCGGTCTTGTCGAGCGGATCATTGACCCACAGGTCACCGGCAAAATACAGGCGCGTCTGCGCATCGGGATCGTTCGTCAGGGCCGCGTCATTGACATGAATGCGAACCTGATCGGTCGGCAGGTGCCAGCCGACAACCTGCCGCCCACCGGTTCCAAATCCCGCGTACAGCGCGCCGGTAGCGCGGTATAGCGAGGCCATCACCGGCGCATCGCGAATATCGTTAAACTCGGCCACGCCAATCAGGATCAGGCCGATGTTCGGCCGCACCACGACGCGCCGGGCGTAGTCGTTGCCGCCTCCACCGAGGTCGAAGCCGACGAAGGCGGTGCCGGCGCTGCCGACGCTACCGAATCCTGCGCAGGTGCCGCCGCCCGGAACGCTCTGGATATCGACGCAGGTCACCGCGAAGTCACGATCAGAGCCGGGCAGGAGCGGACTCTTGCCGCTGCCGGCGAAATAGAACTTGCCGGTAGCCTCATCCATCACCGCATCGGCGATGTCCTTCAGCGGCGTCGGGATCAGCCAGATGCCGTCCTGGGTGCCGTTCGGGCGCACCCGGATCACCACGGCATCCCAGTAGCCCGATTGGGCCTTGTGCCTGGCCAGCACATACCAGCCCGCGCCTCCGAGGGAATAAACGCGCAGGCCGTTGCCGATCAGCGCGTTCGGGTAGTCGAGAAAAAAGAGTGCCGCGCCGCCGCTGCCGAACGCAGGATCGGGGTCGAGCGCCGGCCCCAGGCTGCCCTGCGGCTCGCTGGCGTGCGCTTCCCACGGCACCGCCTGCGCCGCCACCTGCGGCACGGCCAATCCCGCGCCGGCAATCAGCAATATCGAGACGAGAAAGAATGTACGCATGATCTGCCCTCCCCCTGAATCTGTCCGGCTTCGAGGGCCACACTAGGCGGCTTGTGGAACTGCCGCTACCGGCAATTGCCGGTAGGCGTGCCGTTCAGTCGGAGGCGTTCGACATGGTCATGCGCGCGATGCCCCCGAGCAGGGCGACCAGTTCGGCCTGGCGGTGGCAGCCGGTCTTGTGGAAGACCTGCTCCAGATAGGAGCGCGCCGTGCTCAGCCGGATGCCGCACTGCATCGCGGCTACGGCGAGCGTTGCGCCGGTGGCGAGCTTCGCCGCGAGCTGGCTTTCGGCCGCAGACAGGTCGTAGAGCGTGCACAGGAGGTGCGTTTCCGGGGCGCGCGCATCGGCACCCGGCACATGGATGGTGAGCAGCCACAGACCATCGCCGAACAGTTCGCGCGCTTCGCCTGGCAAGGGGATGAGGTGGACAACGCGACGCGGCCTGGCCGGAACCGCGGGCAAGACAATGGGGCGCAGCCCGGTTTCCTTGCGCAGGATCGACTCCAGCAGCGTATCGCCTGCGGCATCGCCGAGCTTGATCCGCCCATCCGCTCGCAGGCTGATCCATCCGTTCCATCCTCCCGATGGCGGTGGATTGGAATCGAGCAGCCGACCATGGCGGTCGAGCATGGCGGCGGACAGGCCAAAGGCCACCAGTCCGTCCAGTGCGCCGCGCGCCCGCGCCTGCGAAAGGCCGCATGCAATTCGCCCGGCCTGTGCCAGGTGCCCCCACAGCGGCGACAGGCGCGCCAGCTGATCAGCGGGATGTCGGCCGGCCCCGACATCGCGCTCCAGCGTCAAAATCATCGTGCTGCCGTTCGGCAGGGGAATGGCCATCCCCACCTGCCACGACAGCCCGAGGCGCAGGAAGGCGCGGTAGACCGCGTCGGCCTCCAGTTCGTGGCGCGACATCAGATCGTTGACGCAGTGAAAGCGCCCGCCTCCGGAGTCTTGCGAGAGCAGGTGATCCGCACTGCGCTGCGGCGCTCTCCAGGCATCGGTACCGGACAGCTCCTGCATCAGCGCCTGCGTGCGCGCAGTCGTTTGCCAGAGCGGCGGGCTTCGCCCATCGGCAACCAGCAGGGAGCTGCTTGCCGACCCGGAAATCCGGCACAGGGCCTCAAGCACGACCAGCCAGCGATCGGGCAGAAGTGCGGCCTGGTACATCGACTCGATCAGGGCGGAAAGTGGCATCGCGACCCTCCCGACGGCCATCGCCGATCCCCCGGGCGAGATGTCGCGAGTCCTGCGCACGGGTTCAGCGTCGGCCAGAATAACGCGCAATGGGAGCGCCGACAGATCGGCACAGAATGACCGGACAAATCGCGGTGCGAAGCCCGCTCGATCACACTTTCCGGCCGGAACCGTCTCACTGGACCCTTTCGCCGAAACACCGGTACCGCGCCCGGTGCTTCGGCATCCTCCAGCACACCCCGCAATTGCCGCAACCGCGCCCATCGCGTACAATGTTTCGGCTTTGCCGGGCAAACCCTGCCCTGCGCCGTCCACGCCGTACGTCAGCGGCGAATACACACGCGCGGCCATCGTCCGTTCCGGGGTGCCCTTCGGGGTTCGGCAACGGCACCGCGCGGAGGCCCAACCCCGGAATCGTGGCGCACCTGCCCAATCGGCCCGCGCCAGGCCCGCACGGCTCTCTTCGACAGCCACCGTGCGGCGAGCGGTTCCACCTTCAGGAGTTGCAAACCATGGCACAGATCACCATGCGTCAGATGCTGGAAGCCGGCGTCCACTTCGGCCACCAGACCCGCTACTGGAATCCCAAGATGGCACCGTACATCTTCGGCGCGCGCGGCAAGATCCACATCATCAACCTGGAAAAGACGGTTCCGCTGTTCAACGACGCGATGAACTTCGTTTCCGGCATGGCGCAAAAGCGCGGCACCATCATGTTCGTCGGCACCAAGCGCTCGGCGCGCGATGCCATCGCCGAGGAAGCGGCGCGCTGCGGCATGCCCTACGTGTCGGCGCGCTGGCTGGGCGGCATGCTCACCAACTTCCGCACCGTCAAGCAGTCCGTCGCCCGCCTCAAGGAGCTGGAAGCGGCCGAGACCGATGGCACTTTCGCCAAGCTGGTCAAGCACGAAGTGCTGAGCCTGCAGCGCGAGCGCGAGAAGCTCGAGAAGTCGCTGGGCGGCATCAAGAACATGAACGGCCTGCCTGACGCGCTGTTCGTGGTCGACATCGGCCACGAGAACATCGCGGTCGAGGAAGCCCGCAAGCTCGGCATCCCGGTGGTGGCCGTGGTCGACACCAACTACGACCCGAACCTGGTCGACTACGCCATCCCCGGCAACGACGACGCCATCCGCGCCGTGCAGCTGTACGCCCGCGCCGTCGCCGACGCGGTGCTGGAAGGCAAGTCCGCCGCGCCGATCATGGCGTCTGCCGGCGACGACGAGTTCATCGAACTCGACGAGCAGGGCAACCCGATCGTCAAGGAAGACGCCGAAGCGAAGAAGGCACCGCGCCGCGCGCCCGCCAAGAAGGCACCGGCCAAGCGCGCTCCGCGCGCCGACAAGGGCGCAGCCGCCGAATAATCGGCCCCGCCCAACGGCCGCCGGCCCGAGGCGGGCGGCCAACACTCCCGCGCGCGATCGCCCCGGCGGCGCGCGCCCCACGTTTCTGGAACACACCGAGGTAACCATGGAAATCACCGCCGCCCTGGTCAAGGAACTGCGCGAGCGCTCCGGCGCCGGCATGATGGAATGCAAGAAGGCGCTGACCGAGCACAACGGCGACATCGACGCCGCGATGGAGCACCTGCGCAAGACCGGCCTGGCCAAGGCCGACAAGAAGGCTGACCGCGTCGCCGCCGAAGGCCGCATCGCGATGGCCATCGACGGTGCCCGCGCCGTGCTGGTCGAGGTCAACTCCGAGACCGATTTCGTGGCCAAGGACGAGAACTTCGTGAAGTTCGTCGACGCCATCACCCAGGCAGCGCTGGCCAGCGCTGCCGCCGACGCCGAGGCGCTCAAGGCGGTCAAGCTCGCCGACGGCGCGACGATCGAGGAATCCCGCGCCGCGCTGATCGCCAAGGTCGGCGAGAACGTGCAGGTCCGCCGCCTCGCCGCGCTGGCCAGCGGCCAGAACGTGGGTGGCTACGTCCACGGCGGCCGCATCGGCGTGCTGGTGAACGTCAAGGGCGGCTCGCCCGAGCTGGCCAAGGGTCTGGCGATGCACATCGCCGCGATGAATCCGCAGTACCTGACCGCGGCCGATGCCCCCGCCGAGTTCGTGGCCAAGGAAAAGGAAATCGCGCTCGCCCAGATGAGCGAGAAGGACCGCGCCAAGCCGGCGGAAATCCAGGAGAAGATGATCTCCGGCAAGCTCAACAAGACGCTCGCGGAAATCAGCCTGACCGGCCAGGCCTACGTGCTCGATACCGACATCAGCGTCGCCCAGGCGCTGGCCAAGGAAGGGGCCGAAGTGCTCTCGTTCCAGCGCCTGGTCGTGGGCGAAGGCATCGAGAAGAAGGAAGACGACTTCGCGGCCGAAGTGATGAAGCAGGCTGGCCTGGCCTGATCCTCACGCACAGCGTCCGATCCGGAAGAAGCCGCGGGAAACCGCGGCTTTTTTATTGCGTGGCCGCCACCGGGTCCGCGTCACCGGACGTCCGCATCGGCATCCATTCCCGCGCGTCGCGCACGACACCTTGGGCCCGAGCGAGCGCGGGACCCGCCCCGGCGCACCGGAAAGGCCGGATCATCGACAGGTCCGCGCCGGGCGATGGCCATCAAGACGCCTGCCCTTCGGACATCTTGATTGCGCGCCTTTCTCCCCTGTAGAATGGGCGGCTCGAAGATTCGGGGTGTAGCTCAGCCTGGTAGAGCGCTACGTTCGGGACGTAGAAGTCGCAGGTTCAAATCCTGTCTCCCCGACCATCAAACCGACGGTTTGCAAAAGGCCCGCCCAGCGCGGGCTTTTTCGTGGGCGCATGGGCATGCCAACCAGGCGCACGCGCACCGCGATGCACGCATGACGGGCACCAAACCTCGACAAGCAATGTGCGCCGGCTTTCTCAACGCGCTCCAAACCGCCGGCCGCGCGTGCGGGAGTCGCGCGGCAGCGTGCTCTATTCGGCGCGAACGTCGCGCGCCAGGATGGCCTCGCCATCCACGCGCTGGATGCGCTGGAAGATTTCTTCCCGATGTACCGACACATCCTTGGGGGCGCTGATCCCGACGCGCACCTGGTTGCCCTTCACCCCGAGGACGGTCACGGTGACCTGCTCTCCGATCATGAGGGTCTCGCCTACCCGGCGGGTAAGAATCAACATGTTGCATTCGCTCCTTCGATGCCCAACCCACCGCGGCGGGTTGCCCACTGTGCGGCATCGCGGGGCGATGCTGCCGATCCTTGGCACGCACCTGAATGGTGCATGAAACTGGCCAGATACTAGCGCAGCCGCGTCAACTTCTGCAAACGCACCGGAGCGGGCGAATTCGCTGGCCCGAACCTCGCCCGGATGAGAGGCAATCGCGCTCCCTCGTCAACCCTGGAAGCGCTCCTGCACGAAGCGCGCGACCTCGCCCAGCGCCACCGGCAGGCGGGCGTCGTCCTCGCCGCCGCCCTGCGCCATGTCGGCGCGGCCACCGCCCTTGCCGTCGATCCTCGCGGCGACGAAGGCCACGACGTCGCCGGCCTTGACCTGCTCCAGCGCCCTGCCCTGCACGCCGGCCACCAGCGCGGCCTTGGTGCCATCACCCGACGCCAGAATGATCACGGCGTCCGGCAGCTTTTGCTTGAGGCTGTCCACGCTCTCTCGCAGCGCCTTGGCGTCCATGTTCTCCAGGCGCGCGGCCACGACGCGGACATCGCCCACCCGGACCGCGGACGCGGCGAGATCGGCGGCCGCGCCGGCGGCAGCACGGGCCTTGAGCGACTCCAGCTCCTTCTCGGCCTTCTTCTGGCGATCGAACAGCTGGCGCAGCTTCTCCACCACGTCGCCGCGGCTTCCACCCAGCAGCTCGCTCACCGCGTCCAGCTGCCCGGCTTCGTGGGCGATGTGATCCAGCGCGCCCTGGCCGGTCACCGCCTCGATGCGGCGAACGCCGGCGGCGACGCCGCCTTCGGAAACGATCTTGAACAGACCGATGTCGCCGGTGCTGTTCACGTGGGTGCCGCCGCACAGCTCGGTGGAATACTCGCCCATCCGAAGTACGCGCACCTCATCACCGTATTTTTCGCCAAACAGCGCCATGGCACCGAATTCCAGCGCTTCGGCCATCCCCATGTGGCGGATTTCCGCCTCGGCGTTGCCGCGGATGCGCGCGTTGACGCGCTGCTCGATCTCGGCCAGCTGCTCGCGCCCGATCGGCTGGAAGTGCGAAAAGTCGAAGCGCAGGCGATCGGGAGCCACCAGCGAACCCTTCTGGGTGACATGGGTGCCCAGCACCTCGCGCAGCACCGCGTGCAAGAGGTGTGTGGCCGAGTGGTTGAGGACGATGGCCTGGCGACGCGCCGTATCGATGCGCGCATCGAGCACGTCACCGGCCCTGATGCTGCCGGCCATGAGCGTGCCCGCGTGGCCGAAATAGCTGCCGGACAGCTTCTGGGTATCCTCCACCTTGAACAGGACGCCCGCTGCGGTCAGCTCGCCGGTATCACCCACCTGGCCGCCGGATTCGGCGTAGAACGGGGTGGCATCCAGGATCACGCTGCCCTTTTCGCCGGCGGACAGCGAGACCAGCGGCGCACCGTCGCGCACCACGGCCAGTACGCGCACGCCTTCGGCCGCGGTCTGCTCGTAGCCCAGGAAGCGCGTGGGCGACAGCATGGCCACGAGATCCGCCGGCAGCATGGCGCTGCCGGCGAACTTGCTGTGCGCGCGCGCCTGCTCGCGCTGGCGCTCCATCTCGGCCTCGAAGCCGGCCATGTCCACGCCCCAGCCGTGCTCGCGCGCGACGTCGGCGGTGAGATCGACGGGGAAGCCGTAGGTGTCGTACAGGGTGAAGGCGGTCTTGCCCGGCACCTGACGCTGCTTTTCCGCGAGCGAACCTTCGTCGCCAAGCACCGTCTGGAGCAGCTTCATGCCGTGCTCGAGGGTCTCGGCGAAACGCTCCTCCTCGGCCTTGAGCGCCTGCTCGATGGTCTGGCGCTGCTCCACCAGCACCGGATAGGCCGCGCCCATCTGCTCGACCAGGGTGGCGACGAGGCGATGGAAGAAGGGCTGGTGCTGACCCAGCATCCAGCCATGACGCAGCGCGCGGCGGATGATCCGGCGCAGCACGTAGCCACGGCCTTCGTTGGACGGCAGCACGCCATCGGCGATCAGGAAGCTGCAGGCGCGGATGTGGTCGGCAATCACGCGCAGCGACTTGTTCTCGATGTCGGCCGTGGCGGTAAGCTCGGCCGCCCTGCGGATCAGCGCCTGGAACAGGTCGATCTCGTAGTTGGAATGCACGCCCTGCAGGATCGCGGCCAGGCGCTCCAGGCCCATGCCGGTGTCCACGCACGGTGCCGGCAGCGGCACGAGCACGCCGTCGGGCTGGCGATCGAACTGCATGAACACCAGGTTCCATATCTCGATGAAGCGGTCGCCATCCTCATCCGGCGACCCCGGCGGGCCGCCGGGAATGTGGGCACCGTGGTCGTAGAAGATCTCGGTACACGGGCCGCAGGGGCCGGTGTCGGCCATCTGCCAGAAGTTGTCGGAAGCAAACGGCGCGCCCTTGTTGTCGCCGATGCGCACGATGCGGCTTTCCGGCAGGCCGATCACGTCGCGCCAGATCGCGTAGGCCTCATCGTCGGTGATGTAGACCGTGGCCAGGAGGCGCTCGGCCGGCAGCTTCCAGACCTCGGTCAGAAGCTCCCAGGCCCAGACGATGGCGTCCTTCTTGAAGTAGTCGCCGAACGACCAGTTGCCCAGCATTTCGAAGAAGGTGTGGTGGCGCGCGGTGTAGCCCACCTGGTCCAGATCGTTGTGCTTGCCGCCCGCGCGCAGGCAGCGCTGCACGTCGGCCACGCGCGCCGCCGGCGGCTTCTCGCTGCCCAGAAAGGCGTTCTTGAACTGCACCATGCCCGAGTTGGTGAACAACAGGGTCGGATCATTGGCCGGCACCAGCGGTGCCGAAGGCACGATGGCGTGTGCCTTGCTGCGGAAGAAGTCGAGAAAGTCTTGGCGGATTTCGGCGCTGGTTTTCATGGGCTCGCAATGGGCAAAGGCCGCGCTGCGGGCCACGTCGGGTGGCTCCTGCGGCGGCATACGCTGGGCGGGAAAGGATATCAGGCGACGGGCTTGAGCGTGACTCCGTCGCGCCGGCGCGCGCGGACGTGATGGTGGATCAGGGCGTTCGGCCTGACCGCGGCCGGCAACCGTGCCACGCGCATCAGCGCGCCGGCAGCAGCGGCAGCGGATCGATCGGCTTGCCGTTGCGGCGGATCTCGAAGTGCAGCATGTCGCGGCTCGCGCCGCTGCGTCCCATCTCGGCCACCTGCTGGCCGGCGCTCACCTTTTCGCCCTCGGCCACCAGGCGCTTGCGGTTGTGGCCGTAGGCCGAGAGGAAGGTGTCGGAATGGCGGATGATGATCAGTTCGCCGTAGCCGATCAGGCCCGAACCGGAATACACGACCTCGCCCGCGGCGGCCGCGACCACGGGCTGTCCGGCGCTGCCGGCGATGTTGATGCCCTGCCTGGTGGGTTCGCCCGCCACGAACTTGCCGATGATCTGGCCGCTGGTCGGCCAGCGCCAGGCCACGCTGCCGCTGGACGGCGGCACGCTCGCGGGCGCGGGTGCGGCGGCGACGGGCTTCGGCGCGGAGGCGACCACCGGCACCGCTGCGGGCGTCGCTGCGGGTGCCGCCGGCGCGGTGTTCCGCACCGGCGGGGCCGCCGGCGCGTTCGCGCGCGTGGTCGCCGAGGGTGCGGGTGCCGCGGACACCCGGGCCGCGGGTTCCGCACCCAGCCGCAGGCGCTGGCCGGGATAGATCGTGTAGGGCGGCGCAATCGCGTTCCAGCGCGCCAGGTCGCGGTAATCCAGCCCATGGCGAAAGGCGATGCCATAGAGCGTGTCGCCGCGAACCACCCGATGCGTCCTGCCCGCCATCGGCTGCGCCGCCGGGCGGGGCGAGGTTTTCGACGCGGCGACGGCCGCCGGGTCACGCTTCACCACGGCGCGCGGCGTTACGCCGCAGGACGCCAGCAGCGGCAGGATCAGCAGCAGCGCAAGAAGGCGAAACAGGCTCATCCCGCGCTTCCCCGCAGCACAAGCCAGAGGATCAGTCCGGCCAGCGCTGCAAGCGCGGTCCAGCCGATCGGTTCGATATGTCGCCGCAGCGCCATCTCCGCCTTCGCGCCACCGAGCCGGATCGCCCAGGCCACCAGGAACACGCGCTTGCCGCGGCCGATGAGCGCTCCGAAAAAAAACGGCAGGAGCGGCATCGATACCGCGCCCGAGGCGAGCGTGAACACCTTGAACGGCACCGGGGTGAAGCCGGCCAGCAACAGCAGCCAGAAGCCGTTCTCGCCGGCCTGGCGCTTGATTTCCTCGAACTGGGCCGCGTAGCCGAAACGCTCGAGCAGCGGCATCGCCAGTTCGATCGCGTAGTAACCGATGGCGTAGCCGATGAACATGCCCAGCAGCGAACCCAGCAGGCTGATCGCGGCAAACAGGTAGGCGCGGCGCGGCTGCGCCAGCGACATGGGGGCGAGCATCACCTCGGGCGGGATCGGAAAAACGATCGCCTCCAGGAAGCTGATTCCGCCCAGCAGCGCCGGCGCGCGGCGGTGCCGCGACCAGGCCAGCATGCGCTCGTAGAGCGGCGCGAAAAGCTTCACGCCGTTCCTCCCAGCAGCGGCACGAACGACACCGCGCCCAGCACCTCGGGCTGCCAGTCGCCGGTCTTCGCGCTCCAGCGCATCAGCCGCTGCATGCCCGGCTCGCCCACCGGTGCCACCAGTACGCCCTGCGGCGAAAGCTGGCGCAGGAGCTCGGGATCGAGCGCGCTGGCCGCCGCCGTGACCAGGATGCCATCGTAGGGCGCGTGTTCCGCCCAGCCGATGCGCCCGTCGTCATGGCGGCAGTGGATGTTGCGCAGCCCCAGCGCGCGGAAGCGCCGGCGCGCCGCGCGCTGCAGCTCGTCGATGCGCTCGACGCTGTAGACATCGTCCACCAGCGCCGCCAGCACCGCGGCCTGGTAACCGGAGCCTGTGCCGATCTCCAGCACCTTGCCGCGCGCGCCGGCTTCCAGCAGTGCCTCGGTCATGCGCGCCACCACCCAGGGCTGGGAGATCGTCTGGCCGCGCCCGATGGGAAGCGCGGTGTCCTCATAGGCACGGCTCGCCAGCGCCTCGTCGATGAAAAGATGCCGCGGCACGCTGCGCATCGCCTCCAGCACGCGCTCGTCGCGGATGCCGTTGGCGCGCAGGCTCTCGACCAGGCGCTCGCGCGCGCGCAGCGAGGTCATGCCCGATCCGTCGGCGTCGCGCGCCGCGTGCGACGTCATCACTGCGTGGCCTCCATGGCGCGGGTCAGGCCGCCGACCCAGCCGGACACCTTCTCCAGCGCCTGGTAGCGGGTGAGGTCCACATGGATGGGCGTGATCGAAACGCAGCGCGAGCGAATCGCGTGGAAATCCGTGCCCGGCCCCGCGTCCAGCTCCGGTCCGGCCATGCCGATCCACCAGATCGGCCGGCCGCGCGGATCTTCCTGCGCGACGCAGGGCTCAGCGCGCTGGCGATGGCCCAGGCGGGTCACCTCGAAGCCGCGCAGCTCGGCCCAGGGCACGTCCGGCACGTTGACGTTGAGGATGGTGTTGGCCGGCAGCGGATCGACGATCAGCCGCGCCACCAGCTCCGTCGCCACGCGCGCGGCGGTGGCGTAGTGGCGCTCGCCGCCGTTGTTCCAGACCAGCGACATCGCGATCGCCGGCAGGCCGAGGAAGCGCCCCTCCATCGCCGCCGCGACCGTGCCCGAATAGATCACGTCGTCACCGAGGTTGGCGTGGGTGTTGATGCCCGACACCACGATGTCCGGCTCGAAATCCAGCAGCCCGGCCAACGCCAGGTGCACGCAATCGGTCGGCGTGCCGGCCACGCACCAGGTTTCCTCGTCCACGACGCGCGCGCGCAGCGGTCGATCGAGCGTGAGCGAATTGGACGCGCCCGAGCGGTCGCGGTCGGGAGCCACCGTGACCACGCCGTGGCCGGCGTCGCGCAGCCCCTGCGCCAGCACCTTGATACCGGGCGCGTCCACCCCGTCGTCGTTGCTTACCAGTACCCGCATGCCATCACGCCCTCATGAAGCCAGCCATGATAGCCCAAGCCTCGCGCGCGAGGCGCCGGGGCTGTGACCAAGGTACGAACCCGCCGGATGCTGCATCGCAGTAGAATCGGCCGATTGTCGTCCGGAGTCACCCGATGCTCTACGCCCTGCACGAGATGCAACGCGCCCTGCTTTCGCCCTACACCTACCTGGCGGAAGCCGGCTCGCGGATCTTTTCGGAGCCGGGCAGTCTCTACGCCCGCATGCCCGGTGCCTCGCTCCTGGCGGCGGATCTGGAGCTGGCCTACCGGATCGGCAAAGATTACGAGAAGCCCGAGTTCGGGCTCAACCAGGTGCAGGCGCACGGCACCGAGATCGCCGTGTTGCAGCGCACGACGATCGAAACCCCGTTCTGCCACCTGCTGCGCTTCAAACGCTTCAGCGACGATCCCGGCTGCATCGCCGAGCTCAAGGACGACCCCGCGGTGCTGGTGGTGGCACCGCTCTCCGGACACCACGCCACCCTGCTGCGCGACACCGTGCGCACCCTGCTGCACGACCACAAGGTCTACATCACCGACTGGATCGACGCGCGCATGGTGCCGCTGGCTGCCGGCACCTTCTCGCTGACCGACTACATCGAGACCATCCAGGCCTTCATCCGCCACATCGGCGCGCGCCGGCTGCACGTGATATCGGTCTGCCAGCCGACCGTGCCGGTGCTGGCCGCGGTCTCGCTGATGGCCTCGGCCGGCGAAGAAACGCCGCTGTCGATGACCATGATGGGCGGACCAATCGACCCGCGCCGCAGCCCGACCCAGGTCAACACGCTCGCCACCACCAAGCCGCTGAGCTGGTTCTCCAGCAACGTCATCCACGAGGTGCCGCCCAACTATCCCGGGCGCGGGCGCAAGGTGTATCCGGGCTTTCTGCAGCACGCCGGGTTCATCGCGATGAATCCGGACCGGCACTTCCAGTCGCACTGGGATTTCTACCAGGACCTGCGCCGCGGCGACCTGGAAGACGCCGAATCGCACCGCCGCTTCTACGACGAATACAACGCGGTGCTCGACATGGACGCCGAGTTCTACCTCGACACCATCGACATCGTGTTCAAGAAACACCTGTTGCCGCGCGGCGAATGGCACGTGCGCGACCAGCGCGTGGCACCCGAGGACATCCGGGACACCGCGTTGCTCACCATCGAGGGCGAACTGGACGACATCGCGGGGCTGGGCCAGACCGAGGCGGCGATCGACCTGTGCCGCGGCATCCCGGCCGCCAACAAGCGCCACCTGCTCGCCGAAGGGGCCGGCCACTACGGCATCTTCAGCGGCCGGCGCTGGCGCGAGAAGATCTACCCGCAGGTGCGCGACTTCATCCGCGCGCACGATACGCAAAAAGACACCGCGTCGGGGGCGTAGCCCCGACCTGCGAACCGCGTCCCCGCCATGCGTGGCGCACCGCCGTAGGTCGGCCCTACGTGGCCGACGTTGCAAGGCGTCGGACACCGCGTCGAGGGCGTAGCCCCGACCTACGATTCGCCCGCGACGTCCTGCGCCTTCTCCCGCACCCGGATATGCACCTCGGCCAACTGCGCATCGGGGATCGGCGAGGGCGCGCCGGTCATCAGGCACTGCGCGCTGGTGGTCTTGGGGAAGGCGATCACGTCGCGGATCGATTCGGTGCCGGCCATCAGCGCGGCGATGCGGTCGATGCCGAAGGCGACGCCGCCGTGCGGTGGCGCGCCGAAGCGCAGCGCGTCGAGCAGGAAGCCGAACTTGGCGCGGGCTTCTTCCTGGTCGATGCCGAGCAGTTCGAATACCGCGCTTTGCATGTCGCTGCGGTGGATGCGGATCGAGCCGCCGCCGATCTCGTTGCCGTTGAGCACCATGTCGTAGCCACGCGAAACCGCGCTGCGGGCGTTGGCCTTCAGTTCGGCGATGTCGTCCACCGCGGGCGCGGTGAACGGATGGTGCAGCGCGATGTAGCGCCCTTGTTCCGCGTCCCATTCGAACATCGGGAAATCGGTGACCCAGAGCGGGCACCAGGCGTTCTCGACCAGGGCGAAATCCTTGCCCGCCTTGAGCCGCAGCGCACCCATGAAGGCGCTGACAACGCCGTACTCGCCGGCCCCGAAGAACACGATGTCGCCCTGCTGCGCGCCGGCCCGGGCCAGCAGCGTGGCGAAGTCACCTTCGGCGAAGAACTTGGCAATGGGCGAGTTGACCGCACCGTCCTCGCCCAGTTTGGCGTAGGCCAGACCCTTGGCACCGAACTTCGCCGCGTGCGCGGCGTATTCGTCGATCTGCTTGCGCGAGAGCGTGGCACCACCGGGAATCCGCAGCGCCGCGACGCGGCCGCCCGGATCCTCCGCCGCATCGGTGAACACCTTGAATTCGCAGCCCTTCACCGCCTCGGCCACGTCGACCAGCTCCAGCGCGATGCGCAGGTCGGGCTTGTCCGAACCGTAGCGGCGCATCGCCTCGGCCCAGCTCATGCGCGGGAACGGGTCGGCCAGCGCCACGCCGATCACCTCGGCGAAAACGTCGCGCATCATCGCTTCGGTGGTGCCCTGCACCTCGGCCTCGTCCACCCAGGCGAACTCCATGTCGAGCTGGGTGAATTCGAGCTGCCGGTCGGCGCGCAGCGCCTCGTCGCGGAAGCAGCGCGCGATCTGGTAGTAGCGGTCGAAGCCGGCCATCATCAAGATTTGCTTGAACAGCTGCGGGCTCTGCGGCAAGGCGTAGAACTCGCCCTCGTGCATCCGCGCCGGAACGAGGAAATCACGCGCGCCTTCCGGCGTGGCCTTGGTCAGGATCGGGGTCTCGATGTCCTGGAAGCCGCGCGCATCCAGCCAGCGCCGCAGCGCCTGCACCAGCCGCGTGCGGATGCGCAGCTTGCGCTGCATCTCGGGGCGGCGCAGATCGAGGTAGCGATACGTCAGGCGCGCCTCCTCACCCGGCGTCTCGTGCAGGTAGAACGGCAGGGTGTCGGCGGTGTTGAGGATCTCGATGCGCGTCGCCACCACTTCGATCTTGCCCGAGCGGATCCTGTCGTTCACCGCATGGCGCGCGCGCACCGTGCCGGTGACCCGCAGGCAGTACTCGTAACCCACCTTGGCGGCCACATCGAACACCTCGCCCTGGTCGGGCTCGGCCACCACCTGCACGATGCCCTCGTGGTCGCGCAGATCGATGAAGCAGACCCCGCCCAGGTTGCGGGCGACGTCCGCCCAGCCGCACAAGGTCACCGATTGGCCGATCAGGCCCTCGTCGACGAGGCCGCAGAAATGGGTACGCATGGAAAGACTCCGGAATGACGCGCTCGCGCCGGCCAGGCCCTGCGTGGGTGCCGGATCGCGCGGGAAAAGGAATGGAATGCTATCGGTCACCCGCGGCGCAGGCAATCATCGGCGGTCCTCGCAGGCGGTCACGCCCGCGCCGCGCCATCGCGGGAATCGGTGCCCGGTGGATGCGCCAGCGCGTGCCCGCGCGCCACGTCCACCCGCGCCAGCAGCAGCAGCCCGACCGCGAAGAACGCCGCCGTCATCGCAATGGCGATGCGGTGGTTGCCCGCGGTGAGTGCGTTGACCAGGCCATAGCTCAAGGGACCCAGGATCGAGGCCAGCTTCACCGCCAGCCCCCACAGCCCAAAGACCTCCGCCTCGCGCTGCGGCGGGCACATGTAGCCCACCAGCGCCCGGCCGGCCGACTGCGACGCGCCCAGGCACAGGCCGACCAGGTTGGCCGCGATCCACACCAGCGCCATGTCCTGCGCCGCCCACATCATCGCGATCGCAATGATCCACCCGACCAGGGTGATCGCGAGGACGCGGCGATGGCCGAAGCGATCCTGCGCGAAGCCGAAGACCAGCGCGCCGACCGCGGCGGTCAGGTTCACCACCAGGATCAGGGTGATGCTCTGCACCGTGGTGAAACCCAGCGCCTGTTCGGTGTAGATCGCCGCCAGCGCGATCACGGTCTGCACGCCGGCCTGGTAACAGACGATGCACAGCAGCAGGCGGCGCAGATCCGTCAGACCCTCGCTGCCGCGCAGGGTCCCGCGCACGCGCTTTCGCGCCAGCCCCCAGGCATCTGCACCCACGCCCACCTGCGGGCGCGCCCGTTCGCGCAGGAGAAAGAGCGTGGGCAGTGCCGCCAGCGCGAACGCCAGCGCGGTCAGCACCATCGTCTGGGGCACCGCCACGCCCGCCGCACGGCCCGTGCCCTGGATCCACCACAGGCATAGCCCCAGCGTCGCCATGCCGCCGAGATAACCCAATCCCCAGCCCCAACCGGACACCTTGCCCATGACCTGCGGCTTCACCAGTTCAGGCAAGAAAGCGGCGATCAGGTTTTCACCCGTGCCGAAGGCGAAGTTGCCGACGACCACCAGCGCCAGCGCCAGCATCACGTCGCCCGGGCCGCACAGCGAAAGCGCCGCGGTGCCGACCACGCACAGCGCGCTGCTGGCAACGAGCAGTTCGCGCTTGTTCGCGCGCAGGTCGGCCCAGGCGCCGATCAGCGGCGCGGTCAAAAGGATCAGCGCGTAGGACACCGAGAGCGCGCTCGTCCAGGCCAGCGTGGCCCAGGTGGCACCAGCGGCGATCACCGCCACGAACCAGGCGTTGAACACCGCCGTGATCACGACCGTCGTATAGCCGGAGTTGGCGAAATCGAACATCGCCCAAGCGAATACCTCGCGCCGGCGCACCGGCGGCACGTCGGGCGGATGCAGGGCGGCCCAGGCGGGAGAATCCATGGCGGTCACGCGGCGGAAGGAACGGCGTGCAGCATAGGGCCGGCGCGCACCGATGCGATGGAGCGCAAGCGGGCGATGACCCGCGGCAATGGCGTCGCCCGCACGCACGCGCGGTGCGATCATGGGCGCGTGAACCCATGGAATCCCGCCCCATGACATCCTCCCCCACCATCGGCCTGATCGGCAGCGAAGGCAGCTACGGGCGCTGGCTGCGGCGATTCTTCGAGACGCGGATGGGTCTTGCCGTGCTGGGGGCCGATCCGGGCAAGCCGGGTACGGTCGCGCCGGAGGAACTGATCGCGCGCTGTCGGGTGCTGGTGTTCTGCGCGCCGATCCGGCATACGCCGGCGATCATTGCCGACTACGTGAAGCGGGCCGGTGGGCGCGAGCGCGGGGCGCTGTGGCTGGATGTCACCTCGATCAAGGAAGCGCCGGTGGCGGCGATGCTGGTCTCGCAGGCGGAGGTGGTGGGGCTGCATCCGATGACGGCGGCACCCAAGGCACCCACGCTCAAGGGTCGGGTGATGGTGGTGTGCGAGGCGCGGCTGGACGCATGGCGCGGCTGGCTGGCGGGTTTCCTCGGCGCGCTGCGCGCGCAGTGCGTGCGCGCGACGCCGGAGCAGCACGACCGGATCATGGCTCTGGTGCAGGCGATGGTGCACGCCACGCATCTGGCGCAGGGCGGAGTGCTGGGCGAATACGCGGACCGCCTCGGCGGGCTGGGGGCGCTGCTGCCCTTCCGCTCGGCCTCGTTCGAGCTCGATACCGCGATGCTCTCGCGCATCCTCGCGATGAATCCGGCGATCTACGAGGACATCCAGTTCTGCAACCCCTACGCCGGCCCGATGCTCGGGGCGCTGGTGCGCCAGATCGAGGGTCTGCGCAGGCTGGTGGAGCGCGGCGACGACGCGGCGCGGGCGGATTTTCGCCGGCGCTTTTTCACCGACGCGCACGCGGCGCTGGGTGAGCCGGCGATCGCGGAGGGCAACTACACGTTCGAGCGGGTCGGCTACCTGCTGGCGGATCTGGCCGGCGAACGCAGCGTCTCGATGCACCTGCCCGAGGATCAGGCCGGTTCGCTGCGCCGCCTGCTGCACGCCTTCGAGCGCCACGGGGTGAGCATCGCCTCGATCCATTCCTCGCGCACGCCGGCGGGCGAGGTGCACTTCCGCCTGGGCTTCGATGCCGACGTCGCGGCTGCGGCCGTATCGGCCGCGCTGGCACGGATAGAAACGGAAGGCATCGGCCGGCTGCTGGAGCGCTCGCCCGAGCTGACGTGAACGCCCCGCCGCGCAAGATCGTGCACGTGGACATGGACGCGTTCTACGCCTCGGTGGAGCAGCGCGACGATCCGTCCCTGCGCGGCCGGCCGGTGGTGGTGGCCTGGCGCGGCGCGCGCTCGGTGGTGTGCGCGGCCAGCTACGAGGCGCGGCGCTTCGGGGTGCGTTCGGCGATGCCGGCGGTCACCGCCGAGCGCCTCTGTCCGCAGGCCGCCTTCGTGCCGCCGGATTTTTCCCGCTACAAGGCGGTGTCGCGGCAGGTGCACGGCATCTTCGCGCGCTACACCGATCTCATCGAGCCACTGTCGCTGGACGAGGCCTATCTGGATCTCACCGCACCGAAGCTGCCGCTGCCTTCGGCCACGGCCGGCGCGGAAGCGATCCGTGCCGCGATCCGTGAGGAAACCGAGCTGACGGCTTCGGCCGGGGTCGCGCCGAACAAGTTTCTTGCCAAACTCGCCTCGGACTGGAACAAGCCCGACGGCCTGTTCGTGATCCGCCCCTCGCGCATTGACGAGGTGCTGCTGCCGCTGCCGGTGGACCGAATTCCAGGCGTGGGCAAGGTGATGACGGCGCGCCTGGCGGCGCTGGGCGTGGAAACCGTGGCGCAGCTGCGCGCGCTGGGCGCGCAGCGGCTGGAGTCGCTGTTCGGGCGCTGGGGCCGGCGCCTGCACGAGCTTTCGCACGGCATCGACGAGCATCCGGTGGAGCCGGACCGCCCGACGCTGCAAATCTCGCGCGAGGACACGCTGGAAACCGACCTGCCCCTGCTGGAGCTGGAGCCGCTGGTGCGCCAGCTGGCCGCGCGCACCTTCGCCGACTACCGCCGCGAGCGCCAGCGCGACGCCTCGCGCATCGCCCGCACGATAACGCTCAAGCTCAAGACCTCGGCCTTTCGCATCCTCACCCGCAGCCTGACCTTCGCCGAGCCGCCCGCCAGCGCCGAGGCGATGGCCGATGCCGCCTGGGCCCTGCATGCGCGGGTCGCCCTGCCCGACGCCACGCGCTATCGCCTCGTGGGCGTGGGCCTGTCCGGTTTCGTCGATGCCGATGCCTGGAGCGCACAGCAGCGCCTGTTCGATCCCGACGAGGCGGAGTGATCGGCGACCGGCGCGATCTCTTCGCCGCAGCCGCTCAGCCGCCCGCGAAAAGCCGCGTCGCCAGGAACGCGCCGATCAGGACGAGGGCCAGAACCAGCAGCGCTCGCGCCGACGCGCGCCGCAGCTGCCGGCGGCGCGCCCGCACCGATTCGTACCGGCCGTGTACGCGCCCCGCTTCGATGTCGTCGCCGGGGTGCGGCAGCAGGCTCTGGGCCTCGGGCGAGGCGGCGCACAGCGAGGACAGCAGGGACAGCAGCGCGCGGGCATCCTCGGGCCGATCCTCCGGGCGCTCGGCCAGCAGGGCATCGAGCAGGGGCTGCAGCCAGCGGTGCCGCGCCGGCAGCAGCGGGGCCTGGCCACGATCGCGCGCCTCGCCGCCGGCATCCGCCGGCCAGGGCACGCGCCCGGTCAGCATTTCGTGCAGCACCACGCCCAGGCTGAAGAAATCGGAGCGCCCGTCGACCGGCTCGCCGCGCGCCTGCTCGGGGCTCATGTATTCGGGCGTGCCGCCTTGCATCCTGACCCGGCGATCGCCCTCGCGCGCGAAGGCGGCGATGCCGTAATCGACCAGCACGGCATCGCCGGCACCGCGAAACAGGATGTTCCCCGGCTTCACGTCGCCGTGGACGACCCCGCGCGCATGCGCGTGGCCAAGGCCCTGGAGCACGTCGCGGACCACCTGCAGCACCTCGCCCACGCGCATGCGCGCGGCAATGCGCTCGGCCAGGCTGCCGCCGGCCAGGTATTCGCTGGCGAGCCAGCGCCGGTCGCCGTGTTCGCCCATGGCATGGATACGCGCCAGGTGGCGGTGCCGCAGCGAGGCGGCCACTTCGCGTTCGCGCTCGATCTGGGCCGGCGTGGTGGCGTCCGGGTCATCCGCCGGCTCGAACACCTTGAGCGCCACTTCGCGCTCGGTACCGTCCTGGATGGCGTGGTAGACGGTGCCGCTGGATCCCGCCCCCAGCCGGCGCAGGATGCGGAACCCGGGAACCTGCGGTGCGGCTTCGCGGCTCACGGCATCCTCAGCTTCCGTCCGATGCCGGCCACAGCCGCACGCCGGCAATCTTTTGAAGATCGTCCAGGCGCGCCTCGTGGCGCAGGCGCTCGTCCGCATTCGCGCGCACCACGCGGATCTCGCGTGGCGGCGGCGACGCCGCCGTCGCGTCGCCGCGCCGCACGGGTTCATCGTGGGACGCCAGGGCCAGGTCGAACTGGCCCGAGGTCATCGCGAGGTACACGTCGAGCAGAAGCTCGGCATCCAGCAGCGCCCCGTGCAGCGCGCGATGGGTGTTGTCGATGCCGAAACGCCGGCACAGGGCATCGAGCGAGACGCGCTGGCCGGGGAAGCGCTCGCGCGCGAGACGCACGGTATCGAGCACGCCGGCGACGTGGCTGATCACGCGCCCGTACTGCGGCCCGCAGTGCCTGAGTTCGGCATCCAGGAAGGAGAGGTCGAAGTCGGCGTTGTGGATCACCAGCTCCGCACCGCGGATGAAGTCGAGGAACTCGTCGACGACATCCTCGATGCGCGGCTTGTCGCAAAGGAACTCGCTGGTCAGCCCGTGCACGCGCAGCGCGCCCGGCTCGCTGTCGCGCCCGGGATTGAGGTAGCGGTGGAAGTGCCGGCCGCTGGGGCGGCGCTCCAGCAGCTCCAGGCAGCCGATCTCGATGACGCGGTTGCCCGCTTCGAGCGACATGCCGGTGGTTTCGGTATCAAGAATGATCTGTCGCATGCTCATCGCTCCAGTATCCGTGATGCATCAGGGCGCAACCCGGAACGCTTCGGCGGCGGCACGCGCGAGCCGATCGACGCGCTCGTTGTCCGGATCGCCGGCGTGTCCGCGCACCCATTCCCAATGGACCTCGTGGCGTGCCGCAGCGCTTTGCAGACGCTCCCAGAGATCCCGGTTTTTCACCGCGCCGCCGCTGGCTGTGCGCCAGCCGCGCGCGATCCAGCCAGGCAGCCACTCGGTGATGCCCTGGCGAACGTACTGCGAATCGGTGCGCAGCCGGATCGTGCAGGTGCGCTTGAGGGCCTCCAGCGCCTTGATCGCGGCCATCAGCTCCATGCGGTTGTTGGTGGTGTCCGACTCGCCGCCGGAGAGCTCGCGTTCGCGTCCGCGATGGTGCAGCAGCGCCGCCCAGCCGCCCGGCCCGGGATTTCCCAGGCACGCGCCGTCGGTGTGGATGAGCACCGCATCCTCGCCGCTCATCCGCCCGGCGCCCCCAAGGCGAAGCCGGCGGGAAGCGAAGATCCGACGGCCGTCATTCCCGGTTCCCGACGCTGCGCGCGGATCGCGAAGGCGCGGTGCGGCAGCCACGCCGGCGTGCGCCAGTCGTGGCGCAGCAGCGTGCCCACCGAATCGCGCGAGGCCGAGGGATTGAGCGCGTAGCTGGCTTCGACGGCCAGGCCGCTGTCGCGCACCCGTTCGGCCAGACTCCACACCGACGGGGCGTGCATGTCCTTGCCTCGCCACTGCCAGCGAAACGGCGACCAGGGGTTGAGTTCGACGAAAAAAGCGGTCCGGCCCGGCCGCAGCATGGCGTGGACCGCATCGAGCTGCCATTTTGCGTCGATCGCCGTCCCCATGACGTGCGCCGCCACCACCAGATCCATTTCCTGCTGCGGCACGGTCGCGACCGGCTCACTGCCCACATGCCAGGCCTCACCCTTGCGCCACAGCCGCGTCTCGCCGGGCATCAGCACCGGCGGCGCGCGCCCGGCGCTCGCCTCGGTCGGCAGGATCCAGCACATCCGCAGGCCCGGACGGCGCAGCAGCAGCGGCATCATCAGCCCCAGTTCGGCGTCGAGGAACGCGCGCCCGACGCCGCCATCGAACCAGGATGGCGGGCTCTCGGGTTGACGGGGCGGGGAAGCTGCCGGCATGTTGCGCCAATACGTCCTGCACAAGCCGTCAGTGTACCCTGCCTGCCATGCCACTCCCCACCGCCCTGCCCGCACTGGCTGACAATTACATCTGGGCACTGGCCGGAACGAACGGCCGTGCGGTCATCGTGGATCCCGGCGAGGCGGCACCCGTGCTCGAGGCCATGGAACAGGGTTTGCGCCCCTGCACCATCCTCGTGACCCACCACCACCGCGACCACACCGGTGCCGTCGACGCCCTGGCGGAACGCTGCGGTGCGATCGTGTATGCGCCCGACGATCCGCGCATCGTCGGCGACTGCGTGCGCGTGGGTGAGGGGGATGTGGTCAACGTGGCCCAGGCCGACCTGTCCTTTTCGGTGATGGCGGTTCCCGGCCACACCCGGAGCCACATCGCCTTCGCGGGCGAAGGCCTGGTCTTTACCGGCGACACGCTCTTCAGCCTCGGCTGCGGGCGGCTGTTCGAAGGCACGCCGGCGCAGATGTTCGACTCGCTCGAACGGATTGCCGCCCTGCCGCCGGAAACACGGGTCTGCTGCGGGCACGAATACACCCTGGGCAACGCCGCGTTTGCGCTCACGGTGGATCCGGGCAACCTGGCGCTGGTGCGGCGCGCGGCGCAGGCGCGCGAAGCGCGCGCGCTCGGCAACCCCACCGTGCCGATCTCCATCGGCTCGGAACAGGATACCAACCCGTTCCTGCGCTGCCGCGAACCGCGGCTTGCGGCCCGTGTGGCCGAGCACGGCGGTTGCGACGCCGCGGACCCGGTGGCCGTGTTCGCGGCGCTGCGGCGCTGGAAAGACGGCTTCGCCGCATGAGCTTGCGGCGTCGCGCCTGCGCCATCGTGGCGCTGCTGCTCCTGGCCGCCTGTCAGGGCATGCCGCAGCGCGCCTCCCCGGAAGAAGGCGCGGCCGATCCTGTCGCCGCGCCGGTGCCGGTGATCGCTCCCGCTCCCGCATCTGAGCCGAAGCCTGTCCCGGAACGCTTCCTGCCCGTCGAGCCATCGCTCCCCACGACCGGTGCCGAGGTGCTGGCGCAACTGCGCGAACGCCTGATCGAAGCCCCCTGTGGCGACAGCCCGCAGGTGCGCCTGTGGCAGCGTCGCTATGCCGGATCGCCGCAGCGGTTCGCCGGGCAGATCGAAACGATCCTGCCGTGGCTCGCGCTGACCCTCGCGGAGTTGGATCGCTATCGCCTGCCGGGCGAGTTTGCCCTGCTGCCGATTGCCGAAAGCTGGTACCGCGCCGACGCGCGCGGGGCCGGCGACCATGTCGGGCTCTGGCAGATAGGGCGATCCACCGCTGCGTATCTGGAACTGCCAATCACGCGCCACTACGACGGGCGCATGGATGCGCTCGCATCCACCGACGCGGCGCTGGATTATCTGGCGCGCCTGCACAACCGCTTCGGCGAGTGGCAGATCGCCGCGGCCGCCTACAACGCCGGCCCGCAGCGCGTGGCGCGCCTGCTGGAGCGCGATCCGGAGCCGCAGGAATCGTCAGGCACCGGCACTCCATCGGGACTTCCCGCCGGCACCGTCGACTACCTGGCCCGCACCCGCGCACTGGCCTGCCTGCTGGGTGCGCCGGAGCGCCACGGACTGGAACTGCCGGACGATACCGGCTTCGACCCCCTGGTGTCGGTGACGCTGCCGCCGGGCCAGTCCACGCTCGCGCTGATCGCCGCCGATCGCGGCATCGCGCCGCAGCGGCTGGCTTCGCTCAACCCGGCGTTCCGCGGCGGATTCATCGCACCCGACGCACCGCGCACCCTGCTGGTGCCGCAGTCGCTGAGCGACCGCTTCGATGGCTTCGAACTGCCGCACGCGCCGACGCCAGCCCTGCCGCCCGAGCCGCTTGCCGGGGAATACACGGTGCGCCGCGGAGATACGCTCGGTGCCATCGCGCAGCGCCACGGGGTACGGCTGCAGACCCTCTTCCAGCTCAACGGGCTGAACGCGCGCTCGATCCTGCGTCCCGGCCAGCGCCTGCGTCTGGCGCCTTGAGCGAACAGGCGTCAAACTTCGCCATTCCCGACCTCGCGATGCCGCCCGTTGCCGCCGGCGCATCGCGGTCCCACCTACCTTGCAGGCGCGTCCTGCAGCATTCGCGGAGGCAACACCATGGGTTTTCTTGCGGGCAAGCGCGCCCTGATCGTCGGCATCGCCAGCCAGCGTTCGATCGCCAACGGCATCGCCGATGCCATGCACCGTGAAGGTGCCGAACTGGCCTTCACCTACCAGAACGACAAGCTCAAGTCGCGCGTGGAAGACGCCGCGCGCGAGTACGGCTCGGACATCGTGCTGCCGCTGGACGTGGCCGACGACGCCCAGATCGAGACCGCGTTCAAGACGCTGGGCGAGCGCTGGAACGGCTTCGACATCCTGGTGCATTCGGTCGGCTTCGCACCGCGCGAGACGCTCGACGGCGGCTTCCTCGACCATCTGACGCGCGAGAGCTTCCGCATCGCGCTGGACATCTCCGCCTACAGCCTGGCCGCACTGGCCGGCGCGGCGCGCCCGATGATGCAGGGACGTCAGGGTGCCATCCTCACCCTGAGCTACCTCGGTGCCGAGCGCGCGCTGGAGAACTACAACGTCATGGGCGTGGCGAAGGCCGCGCTGGAATCCTCGGTGCGCTACCTCGCGCTCAACCTCGGGCCGGAAGGCATCCGCGTCAACGCGATTTCCGCCGGTCCGATCAAGACCCTGGCGGCCGCCGGCGTGGGCAACCTGCGCAAGATGCTGACCCACGTGGAAGCCCACTCGCCGCTGCGGCGCAACGTGACGATCGAGGATGTCGGCAACGTCGGTGCCTTCCTGTGTTCGAACCTGGCCGCCGGCGTCACCGGCGAAGTCACCTACGTGGACGGCGGCTACAACATCCTGGGTATGGCCGGCATGGAGTGAGCGCCACGGCGGCGCACCCGGATGTGAAAAGGCCCGGCATTGCCGGGCCTTTTCGTTTCGTGGGGCCGTCGACCTGCATCGACGCGCGCATCACATGCGCGACTCCGCCACGTCGATTGTGGCCTCGCGACGCAGCGCCTTGATCAGCTCGGTTGCCTCCACGCCACCGATTGCCTGCGCCAACTGGTCCCGGATCATCTCGCGCTGGGCGGCATCGATCTTCGTCGGATCGGCATCGGTCACCTTGGTCAGCGCGATCACTGCACTGGCACCGCCGACCAGCGGCACGCTGCCAACGCTGCTGCCGCCTTCGACCGGGTGCGGCAGGGAGAACGCGGCCTGCGCGATGGATGGATCCACCGTGGCACCCATGCGGCCCACGTCCTCCGCATTCCGCACTTCCAGCGCGTGGGCTTCGGCATAGGTCTTCATGGTGTCGATCGACGTGATCGATTCGAGCGCCTTCGCCAGCGCATCGCGACCGAGTTCGGCCAGGCGCTCGCCGCGCACGGCGGCCTCGACCTGCTCCTTTACTTCTTCCAGCGGGCGCGTGGCGGCGGGAACGTGCCGGCTGATGCGCAGCGCGATGCCGTGGCCAGGGGCGACCTCGACCACATCGCTCACCAGACCTTCGGCCAGCACGCTGTCCGACAGCAGGGCGCGCAGCACGTCCGGGTTTGAGAACAGGCCCGGCTCGCCCGCGCGGGTGAAGGGGCCGGCCTTCTGCACGGTGAGGTCGAGTTCGGCGGCGGCATTGTCGAGCGTGCTCGGATCACGGTAAATCGCGTCGATCAGGCGACCGGCACGGTCGCTGTAGCGGCGCTCGCGCTCGCTCTCCAGGTATTCCTTTTCGAGGTCGACGCGCACATCCTCGAAACCCTTGCCGGTCTCGGCCTTGATTTCGCGCAGCCAGATGACGTGCCAGCCGTCAGCGCCCTTGACCGGATCGCTCACGCCCGGCTCCATCGAGAACAGCGCCGCCTCGAACGCCGCGTCGGTCACGCCGCGCTCGATCCAGCCCAACTCGCCGCCGGCAGCGCTCGAACCAGGGTCCTCGGAGGATTCGCGCGCCAGCGCCGCGAAGTCCGCGCCGTCGGCGCGCGCCTTTTCCGCGATTGCCTGCGCCTTCGACTGCGCGGCCTGCACCGCCGCCGCGTCGGCATTGGCCGGCGTCTGGATCAGGATATGCGAGGCGAGACGCTCCTCGGGCTCGATGTAGCGGCCCTTGTTTTCTTCATAGCGCTGGCGAAGGGTCGCTTCATCCGGCCTCTCGTCAACGTCCAGCTTGGAGGCATCCAGTTCGACGTACTCGACCTCGAAGGTCTCCGGGCTCTGGTAGGAGTCCGGGTGGGCGTCGTAGTACGCGCCGATGTCCTGGTCGCTGATCTCTCCGATCGCGTCCTCGGCGGGTGCCGGAAGCACCAGGTAGTCGAAGCTGCGGGTCTGGTCACGCAGCGCGAGGTAGTCGTTGACGTAGGCATCAGTGACGATGCTGCTCTGGCTCACGCCCATCGGCATGGTGCGGGTCAGCAGGTCGCTGGCCATGCGCGCCTCGAAACCGCGCGGCGTCATGCCCGCGCCAGCCAGCACCAGCTTGTACTGGTTCGCATCGAAGCTGCCGTTGACGTGGAAGGCATCGATGTCGGCGATTTCCTTCTGCAGCGTGGCAGGAGCAACCACCAGGCCGTACTTGGTCGCGGCCTGACGCAACACCTCTTCGTCGATCATGCTCTCGAGCACCTGGCGCTTGACGATCGGCGTGTCGAATTCGCGCGCGTCGTAGCGGTCACCAAGCATCTGCCGCATCCGGGAGCGGTGGTCTTCGAAGCGCTGGCGGAACTGGTCCTGGTCGATCTCGACCTTGTTCACCTTGGCGACGTAGGTCGGAACCTGCGCCTGGAAATAGTTCTCCACGCCGAAGAACGCGAACGGAACGGAGAGGAGGACCAGAATCGCCACGGCTACCCAGCCGGTGGTCTTGTCACGGAGTGTCTGCAACATCGGGAAGTCTTCGCAAATCCAGTGAGGGAAGCCACACGCCAGACGCGGCGCGACGGAGAAAAAAAAAGGGCGCCTGCTTCCAGGCGCCCTCGGTATGGTGGCGGAGTGGACGGGACTCGAACCCGCGACCCCCGGCGTGACAGGCCGGTATTCTAACCGACTGAACTACCACTCCGCGCATTGACGCTGCATGGTGCTTTGGTGGGTGCTGAGGGTTTCGAACCCCCGACCCTCGCCTTGTAAGGGCGACGCTCTACCGCTGAGCTAAGCACCCTGCGAAGACGATCAGTTTACAGCATCCTTGAGCGCTTTGCCAGCCTTGAACGAAGGAATCTTCGACGCCTTGATCTTGATGGTCTCGCCGGTGCGCGGATTGCGGCCGGTGCGCGCGGCGCGCTTGCGAACCTCGAAAGTGCCGAAGCCGACCAGCGACACGCTGTCGCCCTTCTTGAGCGCCTTCTTGATGACCTCGATGACCGCGTCAACGGCGTTGCCGGCGTCGGTCTTGGAAAGTTCGGCAGCCGAGGCGACCGCATTGACGAAATCGGACTTGTTCATTTGATGTGTCACTCCAGAGTGCGAGACGAGAACCTGCCGTGGTGCCCGGGCGACCAGGAATTCGATGCCTGGTCGCGCGCCGTTGCCATCGGCCATTTCCACCGGGCTGCGCATCCTGCACCGGCCCGCGGGTGGGCTGGATTTATACCAGCGCCCCCAAGGCCGTGCAACACGAAATTACCAAGCCCCATGCGGTTTTCAGCCGATTTTGCACACGGCACAACTACTGCGTTTCGTCAACTGTGCGGCACCGGGCTCTCCGGAGTCAGTGGGCCCGGCGTGCCGGGGCCGCCTTGCCGCGCGGCATCGGCTCGGTCGGCGCAGGTTCCTGCGGCGGCGACACCGGTGCCAGCGGCTGCACCAGCGCGAGGTCCAGCACCTCGTCGATCCAGCGCACCGGAATGATCTCCAGCCCGGTGGTGACGTTCTCCGGTATCTCGGCCAGGTCCTTGGCGTTTTCCTGCGGAATGATCACCGTGCGGATGCCGCCACGCAGTGCCGCCAGGAGCTTCTCCTTCAGGCCGCCGATGGGAAGCACGCGCCCGCGCAGGGTGATCTCGCCGGTCATCGCCACGCCCGGCTTCACCGGCACGCGCGACAGCGCCGACACCAGCGCGGTGCACATGGCGATGCCCGCACTCGGACCATCCTTGGGCGTCGCCCCTTCGGGCACGTGCACGTGGATATCGTGCTTCTGGTGGAACTCCGGATCGAGGCCGAGGCGTTCTGCGCGCGCGCGCACCACCGACAGCGCCGCCTTGACCGATTCCTGCATCACTTCGCCAAGCTGGCCGGTGTGCTGCAGGTTGCCCTTGCCCGGCATGAGAGTGGCTTCGATCTGCAGCAGATCGCCGCCCACCTCGGTCCAGGCAAGGCCCGTGACCAGGCCGATCTCGGGCTGCGCTTCGGCGCGACCGAAGTCGAAGCGGCGCACGCCCAGGTAGGTATCGATCGTGTCCGGGGTGATCTTGATCGCCGCGGCACGGCGACGCTTGCCGCGAGCCTCGGCCTTCGGCCCGGCCAGCGCAATCCGGGTGACGACCTTGCGGCAGATCTTGGAAATCTCGCGCTCGAGGTTGCGCACGCCGGATTCGCGCGTGTAATAGCGCACGATCTCGCGGATGGCGTCGGGTCCGATCGCGATCTCCTCGGGCTTGAGGCCGTTGCCCTTGATCTGCTTGGGCAACAGGTAGTTCATCGCGATGTTGACCTTCTCGTCCTCGGTGTAACCGGGAATGCGGATGACTTCCATCCGATCCAGCAGCGGGCCGGGGATGTTGAGCGAGTTGGCGGTCGCCACGAACATCACTTCGGACAGGTCCAGGTCCACTTCGAGGTAGTGGTCGTTGAAGGCGTGGTTCTGTTCGGGATCGAGCACTTCCAGCAGGGCCGAGGACGGATCGCCGCGGAAGTCCTGGCTCATCTTGTCGATCTCATCGAGCACGAACAGCGGGTTCTTCGTCCCCGCCTTGCTCAGGTTCTGGACCAGCCGCCCGGGCAGCGAACCGATGTAGGTGCGCCGATGGCCACGAATCTCGGCCTCGTCGCGCACGCCACCCAGGCTCATCCGCACGAAGTTGCGGCCGGTCGCCTTGGCGATCGACTGGCCGAGCGAGGTTTTGCCAACGCCCGGCGGCCCGACCAGGCACAGGATCGGTCCCTTCATCTGCTTCACGCGCGACTGCACCGCCAGATATTCGAGGATGCGCTCCTTGACCTTCTCCAGCCCGTAGTGGTCGGCGTCGAGAATGTCCTGTGCCGCCTTGAGGTCGCGCCGCACCTTGGACCGCTTGCTCCAGGGCACGCCGACCAGCCAGTCGATGTAGTTGCGCACCACCGTGGCCTCGGCCGACATCGGCGCCATCTGGCGCAGCTTGTTCAGCTCGGCGCGGGCCTTGGCTTCCACCGCCTTGGGCATCTTCGCGGCGGCGATCTTGCGGGCCAGGTCGTCCTGCTCGTTCGGCTGCTCGTCGAGGTCGCCCAGCTCGCGCTGGATCGCCTTCATCTGCTCGTTGAGGTAGTACTCGCGCTGGCTTTTCTCCATCTGCGACTTGACCCGGCCGCGGATGCGCTTTTCCAGCTGCTGCACGTCGATCTCGCCGTCGACGTAGCCGATCAGAAGTTCGAGACGTGCGCCCACGTCCAGGGTTTCGAGCAGGGTCTGCTTGTCCGCCAGGCGAATCCCGAGGTGTGCGGCGATGGTGTCCCCCACGCGGCCCGGATCCTCGATGCCCGCCAGCGTGGTGAGCAGCTCCGGCGGAATCTTCCGGCTGGTCTTCACGTACTGCTCGAACAGCGACATCAGCGAACGCACGGTCACGTCCAGTTCGCGCGGCTCGCGGTCGCTCAAAGGTGCCAGTTCCTGTGCGTTGGCCACCAGCGCGCCGTCGACTTCTCGGCAATCGGCCACGCTTGCGCGCGCCACGCCTTCGGCCAGCACCTTGATCGTTCCGTCCGGAAGCTTCAGGAGCTGGAGCACCTGGGCCACGGTGCCCACGGTGTAGAGATCGGCACCGGTGGGATCGTCGATCTCCGGGCTGGTCTGGGCCACGAGCAGGATGCGCTTGTCCGCTTCCATCGCGCGATCCAGCGCATGCATCGACTTTTCCCTGCCAACGAACAGCGGGATCACCATGTGGGGATAAACCACCACGTCCCGAAGCGGCAGGACCGGCAGCGTCAGCATTTCGGGCATCTGGCTATCGCTCACAGAAACTCTCCATGTAGGGGCGACGGGCGTCTTGCCCTCGCGTTCCTCTCTCAGGTGGGGACGATAACACCGCGCGCAAGGCCCGGCCGGAGCCGCGCTGCGGGAGCGTTACGGGCCCGCCGGAAGCCGTGGCACGCGGCGTTCCCCGGCGCAGGCAAAAAAAAACGGCCCCGGAGTCCGGGGCCGAAAAAGAAGAGCCTGTGAGTGCGTGAAAACGTGTGGAGAGGTCAGAATGGAACGATCCAGCTGGCCTCGAATTCGGCGACCGAGCCGCGGGAATAGGTATTGGATGAAAACACCGGCCCCGGCCCGAGGAAGGCCATGGACGGCGCATAGCTCGCCGTCAGTGCCAGCTCGCCTGCGCGGCTCAAGCCACGCCGATAACCGAGGGCCAGGTTGGTATCGGTGTATTCGGGATCCAGGGCGCGCTGGTAGAGCGCCGATGTCGGTGATGGCTGCTGGCGCGTGGTGTAGCGCAACACCCACTGTCCCTGCCAGCGGTCATTGATCCGGGTTTCGGCCGAATACACCGTCAGGTCGCGCCAGGCAAACGCCGGGGCGTTGCCATCGGCCATCAGCGACAGCAGGCGCGTGGGCAGCGCGGTGCTGGTGAACGGCGTGATCTTGCTGAAGTAGACCCGCTCCATGCCGAGTGCGAACGACACGCCGGAAAATGCCTGCCACTCCAGCTGTCCGCCCAGACGCGCCGGCAGGTCGAAATCACCCGGCTCTCCGTAAATGCCGCGCACCGACTCGAAGGAGCTCATGTCGAGCCGCGACTGCGCGCTCCAGGCCCATGCGACGCGATCGCCGACCGGCACCCGGTAGTCGAAGCGGACGCCGTGTCCGGTCACCATCTCGGTGATCGGCTGGCGCTCGCCCACGATGGAGGCGTACGGATCGTGGAAGCCGCGCATCAGGCCCAGGCCCGGGGTTGCAAACTGCTGCCGCGCGACGAGCGCGGTCACCCCCAGGCGGCCGAGGTTCTCGACCTCCTGCTGGAACGTGGCATCGAAAAACTGGCTGCGCACCGGCGCGGCGCGCGTCGCCAGATCGACCGGTGCCGTCGAGGTGGTCGAGCCGTAGCCCAGACCCGAGGAGGCCGCCTCGCTCAAGGACAGGGACAGGCTCCGCTGCACCGACGCCTTCGCGTCCGACAGCGCAAAAGTGACCCGATGGCGCTGGGTGCCGAACACCTGGTCGCGCAGCGTCGGCGCAAGGCTCTTGGCCGTTGGCGCATCGTTCCAGGCGTAGTCGGGCATGATGTTGCGCCGCGCGAACTCGCGCCAGGATTCCGGCCCCTGCCCTGCGGCCTGCGCCACACCGCCCGAGGCCAATCCGGCGACACAGGCGGCGGCGAGCGCGCGGCGTGCGAACAAATTGCGGTTGGACGTGCTGTTCATGGCTCGATGGCAACCTTGGACGGGCGCGAGTATGGCGAACAAACAACAGGGCGTCAACGAAAAAAACGCGGGCTGCCGCCGTTTTCCGATCGCACCCTGCTTTTTCGCCACATCCGGCAGGGCGCCTGTTGCGTCAACGCAACAGAAGGCCTCCGATCACGGCCCGAGCCGGCACATCGCGCGGGATCCCGCGGCCGCGCAGGCACGGGTCCGTACGAGCGCCGCCGGGCGCGGCCCTTACTGGGCGGTACGGCGGGCGATGGCGCGGGCAAAGTCCATGGTTGATCCACTGCCGCCCAGGTCCGAGGTCAGGCTGTCGCGCGCCTCCATCGTGGCCACGATCGCCCGGCGCAGGCGGCGCGCCTCCTGCTCCATGCCCAGATGGCCGAGCATTTGCCCCGCCCCCAGCATCAGCGCCACGGGGTTGGCGATGCCGCGCCCGGCGATGTCCGGCGCGGTGCCGTGGACCGCCTCGAAGATCGCCGCGTCCTTGCCGATGTTGGCACCCGGTGCCAGGCCCAGGCCACCGACCAGGCCCGCGCACAGATCGGAAATGATGTCGCCGAACAGGTTGGTGGTGACGATCACGTCGAACTGTTCCGGGCGCATCACCAACTGCATGCAGGTGTTGTCGACGATCATCTCGTTGAAATCGATGTCCGGGTACTGCGCCGCGATTTCGCGCGCCACGCGCAGGAACAGGCCCGAGGTGGTCTTGAGGATGTTGGCCTTGTGCACCACCGTCACCTTGCGCCGGCCGGCCGACCGGGCCAGCTCGAAGGCGTAGCGGACGATGCGGTCGGAACCCTTGCGGGTGATCTTCTGGGTCAGGGTCGCGGTCTCGCCGTCTTCCGACAGCGCCTGGCCTTCACCGATGTAGGCTCCCTCGGTGTTCTCGCGCACCGTGATGATGTCGATGCCCTCGTAGCGCGCCCTGGTGTTGGGGAAGGTGATTGCCGGACGCACGTTGGCATACAGATCGAAGCGCCGGCGAAGCGCCACGTTGATCGAGGAAAAGCCTTCGCCCACCGGCGTGGTCAGCGGGCTCTTGAGCGCCACGCCCAGGCGTTCGATGGTCTCCAGCGTGCGCGCCGGCAGCAGTTCGCCGTCCTTCTCGTAGGCGGCAAGGCCGGCATCGACGAATTCGTACTGCAGGCCAAGCGCCATGGCGTCGAGCACATGCAGGGTGGCCTCCATGATCTCGGGGCCGATGCCGTCACCGCGGATCACTGCAATCGTCGGGTTCATCGTGGACTGGTCCTTGTGCATGGGTGAAAGGGACCCGACGCGCTCCGGCGTCGAGTTGACCGCCCATTATCGTCCAGCGACGGCTTGGGGTACAGTTGGCGGTATGCGACTTTTGGCGAAATTCACCGTTGCCCTGCTCCTGTCCGGCGCGCTGCCGGCGGCGGCGTTCGAGCCGGCGCGCATCGAACTGGTGGTCGACGCCGGTGATCAGGCGTACTTCAACGTATCGGGCACCTGGCCCGATACCTGCCCGCCGCGCCTGGCGGGAATCATGGTCGAAGACCGCGACGTGACCCTGCTGGGTGCGCGCGAATCCGCCGGCTGCCAGCCCTCGCCCACACCCTATTCACTGGCGAGCACACGGATGCCGTTGCCCAGCCTGCTGCCCGAGGCGGGCATCCACCGCGTGCGCCTGCAGTTGGACGATTCCGCCGACGGCACCCGCCCCGCACTCGCGGGCTTCGCGTTGGTGCAGGTCGGAACGACGCCTGGCCTGGCGCTCGAAACCGGGTTCTGGTGGGCCGAACAGGGCGGCGAGTTCGATGCCGGCCCCGGGCTCGGTCTGTCGGTGGAAACCCAATCCGGTCTCATCAGCCTCAGCGTGATGGGCTACGATGCGCAGGGCGCATCGGCCTGGTACTTCGGGGCCGGCGAGATCGACTCGGGCACGGCACACCTGGAGCTGGCCCAGTTCGAGGGCGGTGCCGGCCCGTTTGCACGCTACACCGCGCCGGAAACGGTCCGGCTCAGCGGCGGCGTGGACGTGGAACCCATCACCCCGTCACGCGCCGTGCTGTGGTTCTCGCGACCGGATCCGGAAACGGGCCTGATCGACCTGCGTCCGCTGTCGGTCGTGCGCTTCAGCTTCGCCCAGGACCCGGGCGAAGCGCTGCTCGGCCGCTGGGTGCTGACCAGCGCCGACGCCAGCCAGCGCATCACGCGCTGGCTCGACTTCGTGCGCAGCGAACCGGTGGAAGGCGGCTTCATCCTGCACGATGCGGAGGGTGCCGTGCTCCGGTGCGAGGCCACCCCCGGCCTGCCCGGCTCGCCGCCGGCGCTGTGCCGGCTGGACGCGGGCGACGGCGACGCGGTCGAATTCACCGACATCGCGCTGCGCCGCCTCGCCGGCTGGGACGCCGACGCGCACCGCACGCTGGCGTTCCGGATCGACTGACCCGGCGCGCGGCGCTCAGGCGTCCGGCGCGGCCTGCGTGAGGGTCGCCAGCAGCGGATCCAGACCACCGGCGCGATCCAGCTTCACCAGGTCGTCATAGCCACCGACGTGGGTATCCCCGATGAAGATCTGCGGCACCGAGGTGCGCTGCGCCCGCGCCCGCATTTCTTCGCGCCGCGCCGGGTCTTCATCCACCCGGATTTCCTCGACCTCGACGCCCTTGTTGGCAAGGTAGCGCTTGGCCGACACGCAGTACGGGCAGACCCGCGTGGTGTACATCAGGACCTTGTTCATGTGACGACTCCGCATCAAGGAGGGGGGATGGCCCCCGACGCGGCCCATTTTGCCCGCACTCACCCGCCAGCGCACGGCAGGCCGGGGCGGAAAAGTTCACGCCAAGTTAACGCGCCACCGCCAGCGCCGCGCCATGATGGCAGCCTGATCCTCTGCAGCACCCTCGCCATGATCCGACGCTGGACGCTCTGCATCGCGCTTTCCGCCGCCCTGCCTCTGGCCGGGGCGCAGACGCCTGGCACCCTGCCGGAAATGGGATCGTCCGCCGCCGAGCTGCTGACCCCGGCGCAGGAACAGGCCTACGGCGGGATGATGCTGCGCCAGCTGCGCGCCTACGACATGGTCATCGACGACCCGCTGCTGGAAGGCTATCTGCAGGGACTGGGCTATCGCCTCGCCTCGCGCAGCGACCGACCGGTGCAGCCCTTCACCTTCTTCCTGATGCGATCGCGCCAGATCAACGCCTTTGCCACGATCGGCGGCTACATCGGGATGAACGCCGGACTCATCCTCACCGCCGAGCGCGAGGACGAGGTGGCCGCGGTCATGGCGCACGAGATTGCCCACGTCACCCAGCGCCACGTCCTGCGCGCGGTGGAGAAGGCGCAGCGCGACCAGCTGCCGATCATGCTCGGCATGCTCGGGGCGATCCTGGCCAGCTCCCAGGCCGGCAGCGGCGATGGCGTGCAGGCCGCGATCGTGGGCGGCATGTCGATGATCCAGCAGCGCCAGATCGACTACACTCGCTCCAACGAGCACGAAGCCGACCGCCTCGGCATCCAGACACTCTCCCGCGCCGGCTACGAACCGATCGCCATGGCCGACTTCTTCGCACGCATGGAGCGGCAGATGCGCGGCAACACCGGCGGCGCGCAGGCACCCGAATACCTGCGCTCGCACCCGGTCACCACCACCCGCATCAGCGAGGCCAAGGCGCGCGCCGAGCAGATCGGCATGGCCATGACCTGCGCCACGGCATCCGGCAATTCCGACACTGGCACCACCGCCGCCCGCGCCGCGCGCTGCGTGTTGCCCGCGGAGCTGCCGCCGGCGCGCACGCTGGCCAACCCGCTCCTGCCCGACTACGTGGCCGAGGCCATGGCCGAACCCGGCACCACGCGCGCCCTGTTCGACCTGGCGCGCGAGCGCCTGCGCGTGCTCTCGGCCACCTCGCCGGGCGAGGCGGTCAACGAATACCTGCGCCATCGCCGCGCCAGTCCCGAGGCATTCACTGCGGCACAGCGCTATGGCCTGGCGCTGGCGCAAAGCCTGTCCGGGGATACCGCAGCGGCCGAAACCGGGCTCGCCGCCTTGTCCCACGAATTTCCCGAGCTCTACTGGATCGATCTGGCGCATGCCGAAAACGAGCATCGCGCCGGGCAGCGTGAAATCTCCCGGGCGCGCTACGAGGCGCTTCTGGCCGCGCGCCCGAAGAACACCGCGATCACCCTGAGCTACGCCGCGGCCCTGGCCGAATACGGCAGCGTCGACGCGGCGCGCGCCGCGCAGGAACTGCTGCGGCCGCTGCTCGCCACCCACGGCGACGATCCCGGTTTCCAGCGCGCCTACGCGCGCGCCTGCGAGGTCGCCGGGGACGAGGTTCGCGCCGCCGAGGCCTATGCCGAAGTCGCCTGGCTCAACGGCCGCCCGGACGATGCGCTCGGGCAACTCGAGCGCTTGCGCAAGAACGGCGACCTGGACTTCTACCAGCGCGCCCGCGTCGACGCGCGCATTGCCGCCATCACGCCCGATGCGCTGGAGATGCGCCGACAGGCCCGGAGCGATGCCTCCGCGCACCTGGACTCCACTCCGGGTTGGCGGATCGGCCGCTGACCGGGCACCGGTCGCATCGCGCTGTCACCCGCGATGGCGCGGCGATTGCTATGCTTTCGCGATGCCGCGACCCATCCCGAGCCCCCACCGCCCGAAGAAGGCCGCCACTGCGCGCGACCTCGACGACCCTGCGCTGTACCTCAACCGCGAGCTTTCGCAGCTGGAGTTCAACTTCCGCGTGCTGGCCCAGGCCATGGACGAGCGCGTGCCGCTGCTCGAGCGCCTGCGCTACCTGTGCATTTCCTGCACCAATCTCGATGAGTTCTTCGAGATCCGGGTCGCGGGCGTGCACCACATGCAGGAAATGGGTTCGCCGCTGCCGCCCGATGCGATCCCGACCAGCACCCTGCTCAACCTGATCCACGCGCGCGCCACCGAGCTGGTCGATACCCAGTACCGCTATTGGCGCCAGACCCTGCGCCCGGCGCTGGACGCCGCCGGCGTGCGCATCCTGTCGCCGGAAGCCTGGAACGCCCGCCAGAGACGCTGGCTCAAGCAGCACTTCGTCAGCGACATCATGCCGGTGCTTTCACCGCTGGGGCTGGATCCGGCGCATCCGTTCCCGCGCATCCTCAACAAGAGCCTCAACGTCGTGGTCGTGCTGCAGGGCAAGGACGCCTTCGGGCGCGCCAGCGGCATGGCGATCGTGCGCGCGCCGCGTTCGCTGCCGCGCATCATCCAGCTCCCCGAATCCGTTTCCGGCGGGCCGCACGATTTCGTCCTGCTGTCGGCCACGCTGTCGAGCTTTGCCGGGGAGATGTTTCCCGGGATGCGGGTCAAGGGCATCCACCAGTTCCGCGTGACGCGCAATTCCGAACTGTTCGTGGACGAAGACGAAGTGGAGAACATCGCCCACGCGGTGCAGGACGAGCTGCGCGGACGCGGCTTCGCGCGGGCGATGCGCCTGGAAATCGCGGAAAGCTGCCCGAACGACATCGTGCAGTCGCTGCTGGAAAACTTCGAGCTCGCCCCCAATGCCGTCTACCGCATCAACGGCCCGGTCAACCTCAACCGCGTCACCGCGGTCTACGACCTGGTGGACCGCCCGGAGCTGAAGTTCCCGCCGTTCACCTCGCGCCGCCACCCCGAGGGCGAGGAGGAGCGCATCTTCGACACGCTGCGCGCCGGCGACGTGCTGCTGCACCATCCCTTCGACTCCTTCAGCGCCGTGGTGTCGCTGATCAAGACCGCGGCGCGCGATCCGGACGTGCTGGCGATCAAGCAGACGCTCTATCGCGCCGGCAAGGATTCGGTGCTGGTGGAGCACCTGGTGGAGGCGGCGCGCGGCGGCAAGGACGTCACAGTCGTCATCGAACTGCGCGCGCGTTTCGACGAGGAGGCCAACCTGGGCCTGGCCGACCGCCTGCAGGAAGCCGGCGTGCAGGTGGTTTATGGCGTGGTGGGTTACAAAACCCACGCCAAGATGCTGCTGATCGTGCGGCGCGAGGGCAGCCGGCTGCAGCGCTATACCCACCTGTCCACCGGCAACTACCACACCGGCACGGCGCGCCAGTACACCGACATCGGCCTGATGACCGCGCACGCGGAAATCGGCGAGGACGTGCACCGCCTGTTCCAGCAGCTCTCCGGCCTGGTTCCGTCGTTCAAGCTGACGCGCCTGCTGCAGGCTCCCTTCACCCTGCATGCCGCCGTGCTGGCAAAGATCGCGCGCGAAGTCGCGCACGCGCAGGCCGGCAAACCGGCGCGGATCATCGCCAAGATCAACGCGCTCAACGAACCCAAGGTGATGCGGGCGCTGTTCGAGGCATCCCGTGCGGGCGTGGAAATCGACCTCATCGTGCGCGGCGCGTGCTGCCTGCGCCCCGGAATCCCCGGAGTATCCGAAACCATCCGGGTGCGCTCGGTCGTGGGACGATTCCTCGAACATGCCCGGGTCTACTGGTTCGGCAACGATGGCGAACCGGAGCTGTACTGCTCCAGCGCCGACTGGCTCGAGCGCAACCTGCTGCGCCGGATCGAGACCTGTTTCCCCATCCTGGACCCGGCGCTGGCACAGCGCGTCTACGACGAAGAGCTCACCAACTATCTGGCCGACAATACCCAGTCTTGGTCGCTTCAGGCCGACGGCAGTTACCTGCGCAACGAACCGCAGGGCGACGAGATGCCCCACTCGGCACAGAACGCACTGGTGGCCCGCCTATGCCGATGAGCAGCACGGCCCTGCGCGAAGGTGAGCTGATGGCGGCCATCGACATCGGCTCCAACAGTTTCCACATGGTGGTGGCGCGCAACGTGCTGGGGCAGCTTCGCATCGTCGACCGCCTGCGCGAGACCGTGCGGATCGCCACCGGCCTGCGCGCCAATGGCGACCTGGATCCGGCGGCGCGCGATCGCGCCTTCGCCTGCCTGGCCCGCTTCGGCGAACGCATCCACAGCTTCCCGCCCAACCGGGTGCGCGCCATCGCCACCAACACGGTGCGGCGGCTGCGCAACCCGCAGGCCTTCCTGATTCCGGCAGAAACCGCGCTGGGGCACGCCATCGAGGTGGTTTCCGGTCGCGAGGAAGCGCGCCTGATCTATCTGGGCGTCGCGCACGGCCTGCCGCCCAGCGACGCGCGCCGGCTGGTGATCGACATCGGCGGCGGCTCCACCGAGTTCATCATCGGCACCGGGTTCCAGCCGCTGGAGCGCGAAAGCCTGCAGATGGGCTGCGTGGCCACGACGCGCCGATTTTTCCCGGACGGCAAGATTTCCCAGCAGCGCTGGCAGGCCGGCCAGCTCGAACTGGCCCAGCAGTTCCAGCAGTTTTCCGCCGCGTATCGCACGCTGGGCTGGGACGAGGCCATCGGGTCTTCGGGTACGGCGCGGGCCATCGCGGAAATGCAGGCCGCCAGCGGCACCAGCGTGGATGCGATCACGTCCGCGGGCCTGGAGCGTTCCGTCGAGGCCCTGCTCAAGTTCCGGCGGATCGAGGACATCCGGCTGCCCGGAGTTTCCGCCGACCGGCGACCGGTCATCGCCGGCGGACTGATGGTGATGGCCACCGCGTTCCGCGAACTGGGGCTGACGCAGATGCGCGCCTGCGAGACCGCCATGCGCGAGGGCGTCCTCCACGACATGCTGGGACGCAGCCAGAACCGCGACCCGCGCGACGCCGCGATCGCGGCCATGGCGCTGCGCTATGGCGTCGATACCGATCACGCCGCGCGGGTCGAATCCATGGCGCTGGCGCTGTTCGATCAGGTCCGGGACACCTGGGCGCTGGACGACGACGACCGCCTCATGCTCGGCTGGGCGGCACGCCTGCACGAACTGGGCCTGGCCATCTCGCACAGCCAGCACCAGAAGCACGCGGCCTACGTCATCGCCAACTCGGACATCGACGGCTTTTCGCGTCAGGAGCAGACCGTGCTGGCCGCACTGGTGCGCTGCCAGCGCCGCGGCCTGTCGCGCAGCCTGGTGTCGGGGCTGCCGGCGCGCGCCGCGCACGCGACGCTGCGCAACGCCGTGCTGCTGCGCCTTGCCATCCTCCTGTGCCGCAGCCACGCCGCCGAACTCCCCAACCTGGGCCTGAGCGCGAACGAGGCCAGAATCCAGCTTGCGATCCCGCGTGCGTGGCTCGCCGCACACGCGCTGGCGCGCGCCGATCTTGCGACCGAGCGCGAGGATCTTGCGGAAGTGGGGCTCGTACTTTCCGTCCGCGAGACGGAGTGAACAGGCACCGGCAGCACCCGTTCCGGGAACCGCGGATCAATCGCCCATGAGCTTTTGGCGGTGCTCCCAACGCTCCTGGGCATCGAAGCTCAGGGTAGCGATGGGGCGCGCTTCCAGCCGCTCCAGGCCGATTTCCTCGCCGGTTTCCTCGCAGTAACCGTAATCGCCTTCTTCAATGCGCTTGAGCGCCTTGTCGATCTTCGAGATCAGCTTGCGATAGCGATCACGGGTCCGCAGTTCGAGCGAATTTTCCGTCTCGCGCGTGGCGCGCTCGGCGTCGTCACCGACGTCGCGCACTTCCTCGCGCAGGTTGTCGATGGTCTGCTGGGATTCCTCGACCAGATCCGCGCGCCATTTCATCAGCTTCTGGCGGAAATACTCGAGCTGCTCGGGACTCATGTATTCCTCGCCCGGCTTGGGGCGATAGCCCATCGGCAGATCGGGACGGTCGGGCAGAATGGCAGCGCCGGAATCGGCAACGGGGGGCAGCGTCTTCGGCGTCCTGGCCTTGGCGCTTTGGGGTGCAGCGTGGGTCATCGTCTTCCTTGCAGGGGTTTGTTCGGCGGATCGCGCCGGCACGGCCTTCTTGGCCGGCGCGGCAGTCGCCTTGCGGGTTTGTCCGGAGGCGCGGGACGCGGGCTTGGCTGCCGCCTTGCCGCCCGTCCCGGCCTTTGATGTCCTGGCCGGTGCCGTCTTGGTCGCCGCAGCCTTCGGCTTGACTAGTCGTACCAGCGATTCAGCCACGCGCTTGATGGCGCTGGCAGGCGTGCTGCCGGCCTTCTTTGCCGGCGCGGCTTTCGTCACGGCCTTCTTCGGGGCCGCCTTGCTCACGGCGGCCGTTTTGGGTGCCGTTTTCTTCGATACCGCCTTCTTTGCCGGTGTCGCCCTGGTCGCGGCCGCCTTCTTCGCGACAGGCTTCTTCGCAGCGACCTTCTTCACCACAGCCTTTTTCGCCGCGACCTTTTTCGCCGCTGGCATCTTCACGGTCGCCTTCTTCGCTGCGGCCGCGCCGGCAGGTCCCTTCTTCGCAACCGCCTTGGTCGCAGGCCGGGCAGCAGGCTTCTTCACGGCCTTGCCAGCCTGTGCGGCGGCCTTTGCAGGAGATCGATCGGACGCTTTCGCTTTCGTTGCCACGGTGGAGGCCCCCGGAGAATCGTCGTTGAGCACGAGTGGTCGCGTGTTATAGCCTAGTCCCCCCGAAGCGGCAAGCGTGCCGCGGGCGGGAATCCGCTTTCCGACGCGTCACTCCATGAATTCTCCGGTCATTGCGTTACTGCGCGGCTACAAACGCTTCATCAGTCCGCTGCTGGGTCAGCACTGCCGCTTCCATCCCAGCTGTTCGATGTACGCCATCGAGGCCATCCAGGTGCACGGCCACCTGCGCGGCGGCTGGCTTGCGATCAAGCGGCTCGCGCGCTGCCAGCCGCTGTGCGAGGGCGGGCTGGATCCGGTGCCCCCGCGCCAGCCGCACGGCTGAAACCGCACCTCGCCGGACGCACTCGGGGCAGCCTGTCTGCCGTGCAGACGCACCCGCATCGCGCGGGGCTGGCCCCGACGGGCACAGGCCGAGGATAATGCGCGGCCGGCGGCTGCATGCAGCAAGCAACACCCCCTTCCCTTTCCGGAGCGCCCGATGGCCGACGCCTCCCGCCACGACAGGACCGCCCGCCAGCTGCGGCTGCTGTCCGATGCGCTCGACACCGGCCGGCTGGGGCCGGTGCGGCGGCTGATCAACACGCTCTCGCCGGCCGAGATCGCCAACCTCCTCGAGTCCCTGCCCACGCCCAAGCGCTCCCTGGTGTGGGGCCTGGTCGATCCGGAAGACGACGGCGAGGTACTGGTCCACGTCGGCGAGGACGTGCGCGAAAGCCTGATCGCGGAGATGGATGCGGACGAGCTGGTCGCCGCGGTCGAAGACCTCGACATCGACGATCTGGCCGATATCGCCGAGGACCTCCCCGACCAGGTGATCGCGGAAGTCCTGCGTTCGATGGATCGCGAAAACCGCGATCGCCTCGAACAGGTGCTCTCCTTCCCCGAGGGCAGCGCCGGACGCCTGATGAATCCCGACGTGGTGACGGTGCGTGCCGACACCACGGTGGACGTGGTGTTGCGCTACCTGCGCCTGCGCGGCGAGCTGCCCGACCATACCGACTACCTGTTCGTCGTCAGCCGCAGGCACCAGTACCTGGGCCGGGTTTCGCTCAGCTCCCTGCTCACCCACGAAACCTCCACGCCGATCAACGAGCTGATCGACGACGAGCAGTCGGCCATTCCCGCCGGCACCAGCGAGCGCGAGGTAGCCAACCAGTTCTCCGATCACGACTGGGTCTCGGCTCCGGTGGTGGACGAGAACAACATCCTGCTCGGCCGCATCACCATCGACGACGTGGTCGACATCATCCGCGAGCAGGCCGAACACCAGGCCCTGGGCGCGGCGGGTCTGGGCGAGGACGAGGACCTGTTCAGCCCGGTCGGGCGCGCGATGCGGCGGCGACTGGTGTGGCTCTTCGTGAACCTGTGCACCGCCTTCATCGCGGCCAACGTGGTCGGCAATTTCGAAGGCACGATCGACAAGCTCGTCGCACTCGCGGTGCTGATGCCGATGGTCGCGGGCCTCGGCGGCAATGCCGGCACCCAGGTGCTGGCGCTCACGATCCGCGGCCTGGCGCTGGGTCAGGTCGGCGCCTCCAACGTACTGATCCTGCTGTGGAAGGAACTGCGCGTGGCGCTGTTCAACGGCCTGCTGATGGGCGCGGTGCTGGGCCTGATCGTGTATGCCTGGTTCCGGAACCCGGGGCTGTCGCTGGTGATCTTCGTGGCGCTGACCGTCAATCTCCTGTTGGCCGCCATGGTGGGCGTGACGATTCCGCTGCTGCTCAGGCGCATGGGTTTCGATCCGGCGCTGGGCAGCGGGATCTTCCTCACCGCGCTGACCGACTCGCTCGGCTTCTTCACCTTCCTGGGGCTGGCGACGCTGGTGCTGATGGAGTGATCCGCGCGTCGGCCGGCACCTGACAATAGCGCCCGTCGGGAATAGGATCAGAGCCACCGTCACACATCGGCAAAGGAGAATCCCCATGTCCACCTGGCATACGTTCACCCTCGGCCTGCTGCTGTCCTGCACCGCCGCCATGGCCGCCGCCTCCGGCGTCGGCTCGCTCAAGGACACCATCGGCGGAATGGACGCCGGCTCCCTGCTGTCTTCCAACGCCGGCAACGTCGCCGGCATCGTGCAGTTCTGCATAAAGAACAAGTACCTGGGCAACGACGTCGCCGGCACGGTCAAGGACCGGCTGCTGGGCAAGCTCTCCCTCGGCGGCAACGCCGAAACCGCGCCGGAACCGGAGGACGACGAAGGCTACGCCAACGGCCTCAAGGGCCTGCTCTCGACCAGGGACGGCAAGAGCCTCGACCTTTCCGACCGCAGCGACAAGCTCAAGGAAAAGCTCACGGAGAAGGCCTGCGGCGTGGTGCTGGATCAGGCCAAGGGGATGCTCGGCGGCTGAGGGCGATACGGGCGGGGTTGTTTGCCGGGCGATCGGGCGTTTACGCCGGGTTTCGTCCGCCTTGACTGCCGCCGCTCCGGCGGCGCAGTGCTTCGCCAAAGAGGAGTAACCAAGAGAAAGGCGACCCCAAGAGCAGGAGCGCGGGGCCATCCCGCTTTCGCTCTTGATCTTCCGGGTCCCCATGAACCGCGCCGAGTAGCGCAGGCGGCCGGCGGGGAAAGGCGCGATTGTTCGAGGCCATGGATGGCCGAGTTCGCGCCGGCCGCCGGGTGCCGAGCAACGCAGGGCACGTCGCCTGCGCAGCAGGCGGCGCGCGGTGCCGGGGTGTCCTTCTCTTTGGTTTCTTTCTCTTGGACAAGCAAGAGAAAGAAACTCGGCCGCCGCTGAGGCGGTCGAAACGCTGCGGCAGCATCCAATACAAGACACAAGAAGCCGCACCGGCCGGGTCAAACACACATGGCACCCGCCGGCCGCCGCTGAGGCGGTCGAAACCTCACGAAAGCGCGAAATCAATAAACGAAGGAAGCCGAAGCCCGGGTCGAGGTGAAACCGACGATCACGGAAGATCGATCCGATGCCGCACCAGCAGCTGCACGCCGCAGCGGTCGCGGAAATCGTCGGTTTCCAGCTGGTAGGCCAGGTGCAGGTGCGAAGCAGGTGGCGTGCCGTCGAAGCCGCTGAAATGGATCGCGTCGATCGGAACACCGGAGGCGGCGTGGCGCAGCTGCAGCTTCAGGTGGCCATTGCCGACCACGCGCCAGCCGGCGACGGTGAACTCGTCGTCGAACACCGGCTCGGGAAAGCCCTGCCCCCACGGGCCGCCGTCGCGCAGCTGCTCGGCCAGGTCGCGGCTCAAATCCTGCGGGGCGAGCGCGCCGTCGCTGAGGAGTTCCGCGCGCAGGGCGGCGGGGTCGAGGCGTTCTGCGGCGAGCGTGGTGAAAGCCGCGTGGAAGGCATCGAGATTTTCCGGCGCGAGGCTCAGGCCGGCGGCCATCGCATGGCCGCCGAAGCGGGCGATGAGATCGGGTTGGGCGGCGGCGAGATCGGCCAGGGCATCGCGGATATGGAAACCGGGAATCGAGCGCGCGGAGCCACGCAACAGACCATCCTCGCCACCCGGCGCGAAGGCGACCGTGGGGCGATGCACGCGCTCTTTCAGGCGCGAAGCCACCAGACCCACGACGCCCGGATGCCAGTCTTCATCGAACACGCACAATGCGGCATCGCCGCTGCCGCCGGCTTCGATGGTGGCGATACAACTTGCGGCCATGGCTTCGGCCTGCTGCAGCATCTGCTCCTGCAGGTCGCGGCGCTCGCGGTTGATGGCATCGAGCTGTGCCGCCAGCCGCAGCGCCGTGGCCTCGTCATCGGCGAGCAGACACTCGATGCCCAGCGCCATGTCTTCGAGCCGGCCTGCGGCATTGATGCGCGGGCCAAGCGCGAAGCCCAGGTCGGCGCTGCCGAGGCGCTCGGGAGTGCGCCCCGACACCTGCATCAGCGCGCGCAAGCCCGCCTGCGCGACACCGGCGCGCAGGCGTTTCAGGCCCGCGGCCACGAGGATGCGGTTGTTCTCGTCCAGCGGCACCATGTCCGCGACCGTGCCCAGCGCGACCAGATCGAGCAGCACGGAAAGATCCGGCTCGCGGCCGTGGGCGAACGCGCCCTGCGCGCGCAGCTGCGCGCGCAGGGCGAGCAGCAGGTAGAACATCACGCCGACCCCGGCCAGCGCCTTGCTCGGGAAGCCGTCGCCGCGCAGGTTGGGATTGACGATGGCATCGGCCTGCGGCAGCTGCGCGCCGGGAAGGTGATGATCGGTGACGATCACGCGCATGCCCGCTGCGCACGCGGCGGCGACGCCGGACACGCAGGCGATGCCGTTGTCCACGGTCAGGAGCAGGTCGGGCGCAAGATCGGCCAGATCGGCCACCAGCGCCGGCGAAAGGCCGTAGCCGTGGCGCATCCGATGCGGCACGCGATAGCTGACCTGACGCGCGCCGAGCAGGCGCAGGCCGCGCACCGCGACCGCGGTGCCGGTCGCGCCATCGGCGTCGAAATCGCCGATCACGCAGATGCGCAGATCGTCTGTGATGGCTTCGACCAGCAGCTCCACGGCGCGATCCAGCCCGCCCAGCAGGCCTGGCGGCAGCAGCGTGCCAAGGCGATGGCGCACCTGCGCGATGTCGGTCACGCCGCGTGCCGCATACACGCGTCGCAGCACCGGATGCACCGCGTCGGGCCAATCGCCGGTCACGACGGGGGCGCGGCGACGAATGACCATCGCTGCCGTACTCACGCCGGAAGATGCCTGCGCCAGACGCGCCAGCGGTGCGCGACACGCCAGCGCAGCAGGTGGCCGTCACCGAAATCCAGACGCAGTTCGTCCAGCGCACCGCGCCGCACCTGCGCGACCAGTGGCGCGATCCAGTGCTCCTCGAGAAGCGCGGCGTCGCGCACCTCGCGCAGATCCACCAGCGCCGTAGGCGGCAGCGTGGCCACCTCCGGATCGGTGCTGGGCTCCACGCCGGCGCGCTGCGCCAGCGCGCGCAGCAACACGTCGCCGCTGCGCACCTGCGCGCGCGCGCTGCGCACGTGGTCGGGCAGGCGCGATGCGCCCCAGAACCAGAGCGTGTTGACCGGCAGCTTGCCGGCGGCCGCACGCCGCGCGTTGACCTCGTGGTTGTGCAGGATCACCTGCGCTTCGTTCATCAGCCGCCGCCAGCGCCGGCCGGCGTCGCCCTCGGGCATGTGGGCGAAGAGATCGTCACCGATGACCTCCAACGGCGGATCGAAGTCCGGCAGCCTCGCATCGGGCGGCAGGCACAGGTACCAGCGCGAAGGCACGGGTGCCGAGATCGGGAAACCTTCGTCACCGAACAGCGGCTTGAGCGGGGCCAGCAGTGCCTCGCATTCCTCCGGCGAAACATCCATTTCGCCGCAGGCATACAGGCGCACCGTGGCCATGTCGGCGCGTACGAAGCCCGGATCGGCGCGCAGCCAGGTGCAACCGGCGGCATCGCCGGCGTCGAGCTGGCGCGTCAGCGCCGCCACCGGAAGTCCACGCGGCAGGATGTCGAAGGCACGCGCGATGCGCGCCGCCTCGCCCACCTCCACCGGTTCCTCGTCCGCGCGGCAGGCCAATCGATGCAGGACCATCGGCGGGCGCACCTGTTCGCGCAGCACCGCCCAGGACGGCAGCCAGAGGGTGATGTCGCGAGCAGGAGTATGCGTCATTGCGCTGCCTTTCTGATTCCCTCTCCCCCGTCGCTGACGGGGGAGAGGGCTGGGGTGAGGGGGCTTTTGCGTTGGAAAGTCAAAGCACTCGCGGCTTCGCCGCTCGCCCCCTCACCCTGACCCTCTCCCCCATTTGCATGGGGGAGAGGGAATAAAACAGGCATCGCGAAGAACCATCACGCCACATAGCGCACCGCGACGATTTCATAGCTGCGCCGACCGCCCGGTGCCTCGATCTGGACCACGTCGCCCTCGCTGCGCCCGATCAGCGCGCGCGAGATCGGCGCGGTGATCGAGATGAGGCCGAGCCGAATGTCGGCCTCCAGCTCGCCCACGATCTGGTAGGTCACCTCGTCGCCGCTGTCCTCGTCGACCAGCTCGACGGTGGCACCGAACACGACGCGAACGCCCACGTCGAGCGTGGCGACGTCGATCAGCTGGGCGTTGGACAGGGCCGCCTCCAGCTCCTGGATGCGGCCTTCGATGAAGCCCTGCTGCTCGCGCGCGGCGTGGTACTCGGCGTTCTCCTTGAGATCGCCGTGGGCGCGCGCCTCGGCGATGGCGGCGATCACCTCGGGCCGCTTCACGCTCTTGAGATGCTCCAGCTCCTGGCGCAGCCGCTGCGCGCCCTGGGTGGTCATCGGTGGTCTCATGCGTGTTCTCCGCTGCCGCCGGCCGCGAGGCGGGCGTGCAGCTCCTGCAGTGAATGGACTTCGCCCTGCCCGCGCGAGGCGAGCGAATCGACCAGCGCCACCGCCCCGGTCATGGTGGTGGAATAGGTGACCTTCTGCTGCAGGGCGCTGCGCCGGATCGAGAACGAGTCGGCGATCGCCTGGCGTCCTTCGGTCGTGTTCACGATATACACGATTTCGCCGTTCTTGATGAGATCGACGATGTGCGGACGGCCCTCGGCCACCTTGTTGACCCGCTCGCACGGAAAGCCCGCATCGTTGAGCACCTTCGCGGTGCCGCCGGTGGCGACCAGCGAGAAGCCGTGTTCGAGCAGCTCGCGCGCCAGCGGCAGCAGGCGCGCCTTGTCCGGATCGCGCACCGAGACGAAGGCCTTGCCGCGCGGCGGCTCGCCGATGTTGGCGGCCTCCTGGGCGCGCGCGAAGGCGGCGTTGAAGTTCACGCCCACGCCCATGACCTCGCCGGTGGAGCGCATCTCCGGGCCGAGGATGGGATCGACGTTCTGGAACTTGGCGAACGGGAACACGGCCTCCTTGACCGAGGTGTAGGGCGGCACCACCTCGCGGGTGACGCCCTGCGCGGCGAGCGACTGGCCCACCATGCAGCGCGCCGCGACCTTGGCCAGCGCCATGCCCGTGGCCTTGGACACGAAGGGCACGGTGCGCGAGGCGCGCGGGTTCACCTCCAGCACGAAGATGTCCTCGCCCTGGATCGCGAACTGCGTGTTCATCAGCCCGATCACGTTGAGCCCGCGCGCCATCGCGGCGACCTGCTCGCGCAGGCGGTCCTGGATCGCGGCGGAGAGCGAATACGGCGGCAGCGAGCAGGAGGAATCGCCCGAATGCACGCCGGCCTCCTCGATGTGCTGCATGATGCCGCCGATCAGCACCCCGCCCCCGGCGTCGGCGATGAGGTCCACGTCCACCTCCACGGCATTGTCGAGGAAGCGGTCGAGCAGCACCGGCGAATTTTCGGATACCTGCACCGCATCGCGGATGTAGCGCGAAAGGTCGGCGTCGGAATAGACCACTTCCATGGCGCGACCGCCGAGCACGTAGCTCGGGCGCACCACCAGCGGATAGCCGATCTCGCGCGCGGCGGCGAGCGCCTCCTCGGCGGTGCGCGCGGTGCGGTTGGGCGGCTGGCGCAGGCCCAGATCGTCGATCAGGTGCTGGAAGCGCTCGCGGTCCTCGGCAAGGTCGCTCGAATCGGGCGAGGTCCCGATCACCGGCACGCCGGCGGCCTCCAGCGCGCGCGCCAGCTTGAGCGGCGTCTGGCCGCCGTACTGCACGATCACGCCGCGGGGTTTTTCCAGCGCCACGATTTCCAGCACGTCTTCCAGCGTCAGCGGTTCGAAGTAGAGCCGGTCGGAGGTGTCGTAGTCGGTGCTCACCGTTTCCGGATTGCAGTTGACCATGATGGTCTCGTAACCGTCCTCGCGCAGCGCCAGCGCGGCGTGCACGCAGCAGTAGTCGAACTCGATGCCCTGCCCGATCCGGTTCGGGCCGCCGCCCAGCACCATGATCTTGTCGCGCGAGGACGGTTCGGCCTCGCACTCTTCGCCGTAAGTGGAGTACAGGTAGGCGGTATCGGTGGCGAATTCAGCCGCGCAGGAATCCACCCGCTTGTATGAAGGACGCAGGCCGAAGGCGTGCCGCAGCGCGCGCACCGCGGCCTCGTCGGTGCCGAGCAGGCGCGCCAGCCGCGCGTCGGAAAAGCCCTGGCGCTTGAGTTCGAGCAGGCGGGCGCGATCCAGGCCGGCGAGGCCCGCCGTCGCCGTTTCCCTTTCCGTTTCCACCAGCGTCCGGATCTGGTGCAGGAACCAGGGGTCGATGGTGGAGAGCGCGTTCACTTCCTCCAGCGGCAAACCGGCGCGGAACGCATCGGCCACGTAGAACAGCCGCTCCGGGCCGGTCTCGCGCAGCTGCCGGCGCAGGGTGATGAGATCTTCCTCGCAGGCCAGGTCCAGTCCGGTGGGATCGAGCCCGGCCTTGCCGGTCTCCAGCCCGCGCAGGGCCTTCTGCAGCGACTCGCCGAAGCTGCGCCCCATCGCCATCACCTCGCCCACTGATTTCATCTGGGTGGTGAGGCGCGAGTCGGTCTGCGGGAACTTCTCGAACGCGAAGCGCGGCACCTTGGTGACCACGTAGTCGATGGTCGGCTCGAAGGAGGCCGGGGTGCGCCCGCCGGTGATGTCGTTGCGCAATTCGTCGAGGGTGTAGCCGACCGCGAGCTTGGCCGCGATCTTGGCGATCGGAAAACCCGTGGCCTTGGACGCCAGCGCCGAGGAGCGCGACACGCGCGGATTCATCTCGATCACGGCGAGGCGGCCATCGATCGGGTTGATGGCGAACTGCACGTTGGAACCGCCGGTTTCCACGCCGATCTTGCGCAGCACCGCGATGGAGGCGTTGCGCAGGCGCTGGTATTCCTTGTCGGTGAGCGTCTGCGCCGGTGCCACGGTGATCGAATCGCCGGTGTGCACGCCCATGGGATCGAGGTTCTCGATCGAGCACACGATGATGCAGTTGTCCGCGCGGTCGCGGACCACCTCCATCTCCAGTTCCTTCCAGCCCAGCACGGATTCTTCCACCAGCACCTCGTGGGTGGGCGAAAGCTCCAGGCCGCGCTTGACGATCTCCTCGAACTCCTCGACGTTGTAGGCGATGCCGCCGCCCGATCCGCCGAGGGTGAAGCTCGGCCGGATGATGGTCGGGAAGCCTACCTTGGCCTGCACTTCAACCGCCTGCTCGTAGCTGCGCGCCACCTCCGCCTTCGGACAGGCGAGTCCGATTTCCTGCATCGCCTGCTTGAACAGCTCGCGGTCCTCGGCAGTACGGATGGCGTCACGGTTGGCACCGATCATCGCCACGCCGTACTTTTCCAGCACGCCGTTGTCGGCCAGATCCAGCGCGCAGTTGAGCGCGGTCTGCCCGCCCATCGTGGGCAGCAGCGCATCGGGGCGCTCCTTGGCGATGATCTTCTCCACCGTCTGCCAGTTGATCGGCTCGATGTACACCGCATCCGCGGTGCCCGGGTCGGTCATGATCGTGGCCGGGTTGGAGTTCACCAGAACCACCCGGAACCCCTCTTCCTTCAGCGCCTTGCAGGCCTGCGCGCCGGAGTAATCGAACTCGCAGGCCTGGCCGATGACGATCGGGCCGGCACCAATGATGAGGATGGTCTTGAGGTCGGTGCGCTTGGGCATGGAAGGTGTCCGTGGGTGCGAGTCAGGTTCGGGAGGCGGGAGGCAGGAGTTGCCGCTCAGCGCGCGGATGGGCCGATGTGCTGGTCCAGGAAGGCTTCCATCGCGGTGTAGAGTCGAACCTTGTTGTCGAAGTCATAGAAACCGTGCGCTTCCTTCGGCTCCAGGATGTCCACCTCGGGCGGATTACCGGCCTTGGCCAGGCCATCCTTGAGCAGGCGGTACTGGGACGGCGGGACGCGCTCGTCCTTGCCGCCCTGCACCAGCATCACCGGGATGCGGATCTTGTCGATGTTGAACGCCGGCGACTGCGCCTGCTGCTCGGCCAGCGCCTCCGGCTGCACGCGCTTGAGATAGGCCACGCCCGATTTCGTCTGCGGGATGTCGCCCTTGGTGAACATCATCGGCAGGCTGTAGACGCCCACGTAGCCGATCGTGCAGCGGTACTTCTCGGGGTTGCGGACCACCGACTGCAGCGCGCCGAAGCCGCCGTAGGAGGCGCCGTAGGTGCAGATCCGGTTCGGATCGGCGATGCCCTGCGCCACCGTCCAGTCGACGGCATCGGTCATGTCGTCGATCATCGTCGTGCCCCAGTTGCGATAGCCCTTGCGCTCGAAGGCATTGCCATAGCCACCCGAGCCGCGGAAGTTGATCTGCAGCACGGCATAGCCGCGATTGGCGAGGAACTGCACCTGCGGATCGAAGCCCCATTCGTCGCGGACCCCGTGCGGGCCGCCGTGCGGGTGCAGGATCAGCGGCAGGTTCCTGCCCTCGCCGCGCGGCACGGTGAGGTAGCCGTGCAGCGGCGTGCCGTCGCGCGCGGTGAGCGAGATCGGCCGGGTCGGCGACATCTTCGCCGGATCGATCCAGTCCATCGAGGCCAGCAGGAAGCGCGCCTCGCCGCTCTTGCGATCGAACAGGAAATAGGCTCCCGGATCGACATCGCTGTAGCGCCGCAGCAGGATGAAGCGGCCGTCGCGGCTGATTCCGGAGAACGACACCGCGTGGTCCGGGAAGGCGTTGAGCAGCCCCGCCAGCGCCTTGGATTCGGGGTGATCCGGGGTAATGAACTCGTAGCCCGGCAGGCCGTCCTGATAGCCCACGGCGAGCAGCTCGGTCTCATCCGAACTCATCAGCATCGCGGTGGCATCCACGTTGGCATTGCGCGCCAGCAGCGTCTCCTCGCCGGTCTGCGGATCGACCAGCGCCAGCCGCACGGGCTCGCCCTCGTCGCTGATCGAAAAGATCACCCGCTCGCCGTCCTTGGCGAACATCAGCGGCCTGCGGACCGACTCGCCCATCGGCGCCGAATGCACGGTGGTCCAGTCCTCGCCGTCACGCCGCAGCGTGACGAAATCGCCGCCCTCGGTCTTCTGCCCGATGGCATAGCGCACCTTGCCGGCGTGGTCGAGCACGAAACCGCCGAAGCGCAGCGGCGCGGTCGCGACGGTATTGAGTTTGCCGGTGTAGACGTTGAGCTTGAACAGGTAGGCCGAATCGACCGAGCGCTGCACCAGGATCGTGTCGGGCTCGTCCCAGGTCACGTCGACGATGCTGTAGGTGCCGCCGTTGGGAATGTGGATGCGCTTGGCACCATCGACATCGCTCAGATAGAGGTCCGGCGTGCCCACGCGGAAGTCGAACGCGCCGGTCTTGCGCGTGACGTACAGGATGAAGCGGTCGTCGTTGACCCAGCGGACCCGGTCGATGTGGCGGTTCTCGCCCTGGTCCCACTTGCCGACCAGCTTCATGTCGCGGACCCGGAACGCGGCCAGCACGGTGCGGTCGGCGCGCGGCACCGAGACGGTGATGTAGGTGCCGCTGGGAGACAGCGACACGCTGCGGAACTCGGGATCCTTGAAGAAGTCACCCACCGGGAGGCGCTCGGCGGCGCTTGCACCGGCCCAGGAAAGAAGCAGCGCACCGCAGAGCGCGGCAAGAAGGAAAAGTCGGGACATTCTTGAAACTCCGTTCATCACGCCGCGTTGGCGGCTTGCATGGTGGCTGCGAAACGCGCAAACAATCCACCCACATCCGCCGGACCCGGGGAGGCTTCGGGATGGCCCTGGAAGCTGAAGGCCGGCGCGTCGGTGAGGGCGATGCCCTGATTGCTGCCGTCGAACAGCGAGCGATGCGTGGCGCGCGCGCTGGCCGGCAGGCTGGATTCGTCCACGGCGAAGCCGTGGTTCTGGCTGGAAATCATCACCCGACCCGAGGCCAGTTCCTGCACCGGATGGTTCGCGCCGTGGTGGCCGTGCGGCATCTTGATCGTCCTGGCCCCGGCGGCCAGAGCAAGAAGCTGGTGGCCCAGGCAAATGCCGAACAGCGGAATCTGCGCGGCGATGAACTCGCGGATCGCCTCGATCGCGTAACCGCAGGCCTGCGGGTCGCCCGGACCGTTGGAGAGGAAGATGCCGTCGGGATCGAGTGCGAGCGCCTCGCGCGCCGGCGTCTGCGCCGGCACCACGGTAAGGCGGCAGCCGGCATCGACCAGCAGGCGCAGGATGTTGAGCTTGATGCCGAAATCATAGGCCACGACGTGGAAGCGGGTGGCCGGCGTGCTGAAGCGATTGGCGTCGAGATCGAACGAGCCCTCGCTCCACGCATAGCGCGAGGCAGTGGTGACCTCTTTCGCCAGATCCATTCCGTCCAGGCCCGGGAAGGCGCGCGCGGCGGCCACGGCGGCGTCGGCATCGGCATCCGGCCCCGCCATCAGGCAGCCGCCCTGCGCGCCGCGCTCGCGCAGGATGCGGGTCAGGGCGCGGGTGTCGATCCCCGCCACGGCCACCACGTCACGCGCCACCAGCCAGTCTTCGAGATTGGCGGTGCTGCGCCAGCTGCTCGCGGGGGTCGGGCGCTCGCGCACCACCAGGCCGCCGAGGTGCATGGCGCGCGCCTCGTCGTCCTGCGGATTGCAGCCGGTGTTGCCGACGTGGGGCCAGGTCAGCGTGACGATCTGTCGGGCGTAGGACGGATCGGTGAGGATTTCCTGATAGCCGGTCATGGCGGTGTTGAACACCACTTCGCCGGCGCGCAGCCCGGAAGCGCCGAACGAGGTTCCGTGGAAGACGGTGCCGTCGGCGAGGGCAAGAATTGCGGGATGGGGCACGGATTTCGCCTTGTGGAGGGAGGAAACCCCGCGCGCCTGATTTGCGGCACGCGGTCACGTCCGCATCGGCTGCCGCAAGGGCGGCTACAGGTGGGACGAGGGGGTTTGGGGCGAGCGGAAATGATACCGGCCGTGCCCGGCAGCGTCCACAACCGCATCGCTTCCTGCGCGAAAAGCAAGGCGGCCGGGGTTTCCCCCGGCCGCCTCGATCACGCGATACCGCTTCGATGGATCAGAAGCTGTACTTGAAGGTGGCCATGACCGACCAGCGCGACACGCCGGTATTGCCCTTGTCGTTGTTGTTTTCCTGGATGCCCGGCTCGTCCGTCGACCCCGAGAAGGTGTAGACGTACTTGCCGGTGGCCGGGTCGATACCCGCGTAGTTGGCCACGCGCATCGTCTGGTAGAAGCCGTAGTCCTCGATCAGACCCCACTTCTTGTTGAGCAGGTTGCCCACGTTCATGATGTCGAAGTTGAACTCGGCCTTGTGGCCTTCGAAGAACGACGGCAGCTGCTGGCTGATGCGCAGGTCGAAGTTGTTGACCCACTTCGCCCGTCCGCTGTTGGCCGGGACCACCTGGCCGGCGTAGCGGGCCAGGTCCGGGTGCTGTTCAAGCCAGTTGAAGAACGCATCTTCCATCGCGGCACCGCCGGTGAACAGCACGTCGCCACGACCGCTGGGCACATAGAACAGGTCGTTGGTTGCCGCGTTGTCGCCGTTGATGTCGTTGTAGTAGATGTAGCTGAACGGCAGGCCCGAGCGGCCCTCGTAGAACAGGCCGAAAGTGGTGTTGTTGTCGCCGAAGAACGCGTTGGTATAGGTCAGCACGCCGGTGAAGCGGTCGCGGATGGCGTAGCGCGAAGTGGACGACACGTTCTCGTTGACCTGGTAGATCGTGGTGCCGTTCCAGTTCGAGGTGTTCTGCGAGCTGGCCATCGGGCTGACCTGGGTGGCGTCGGTGTAGGTGTAGCCCGCCGTCCAGGACCAGTGGTCGCCCGCCTGCATCGGCTTGGTCAGCGACAGGGTCAGCGCCTTGCTTTCACCCTTGCTGGTGTTGCGCGCCAGCATCACCTGATCGATGTTGCTCGGACGGTTGGCGCGGTTGCCGGCACCGTTGCGACCGTTCTGGATGCCGCGATCGCCGTCGACGTTGCCGGGATTCCGGCCCGCCGCGTTCCAGTAGATCATGCGGCCGTCCTGGCCTGCTGCGGTCGGAGCGCCCAAGTCCAGAGCCTCGAAGTAGATGTCGTTCTTGGTGTTGAGCAGCAGCAGCTCGGCCGAGGCCACGATGCCGTGCCAGGGCAGCTCGTGGTCGAACGCGAGGTTGGCCTTCCACACCGACGGCAGCGCCAGGCCCGGCTCCATCAGGTCCACGCGCAGGCGCGGGGTGGAACCCGGGCCGCTGGGGATGTACGGCGGATTGACGCCCGGGGTGAAGATCGCGCCCGGATTGCGCTGGTCGTAGGCGACGAAGTTCAGGCCCGTGTTCTGGAAGGCACCGGCCATCCAGACGTTGGGCGCGGTGCCCTGGAACAGGCCCACGCCGCCGCGCAGCTGGGTGGAGCGCTCGGTGTCGAAGGTGTAGTTGAAGCCGAAGCGCGGCTGCCAGAGCTTGGTATCGATGGTGACCCGGTTGTCGTAGCCGTACATCTGGTGGATGGTTTCGTTGTACAGCGGCTCACGATCGAAATCCGGGATGTCGACGCGGATGCCGAACATCAGGCTCAGGTTGTAGGTCGCAGACCAGTTGTCCTGCAGGAAGAACCCGGTGTTCTCGAACACGTAGGTCGCCGGAATATCGCCGTAGTCGCGGCCCGGACGCGGCGTGCGCACCGTGTACTGGCTCGGCGTGCCGGCGGCGAAGTCGGCCAGCGAGGCGAAGGTGTACGAGCCGTTCAGGTCGCGGCCGTAGAAGTTCATGATGTCGTTTTCGGCGTAGTCGATGCCGAACTTCAGGGCGTGGTCGCCCAGATAGTAGGTGCCGGCGAAGAACACGTTCTTCTCGGTGGTGTCGACCACGTTGACGTGGGTGTTGACCTCGGTACCGAACATCAGGCCCTGGTTGCCGATGTTGACGCGGATGGACGGCAGGTCGGAAATCGGCGCGCGCTCGGCGATGTAGTCGCGGTAGGAGAGCTTCAGCTCGGTGGAGAAGTTGTCCGACCAGTTGCTGAAGAGCTGGCCGACCATGGTCTCGAAGGTCTTGGGCTGGTTGTACCAGTGGCTGCTGAGCGAAATGCTGCTCGAGCCGATGCCCGGCTGGCGGATCACGTTCTGCTCGAGCTTGCTGTAGCGCAGCGAGGCGCGGTGGTCGTCGTTGATGTTCCAGTCTAACTTGACCGCGTACTCCTCGATCTCGGTGTCGCCCTTCACCGGGTCGAGCGAACCGGCGTCGAAGCCCCAGACGTCGCGCGCGATGCGCTGGGCCTCGGCGATGTCGGCATCGGTGATCTGGCCGCGGCCATAAGGCGTGGAGGCGTAGCTGGAGCCCGGCGCGGAGCGCACGTACTTCTCGTAGTTGGCAAAGAAGAACAGGCGGTCCTTCACCAGCGCGCCACCGAAGGTGCCGCCGTAGGTGGTCTCGTCATTGAAGCCGTTGAACTTGACGCCCTGCAGGTCCTCGCGCACCCAGTCCTTGTCGCGGTAGGCGTAGTAGACCGAACCGTGGAAGTCGTTGGTGCCCGAACGGGTGACCGCGTTGACCACGGCACCGGTGGCGCCCGCGTAGGTCACGTCGTAGTTGGCCAGCGCGATGTTCAGCTCTTCGATCGCGTCCACCGAGACCGGCTGACGCTCGGTCGGCAGGCCGTTGGCCTCCAGGCCGAACGGATCGTTGGTGGAAACACCGTCGATGCGGATCAGGTTGTAGCGCGAATGCTGGCCGGCGGCGGAAATGCGGCCGTCAGCCTTGCTGGTCTGGCTGATGCGCGGATCCAGGCGGATCAGGTCCTGGATGTTGCGGCCGGCCGAGGGCAGCGCGGCGATGTCGCCGGAAGAAAGGACCGTACCGGTACCCATGTTGTCCGGATTGAACACCGAGAGACCCGCCGAAGCCACGACCTGGATGGCCTCCAGCGAGGTGGCCGCGGTGTCGAGATCGACGTTCAGGGCCGAGGTTTCACCCAGCGCAAGGAATACGTTCTCGGTGGCTTCACCCTTGAAGCCATCGCGCGTGACCGTGACGGTGTACGGACCACCCACGCGCAGGCCGCGCGCTGTGTAGCGGCCCTGCCCGTCGGTGACGGCGCGGCTGGTGGTGCCCGAGGGCGTGTGCACGATCATGACCTCGGCACCGGCCAGCGGCGCGCCCTCGTTGTCGGTCACGCGACCGGCAATGTTGGACGAAGTCTGCTGCGCATACGCCGGCGCAGTCATGAGAAGGACGGCGAGTGCGCCTGCGAGGTGCTTGATACGAAGTTGTTTTTTCATGGATTTGCCCTGATTGCCTGACGTTGATGCCGCTGACCGTGCGGCCATGCCGCCCGTACTGCGCCCGCATTCGCGCACTCGCGCGACTGCAGGCTGCTTGTTGAACTGGTCCTGTCTTGCCATCACCGGATCGGCCAGTCCCCGTGCACCCGGCGATTCTTTAACCACAGTTTAACCGAACTTTATGACTGTTTTGCTACTTCCCGGCCCGAGACCCGGCCCAATACCCGGCGCGTCGGCCCGCTGCGGCACCGACAGCGCGCGCCGCACCGCGCGCCGCAGCCTCGATCTGCCGAGAAATCCCCTTGCCGCGCGGCGGATTCGTCAGCCGGCGAGATAGGCGCGCACACCGTCGAGCAGCATCTGCACCGACAGCGCGACCAGCAGCATGCCCATCAGCCGCTCCACCGCGGTGAGCACCTGCCGGCCCAGCACCTTGTAGAGGAAGGTGGCCGAAAACAGGATGACGGCGGTAGCGGACCAGGCCATCAGCAGGGCCAGAACCCAGTCGCCCAGCCGCGTCGGATCGTTGCTTGCCATCAGGATCACCGCCGCCATGCCCGACGGGCCGGCGATCAGCGGAATCGCCATGGGCACGATGAAGGGCTCGCCTTCAGGCTGGTGCCCGAGCAGCCCGTCCTGCGGCGGAAAGATCATGCGCAGGCCGATCAGGAACAGCACGATGCCCCCGGCGATGGAGACCGATTCTTCGCGCAGGTGCATGGCCGCCAGGATCGCGCGGCCGGCGAACAGGAACAGCAGCAGCACCCCGAGCGCGATCAGCAGTTCGCGCGCCAGCACCCAGCGCTGCCGCCGCGGCGGCAGGTCGCGCAGCAGGCTCAGGAACACCGGCACGTTGCCGAGCGGGTCGAGGATCAGGAACAGCAGGATCGCGGCGGAAAGCGTGGTCATGGGCGACTCCAGACTCCGTGGCGCAAGGCCACCCGATGCTCGCGCCAGGGCTCGCGCGGGCGCAGGCTCGATGACGCGATCTTCTTCCGCACGCGCGGGCGGACGCTGCCTGGGAAGAGGTCGCCGCCCGCCCCGCCGACGCACAGATGCGCGCGGTATCGGTTCCCATGTCGCCGGATGCTTGCCATGCCCGCATCCTATGCGTAAATCGTGCGCAAATGGGTGTTGCGGTTGGGGCCGGTTCGGGCAGGTCGCGGAAACGAAAACGCCCGCAAACCGTTGCGGCGCGGGCGTTTCGTGGCGGATCGTGGCTGTTGCGCAGATGCCGCGACCCAGGGGATGGTGCCGGAAATAGGAATCGAACCTACGACCTACGCATTACGAATGCGCCGCTCTACCAACTGAGCTATTCCGGCGGAGCCGCGTATTGTAGGGTGGCACCGAAAGACGGTCAATTCCGGCGCCGCGGCGTGCGGCCCGGTCTTGCGACACCGTCCTCGCACCGCGCATTGCTGAGGTGATGCGGGGCGCATCGACGCCGGCATCAGGGCGGCGGCGTGCCGCCAGCGTCCGGTGCATCAAGCGCATCCAGGCGCGCCAGCCATCGGGCGTGAGGTTCGGCGTGCTCGGGGGCTGAGGCGTACAGGGCGACGAAGGCGGCTGCCGTGGCGCGCTGCTCCTCCCGTGATCTGATGGCGTTTGCCGTGTCCCAGGACGCCTGCATTGCGCCAGCGGCATCCTCCGCTCTTCCCTGCGCCTGCAGGGCTTGCCCCAGGTGACGCTGGGCGCGGGCGATCGGCGGCGACGGAGACAGTGCGAGGCGCTCCCAGGCAGCCAGGGCCTCGGCCAGAAAACCGGCCGCAATGGTCGCTTCACCGAGGCCCAGCCTGACTTCGCCCAGGCTCATCTGCATGCGCAGGCTGAGCGGGTGCTCGGCTCCAAGAACCTCGATCATGCCGGCGCGGGCCTGCTCCTGCAGCGGCAGCGCAGCCGCGTAATCACCGCGCTTGCGCGCATCGGCGGCGAGGTTGTTGAGTGCGATCAGGGTGCGGGGGTGGCGGGCACCCAGGCTGGCGCGATAGGCCTGGAACACTTCCGCGTGCATCGCCTCCGCCTCGTCCAGCCGGCCCTGCCGCGCAAGCGCCGTCGCCAGGTTGGAGAGAATCGACAGCACGCTGGCGGACTGGGCGTCATGGATCCGCCGCGCAGCCGCCAGTGCCTGCTGCAACAGCTCCGCGGCCTGGTCATTGCGACCGGCGTTCAGCAGGAGCTGCCCGAGCACGGCGCGCTCGCCGACGACATTCGGATCCTCGCTGCCGCGCAGTGCCTCCATGCGCGCGAGCGCGGCGCGCAGTTCGGCCTCGGCCCGCGGCAGGTTGCCGGCATCCATGTGCCAGCGCGCGAACAGGCCGCGCGCCAACGCGGTATCGAAGCTGTCGTCCCCGAGGTGTCGACGGTGCCGCGCAAGCATGTCCTCGATGGCGGCCTCGTCGATGCCCTGACCGCTGCGCATGCCCAGATCGACCTGTTCGCGCAGGCTGGCGAGGGTCAGCGGGTCGCCGGGACCGACGGTACGGTGGAAGAGGTCCAGCGCCTCGCGCTGGATCGGTGCCGCCTGGTCGAACCGATTGAGGTCGATGTAGATGCTGGCGAGGCTTTGCAGCAGCCGCGCCTGCACCCGCGGCTGGTCGGCCAGGTTCCGGCGCGCAGCGTCGACGGCGCGCCGAAGCATGCCTTCGTCGAGGCTGTCGATGGCGAGCCCCACCGTGTCGATTTGCCCGATGGCGCGACGGCGAAGTTCGGGATCCATTCCGACGTCGGCCAGTGCGGCATCCAGCGCCGCGTGGATCCGGGCACCAACCTGCGCCGGTTCGACCGAACGCAGCATGCTCGACTGGAAATCGACCACGGTCTGCAGCTCGAGCGCCTGCTCTCGGACCTGCTGCTGGCCCAGCAGCACGGCGACGATCCCGCCCAGCCCGAGGACCAGGCACAGCGCGGCCAGCGCGCTGGCACCGGGATTGCGGCGGACGAGTCGGGCCACGCGGCCCCGAAGGCTGGCGCGGCGCGCCTGGATCGGCCGATGGTACAGCCAGGCATGCAGATCCATCGCCAGCGCATCCGCCCCGGCATAGCGCGCCTGCGGCTCTCGCGCCATGGCCTGGGCCAGGATCGCATCCAGATCGCCTCGCAGCGCGTGCGCGGCAAGCGGGTTGCCGGCAGCCGCCGCCACCTGCGAGGCGGGCACAGGATCTCCGGCCGCGTCGAGGCGCGGCGACTGGCCGGTCAGCAGTCGGTGCAATACCGCCCCGAGGCCGTAGACGTCGACCGCGGTGCTCAGCGGCACGTCGCCAGCCCGCTGCTCGGGCGCGGCGTAGTCGGGCGTGAACGCGCGCGTGAGCGTCGCTTCCCCGGTGGTATCGCCATCCAGCAGGCGGGCAATGCCGAAGTCGAGCAAACAGGCGCTGCCGTCGTCATCCACGAGGATGTTTGCAGGCTTGATGTCGCGGTGGACGACCAGCAAACGATTGGCATGCGCGACCGCGCCGCACACCTGGTGCAACAGGCGTACGCGCGCTGGAATATCGAGCTGGTGGTGCTCGCACCAGGCATCGATGCGCTCGCCTTCGATCAGGCTCATCGCAAGATAGGGCGTGCCGTCCGCTGCGATGCCGCCGTCGAGCAGGCGCGCGATGTGCGGGTGCTGGAGCTGGGCCAGGATGCGGCGCTCGCGCCGGAAGCGCGCATGATCGTCCTGACTGCGCAGCACGAGGCTGAGTACCTTCACGGCGGCCTGCTGCCGGTAGTCGCCACCCACGCGCTCGGCGCGATAGACCACGGCCATGCCGCCGCGCCCCAAGAGTTCCAGCAGGTGCCAGTCGCCCAGGTTTCGCCCCAGCAGCGGGTCTGCGGCGCAGCCATCGGGCAACGGCAGGGCGGATACAAGCGCAGCGTCCGAATCCAGCAGCGGGCTGGCCTCTCCGGCTCGGCGCAGCAACGCTTCGAGCTTGTCACTCACCCCGGCGGAGATGTCCAGCGTCGCGATGCGACGGCTGCGCGCATCGGGTGCCAGTTCGATCAGCGCATCGAACAGCCGATCCGCCTCACGCCACTGATCGCGCTCGGTGGCATCCATCGGCTCAGTCCAGCTGGGCCAGCAGCAGGGCGCGGGCGCGCTGCCAGTCGCGGCTGATCGAACGCAGCGAGCGCCCCAGGGTCGCGGCAAGTTCTTCGAGCGTCATGCCGGCGAAGACGCGCAATTCAACCAGCTCCCGCAGTTCGGGATTGATCTCGTCGAGCCGATCGAGCGCGGCGTTGATGTCCAGGAGGTCCGGTCCGGTGATCGCCTCCGCATCGCCACCCGCTCCGGTCAACGTCACCTGCGCGAGCGGCCCGCCGCGCTTGAGGCTGGCGCGCGCGCGCGCGCTGTCGATCAGGATGTGGCGCATCGCGCGCGCCGCGCAGGCGAAGAAGTGGCGGCGGTCGGTCAGATCCAGGGCACTGGCCCCGATCAGCTTCAGGTAGGCCTCGTTGACCAGGGCAGTCGGGCTCAGCGTCGCCTCGGAAGCGGACTCGCGCAGGCGCGCCCCGGCGAGGGTCCGCAGCGCCGGATAAACGGCTGTGAACACCGCGTCCAGCTCATGCGCCTGCCCCGATCTGGCGGCTTCGAGAAGTTCCGTGATGTCGCCCACGGTACCCCGCCCGGCTTGGTTCGACAGCCTCAGATGATAGCGCGACGCCGCCGCGGAAACCGTCGCTGTCGCAGGCGTGCGGGCAGGCGGAAAGCGAAGCGACCAATGACCGGGTCTCCTGTAGACAGGTGGAGGCTCCTGTCACCCGGCCGGTGGTTCGCCTGATGCGCCTGCGGACATCCCGCTGGCGCAGTACGCATCGAAAGGAGGCCGCCGGGCCGCCCACGGCCTTTCCGTTCCGACTCAGGCCGCAGGCCGTTGGAACAGGCGACGCGCCTGCAGCACGCCCCGCACCACGTCGACCAGGCCCAGGGCCTTTCCATCGGCGTCCAGCGCCAGCTGCGGCCCGTCGGCGGCCGATACCGCGAAGCGCTGGCCCTGGCGCAGGCGCTGCGCCTGGTCCGGATCCAGCACGATGCGGGGCCAGTGCGCCAGGCCGGCCTCGATCGGCAGCAATACGGCATCGAGTCCGGCAGGCCCGGACTGCGCCCGTTCCGCCAGATCCTCCAGTGTGAACATGCGCGGCGCGCGAAACGGTTCCACCCACCGCCGGCGCAGCGCCGCGATGTGTCCGCCGCAGCCCAGCGCGCGCCCGAGGTCCCGCGCCAGGCTGCGGATATAGGTGCCGCTGCCGCAGGTGACCTCCAGATCAAGCCAGTCCTCGCCCATGTCGCGCAGCGCGATGGCATGCACGGTGACTTCGCGCTCGGGCACCTCGAACTCTTCGCCCCGCCGCGCCTTGCGGTAGAGCGGCTCGCCGTCGCGCTTGAGGGCGCTGTAGCGCGGCGGGGCCTGGCGGATGCGGCCGATGAAGGGCGTCAACGCCGCCGCCACCCGCTCGTGATCCAGCGCCGGCACGGGGCGCTGCTGCAGCATGCGACCTTCCGCATCATCGGTATCGGTTTCGACGCCCAGCGCAACGCGCGCGAGATAGCACTTGTCGCCCTCCAGCAGCAGCCCGGCGATCTTGGTCGCCTCGCCCAGGCAGATCGGAAGCAGGCCGGTCGCGAGCGGGTCGAGCGCGCCGGTGTGGCCGCCCTTCTCGGCGTCGAAAATGCGCCGAACCCGCTGCAGCGCCTGGTTGGAGCTGAGGCCTTGTGGTTTGTCCAGCAGCACGATGCCGTGAACCGGACGCCAAGCGCGCGAAGGGGAAGGCGTCATCGTGCGGCGTCAGGAAACGCCCGATCAGGCATTCCCGCGATCCTGGTCCTCGCGCAGCAGCGCCTCGATGCGCTCGCCGCGATCGACCGAATCGTCGTAATGAAAGTGCAGTTCGGGAACCGTGCGCAGCCGCACCCGGCGGCCCAGCTCGAAGCGCAGCTCGCGCGCCATCTCGTTGAGCGCCTTCACCACTTCCGCCGAACGCGCCGCTTCGAGCGCGGTGACGAACACCTTGGCGTGCGCGAGATCGCGCGTGACCTCGACATCGGACACGCTGGCCGAGGCCAGCCCATGGTTGAGCACGGCCGCGTGCACCAGTTCGCCAAGGTCGCGGCGAAGCTGGGCGGAGACGCGGTCGGTGCGGTTGAAGCTTCGTTTCATGGGGCCGGGAATCGGGAATGGAGAATGGAGAATCGGATTGCAGGACGGCGGCGGGGCCGGGATTCAGGCTCCGGGCGCACGGGGAACCGCTTTCACGATTCCGCACTCCCGATTCCCGATCCCCGGCCTCACAGCGTCCTCGCCACCTCGATGCGTTCGAAGCATTCGATCTGGTCACCCGGCTGCACGTCGTTGTACTGGCGCACCGCGATGCCGCACTCGGTGCCGGCGCGCACTTCGTCAACGGTTTCCTTGAAGCGACGCAGCGACTCCAGCTCGCCCTCGAACACGACCGTGTTGTCGCGCAGCACGCGGATCGGCTTGTGGCGCTTGACCACGCCTTCGACCACGATCGAGCCGGCCACCGCACCGAACTTGGAGGAGCGGAACACCTCGCGCACTTCGGCGACGCCGATGATTTCCTCGCGCACCTCCTTGCCCAGAAGCCCGGATGCCACCTGCTTCACCTGGTCGATCACGTCGTAGATGATCGAGAAGTAGCGAAGATCCAGGCCGTTGGCCTCGATCACCTTGCGGGCCGAGGCATCGGCGCGCACGTTGAAGCCGATGATGGTGGCCTTGGCGGTTGCCGCGGAATTGGCGTCCGACTCGGTGATGCCGCCCACGCCCGAGGTGATGACGTTGATGGTGATGAGGTCGTTCGACAGCGCGGTGAGCGACTGGCGCAGCGCTTCCACCGAGCCCTGCACGTCGGCCTTGATGACCAGGTTGAGCTGCTGCGGCTGGCCGTCGGTCTGGCCCATCTGCGCCAGCACGTCCTCCATGCGGTTGCCGGCCTGCTTGACCAGGCGCGTTTCGCGGCGCTTGGCTTCGCGCTGCTGCGCCACGTCCTTGGCCAGGCGCTCGTCCTCGACCACCACGAAATCGTCGCCGGCATCGGGTACGCCGGAAAGCCCCAGCACCACCACCGGGATCGACGGGGTGGCTTCCTGCACCTGCTGGCCGCTCTCGTCGAACAGCGCGCGAACGCGGCCGTACTGCGTGCCGCACACGAGGTAGTCACCCTTCTTCAGGGTGCCGCGCTGCACCAGCACCGTGGCCATCGGGCCGCGGCCCTTGTCGAGCGAGGATTCGATCACGACGCCGGCGGCGCGCGCATCGCGCACTGCGGTCAGCTCGAGCACTTCGGCCTGCAGCAGGATGGCGTCGAGCAGCTCGTCGATGCCGGTTCCCTGCTTGGCCGAGATCGGCACCATCTGCACATCGCCGCCGAATTCCTCGGCCAGCACCTCGTGCTGGATCAGCTCCTGCCTGACCCGGTCCGGGTTGGCATCGGACTTGTCGATCTTGTTGATCGCCACCACCAGCGGCACGTTCGAGGCGCGCGCGTGCTGGATCGCCTCCACGGTCTGCGGCTTCACGCCGTCGTCGGCGGCAACCACCAGCACGATCACGTCGGTGAGCTTGGCACCGCGTGCGCGCATCGCCGAAAACGCCGCGTGGCCGGGGGTATCGAGGAAACTGATCACGCCCTTGGGGGTTTCGACGTGATAGGCACCGATGTGCTGGGTGATGCCACCGGCCTCGCCCTTGGCGACCTTGGTGCGGCGCAGGTAATCGAGCAGCGAGGTCTTGCCGTGATCGACGTGGCCCATGATCGTGACCACCGGCGGGCGCGGCTCGGTCTCGCCCTGGATCTCGCCGGTGAGCGCGATCAGGGTCGATTCCGCGTCGGTATCGGTCGCCCGGACCGCGGTGTGGCCCAGCTCTTCCACCACCAGTGCGGCGGTGTCGTGGTCGATGCTCTGGTTGATTGTCGCCATGACGCCCATCTTGAACAGTGCCTTGACCACTTCGCCGCCCTTGAGCGCCAGCTTGTTGGCGAGATCGGCCACGACGATCGAATCGCCGATCGCGACCTCACGCACCACCGGCGCGTTCGGGCGGGAAAAACTGTGCGACCCGGTCGCGCCGCGCCCCGCCTCGCGCCGCGTCGGCCTCTTCTTCGCGCCGCGCCGCGCGCTGCCTGCATCCGAGAGATGCAGCTCGCCGCGGCCGGTGCGTCCGCCCGCATTGTCGCGCCCGCCACCGCGCGCAGGGCGCGCAGGGCGCGCCGCCTTGTCGCTGCGCGGGGCGGGCGCAGGCTCGCGCCGCACCACGGGTGCACGGCCCTCGTCCGCGTCGTGCGCCCGGCGCGGACGCTCCTCGCTCGCCGCGGCGGTCTCTTCCGCAGCGCGGCGGGCGGCTTCCTCCGCCTCCTGGCGCGCGCGCTCGGCCGCAGCCTCTTCCTCGGCGCGCTGGCGCGCGAGCTCGTCACGGCGCTTCTGGTCGGCACCCTCCAGCGCCGCATTCTCGGCCTCGTTGCGGGCCTGGGATTCAGCCAGCTTGCGCTGCGCCTCCTCGCGCTCATCATCCTGCGGCGATTCGATCTCGGCGCGCTTGACGTAGGTGCGCTTCTGGCGCACCTCGACGTTCACCGTGGCCTTGCCCTTGCCGGCGGCGACGGTGAGTTCTTCCATCTTGCGGCGCTTGAGCGTGATCTGGCGCGGCGCGGCATCGGCTGCCGCGGCCTCGCTGCGGCCATGGGCGCGGCGCAGGAAACCGAGCAGTTTGATCTTCTCGGTCGGCGTCACGACCTGATCGGGACCGCTGAAGCTCATGCCGGCCTCCGCCAGCTGCTCCAGCAGCTTGTCGACCGGGGTGCCGACCAACGTGGCAAGGGATCGTACGGTGACGTCAGACATGCGGCTTCCTATCTCTTTGACCCGCCCGAAACGCGAGCGGATTCGTGATTATCGTGGGCTGGCAAGATGCCCCCCAGTCATTCAAACCAGTGCTTGCGCGCCTCCATGATGAGCGCGGCGGCACTGTCGGCATCGAGTCCCTCGACGTCGAGGATCTCGTCCACGGCCATGTCGGCCAGGTCATCGCGCGTCAGGATGCCGCGACGGGCGAACTCGTAGGCGAGCGCCTCGTTCATCCCGGCGAGTTCCAGGAGATCTTCCGCCGGCTGGCTCTCGTCCAGCCCCTCCTCGACCGCCAGCGCCTCGTTCAGCAACGCATCACGCGCACGGGCGCGCAGCTCCTCCACGATGTCCTCGTCGAAGCCTTCGATCGCCAGCAGCTCGGCGGCCGGAACATAGGCCACTTCCTCCACCGAGGAAAACCCTTCGGCCACGAGGATTCCGGCGATTTCCTCGTCCACTTCGAGGCGGTCGATGAATGCCTGCCGCGCGATGTTCTGCTCGGCCTCGCTCTTGGCGGTGACCTGGTCCTGGGTCATCACATTGAGCTGCCAGCCGGTGAGCTTGCTGGCCAGGCGCACGTTCTGGCCGCCGCGTCCGATCGCCTGGGCGAGCTTGTCCTCGGCCACGGCGATGTCCATCGAGTGCTTTTCCTCGTCCACGATGATCGACTGCACCTCGGCCGGTGCCATCGCATTGATCACGAACTGCGCGGGATTTTCGGCCCACAGCACGATGTCGATGCGTTCGCCGTTGAGCTCGTTGGAGACCGCCTGCACGCGCGAGCCGCGCATGCCGATACCCGCGCCGATGGGATCGGTACGGCTGTCGTGGGCGAGCACCGCGATCTTGGCGCGATCACCCGGATCGCGCGCGGCGGCCTTGATTTCCACCAGCCCCTGGCCGACTTCCGGCACCTCGAGCTTGAACAGCTCGATCATGAACTCGGGAGCGGTGCGCGACATGAAGATCTGCGGGCCGCGCGACTCGGCCCGAACCTCGGCCAGATAGCCGCGCACCCGGTCGCCGGCGCGCATGGTGTCGCGCGGGATCGCCTTGTCGCGGGAAATGTAGGCCTCGGCGTTGCCGCCCAGGTCGATGTAGACGCTGCCGCGCTCGACCCGCTTGACCACGCCGGTGAGGAGCTCGCCCACGCGGTCGGCGTAGGCTTCGACCACCTGCGCGCGCTCGGCTTCGCGCACGCGCTGCACGATGACCTGCTTGGCCGCCTGCGCCGCGATGCGCCCGAACTCGGCGTTTTCGACCTGTTCCTCGATGAACTCGCCGACCTGCGCCTCGGGGCGCACGTCGATGGCATCCATCAGACGAAGCTGGCGCGACGGGGATTCCATCACCACGTCGTCGGCCACGACTTCCCAGCGCCGGAACGTCTCGTACTCGCCGCTGCGCGGATCGATCGTCACGCGCATCGTCACGTCTTCGTCCGGGTAGCGTTTCTTGGCCGCGGACGCCAGCGCCGCTTCCATCGCCTCGACGATGACCTGTCGCGCCACACCCTTTTCGTGGGCGACGGCTTCAACGACGTTCAACAGTTCCTTGCTCATCTGTATCGCTCCGTCGGACCGCTCACGGCCCTGTCGAGTTGACGAAAATCAGGCGATCCTCACGAATCGCGCTGTTTCTGCCGGGTGCCGCCGGAAGGCGCGCGCCCGGGCTTGGCGGGTGGCTCGAAGACCGGGACCAGCCGGGCCTTCTGGATGGCCGAACAGACCAGCGTCACGGGCTGCCCGTCCTGTTCTATGGTGATGCTGTCGCCGTCGACCGCAAGGATCGGCCCCTGGAAACGGCGGCGCCCGTCCTGCGGGAACTCCAGCGTCAGTTTGGCCGCCTGCCCAATGAAGCGCGCGTACTGCGCCGGCTTGAACAGCGGGCGGTCCAGCCCCGGCGAGGAGACCTCCAGCGTGTAGTGCGTCTCGATCGGATCGTTCACGTCCAGCAGCGCGCTGACTTCGCGGCTGACCGCCTCGCAGTCCTCCAGCGTCACCCCGCGCTCCGGCTCGTCGATGTACAGCCGAAGCACCGCGTTGCCGCTGCCGGGGATGAACTCCACGCCAAGCAGCTCAAGCCCGAGCGCGGTCACGGCAGGGGACAGCAGCGCTTCGATGTCGCGTTCGATCGAGGTCATGGAAAAACGGGCAACACCTTGTTCAAAGCAAAAGAAAAGGGGCACGAGGCCCCTTGCAGTCCAGTCCGGTTTCACGGAGGCCTGGCCAAGCCTCCAGGAAAGTCCGCCTGCGGACCTTCCTCGGTCCGGCAAATGAAAGAGCCTCCGAAGAGGCCCTCTCATCACCGAACTGGTAGCGGGGGCAGGATTTGAACCTGCGACCTTCGGGTTATGAGCCCGACGAGCTGCCAGACTGCTCCACCCCGCAGCAGAGTCGCTCATTATAGGAACAAGTATCTCCTTCTGCAATAGCGGGAGGGTGCGGCAACTGCGGGTTGGCGAACCTCCGCCCGTCCTGCGGCGGCCGGACGCGTCGGAAAGGCGGCAGTCCGGCGATTCCCGCGCGGTCAGCGGGCGCTGCGGCTGACGCGGATCCCCAGCCACATACTGCGACCGGGGGCCGGCTCGAGGCTGGCACCGGAAGCCTGGTTGACGATGACCGAGCCGACGTGGGACCGGCTGAAGGCGTTGTCGATGCGGACAAAGGGGGCGAGGCGATACTGGCCCAGGTCGTATTCCTGCCCGGCGCTGAAGCCCAGCGTCGCAAAACCCGGGGCGAACGTGCGGCCGGCGTCGTCCGCCGGCATCCTGCCGGCGGCATCCAGATGCAGCGCGGCGCTCAGGCCGCGGCCATTGGACCAGCGCAGTTCGCCGGCCAGCGCGGCGCGCGGCACGCCCGGAATCCGCGCACCGGCCGGCACGGCGCACCGCCCGGCCACATCGCACGCGCCGAAGCCGTCCCGATAGTGCGCATCGAGCCAGGTCCAGGCCGCGTGCAGCGTCCACGCCTCGCCCAGCGGCAGGCTCAGCATGGCCTCCAGGCCGCGCCGCCGCGAACGCCCGACGTTGTGATAGACGGTGCGCCCACCCGCGCTGGCGAGGACCGCGATCTCCGCACGCGTGGCGGCGTCGAACAGGGCCAGATCGAGCATCGCATCGCGATGGCCGCGCCACTTGGCGCCCAGTTCGACGCTTGCGGTGGTGGCCGGGCGCAGGTCCAGGTTCAGGCCGCTGGCGGCATCCGGACGATAGGCCACCTCGCTGAGCGTCGGCGTTTCGAAACCGCGCCCGAAGGAAGCGTACGCACGCCACGCGGGGCTCGCCTGGAAGACCAGGCCGGCGACCGGCCGGGTGCTGCGGTAGGTCGCCCTGCCGCTGTCGTCCGGATTGGATGCGGTGATGTAGCGATCGCGCGATCGCAGCCGCACCTCGCTGCTGCGCGCGCCGAGGCTCAGCGCCCAGCGCGGCACCGGCTCCCAGCGGAGCTGCGCGTAGACGTCCCGGCTGGATGCCGCATCGCGCTGGTCGCGGCGCAGCGACCCGACCACGCCAAGCTGACCCGCGGCGAAGTTTTCCCAGCCCTGGCGATGCTGGCGCTGGTGGTCTGCGGCAAGGCCCAGCGTGAGGGCGAACGGGCGATCGCGCAGGCGGCCTTCATGCGAGGCGCGCAGGTCTGCGCCGCCGTAGTCGCCATCCAGCCCGACCACGCCGCCCGCGCTGAGCGGGCTGGTCTGCGCCGCCGCCGGCACCGCGAGGAACTGGCGCATGTCGCGCTCGCCCCAGTAGGCCATGGCGCGCAGCGAAACCTGCGCGCCCAGGGCGCGCTCATAGATCGCGCCGCCCTGGCTTTGGCGCACCTCTTTGCGGGTGTCGAAGGCCAGCGCCTGGGCCGATGCCTGGCGCGGATCGGTGCGGAACTGGGCGGCAGTGAGCCCTTGCGGATCCTCGGCCAGCGGCTGATCCATCGCGTTGGCCAGCAGGACGAGCCGGCCGTCGCCACGCAGCGGAAACTCGAGCCGCGCATTGCCGTGGCGTCGCTCGGCCCGACTGTGGCGGCGGAATCCGTCGTCGCGGAAGACGCCCGTGGCCACGCTGTAGTCGATCACGTCGGTGCGCCCGCGCGCGGACGCATGCGCGCGCTCCAGGCCGTGGCTGCCACCGCCCAGGCGCAGGCTCCATTCAGGCTCCGGCGTGCCGCCGGCGCTGAAAACCTGCACCACCCCGCCAGCGGCATTGCCGTAGAGCGCCGAAAACGGCCCGCGCAGCACCTCCACCCGCGCCGCCGAGGCCAGATCGACGTGGGACATCTGCCCCTGTCCGTCCGGCATGGTGGCGGGAATGCCGTCGACCAGGAGCCGCACACCGCGAACCCCGAAGCTGGAACGCGCGCCGAAGCCGCGAATCGAAAGCTGTTCGTCCTGCGCATGGTTCTGGCGCGAGCGCGACAGCACGCCCGGCACCCGCCGCAGCGTCTCCGAAAGCCCCACGCCGGGCCCACCGCGCCCCGCCAGATCCACGTCAAGTGCGGTGACCGAGGCGGGAACCGCGAATGCATCCTCCGCGCGCAGGCCCGGCGTCACCACGAGCACCGGCATCGCATCCGGTACATCCGGTACATCCGGCGCGGCCCCGGATTCGGCGGCACGGGCACACGGCAGCGCCAGCAGTAGCCCGACGGCTGCGCAGGCGAGTGGCCGCATCGCACGCGACGCGAGAGACAGTGACGCATCGTGCATGCGGCGAGTCTGCGCAGCGGCGCCACCCTGCGCAAGCCACGATCCGCCGCCGCTGCACCTTTGCCGCGCAGGCCCCTAGACTGCACCCACCCTGAGCTGGAGGCCGCCATGTCCCTGCTGCGCCCGACCGCACTGCTGCTCGCCTGCGCCCTGCCCTGCCTGGCGATTGCCGCACCCTCTGCGCCGGCAGCGACCCTTGCCGAGGTGCTCGCCGCCTCCAGCGCGGCGGACTGGCGTCGGCCCGATCCGGAAAACACGCTCTACATGGACCTCCCCGGCGGACGCGTGGTGATCGAACTGGCACCGCAGTTCGCGCCTGAGCACGTCGCCAACATCCGCACTCTGGCTCACGCCCGCTATTGGGATGGCTTGGCGATCGTGCGGGTGCAGGACAACTACGTGGCGCAGTGGGGCGATCCGGAAGCCGGGAATCCCGAGCATCGCCGCGCGCCGGGCGAGGCCCGGGCGCGGCTGCCGGCGGAGTTCGAGCGCGATGCAGCGGACTCGGGCTTCCGCCGCATCGACAGCCGCGACGCCTATGCGCCACAGGTCGGCTTCGTCGACGGCTTTGCCGCGGCGCGCGATCCGGCGCGCAGAAAGGTGTGGATGGCGCACTGCTACGGGCTGGTCGGTGCCGGCCGGGACAATCCCGCCGACAGCAGCAACGGGGCCGAACTGTATGCAGTGATCGGCCACGCCCCGCGCCATCTGGATCGCAACATCACCCCGGTCGGGCGCGTGCTCTCGGGCATCGAGCACCTCTCGTCCCTGCCGCGCGGACCGGCACCGATGGGCTTCTACTCCGACCCGGCACAGCGCACGCCGATCCGCAGCCTGCGCCTGGCTTCGGACCTTCCGGAATCCGAGCGCCTGTCCATCGAGGTCTTCCGCACCGACACGCCCGCCTTCGAGCGCCTGGTGCAGGCGCGGCGCGCGCGGCATGAGGAATGGTTCATCGATCCGGTGGGCCGGATCGAACTGTGCAACGTGCCGGTACCGATACGGCTGGCGCGGTGAAACCGGATTGCCTCAGAACGGCTTGAACAGCACCAGCCAGAGGATCGCCACCAGCGCCAGCAGCGGCAGCTCGTTCACCACGCGCATCGTGCCGGGGCTGGGCAGCGCGCCGCCCGCCGCAATGCGTTTGACCCGCCGCCCCATCAGGAGGTGGTAGACGAACAGCGCCACCACCAGCGCGAGCTTGACGTGCATCCAGCCGGTACCCACCGCGACCATCGTGGGGAAGTCCGGCAGCACGCGATAGCCCAGCCACAGCACCAGACCGAACAGGAAGGCCAGCCCGAACATGACGTGGCCGAAGCGATACAGGCGCAGACCCATCAGCGCCAGTCGCTCGCGCACCGGTGCCAGGTTGCCGGCCTCGCCCAGGTTCACCAGGATGCGCGGCAGGTAGAACACCACGGCCATGAAGGCGATCAGGAAAACCAGATGCAGCAGCTTGATCCAGAGATAGAGCGTCATGCCGGGACTCGCGTTAGCAAAGCGAGCGAGTCTAACCCATTGCGATCCGCGCTGCCGCCGGCTATCATTGGCGGTCTTTGTTGCCTGCCCAGAGGGTTTCCGTCATGAAAGTGCTGTCTTCGCTGAAGTCGGCCAAGTCCCGGCACCGTGACTGCAAGGTCGTCCGTCGCCGTGGCAAGGTCTTTGTCATCTGCAAGAGCAACCCGCGTTTCAAGGCGCGCCAGCGCTGAAAGCGACTGCTCCGGCTCGCCGGATCGCGCGTCGAAAGGGCCGCCGTCTGCGGCCCTTTTCGTTTCCGGAACGCGGCGCGCACGCCGCGGCGAGTTGCGACATAATGTCAAACATTGTGTAACGCCGCGATCCGGAGCCTCCCATGAACCGTTCGTTCCTGCTTTCCGCTGCCATTGCAGTCATCGCCCTTCTGGCGTCCGCCCCGGCGCTGGCGCAACAGTCGCGCGCCGATACCCTGCTGATCGACCGTGCCGCCGCCGGCAAGGCGATGGACGGCCCGAAGCGGGGCACCAGCATGGGCAAGGTCGAGGCCCAGTTCGGCGCGCCGGACCAGAAGCTCGAACCGCGCGGCGGCCAGCAGCCGCAATGGCCGGTCATCCACCGCTGGGTCTACCCGCAGTTCACCGTTTACTTCGAGAACTCGCACGTCATCGACGTGGTGCTGCGCCAGGCGGCTCCCGGCGAAATCGGCCCCAAGCCGGTCGAGTAAGTCCGCTATCATTGCGGGCTGGTGCCGCGTCGTGGCGCGGGGCCGACGGATCTTCTCGAGGCCACGGGCACGCCGCCCGTGGCCTCGTCGTTTTGCAAGGAGCGTTTCATGCCCGACTGGCGCTTTCCCGCCGAATGGGAGCCGCAGGATGCCGTGCTGCTGGCATGGCCACACGCCGGGACCGACTGGGCCGAGCGCCTGGCATCGGTGGAAGCGACGTTTGTCGCGCTGGTCGGCGCCATCGCGCGCTTCGAACCCGTGCTGCTGTGCGCGGCCGATGGCGGCGTGGCGCAGCGCGCGCGCGGCCTGCTCGCCGCCGCAGGCGTGCCGCTGGAGCGCGTGCGGTTCATCGAGATCGAGTACGACGACACCTGGCTGCGCGATTCGGGCCCGATCACCCTGCGCGATACGGCCGGCGCGCCGCGTTTCCTCGACTTCCGCTTCACCGGCTGGGGCGGAAAGTTCGGGGCCAGCCGCGATGACGCGCTGATCGCGGGGCTGGCGGCGCGCGGCATACTGGATGCGGCGCGGATCGAACGGATCGACTTTGCGCTGGAAGGCGGTGCCATCGAGACCGACGGTCGCGGCACGCTCTTGAGCACCTGGCGCTGCCTGTCCGAGCGCCACCCGCGACTGACCCGCGTGCAGGTGAGCGAAGTGCTGCGCACCGAACTGCGCCAGCAGCGCGTGCTGTGGCTGGAGCACGGGTATCTGGAAGGCGACGACACCGACGCCCACATCGACACGCTGGCGCGGCTGGCACCCGATGACGCCATCGTCTTCCAGGCCTGCGATGACCGCGCCGACGCGCACCACGCCGAACTGGCCGCCATGGCCGCCGAACTGGCCGAGCTGCGCACCGTCGACGGGCTCCCCTATCGCCTCTTCCCACTGCCTTGGCCGCGCCCGGTGCTGGATGCGGGGCGTCGGCTGGCCGCGTCCTACGCCAACTTCCTCATCATCAACGGTGCCGTGCTGGTGCCCGCCTACGACGATCCGGCCGATGCCGCCGCCGCGGCGGTGCTGGCCGATGCCTTTCCCGACCGCCGGATCATCCCCGTGCCCTGCCGCGCGCTGATCTGGCAGAACGGCAGCCTGCACTGCCTCACCATGCAGATCCCGCAAGGAGCCTTGTCCGATGCCTGATCCCCGCACGCTGCGCGTGGCCCTGGTGCAGGAGCGCAACCAGGGCGAGGCCGACGCCAACCTCACCCTGATCGAAACCCGCGTGGCCGAGGCCGCTGCCGCCGGTGCGCGCCTGGTCCTTTTGCAGGAGCTGCACAACGGCCCCTACTTCTGCCAGCACGAATCGGTCGACGAATTCGATCGCGCCGAGCCGATCCCCGGCCCCAGCACCGCGCGCCTGGGCGCGCTGGCGCGGCGTCACGGCGTGGTGATCGTCGCCTCGCTGTTCGAGCGCCGCGCGCCCGGCCTCTACCACAACACCGCGGTGGTGCTGGAAAGCGACGGCCGCCTGGTCGGGCGCTACCGCAAGATGCACATTCCCGACGATCCGGGGTTCTACGAGAAGTTCTATTTCACGCCCGGCGACCTCGGCTTCGAGCCCATCGACACCTCGGTCGGCCGCCTCGGCGTGCTGGTGTGCTGGGACCAGTGGTACCCGGAAGCCGCGCGCCTGATGGCCCTGGCCGGTGCCGAACTCCTGCTCTATCCCACCGCCATCGGCTGGGATCCGGACGATGCGCCGGCGGAAAAGACCCGCCAGCGCGATGCCTGGATCCTCAGCCACCGCGGCCACGCCGTGGCCAACGGGCTGCCGGTGCTCAGCTGCAACCGCGTCGGTCGCGAGCCGTCCCCGCTGGGCGCTGCCGGCATCGACTTCTGGGGCCACAGCCACGTTCTCGGACCGCAGGGCGAATTCCTGGCGCAGGTCGGGACCGAGCCGGCCCTGCTGGTCTGCGACGTGGACCTCGCGCGCAGCGAGTCGGTCCGCCGCATCTGGCCGTTCCTGCGCGATCGCCGCATCGACGCCTACGCCGACCTGCTGCGCCGCTACCGTGACTGAACCCTTGTCGATGAACGATCTTCCCAACCCCGAAACCACCGAAGCGGCCAAGGTGGAACCAGCAGCTGATCCGCTCGCAGGCCAGCCCATCGTCGAAGTCGAGCGCGACGGCATCCACTACACTCTGCTGGGCACCGCACACGTCTCGCGCGCGAGCGTCGAGGCGGTGCGCGCGCTGCTGGCGCAAGGCCGCTTCGATGCGGTCGCGGTGGAGCTGTGCGACGCGCGCCATCGCGCCCTGACCGATCCGGATGCGTTCTCGCGCCTGGACATCTTCCAGGTGATCCGGCAGGGCAAGATCGGGCTGGTCACCGCCAATCTCGCACTGTCGTCCTATCAGCGCCGTCTGGCCGAACAGCTGGGCGTGGAACCGGGTGCCGAAATGCGCGCGGCGATCGAGGCGGCGGGCGAACAGAACCTGCCGCTGTGGTGCATCGACCGCGATATCGGCCTCACCCTGCGCCGCACCTACGCCGCAGTCGGTTTCTGGCGCAAAATGACGCTGATGAGCGGTCTGGCGGTCAGCCTGATCGCCTCAAACGAGGTGGACGAGGCCGAGATCGAGCGCCTCAAGCAGGGCGACATCCTGGAAAGCAGCTTCCACGAGTTTGCCCAGCGCGATGAGACGCTGTATCGCGCCCTGATCGACGAACGCGACCGCTACATGGCCGCGAGCCTGCGCGACGAGGCGCGTTTCGCGCCGAAACCCGGCGCGCGCGTGCTCGCGGTGGTGGGCGCGGGCCACCTCGCCGGCCTGTCGGGCTACCTGCGCGAGGAAGCAGCCGAGCCGGCGCGGGAGATCGCCGCGCTGAAGGAAGTTCCGCAGCCCAAGCCATGGGGAACGTGGATCGGGGCGGCGCTGACGGTGTTCGTGCTGGGCGGATTCGCCTGGGGCTTCCTGCAGGGCAGCGACGTGGGCGGCGAATTCGTGCTGCGCTGGGTGCTGCTGACCGGCATCGGCGGAGCCATCGGCTGCATTGCGGCGGCCGGCCATCCGCTCAGCGTGCTGGTCGCGTTCCTGATTTCTCCGCTGACCCCGTTCCATCCGGCGCTGTCCTCCGGCATGGCCAGCGCCTGGGTGGAAGCCTCGCTGCGGCGGCCCAAAGTCGCGGACTTCGCCAAACTGCGCGATGATGTCGGCACCCTCGGGGGCTGGTGGCGAAACCGCGTGTCGCGGGTATTCGTCAATTTCTTCCTGACCAACCTGGGTACCGTCGTGGGGGTCTATCTCGCGGGCTGGAACATGATCAAGCAGGTGTTCTGACCCGCCCGCTGCTGGGGGCGTGGGGAATGAAATCCATACTGGTGGCCGAATCCTCGCCCACGCGCCGGCGCGCGCTGGCGGCACTGTTGACGCAAAAGGGCTGGGACGTGCACGCGCCGGGCTCGACCCTGGCCTGCTGCGAGCTGCTCCGCCACGCGCACGCCCGCGGCCTGAGCATCGAGGCGGTCGTGCTCGGCTGGCCGGAGCTGCTCACCCCCGACGAGCAGGACCTGCGCGAGCTGCTGCACGCCGAGAACCTGCAGCACGTCCCGGTGGTGGTGTTCGCCGACGAGGGCAGCGAGGCGATCGCGCAATGGCGCATGACGCGCGCGCGCACCTCGCTCCTGAGCTGGAGCGACTACACCCACATCACCCGCCAGATCGAACATGCCGGTGACCAGCACGTGCTGGCGACACCCGCGACGCGGCCGCAAAGCCCGCAGCGCGTGCTGCTGGTGGACGATTCGCCGACGGTGCGCACCGCCTTCGTGAAGCTGATGCGAAACCACGGCTACATCGTGGAAGCGGCCAACAGCGCGGCCGATGGCCTCAGGCTGGCGCTGGCGAAGCCGTTCGACATCGCGATCATCGACTACTTCATGCCGGGCGAGAATGGCCCCTCGCTGATCGCCGCACTGCAGCATCATCCGCAAACCCGGCATATCCTGTCGGCCATCATCACCGGCACCTATTCCGACGAAGTGATCGTGGAGTCGCTGGCCTCCGGCGCGGTGGAGTGCCTGTTCAAGAGCGAGACCCGCGACCTCTTCCTCGCGCGCCTGGCCTCGCTCGCCCGCTCGGTCCAGGACCGCAAGGCGATCGACGCCGAGCGCCGTCGCCTGGAGGGCATCCTCGCGGCGGTGGGCGACGGCGTCTTCGGGGTCGACAACGACGGCACCATCCTCTTCATCAACCCGGCCGCCGTGCAGATTCTTGGCCACGCCGACGCGCGCCCGCTGATTGGCAGCCTTGCGGCCGAATGCATCCATCCGGGCTCTTCGGGGCGATGGAATCCGGACGAGCCCGGGCCGCTGGCCCGCTGCTACAGCGACGGCACCAGCCTGCCGCACTGGCAGTCCATCTTCTGGACCGCCTCGCGCCTGCCGATTCCGGTGGAAGGCACGGTCTATCCGCTGCACGTCGACGGCGCGCGGCGCGGCTCGGTGGTGGCCTTCCGCGATGTTTCGGCGCAGCGCAAGCTGGAGGAACAGCTGCGCTGGCAGGCCGAACACGACAGCCTCACCCAGCTGCACAACCGCGCCTGGTTCGAACGCCAGCTCGGGGTGGAGCTGCAGCGCCTGCGCCAACAGGACGAAAACGGCGCGCTGCTGTTCATCGATCTGGACCGCTTCAAGTACATCAACGACACCGCCGGCCACAGCGCCGGCGACGAGCTGCTGGTGGAGGTGAGCAAACGCATCCGCGCCCAGCTTCGCCCCGGCGACCAGATCGCCCGCATGGGTGGCGACGAGTACGCCATCCTGCTGCGCAACGTGCTGCCCGAAGGCATCGCGGCACTGGCCGACAGCATCCGCACGGCGGCCTGCACGGCACCGTTCAGCCACCGCGGCAAGACCTACCGCATCACGCTCTCGATCGGCGCAACCTCGATCAGCGGCACCACGACCTCGCCGGAAGCGGCGATGGCCCAGGCCGACCTCGCCTGCTACCGCTCCAAGACCTCCGGGCGCGCGCGCTGCTACGTCTTCGACGCGCAGCTCGACGACATCAACACCATGACCGAGGAGCTGGGCTGGTCGGCACGGCTGCAGGAAGCGCTCGTGCAGGACCGCTTCGAACTGGTGTTCCAGCCGATCGTGCCGCTGGCGGGGATCGAACATGAAACCGGCGAACAGCCGGCGTCGGACCTGTGGCAACGGCAGTTCCTGCGCAACCCGGACGAGCCGGCGCTGTACGAAGCGCTGCTGCGCCTGCGCGGGGCCGATGGCGACCTGGTCCTGCCCAAGCGCTTCCTGCCCTCGGCCGAGCGCTTCGGCCTGATGGCCGAGATCGACCGCTGGGTGATCCGCCGCGCGGTCCGCGCGCTGCAGGAAGTCCGCGGGCACCATCGCCGGATCGCACTCACGGTCAATCTGTCGGCCGACAGCCTGGCCGACGTGTCGCTGGCGGACTTCGTCACCGACTGCCTGGTGCGGCACGACGTCGACCCCGAGGCGCTGGTCTTCGAAATCACCGAATCGGGAACCCTGGCCGACATCGTCGGAGTGAAGGCGCTGCTCACGCGCCTGCGCCAGCTTGGCTGCCGCATCGCGATCGATGACTTCGGCACCGGATTCTCGACCTTCGCCTACGTGCGCGAGCTCGACGCCGATATCCTCAAGATCGATGGCTCCATCGTGCACGGCCTGCCCGACGACCCGCTCGACCGCACCGTGATCGCGGCCCTGGCCAGCATCGCCGAGGTCACCGGCAAGCGCACCGTGGCCGAGTGGGTCGAAAGCCTTGAAACCCTGCGCGTGCTGCACGAATGCGGCGTCAACTACGCCCAGGGCAACGCCATCGGGCATCCGCGCCTGCAGCTGCTGCCGCAGGTGCCCAGCGCGGTGGCCGGCGAGGCGCGGGCGGCCGAACTCGCCGTCGCAGCGCCGCCCGCGCGGCTGGCGGCGGCGGACAAGGTGGTCCCCATCGCCCCGGCAGCTCGGCGCTGATGCAGTTCCTCTGGTACGACCTGGAAACCTTCGGGCGCGACGCGCGGCGCAGCCGCATCGCGCAGTTCGCCGCGATCCGCACCGACGAGCACCTGCGCCCGATCGAGACGCCGCTGAGCTTCTTCTGCCAGCCATCCGACGACATCCTGCCCTCGCCCGGTGCCTGCCTGATCACCGGCATCACCCCGCAGCAGGCCCGCGCCAAAGGCGTGCCGGAGGCCGAGTTCGCCACGCGCATCCACGAGGAAATGAGCCGGCCGGACACCTGCGTGGCGGGCTACAACAGCTTCCGCTTCGATGACGAGTTCATCCGCCACCTCTTCTACCGCAACTTTTTCGATCCCTACGCGCGCGAGTGGCGCAACGGCAATTCGCGCTGGGACCTGATCGACACGGTGCGGATGGCGCGCGCGCTGCGCCCCGACGGCATCCAATGGCCGCTGCGCGACGACGGCGCGCCGAGCTTCCGGCTGGAGCAGCTGGCCGCCGCCAATGGCCTCGTGCACGAGCGCGCGCACGAGGCGCTCTCGGACGTGGAAGCCACCATCTCGCTGGCGGCCCGGCTCAAATCCGGGCAGGGACGCCTGTTCGACTACGCACTCGCGCTGCGCGACAAGCGCCGCGCCGCGGCCCTGCTCGACTACGCCGGCATGACGCCGGTGCTGCACATCTCGCAGCGGTTTCCCGCTGCGCAAGGCTGCGGACGGCTGGTGCTGCCGGTTTGCCCGCACCCGCAGATCGCCAACCGCATCATCGTCGTCGACCTGCACGACGACCCGACGCCGGTGCTCGAGCTTGCCGCCGACGAAATCCTCGACCGCCTCTACACCCCGCGCGGCGATCTTCCCGAGGGGGTTGCGCGCATCGGACTCAAGGAAATCCACCTCAACCGCGCCCCGATCCTGGTCGAGCTGCGCCATCTGAACCCCGATCAGCTTGCAGTGTTCGGCATCGATCTTCCGCGCCAGCTCGACTACGCGGCGCGGCTGCGCGCGGCACCGAACCTGGCCGACAAGCTGCGTGCGGTCTACGGCGCACCGCGCCCCGATACCGGACGGGACGATCCGGAGCTTGCGCTTTACGCCGGGTTTCCGGTCCCCGCCGATGCCGCGCTGTTCGCCCGCGTGCGCGAGAGCGGCGGACGTTCGCCACCCGGCGGCCGCTTCGGCTTCCGCGATCCGCGCTACGAGGAGCTGGCCTTCCGCCATCGCGCCCGCAACTGGCCGCAGGCGCTCGGCCTTGCCGAAAACGCGCGCTGGCAGCAGTACCGCAGCGACCGCCTCGCGCCCGGCAGCGGCCTTTCCGAATACGACCTTGCGTCCTATCGCACCGAGATCCTGCAGCTGCGCGCCACCGCCGAACCCGGTACCGGCACCCACGCGATCCTCGATGCGCTGGAGGCGTGGGGGCAGGAGATCGAAGCATCGCTGCAGGGCTGATGGCGGCGGCCGCACGGCCCCGGGCTGCTAGCCGCCTTCGCGCCACACGCGCCTGCGCCGATCGCGTTCGCGTCTCACGTTTTGCGGCCCGGATGCATCGATCCGCAGGCGCAGCGCGCCGTCCTGCGCGGTATCGGCCAGCGCGATCCCGCGTTCGCGGTAGCGCGCCAGCACGTCCTCGCGCGGCAGGCCGAAGCGGTTGCGGTAGCCCGTGCCGATCAGCGCCAGCTGCGGAGCCACCGCGTCGATGAAGGCATCCGAGGACGAGCTGCGGCTGCCGTGGTGCGGCATCACCAGCAGCGGCGCAGGCAGTTGCCCGGACCGTTCGCGCACCAGGCGCTGCTCGATCAGCTGGCCGATGTCGCCGGGCAGAAGCGCCAGCCCGCTGCCGCTGGCGTCCTCGATGCGCAGCACGCAAGAGCTGTCGTTGCCGAGGTAGGGAAAGTGCTCGGGCGGATGCAGCAGGCGCAGCGTGATGCCGTCGAAGCGCCATTCGCGCCCGGCCTCGCAGGCGGTTTCACCCGCCTCCGGGCGCGCACGTGAGGAATGCACTTGGGCCGGCGCGTACGCGCGCCGCACCGCATCGGCACCGCCGGCGTGGTCGTTGTCACCGTGGCTCACGATGAAAAGATCGAGGCTGGAAACGCCCAGCGCGCGCAGCGCCGGCACCACGGCGGCTTCGCCCATGTCCAGACCGCCGGGAAAGGCCGGGCCGGCATCGTAAAGCACGGCGTGGCGTGCGGTCTGCACCAGCACCGACAAGCCTTGTCCCACATCGAACACGGTGAGATCGATGCTGTCCGGCGGGCGCTCCTCGCGCGCCGGAACCAGCAGCGGCAGCAGCAGGAAGACCGCCAGCGGCTTGCCGGGAATCCCGCGCGGCAGAAGCAGCCAGAAGATGCCCGCCAGCGCCAGCACGAACGCGAACGCGCCCGGTTCGGGCAGGTAGACCAGCGCGCCGTGCAGCCCGGCCACCGGCTCCAGCGCGCGCCACAGAAGCTCCATCAGCCAGGCGGAAAGCCGGAACGCCCAGGTACCCGCGCCGGCCACCAGCAGTTCGAGCGCGGTGCCGGCCAGCGCCACCGGCACTACCACCAGGCTCACCCAGGGCACGGCCACGAGGTTGCACAGCGGCCCGGCGACCGAGGCCTGACCGAAGAACCAGACCGTCAGCGGCAGCAGGCCCAGCGCGGTCACGCCCTGCGCCGACAGCAGCGCGCGCCACCAGCGCCGCGGGCCGTGCGGCAGGCACCACAGCAACCAGCCCACGCCGAGGAAGGAAAGCCAGAACCCGGCGCCGAGCACCGCCAGCGGATCGACAGCCAGCACCGCGATCAGCGCCAGCGCGAAGGACTGCACCGCGTCGAAGCGCCGGCGCAGGAGTACGGTCAGCAGGGCCGCGCCGATCATCAGCAGGGTGCGCACCGTGGGCAGGGCGAAACCAGCCAGCGCGGCGTAGCCCGAGGCCATCGCCAGCGCCGCGAGCGCGGCCGCCTGCGGCATCGGCAGCCGCAGCCCGAGGGTCGGGAACAGGCGGTACAGGAGGCGCACCAGGAGCGCGCCAAAACCGGCCACCAGCCCGACGTGCAGCCCGGAAATCGCGACCAGGTGTGCGGTCCCGGTGGCGCGCAACACGTGCCAGTCGTCACCATCGAGCGCACGCGTATCGCCCACTGCCAGCGCCTGCACGAAGCGCGCCCCGCTGTCGCCCACGGCGGCAGCCATGCGTTCGGCCAGCGCCAGCCGCAGCCGGTCGATGCCGCTGCCCGGTGCCAGGACGCGGGTGTCCCCGGTCTCGAGCACATAGCCGGTGGCGGCGATCCGCCGCTCCAGCGCGTGGCGCTCGAAATCGAAGCCGCCGGGATTGAGGCTGCCGCGCGGACGCTTGAGTCGGACGGCCAGCCGCCAGCGGCTGCCCGGCTCGGGCTGCACCCGGCTGCGATACCACGACAGCCGCAGGCGGCTTCCGGCCAGCACCGCCGCCTCGCCTTCGCCCGAATCCACCTCAAATCCGAAGCGGATCGCATCCACGCGCGCTTCGGGCAGACCGACCACGCGCCCTTCGAGCACCAGATCCGCGCCTTCCAGCGCCGGCGGCAAGCGCGCGTCCATGCCCCAGCCCGCCACCAGCAGGGCCCAGGCAAACCCCATTCCCAGGCCCGCGGGAAAGCGCGCCTTCGGCAAGGCAAGCCACAGCGTCAGGGCCAGCGCGAGCAGCGCCCAGCACAGGGCCGGTGAAGGCATCTGCGGCAGCGACAGCGCGGCCACCGCGCCCAGCGCGAGCCCTGCCGCCAGAAATATGTCGAGCCGGGGAGCAGGCACTGCGGGATGACGGCGCGCGTTCTCCATCACCCCGGCCGCCTCACACGTCGCCGGCCGGCAGCTCGCGCAGGCGGCCACCGGCCAGTTCCAGCGCGCGATCCATGGTGCGCGCCAGGCGGCGGTCATGGGTGACCAGCACGAAGCTGGTGCCGGCCTCGCGGTTCAGTTCCAGCATCAAGGCGTAGACCTGCGCGGCGGTCTTTTCGTCGAGGTTGCCGGTGGGTTCATCGCCCAGCACGCAGGCCGGACGGGTGACCAGCGCGCGCGCCACCGCGCAGCGCTGGCGCTCGCCGCCGGACAGTTCGCCGGGCTTGTGCATCAGGCGCGCCGACAGGCCGACGCGATCCAGCAGGGCAGCCGCCGCGACCCTCGCCTCGCGCTCCGGTGCGCGGCGGATGAGGAGCGGAATCATCACGTTTTCCAGCGCGGTGAACTCGGGCAGGAGGTGGTGGAACTGGTACACGAAGCCCAGCGCGCGGTTGCGCAGGCGTCCGCGTGCGGCGTTGGAAAGGCGGCTCATCGCCTCCCCTTCCACCCAGACTTCGCCCGCGGTCGGCGCGTCCAGCCCGCCGAGGATGTGCAGGAGCGTGCTCTTGCCCGCGCCCGAGGCCCCGACGATGGCCACGGTTTCGCTGCGCGCCACGGACAGGGTCAGGCCATCGAACACCGGCGTGTTCAAGCCGCCCTCGGCATAGGTGCGCGACAGCCCCTCGCAGCGGATCACCGCATTACCCATCGCCGGATCACTCATAGCGCAGCGCCGCGGCGGGATCGGTGCGCGAGGCGCGCCAGGCCGGATAGAGCGTGGCGAGCATGCACATGACGAACGCGATGGTGACGATCCACAGGATGTTTTCCGGGCGCAGGTCGACCGGCAGGTCGCCGCTGATGTAGTAGACGTCGGCCGGCATCAGTTCGAAGCCGAGCAGGCGTTCGATGAAGCGCATCACGTGGTCGAGATTGAGGGTAAGCGCGATGCCGCCCGCCACGCCGGCGAGGATGCCCACCACGCCGATCACCGTGCCCTGCACCACGAACACCGCCATCACCGAGCCGGGCGACAGGCCGAGCGTGCGCAGGATGGCGATATCGGCCTGCTTGTCGGTGACCAGCATGATGAGCGAGGACACCAGGTTGAAGGCCGCCACCGCGACGATCAGCGAGAGGATCACCGCCATCACGCTCTTTTCCATCTGGATGGCGCGGAAGAAGTTGGCGTGGTCGCGCGCCCAGTCGCGCACCCGGTAGAACTCGCCGATCCGGTCGGCCAGATCGCGCGCCACGCTCCAGGCGTGGAACATGTCGGTGAGCTTGAGCCGCACCCCGGTCACGCCCTCGCCCATGCGCAAGAGGCGCTGCGCATCGGTCATGTGGATGATGGCCATCTGCAGGTCGTACTCCTGCATGCCGGTCTCGAACAGGCCGGCGACGGTGAAGCGCTTCATCTGCGGCACCACGCCCACCGGCGTGCTGCGCGCCTCGGGCACGAGCACCGTCACGCTGTCGCCCATGTCCACGCCCAGAGCCATCGCAAGTTCGGTGCCCAGGAGGATGTTGAAGGCACCGGGTTTCAAGTCGCCGATGGCACCGGCCTTCATCTTTTCCCCCACGACCGATACCGCCGGCTCCAGCGCCGGCTCGATGCCGCGCAGCAGCGCACCCTGGCTGCGCACGCCGGTGAGCAGCGACTCGCGCTCGATGTAGGGTGCCGCGCCCAGCACGCGCGGATCGGCGCTCGCCACCTCGACCGCGTGCGGCCAGTCGTGCAGGTCTTCGCCCACCCCGCTGATGGTGGCGTGCGCCACCATGCCCAGGATGCGGGTGCGCAGCTCGGTCTCGAAACCGTTCATCACCGAGAGCGTGGCGATGAGCGCCACCACGCCCAGCGCGATGCCCAGCATCGACACCAGCGAGATGAAGGAGATGAATCGGTTGCGTCGCTTGGCGCGGGTGTAGCGCAGGCCGATAGCAAGTTCCAGCGGTCGTATCATCCAGGGCTCGTCGTCTGGCCGGAAGGAAGGGCGCGCGCCGCGGCGGCATCCCGAAGCGGTGCATGATCGCGCATCCAGAGGCGAAGTTCCCGACGCGACGCTGCCGGCAGCGAGTCGCCGGCGAACGCCCAGCGCCGCTCGCGCTCATCCACGGCCAGAACCAGCACGCCCAGCGGCCCGCGTTCGTGCAGGGCACGCGCCTGCGCCACGCGCTCGCCGCCGTCCGGCCCGATCAGGCCGACGCTGCCATCGGCGCGCAGCAGCAGCGTTTCCCCGGCCAGTCGCGACAGGCCGCGCCATGCCACCCAGACCAGCGCCGGAAGCAGCACGAGGCAAGCGTCGGGAATATGCGACAGATGCACGGCCGTGCCGGCAATCAGGCCCAGCGCGATGATCGCGGCGCGCAGCCTCCGCGACGGGCGCAGCGCCAGTTGCAGCGACGCGCCGCCGGAGTGGCTCATCGGTCAGCGCAGCGCACGCCGCGTCACATCGTGAAGGTGGGCTTGTCGCCGCTGACCATGCCGGCCAGATGCGTCTCGATCTTGCTGCGCACCATCTCGCCGTCGGCCGACTCGTTGAGCTGCACGCCAATGCCCGGCGGCCGGTTGCCCTGCGCGCCGGCCGGGGTAATCCAGACCACCCGGCCCGCCACCGGCAGGCGCTCCTTGTCGTCGAGCAGGGTCAGCATCACGAACACTTCGTCGCCCAGGTTGTAGCGCTTGGGCGTGGGCACGAACAGGCCGCCGCCCTTGAGAAAGGGCATGTAGGCACCGTAGAGCTGGCTTTTCTCCTTGATCGCCAGGGACAGCACGCCCTGGCGCGAGAATCCCCCTGTTGTCATGACACGATTCCGTCCGTGGGATGCGGGGTCATCTTAGGCTGCGCCGGCGCGGATGGTCCAGCCCCGCGATGGGCGCGGCGGCGGCCGGCGCCTTCAGGCCGTGCCGGCGGGCGTCCGCACGCCGGCACGCTCGCCGACCCGCACGACCTGGTGCGGTGCGAGGTGCCGATCCAGATCCACGGCACCCGGCGGCAGCAGCAGCACGACGGTCGAACCGTAGTTGAAGCGCGCCATCTCGGCGAAGCGCTCCAGGGTGATGCCCTGGCCGCGGAAGTCGCGGCGCAGGACCCGACTTGCGTACTTCGGGATGTTGACGCCGTTCCAGACCGTCTCCACGCCCGAGACCAGCATCGCCCCCACCATCACCACCGCCATCGGCCCGAAGTCGCAGTCGAACACGCAGACCAGGCGCTCGTTGCGCGCGAACACGCGCGGCACGGCGGCAACGGTGGCCGGCGACACGCTGAACAGGCGTCCGGGCACGTGCAGGGTTTCACGCAGCGTGCCGCGCCAGGGCATGTGCACGCGGTGGTAGTCGCGCGGGGCGAGGTAGACGGTGAGGAAGCTGCCCTGCGCGAAAGGCGCGGCGAGTTCCTCGTCGCCCAGCAGTTCGGCGGCGGTGTAGCTGTGGCCCTTGGCCTGCAGGATGCGGCCACCCTCGATCGCGCCCCACTGGCTGATGCGCCCGTCCGAGGGCATCAGGAAGGCGGCGGGTTCGGCGTCGGGCGCCCGCGCGCCGGGCTTGAGCGCGCGGGTGAAGAAAGCGTTGAAACTCGGGTAGGCGAAGGGATCGGGCTGCTCCGCCTCGTCCATCGCCACGTCGAAGTGCGCCAGCACCTGTCGGATCAGGAAATTCTTCCACGGCACCCAGCGGCTGCGCGCGGCGTGGAGCGCAAGGCGCGACAGGAACCGGTGCGGCAACAGGTACTGCGCCAGGATGCCGGGCGTCACGGCGCGTGTTCCACCAGGGTGCGCATGTCCGCGGCGATGAGCTCCGGGTCCAGCGGCGGGCGCATGAAGCCGGCCAGGTTGGCTTCGGGATCGAGCACGGCGACCCAGCTGGTGTGGTCGATGGTGTAACCGCCATCCTCCAGCGGTGCCTTGGCGAACACCATGCTGAGCGAGGCGGCGAAGCGCGTCAGCGCGTCGATGTCGCCGGTGGCCGCGAGCACGGTCGGGCTGAAGTAGGCCGCGTACTTCTGCAGCGCCTCGGGGGTGTCGCGCTCGGGATCGACCGAGACGAACAGGATGCGCGGGCGGCTGGCCTCGGGCAGCGCGGCCCACAGCTTTTCGGCGCGCGCCAGGCTGGCCAGGGTCGTCGGGCACACGTCCGGACAATGGGTGAAGCCCAGGAACACCAGGGTCCAGCGGCCGCGCAGGGCTGCCGCGTCCACCACGCTCCCGTCAGCGGCGGCGAGAGCGAACTCCGGCAGCACGCGCGCCGCATCGAGCAGGCGCATGCTTTCCACCGGCGGCACCGCGGCGGTGCGGGAAAAAAACTTCTGCCCGGCCCACAGGCCCAGGCCGGCGGCCAGCGCGACGATCAGCACCAGAAGGGTCGGCAGCGTGCCGGAGGGGCGGGTACGAGTAGTCATCGGGCCAGTATACCGACTGGCCGCAAGACCTCGCCCTCGGCAGGCCGCATCCGCTGCCAGGCGCACCCGAACCGGCCCAGCGCGCGGGCTATACTGCGCGCGCACCCATCCTGCACTGCACCATGACCGCCGAACTCGCCACGATCATCGACTTCATCCGCTACGGTGCCAGCCGCTTCGGCGAGGCCGGGCTGACTTTCGGCCACGGCTTCGACAATGCCCTGGACGAAGCCACCCAGCTCGCGCTCCACGCCCTGCACCTGCCGCACGACCTGCCGCCGGCCTACGGCCAGGCGCGCCTGACCGCCGCGGAAAAGGCGCAGGTGCTGGCGCTGTTCCAGCGCCGCATCGACGAGCGCATTCCGGCCTGCTACCTCACCGGCGAGGCCTGGTTCGCGGGCCTGTGCTTCCTCACCGATGCGCGCGCGCTGGTGCCGCGCTCGCCCATCGCCGAACTGATCGAAGCCGGCTTCCAGCCTTGGCTGGGCGACCGCCACGTGGCGCGCGCGCTGGATCTTTGCACCGGCTCGGGCTGCATCGGCATCGCCATGGCGGTGCACCGGCCCGACTGGCAGGTGGACGCGGTGGACCTGAGCCCCGACGCGCTGGAACTGGCGCAGTCCAACGTCGAGCGCTTCGATGTGGGCGAACGCGTCCGGCTGATCGAGTCGGATCTCTTCTCGGCGCTGACGGGCGAGCGCTACGACCTCATCGTCACCAACCCGCCCTACGTCACCCACGAGGAAACCGACGCGCTGCCGCCCGAGTACGCCTTCGAGCCCGAACTGGGGCTGCGCGCCGGCGACGATGGCCTGGATCTGGCCCTGCGCATCCTGCGCGATGCGCCCGAACACCTGACCGAAGACGGCCTGCTGATCTGCGAAGTGGGCGAAAGCGAGCGCGCCCTCACGGCGCTGCTGCCGGAGCTCGAGTTCGACTGGATCGAGTTCAAGGTCGGCCAGATGGGCGTGTTCGTGATCGAACGCGAGGTGCTGGTGCGCCATCACGCGCGCATCCGCGCGCTGGCGGACGCGCGCGCGTGAACACGTTTGGCCGGCTCTTTCGCGTCACCACCTTCGGCGAGTCCCACGGCCCGGCGATCGGCTGCGTGATCGACGGCTGCCCGCCCGGGCTGGCGCTTGCGCCGGACGACTTCGACACCGATCTCGCGCGCCGCGCCACCGGGCGCTCGCGCTACACCTCGCAGCGGCGCGAGGCCGACGAGGTGGAAATCCTCTCGGGCGTCTACGAGGGCCGCACCACCGGCACGCCGATCGCGCTCTTGATCCGCAACGTGGACCAGCGCAGCAAGGACTACGGTGCCATCGCCGACCAGTTCCGCCCGGCGCACGCCGACTACGCCTACTGGCACAAGTACGGCATCCGCGACCCGCGCGGCGGCGGGCGCAGTTCGGCGCGCGAGACCACGATGCGCGTGGCGGCCGGGGTCGTCGCGAAGAAATGGCTGGCGCAGCGCGGCGTCAGCGTGCGCGGCTTCCTTTCGCAGCTCGGCGACATCCGCCCGCGCGGATTCGACCGGGACGTGATCGAAACCAACCCCTTCTTCTGGCCCTGCGCCGAACAGGTGCCGGAGCTGGAGGAGTACATGAAGGCCCTGCACAAGTCCGGCGACTCGGTCGGCGCGCGGGTGGACGTGGTGGCCGAGGGCGTACCACCGGGCTGGGGCGAGCCGGTCTACGGCAAGCTCGATGCGGAGTTGGCCGCGGCGCTGATGGGCATCAACGCGGTCAAGGGCGTGGAAATCGGCGACGGTTTCGCGGTGGCGGCGATGAAGGGCACCGAAAACCGCGACGAGATCACTGCGGAGGGTTTTCTCTCCAATCACGCCGGCGGCATCCTGGGCGGCATTTCCAGCGGCCAGCCGATCCGCTGCTCGATCGCGCTCAAGCCCACCTCCAGCATCCGTCTGCCCGGCCGCAGCCTCGACACCTCCGGTACGCCGGTCGATGTGGTCACCACCGGCCGCCACGATCCCTGCGTCGGCATCCGCGCCACGCCCATCGCCGAGGCGATGGTGGCGCTCGTGCTGATCGACCAGGTCCTGCGCCACCGCGCCCAGTGCGGCGATGTCGGTGCCGTCGCGCCGCGCGTTCCCGGCGGCGCGTTCCCTCCCTGATACTTCTTGTCCAGGCACCTTTCATGAGCGACACATCCAGGCAGTACACCGTTGCCGTCGTCGGCGCCACCGGCGCGGTGGGCGAAACCATGCTCGACATCCTTGCCCAGCGCGATTTCCCCGTGGGAAAACTCGTCGCGCTGGCCTCCGAGCGCTCCGCCGGCGAGCGGATTTCCTTCGGCGAAAGGACGGTTGTGGTGCAGGATCTGGCCACGTTCGACCCGACCGGCGTCGACATCGCGCTGTTTTCCGCAGGCGGCTCGATCTCGAAGGAGTTTGCGCCCCGGTTTGCGGCCGCCGGTGCCATCGTCATCGACAACAGTTCCGCCTTCCGCTACGACGACGATGTGCCGCTGGTGGTGTCGGAGGTCAATCCCGAGGCAGCGCGGAATCCGCCGCGCGGCATCATCGCCAATCCCAACTGTTCCACCATGCAGCTGCTGGTGGCGCTCGCCCCGATCCACCGCGCCGTGGGCATCGCGCGCATCAACGTGGCGACCTACCAGTCGGTGTCGGGGGCGGGGCGTTCGGCGCTGGAAGAGCTCGGCCGCCAGACCGCCGCCATCCTCAGCTTCGCCGATCCCGAACCCGCGCGCTTCCCGGTGCAGATCGCGTTCAACCTGATCCCGCAGATCGACGACTTCCTCGACAACGGCTACACCAAGGAAGAAATGAAGCTGGTGTGGGAAACCCGCAAGATCCTGGGCGACGCCTCCATCGAGGTGAACCCGACCGCGGTGCGCGTACCGGTGTTCTTCGGCCACGCCGAGGCGGTCCACCTGGAAACCCGCGCACCGATCACGCCGGAAGCCGCACGCGCGCTGCTGGAGCAGGCACCGGGCGTCGTGGTGGTGGACGAGCGGCGCGCCGGCGGCTGGCCCACGCCCGTCACCCACGCCTCGGGCACCGACCCGGTCTACGTCGGCCGCATCCGGCAGGACATCTCGCACCCGCGCGGGCTGAATCTGTGGGTGGTGGCCGACAATATCCGCAAGGGAGCCGCACTAAACGCTGTACAGATTGCTGAACTATTGGTAAAAACTCACGCCTGATCTAAAGTTAGCACCGCGTTATCAAGTCGTTTCGAGGATTCAGGGGGAAACGACATGCGGCGCGTCGCACCATGCCTCCGAGGGGAAGCCACCCGATGAACATGCGTCTCCGTCTCCCGATCGCCCTCGCCCTGGCGCTGGGCAGCAGCCACGCCAGCGCGCTTGGCCTGGGCCAGATCGAGGTGAAATCCGCCCTGAATCAGCCACTTGTCGCCGAAATCCCGGTGCTGACGAGCAGTCCGGGCGAAGCCGATGACCTGCGCGTCAAGCTGGCACCACCTGACGCCTTCACCCGCGTCGGACTGAGCCGCCCGACCATCCAGGCCGCCAACCTCAGCTTCGAGGTGCGTACCGACGAGCGTGGCCGCAAGGTCATCCGCATCACCACGCCCGACAGCGTCTCCGACCCGTTCCTGAGCTTCCTGCTGGAAGCCGACTGGGGCAAGGGCCGCATGCTGCGCGAATACACCGTGCTGCTCGATCCGCCCTCGATGGTGCCGATCACGGCCAGCGCGCCGGCGCGAACCAGCGCGCTGCCCGAACCGCCGCCGGCACCGGCTGAACCGCTGCTGGAAACGCCGCCGCCGCTGGCCGCCGAGCCCGTCGCAGCGCCCCAGCCGGTGCCAACGCCGGCTCCGGCCTACGTGCCGCCGCCTGCGCCCGCACCCGCAGCGGTGCCCGACACCAGCCTCCCCCCGCAGGACAGCTACCCGGCCTACGGGGCCGACAGCTACGGACCGGTCGCGACCGGCGACACGCTGTGGTCGATCGCCACGCGCACCCGGCATGACGAATCGGTCACCATCAACCAGATGATGCTGGCCCTGCTGCGCGCCAACCCCGAGGCGTTTGCCGGCAACAACATCAATCGCCTCAAGAAGGGCGCGGTGCTGCGCATCCCGGCGCGCGAGGAAGCCACCATCCTGGCGGCATCGGAAGCCGCCGCGCAGGTGCGCGACCAGATGCAGGCCTGGGGCGGCGGTGCCGCCACCATTGCAGCGCCGGCCGACGCATCGATGGGCGCACCTGTCGCGACGCGCGGTGCGGCCGATCGACGCAGCGACTCGCGCCTGGAGCTCACCCCGCCGCGCGGCGAAGCCAGCGCCAACGCCAGCCAGTCGGGTGCCGCCGCCGAGGGCAGCGGCCGCGAGCTGCGCGCGGAGCTTGCGCGCAGCCGCGAGGAAGCCAGCGCGCTGTCGCAGGAGAACGTGGAACTCAAGTCGCGCGTCGGCGAGCTGGAAACGCTCCAGGCCGAAACCCGCCGCCTGCTGGAACTCAAGGACAGCGAACTGGCCGCGACCGAGCGCCGCTTGGCGACCGCTGCCGAAGCCACCCGCAGCGCCAGCGCCGAAGCCGCGCCTGCCGCGACGACCGACCCGCTCGCGGACGCCACGCCTCTGCAGGCCGGCGACGATGCGACGGCTGCAGCGACGCCTGTACCCGAAGAGGGAGGCTCCGCAGCCACGCCCGCCGAACCCGTTTCGCAGGTCGCGCCCGAGCAAGCCGCGCCAGCGGCCGCCACGCCCGAACCGATCGCCGAGTCCGCGCCGGCACCGCAGCCCGACTCGGCTCCGTCCGGCCTGCCCGGCGGCTTCAATCCCTGGCTCGTGGGCGGCGGCGCGGCGCTGCTGCTCGGACTCGTCGGCCTGCTCCTGGCGCGGCGGCGCAGGAAGCCGGCCGCAGCCGCACCGGCTGCGGCCGCGGGCGCAGCCGAACCGCCTGCGGCCGTCGCACCGTTCGTGCCCGACCCGCAGGAAGGCGACCTGATCGAGGCGCTCTCGCACTATCCCGACGACCTGCACCTCCATCTCGACCTGCTCAAGCACTATGTCGCCAGCGGCGAAAGCGCGGCCTTTGAAATGGCGGCCGAGGCGATGTACGCCCAGGTCCGCGACCTGAACGATCCGCTCTGGCTCGAGGCGGCGTCGCTGGGCCGGCAGATCGCGCCGAACAACCCGCTGTTCGATGCCGCCCACGCTGATGAAGGTGCGGAGGCATCCTACGACGATGCGCCGGACTTCGAGCCGGTCGCAGCGCCTACCGCGGCACCGGCCTCGCGCGACGTCGACTGGCTCAGCGCCAGCCCGGCCGCAGCCGCCGACACGGCAAGCCCGAGCGACGACCAGGACTTCGAAGACTTCACCTTCGAAGCGCAAGGCGATGCGGCTGACGCCGCGGGATCCGATGATTTCGTGGACACCGCGCCGGTCGCTGCCGATACCGTGATCGATGCCGATGTCGCCGCGACCAAGCTCGAACTGGCGCGTGCCTACCTCGACATGGGCGATGCGGAAGGTGCCCGCGGGATGCTCGAGGAAGTACTGACCGAGGGCAACTCGACCCAGCGCGAGGAGGCCCGCGCGCTGATCGCCACCATTCACTGAACCACAAGGCTCCACCCCGAAGGGCCGGACGCGTCAGCCTCCGGCCCTTCGCATTTCAGGATCGCGCATGCGCTACGCCCTGGGCATCGAGTACGACGGCACCGACTTCTGCGGCTGGCAGCGGCTGGGCGACAACCCGAGCCTGCAGGCGGCGCTGGAGGCGGCGCTGGCGTTCGTCGCCGGGCACCGGGTCGACGTCACCTGCGCCGGGCGCACCGACCGCGGCGTCCACGGGCTGTGCCAGGTCGTGCACTTCGACAGCCAGTCCGAGCGCAGCGACTACGGCTGGATGATGGGCGCCAACTCGCGCCTGCCGCGCTCGATGGCGGTGCGCTGGTGCCAGCCCGTCACGGACGACTTCAGCGCGCGCTTTTCCGCACGCGCGCGACGCTATCGCTACCGCATCCTCAACCGCAGGGTGCGCCCGGCGCTGGACGCACGCTTCGTGGCCTGGGAGCGCCAGCCGCTGGACGCTGCTGCCATGCACGCCGCCGCACAGGCGCTGCTGGGCGAACGCGACTTCTCCGCCTTCCGCTCCTCGCAGTGCCAGGCCAGCCACGCGCGCCGCGACCTGCAGCGGCTCGACGTGCAGCGCTGCGGCGAGGAAATCCACGTCGACGTCCGCGCCAACGCCTTCCTGCACCACATGGTGCGCAACCTCGTCGGCAGCCTGCTGCCCATCGGCCGCGGCGAGCGCCCGGTGTCGTGGCTGGCCGAACTGCTCGACGGCCGCGACCGCACCGTGGCCGGCCCGACGGCGCTTCCGCAGGGCCTCCTGTTCATCGGGCCGCTGTATCCGCGCGAATGCGGCCTGCCGGCCGAAGTCACGCTGTGAACGCGCCTGTCCGCATCAAGTTCTGCGGCCTCACCCGCGAGGCCGACGTCGACCTTGCGGTAGCACTGGGCGTGGACATGATTGGCCTGGTGTTCGCCCAGCGCAGCCCGCGCCGGCTCGATGGCGAGCGCGCCGCCGCGCTGCGCGCCCGCATCCCCGCGCACATCGCCACCGTGGCGCTGGTGATGGACGCGCCGGCGGACGACATCGCGCGGATCCTGGCCCGGGTCCACCCCGATCTCCTGCAGTTCCACGGCACCGAACCCGAGGCGTTCTGCGCGTCCTTCGGCATGCCCTACATCAAGGCGATCGCGCTGGGCGGCGCTGATCCGCAGGACGCCCGGCACCTTCCCCACGCCTGGCCATCGGCGCACGCGCTCCTGCTCGATGGCCATGCGCCGGGCGAGCCGGGCGGCAGCGGCCAGACGTTCGACTGGCAGCGGACGGCCGAAGCCGGCGACCGGCGCGTGCTCCTTGCCGGCGGCCTGCATCCGGGCAACGTCGCCGAGGCCATCCGCCGCGCGCGGCCGTGGGGCGTGGACGTCTCCAGCGGCGTGGAACAGGCGGCGGGGATCAAGGATCCGTCAAAGATGCGCGCGTTCGTCGCGGCGGTGCGGGATATCGACGGCCAGTTTGCGGGTCGAGCCGTTCCGGACTGATCGGCAGTGCCGGCGCGATGCCCCGCCCGGTGCGTCCTAATCGGGCGGGGCGGGGCGATCAGCTGCCCGCGCCAGGATCCGCTTCGCCGACCGCGGGCACTGCGGGTCGTCCCCCAGGCAGCGGGTACGCTCCTGCAGCACGGCGATGGCATCGGGCAAGTCCACGGCGGGCATCGCGCCGCGCATGTCCGCCACCACCGCCACCAGCCCGGCCCGCGCCTCGCGATTGTAAGGGTTGAGGCGCAGGGCCTCGACGAACTGGAGCGCGGCATCCTCCCAGTACCGGCGCGCAAGGTTCCCCTGCCCCTCGCGCACCGCCGCCTCGACCTGGGCGCGCTGATCCGCATCGAGCTGGAGCGTGCCCCAGCGCGCCAGCAGCCAGTCGCTCGAACTCCACAGCGCAAGGACCGCCACCAGCGCTGCGCCGGCAAGGCCCAGCCCCAGTCTGCGCCAGTCGTAGGCGTCGAACGCGCGACCCAGCGCCATCGCATCCTCGAACCGGTCGGCCCGCCGGAACGCCAGCGCACGCGCCAGGGCGCGCGACTGCACCCGCGTCAGGTTCGCCGGAAACTTCGGGCGAAGGCGCTGGCTGGCGGCCTGATCGGCCGGGACGTGATCGAACGGGTGGCGACCGGCATAGAGCCGGAACAGCAGGCAGCCAAGCGCATACACATCATCGGCAGGCTGCGGGCGCTCGCCGGCCAGCATCTCGGGGCTGGCATAGTCCATGGTCATCGCGCCGACGTCATCGGCGTCGAACACGCTGTCGCGTTCGCGCGCCCGCGCGATGCCGAAATCGAGGAGCTTGGGCTCGCCGTCCTCGCCCAGGAACACGTTGGACGGCTTGATGTCCGCATGCACCAGCCCCTGGGCATGAGCGTAGCCCAATCCGGAAATGATCCCGCGCGCGATGCGCAGGCGCTCGGCGGCGTCGAGCGGACGATCGGCATCGCGCAGGCGCAGCTGCAGCGGCTCGCCGCGCAGCAGCTCCATGGTGAGATAGACCAGTTTGCCGTCGCGGTCGAAGTCGAACACCTTGACGATGTTCGGATGATTGAGGCTCTGCGCGTGCTTTCCTTCGCGCTGCAGCGCGACGAAACCGAGCCCGAACTCGGCCATGTCGCCCGACAGGATCTTCATCGCCACGAAGGGATCGGGATCGCGCGCCTCCACCTTGCGCAGGTCGCGCGCCTTGTAGACCAGCCCCATCCCGCCGCGCCCGAGTTCCTCGACCACCTCGAAGCGCCCTTTGACGATGTCGCCGGACGCAAGCTCGATGCCGGCCCGGCCGGATACTGCGGGCGGGGCCTGGAGCGCCGACGTCGCAAAGGTCTGGAACGCAGCCGGCACCGGACCCTGCTGCCCCGGGCCGGGCGCGGCGCGGGTGACTTCGGAGTCGAACTCACGCGCCACGACGCACTCCGTTCGCGCCTTGCGCACCGCGCGCGTGCGACGCGGTCAGGAACCCGGGGCGAGCCTCAGAACGGAATCCGCACATCGCCGCGCACCGACCAGCGCTCGACCGCCTCGTAACCGAACAGTTTCAAGGCACCGAGGTTGAAATCCACCGTGCGCGCTCCGATCGGCCGGCGAAAGCCCAGGCCCAGCTCGAGCGTGGCGTAGCTGCGGTCCGGTTCCGCCGCCACCACCGCGTTCATGGGCGCGCCGCCCTCGGCGAATTCGGCCAGGAGATTGCGCGCGCCGCTGCCGCTGTTGGCGTACCAGAGCACGCGGCCGTAGGGCCGGAACGAGCCGACACCCGTGGCCAGCGTCACGTCACCGTATACGCCGCCGGAAAGCGACCGCGTCACCAGATCCTGGCGCGCATAGGCCAGCCGGAAGATCGAGGCGCTGCGCTCCTCGAAAGCGTCCACGCGCGTGCCGATCCACTGGTACTGCAGCATCGGCGCAATCGTCCAGATATCCGACTGCAGGTACCAGGTCACCCCCAGCGCCGCCGCCCGCTGCGTGGCATCGGGAGATCCCTGCGCCAGCGCATCCAGCTGCCGAAGGTCCTCGCTTCCCGGGCCGGGCAGGTAGCGTTTCAGGTCGAAACCGCTGCGCACCCAGCTCACCGAGCCATCGAGGCTCAGGCCTCGGGCACCGGAAAATCCGCCGTACAGGTGCAGGGCGCGGGTGTCGGCATCCAGGCTGTCGCGCCCGCCGTCGAAGTCGGAGGACAGGCGCGAGTACCCGCCCGCAGCGCCAAGAAAAAAGGCATCGGTCAGCCGGTAATCCACCCCGGCCGTCAGCGACCAGTTGTCGAAGTCGAAGCCGGCATTTCCGAGGTGGCGCGCGCTGTCGCCGCCGCCGACCATCCCGTTGATCCAGAGTCCCCAGCGCGTGCCGCCCAGAAGGGTGCGGCGCTCCTCGTTGGGATCCTCGCCCGCATGCAGCACATCGCCCAGCGCGAAGGTGCCCCCGGCACCCGCCAGCGCCAGCCCGCTGGTGTCCAGCCCGCCGCCGATGCCGTGCAGGAGCTGTGAAATGCGCAGCGCGACGTTGCCGATCTGCGTGGTCATGAGCCCGACGCCGCTGGGTCCGAGCGAGGTCGCCTTTTCCGGAGAAACGGCGCGCAGCACCTGGATCAGCCCTTCGGTGTCGCCGTCGGCCACCAGCCGGGTCAGCGCCTGACATTCCGGTCCGCTGCGGTGCTCGGGTGCGCTGCAAAAACCGTAGAGATCGCGGTAGATGCCCGGTGCCCAGGGATCATCGATCCGTCCGGCAAGCCCATCGGGCGGCTGCGAGGGCAGGATCGTCCCGGTGATCGTGGCGTGCAGGATCGGCGCATCGCCCGCCGCGATGGTTCCCAGCATCGGCACGCCCTGCATGTCGCCGGAAAATTGGCCCGCCTCGCGGCGGACGGAGAAATGCTCGTCCCGGGAAGGTGCCGATTCGGGGATATCCACCCGAAAGTCGGCCGTGGCGCTGGATCCGGCACCATTCAGGGCCACCCGCGCCTGCGGATTGACGACGTAACCGGCCGTGCCGCCGCCCCGCTGCGCCCCGTAGACCAGCTCCACGCCGATCGGATCCAGTGAAGTGCAGGTGAGCGTGACCCGCACTCCCACCTGCCCCACGCGATCGACGCGGGAAATCACCGGAGCCGCGGACGGCAGCGCTTCTTCGGTAAATGCGAACATCACGCCGGCGTCCAGGCAAGCGGCGCTTGCCGCTTTCGCCAGGCGCCCGTCGGCCACCGGCAGCAGCGCAGTGCGGGTCTTGCCGCCCTGGTGCACCACCACCAGACGCCCCTGCGCGGCGGCCGCGGCCTGCAGCGGGACGCCTGCGAGCAGGACAAGGGCCAGCCAGACCACGGTGAACTTTCCAGGACTCTGCATGAGGTTCTCCTGCGCCTGACTTAGCGGTCCGGGTCCAGGACCGTGCGACTGACCACGGCACCCGCCACCGACACCACCACCTGCAGCGGAGCCGTGGCAGAGCCAGAGGGGAACGCCACGAACGACAGCGACGCCCCGGGCGCGAGCGACGCCACCCCGCAGAAACGGGTGCCGGCCTCCTCGCCGCAGGAAATCCCCAGCGCCACCGGATTCTCGCAGCTCACCGCGCCACCACCGCTCCCGACGCTCGTACTGCAGGCGGGCAGGAAGGCGATGCGCGCCACCCAGGCCGCATCGAAGGACACCCGCACCTCGGCGACGGGCGCGGTCCCGGGATTGTGCAGGGTGAAGCGCAGCGCCTGCTGGCCGAAGAACTGCACGCGCGTCGCGCCCGACGCCTCCGGAGCCTGCAGCACCGCCACCTGCGTCAGTACGCGACTCGACGCCGCATTGGCCGCATCGCCGCCATAGCGCGCCTCCAGGTCGCGGGTGCCGGGCTGCGCGAACGTCGTGACGCACTCGGCCTGCCCGATATCGACATCGGGCGGCGTCGCGGCAACCGCCACGGCATCGCAGCCGGCAATCTCCACGCCATCGGCCAGGAAGGCGACCTGCCCGCCGGGCGCATGACCGCTCACCGTCGCCCGCAGCCGCAGGCTCGCGCCGGTGAAGCGCGCGCCGACGACTTCCAGCTGCGTCACGGTCGGGTTCCTCTCCACCGCGAGGGCGAGCGTCCCTGCCGCCGGCGTGTGCACGAGGTCGCCCGGATACTCCGCGCGCAGCGCATGGGCCCTCGCACCGGCCAGGCGCGCATCGCAACGGGCCAGCGCGCCGGAGCCGGCGGCGGCGAGTGGCACCGCCGCACAGCCCGGGATCGCCCCCGGGCCGTCGAAGAAACTCACGCTGCCGGTCGGCGAGGTGCCGCTGACGCGCGCTTCCAGGTTCAAGACGCGGTCCGCGTAGGCTGGCCCCTGATCGACCCGCACCAGATCCAGCGTCGCTGCGACCACGCCGGCAACCGCGCGGATGGCTTCCGATGGCGCGTTGTTCCCGTCGCCCGGATAGGTGGCCGACACCCAGCGCGGCGCGCTGCCGGTCAGGGTGCAGGCAGCGTTCGCCTCCTGCGGCGAGGCGGTTTCCAGTGCCACCGCCTCGCAGCCCGGTATCGGAGCGCCTTCATTGTGGAACGCGACGGTGCCGGCGGGAAAATACCCGAGCACCCGGGCCTGCAGCATGAGCGCCGTTCCGCTCGGCGTCGGCGCGGCCGTCAGCCGGGTCGAGGAGGCGGCTTTGGCGACATCGATCGTGAGCGCGGCCTGCGGGCGACTGCTGCCTGCATCGTGTTCCGCGCCGACCAGGCGCAGCCCGGCGAGCGGGAAGCGCGTGATGCACTGCGCCACGGCGGCTCCCGAGGTGCCGTCCAGCGGCAGCGCCTGACAGCCGGGAATCACGAGGCCAGCGTCGGAAAATGCCACCTGGCCACCCGATGACGCACCCGACGTCCTGGCCTCAAGCCGCGCCGGCTCGCCGACCACCGCGCCGTCGGGCAAAGACAGGCTCAGCACGGCGAAAGCGGGGGCGACCGTGATGGACAGGCGGTCGGCCGACGCCGCGTGCGTGCGATCCGCCTGGAAGGACGCCTGCAGGCTCCGGACCCCGGACTGACCCAGAATGGCCTCGCACCGCGCCACCGCGACGCCGTCATTGCCGGCCGCCAGCACGCTGGCCTGGCAGCCGTCGAAGGCCGTCGCATCGCCGCCAAAGGCGACCCGTCCGCCTGCGGCCGTGGCCGGCAGCACGTCGGCATGCAGCCATACCCGCTCGCCTTCCCGCGCGCCGCCCGGCGGGGGCTCCACCCGCAGGCGCGTTGCCGTCGGATTGGCTTCCACCTCGATGCCGATTTCAGCCGTTTCGCGCCCGCTGGCGAAGGTATAGGTGGCCTGAAGCGTGTGCGGGCCGGCCTCGGCGAACGCGGTGGAGCACTCCGCGAAGCTCGGCGCACCGCTCGGATCCGCCTGCATCACCGCCTCGCAACCGGTGATGGCCTGGCCGTCCTTGCCGAACGCCACGGTTCCGCCGGGAGGCAGGCCGTTGAGCGTGGCGCGCACGAGCACGGGCTGGTCCACGAACGGAAGATCGAGCACGGTCAGCAGCAATGCCGGCGCGGTCGCATCCACGACCAGCGCCAGAGCGCCGGACGACGTTGCCGAATAGCGGTCGCCCGAATATTCGGCGACCAGCGCATGCCGCCCGGCCGCCGGGAAGGTCGTCACGCAGTCGGCCACCATTCGCCGCACCGCCTGCGGTGCCAGCGCGACGCCATCGCAGCCCGGAATGGCGGTCGCGCCGTCGCGGAAGCGAACGCTGCCGCCACGCACCGATTCCCCCGAGACCGTGGCCTGCAGCACGACCGGCTGGCCCGCCCAGGCCGCGCCGCCCACCCGGGCAAGCGAGGTGGCGGTGGATCGGCCGGGCACGAGCCGCTGCGCCGCGCCTTCCCGAACCAGGCCGCCGCGACGATAGATCGCACTGAAGGCATGCTGGCCGCGGGACGACAACACCAAGGCACAGTCGGCCGTCGCGGCCCCGCCAGCGTGCGCGGACACCGGCACCTGCGCGCAGCCCGGCACGTCCTCGCCGCCATCCAGAAAGGTGACGGTGGCACCGTCGGCCTCGCCGGTAACCTCGGCCCGAAGCACCGCGTGCTGGCCGGCCTGCGCGTCCGCAGGAAGCAACAGCAGGTGCACGCTGACCGGTATGGCAGGCGCGGCATCCACCTGAACCGTCAGGCTTGCGCTGGAGGGCAGGTTGTCGCCGTCGCCGCCATAGTTGGCCGAGATCGCATGCGGCCCCGCCGCGTCGAACACCCAGTCGCAGACAACCGACTGGCTGTCCGCAGGCACCGCATCCAGCGTCGCGACGCACACCGTCGCGGTTCCATCGAGGATCGTCACGCTGCCCGTCGGTGCCAGGCCGCTCACGGTCGCGGTCAGCACGGCCGGCTCGCCCGCCACCGGAACCGGCGGCGCGACGTCCACCGTCGTGACGCTTTGCGTCTGCAGGGAGCCGACGATGAAGTCCAGATCGCCCGACCAGCCGTCCCAGTGGTTGGCATCCCCGAGGTAATGCGCGCTGATCCGATGCAGGCCGCTGCGGATGATCACCGTGGCGCATGTGGCTGAAGGCGGACTGCTGATGCCCGGCAAGAGCGTGGAGGTGCACAGGGGCGCTGAGGGATTGGCACCGAAGGCGTCGTGGAACGACACGTCTCCCGTGGGAAGCTGGCCGGAAACTTGCGCGGTGAACGTCACCATCTGGCCCAGCGCCGGATCGGGAACGTCCATGCCCAGGATCACGTCCGCGACCCACTTGTCGAACGCCACGGGCACGACGTTGCTGACGGCCATGGCCGGGCCACCGGTCGGCGATCCCAGCGAAGCGCTGTACTGGCGCGTCCCGTAGGTGGCCGAGGTCACCATGCAGGTGGCCGAGTTGCCTGTCGGGTTGAGCACGACCGGGCTGCAGGACGGAACGGCAGCGCCGTCCTCGAAGAACCACATCTCCAGGCCCGTGTAATAGGGAACGTGGTTGTTCTGCGCCGTCAGGACGACGGCTTCACCGACATGCGCGCTGGTGGGCACCGCAGTCAAAAGGACGCTCTGGGGTGGAACCTGGGCGAGAGCCTGGCCCAGGAGCAGGCACGCCCCCGCCGCCAGATACCGCAGCCGCCGCGCACCGCGCCGGGGACTCCGCCGATCCGAATCCGCCATCGTCCACATGCTGCGCCCCTCCAAACCCTGTCGATGTCACCCACGTTACTGCCGTACCCGCACCAGCGCGTTCACGGCCCCGCCTCGCGGTGCTGGTGCGCGCGATGCGTTCAGCCGCCCAGCGTGCCGGCACCCTCACCGCGCATGCCGAGCGATGCGCGCGACGATTCATCGCCCACCGGCACCAGATAGAACTTCCCGCCCTCGTAGCCGCGCCCGTCGCGCATCGGTGCCACCTGCGGCACCTGCTTGTGGCCCAGCCGCGCGGAGTTGCTTTCGACCGCCGGGCGCAGCGCTTCCGCCAGACCGCGCTGGGTCAGCACCCGGTCATTGCGCTCCAGCACCCGCAGCAGTTCGGCCGAAAACACCGAGTGGCCCTGCCCGCCGTCGTCCACCACCGGGGTTTCGCCGCCGGCCGAAATCACGTAGCGCCCCTTGTTGGCGAGGAAGCTGGCCGAATCCTGCGGGAAATACTCCAGCGGCCCGCTGATCTCGCGCGGTGCCGCGAGCGCCGCGCCAAAGCACGAATCGGCGATCACCAGCAGGGTGCGCCCGCCAAACTGCGCCATCGCCGAAACCAGCAGGCTGTTGGGCAGGCTGGAATCGCGATCCTGGCCTGCGTCGCGCGGCAGCCAGAAGCCTTCCCTGCCATCCAGTTCGCCGTGGCCGGCGAAATAGACCAGCACGTTGTCGTCGGCCTCGCGGTTGGCCAGCACCTTCACCAGTTCGCCGGCGAGGGTGTGGTAGTCGGGATTGCGCAGCAGCGTGGTCCGGAAGCCGTAGCGGCGTTCGAGCACCCCGGCCACGGCCTCGGCATCGGCCAGCGGCGTCTTCAGCGGCGCGATGGTGTCGTAGTCCTGCACCCCGATCACGAGCGCGTAGTAGCGGCCAAACCGGGTGCCATCCACGCTCAGCGAGGGGGCCGCGCCGGCGGTGCCGGCCGCGCGCCTGGAGAAGCTTCGGGTGGGCGATGGCGGCAGCGCGTCAAGGCGCACGCCGGCCTGCTCACGCGCGGCCTGCGCCTGCGCCAGCTCGGCCTCCTTGCGCTCGCGCGCCCGGGTGTCCTGCGCCCGCGCCGCCGCGAGTGCCGCCATCTCCGACTGCAGCCGCGCGATGCGCGCTTCGGCCTCGGCCTGCTGCGCCTCGGCCTCGAAGCGCGCCTGGCTGACGCGCGCCTCGGCGTCACTGGCGCGCACCAGTTCCTCACTCAGGCCCATGGCCTCGCGGTAGAGGCGCAACGCGCCCTGCGGATCGGCGGGAACGCCGTTCCCCGTTTCCATCATCGCGGCCAGCGCCAGTTTGGCCTCGCGCGACCCGTTCTTCGCCGCCTTCGCATACCACTGGGCGGCCTTGGCCAGATCGGGCGCACGATCGAAGCCGCGCTCCCACGCCTGGCCTACGAAAAGCTGGGCCTCGGCATCGCCGCCATCGGCCTTTTCCTGCCAGACCCGCAGCGTGCTTTGCAGCGAAGCGCGGTCGTAGGCCACGTACTCGCCGCCGCGCTTCTCGCACAGTTCCGCCGTCGTCTTGACCGGCAGCGCGGGACCGATGTAGTTGATCCTGCCGGAGCGACGCACCTGCCCGGGCAGCAGGCAATCGACCGTGGCCATGGCCTTGAGCGGATCGCTGGATGCGTCCGCGAGCCTGTCCCAGCTCTGGGGTGCACTGCCTGCCGTGGCAATGCCGACAAGGAGCAATCCCGCGAGGACTCCTCCGGCTGCCGCGAAACGTTTCCCTGCCGCGATGCGCATGACCGCTCCTCCCGTCCCTGCGACCTGCCGCTGCCTGACGGTTCCCCCCGCATGCCTGGCGGCGGTCACCCGGTTCCATTGCAGTGTGAGGGAAACTGTGCAACGACGCACGCTTCTTGTCCAGCGCCCATGCCCGGCGCACGCCCCTCGTCGAAGCGATCGAGCGCTGCCGGCCCCTCCTCGCGCACGCGGATACGCCCTACGGCACCATCTGCCGATCGAACACCCAGACCACCAGGCCCAGCGACAGCACTATCCATGCCGCCAGCGTCACCCGCTCCTGCCAGTCGGCCTGCGGCCGGCGGAAGAGCAGCAACAGCGTCAGCGGCACGAGGATATAGCGGGTTTCTATCATCCAGGACGCACCGACGAAAAGGATCGAGAACGGCAGCCACAGGCCGGCGCGGCGCATCACGTGGGGAGAAAACAGCAGCCCGCCGGCGGCCAGCGCCGCCAACAGGCCGAACCCCCAGCCCAGCCAGCCGCCCTCGGCGACCGCCAGCAGCAGCTGGTTGCGCACGTTGCCGGTGAAGAGGTTGGAGGGATGCTGCACGCGGAAGAAGGCGGCATAGGCCAGCATCACCGCGATCGCCAGCGCCACCGCGCGGCCCCAGCCTCGCGCCGCGCCGATCCCGAAGGCGCGCCGCCAGCCGGCGATGACCTGGAACGGCAGGAGCAAGGCCACCGCCACGAGCAGGAAAATCGGGTTGCCGACGTCCGGCCGGAAATCCGGGTGCGAATATGCGCTTTGGGCGGTGGAATAGGCGATCGACCCGTTGCTCGCCCAGTACGCGCAAAAGCCGCCGAAGGCCGCGAGATAGGGCCAGATCCGCGCCAGCAGGGCCGCCCACCACGCGCGCGGCGGCAACCGCCCGCGGCGCAGCATCCCCACGGCTTCACACGGCAACGGCCAGGCGGTCAGCACCGCCAGAAACACCACCCAGAGCACGTTGTTCTGCCGCATCGCCATCGAGGCGACCAGCAGCAGTGCGGAAACCACGTGCCGTCCGCGCAGGGTGGCCAGCAGCGCGGCCAGCAGGAAGGCCAGCGCCGGCAGATCGGTATAGGTGAGGAAGCCGTACGCGAACACCACCGGCAGGAACAGGAACAGCGCCGCGGTGCGCAGCGCATCGGCGGGATGGAGTTGCCGCCGGATGCGATGGACGAGCACCACCGAGGCGGCCGTGAACAGCGCCGTGACCAGCCGCGCCGCGCCCAGTGACTGGGTGCCGAAGGGCCAGAGCACGACCGTCACCAGCCAGTGATAGCCCGGGATGTTGGTCAGGTACTCCTCGTAAATCCGGAAGTCGCCCTGCAGGAAGCGCCGGATCTGGCTCCAGTGCACCAGCTCATCGCCGATCGGCGGCCCGTGCGCGGCCAGCGCCAGCGCCGCAAGCCAGGCGCAGGCCAGCGCCAGCCAGCCCAGCTGGCGTCGGCTGGAGGGATCGGAGAAGGGCATCATCCGTTGGGCACCCGTCGCGGCGAAGGCCCACGATAGCCCACCCGGCCGCGGCCGGGGAGCGCCGCGCCGCCCCGCCTCCTTACCTTGCGTCGAGCGGGATCCCCAGCGCCGCCGTCAGCCCCGCCAGCCAGGCGAGCTGGCGACCGTCGCGGGTGTCGTAGTCCGCACCCGAATAGCCCCACCAGTCCCAGCAGGCCTTGGGATTGAGCGGCATGAAGCTGGCGCGCGTCTGCGGATAGACCACCACCAGGCCGTAGACGTCGGCCCAGCGGTTGAGGCCGGTGTCCTCGACGAACTGACGGCCCAGCGAGGCGGCGTTCTGCTCGCAGCCGTGGAAGGCGATCACCGCGCCGCAGCGGTCGCCCTGCGCGCATTGCGAAGGCACGTAGAGGAAGCCTTCGTCGGCCAGGTAGGCGTCTTCACCTGCCGGACGATAGGCATCCTGGTTGAAGGCGAGCACCTGGCCGCCGGCGGCATCCGCAACCGCCTTGGTCGCGGTGCCGTAGAGCGTTTCCAGCATCGCCTGCGCGGCATCGAAACCGCAGGCGGCGATGAACGGTGCCTCGGTGGTGGCGCAGACCACGCCCTTGTCCATGGTCGGCCAGGCGTGGCCGATATCGCGCTTGGCGTCCCAAACCAAGGTCATGTCCGTGACCGGCGGCCGCGCGACCTCGCGCTGCAGCGCTTCGTAGATGGTGTAGGACGCACGCACCACCGGCTCCTTCACCGTGACATCCGACGCGCCGTGCAGTACCCAGACCCGGTCGCCGTCCAGGCCCGCGAGCGGCGCGATCTTCCCGGCATCGGCCAGTTCCCGCGCGCGCTCGGCCAGCTTCACCGCGTCGGGCGCGTCCGGCTCGCCCTTCATGCAGCGCCCCAGCGCCGTGCCCAGATCGCCTTCCGCGCAGCCATAAGGCGGCCCGGCGATCAGGCCGGCACCGACCAGCCGGTCGGAAAAGGCGAAATGCGCCTGCTGGGCCATCGCCGCGCCGGAGGACAGGCCCACCACCGATACCCGTGCCGGATCGAGTGACAATGCCGGCAGCGATGACTCCGCCGCCTGACTGCCGCAACCGCCCAGCGAAAGGGCCAAGGCCAGCGCCAGCGCGCCGGATGACGATGCCTTCGAGAAATTCATTGCGTCCTCCGCCAAAAAAGCGGGCCGCAGCGCGGCCCGCAAGTGTTTCCAACATCATGGAGAGAAACGATCAGAAGTTGTAGCGCACCGAAACGTACCAGTTGCGGCGCCAGCCGTAGTAGGCGGTCTGGATGTTGCCGACGCTGGCGAACTCCTGACCCTCGACCTTGTACTCCTTGTCGGTCAGGTTGCGCACGCCGGCGCGCACCTGCCAGGTGTAGTCGGGCGAATCCCAGATCGAGTACAGGCCCAGAAGGGTGTAGGCGTCCTGGCTGAGCACGTCGCGGTTGTCCACCGACAGCCAGGTCTTGGCGCGATAGGAGGCGTCGCCGCCCACGCTCAGCATCGAGCCGTTGCCCAGCGAGAAGCCTTGGTTCAAGGCGATGCGCGCGGTCATTTCGGGCGAGAACGGCACGTGGTCGTGGTTCACGTTCGGATCGAAGCCCGGGTAGCTCGGATCGAGACGGAAGTCGTCGAAGGACTTGTACTTGGCATCCAGCCAGCCGACCTGGGCCGACAGCGTGGTGGCCTCGCCCAGCAGCGCCATGCCTTCCAGCTCGACGCCCTTGATGTCCAGCTCGGCGGCGTTGAGCACCGGGAAGCTGCCCACGTCCTGCGAGACGCGCGCCTGGAAGTCCTTGTAGTCGCTGACGAAAGCCGAGGCACCGCCGCGGAAGCGACCATCGCTCGACGTGCCCTTCACGCCCATTTCGTAGGTCCACACGAACTCGGGATCGAAGATCGGGTTGGCGGCATCCACCGCACTGTTGGCGCGGCCGTTGAAGCCACCGGACTTGAAGCCGCGGTTGGCCGAGACGTAGCCCATCACCCGGTCGGTGAAGTTCTTCTGCACGCTGATCGAAGGCGTTGCCGCGGTCCAGCTCTTCTTGCCGGTGAAGGCCACGGTTTCATTGAGGCTGGCGAATATCGGGCCCCAGAAGGTGCTGGTGCTGCGGTCGTAGTCCTTCTCGTCCTTGGTATAGCGCAAGCCGACGGCCAGCTTCCAGGTCGGCGCGAACTCCCAGTTGGCGTGCGCGAACGCCGCCATGCTCTTGCTGGTCAGGTCATCGTCGATGGTGCGCAGGAAGTCGATGGTCGTGCCGGCGAGTGCGAACAGATCGTCGGCATAGGCTTCCTGGTGCGAAGGAACGTTCTCCTTCATGTAGAACACGCCGAACGTGGACTGGAGGTTGGAACCATTGTCGAACTGCCACTGGAATTCCTGACTGGTCTGCTTCTGGTCCAGCGCCACCAGCACGTCGCCCAGCTCGAACTCGGAGGCGTCGATGTCGATGTAGGAGTTGGTATCCAGGCGGCGGTGGCCGGTGATGCTCTTGAACAGCCAGCGGTCGGAGAGATCCCACTCCATTCCCAGGGTCAGGCCCTGGTGCTTCATGTCCTGGCCCTTGTCGGGCCCGAACGAGGTGCGGGCGAAGTAGTCGAAGCCGCCGGACGCCGCCGGCTTGAGCTGCACCACGCCCAGCGCAAGGTCGGTCTGGCGCAGCGGCGCCATCGGGCGACCCATGGCCAGCGAGGCGTCCTGCTTGGTGTGGTCGATGGTCAGCGTGGCGCGGAACGCATCGCTCGGCCGGTAGGCCAGCTTGGCGCGGATCGCCTTGGTGTCGTCGTCGTTGTAGCGCCTGCCGCTGACCGCATCGCTGATGAAGCCGTCATGGGTCAGCCACGCCCCCGCGACGCTGGCCGCCAGGGTATCGCTGAGCTGGCCGGCGGCGTACAGCCGCCCTTCCGCGCGGCCGAACTGGCCGATGGTGCCCTCGATCGAACCGCCTTCGTCGTCGAACGGGTTCTTGGTGGTGATCTTGATCGCACCGCCCGTGGAGTTCTTGCCGTACAGCGTGCCCTGCGGGCCGCGCAGCACTTCCACCTGCTGCACGTCGAACATCGAGATCAGCGCGCCGTTGATGCGCGAGTAGTAGATGTCGTCCACGTACATGCCCACGCCCGGGTCGAAGGTCTGCAGCGCGTCCGGCTGGCCGATGCCGCGGATGAACACGTTGACGCTGTTGGCCGAGCCGCGGCCCTGCACGATGTTGAGGTTGGGCACCGAGCCCTGCAGCCCATCGATGGCGCTGGCCTGCTTCTCGATCAGGTCCGACTCGCCGAAGGCGCTCACCGCCACCGGCACGTCGAAGATGGATTCCTCGCGGCGACGCGCGGTGACCACCACGTTGTCCAGGCGCTGGGCCTCGTCGCTGCCGGCCTGGCGCTCGCCGGACTGCTGGGCCTGCGCGGGTGCGGATGCGGCCATGCCCAGCAGCAGGCCGATGGCGACACTCAGGTGCGTGCGATTCATGAAAACCTTCCTCGATGGTTGGGGTGGCGACGGCATCAGGCCGCTGGTCGTTTGGATGGCATGGTGCCCGCACCCCTCGCCTGGCGCACTTGTACCTTGGTACAGGATCGCGCCCGGCACGAAGGCGCGGAGAAGCTCCCTCTCCCCCAAGCCCGCTTGGGGGAGATGGCTGGGGTGAAGGGGAGCCTTCAACCCCGTCACCCGCACCTGCCGCGCGATACCGGGGTGCCATTTCTTGGCGTATGCGGCTTCACTGGTTTTGGATTGGATGTTGCCGCAGGCTTTCGTCCGCCTCAGCGGCGGGTGCGCCGGCGCGCGGTTTCATGGGCGCGTGGCGCGTGCGGCTTCTGTCGCTTCTGGTTTGGATGTTTTCGCAGGGTTTCGTCCGCCTCGGCGGCGGCCGACCTACTTTCTCTTGCTTGTCCAAGAGAAAGTAGGCAAAGAGAACGACACCCCAGCGGCCCGCCCGGAAGATGAAGCCTTCCGGGCTCGTGAGGCGGAGCCGGGGTTTCCCGATGGCGCATCCTGTGCCTCCGGGAAACGCGCGGGCATCCATGCCCGCGCCCCTGCGGGCTCACCGTCCCCACCTCACCGGGCCACATGGGGACCCCAAGAGCAAAAGCGTGAAGGCCGGGGCGGTGTTCCGTTCTCGTTGCACCGATTTGCCGCAGGCTTGCGAGTACTCCGATGCCGTGATGTAGGAGCGACCTTGGTCGCGATAAAGGGTTGGTAGCCGGCGTCGCCTCGCGATGCGCCAGCGCCTGATCGCGAGCAAGCTCGCTCCCACAAGAAGCAGCAAGCCCACAGTTGCCGGCTTGTGCCCTTGATCTACCGGGCCCCATGAACCGCGCCGAGTAGCGCAGGCGGCCGGCGGGGAAAGGCGCGATTGTTCGAGGCCATGGATGGCCGAGTTCGCGCCGGCCGCCGGGTGCCGAGCAACGCAGGGCACGACGCCTGCGCAGCAGGTGGCGCGCGGTGCCGGGGTGTCCTTCTCTTTGGTTTCTTTCTCTTGGACAAGCAAGAGAAAGAAACTCGGCCGCCGCCGAGGCGGACGAAACCCCGCGAAAACATCCAAACCAGAAGCGACAGAAGCCGCACGCGCCACGCGCCCACAAAACCGCGCGCCAGCGCGACCGCCACCGAGGCAACCGGAACCGCTGCGACATCGCTCAATTCAAACCCACACAGCGCATCCCTTGTACCTTGGTACAGTGGGCCGCAGCCGCCCTCCTCATCAGACTGCACGGCGAGTTGAAACGCGGACCCGCCCATGGCCTTCCTGATCGTCCTGGCCTCGCTGTGCTTCCTGATGTTCGTGGCCTATCGCGGCTACAGCGTCATCCTGTTCGCGCCCATCGCGGCGCTGGGCGCGGTGTTGCTCACCGACCCCTCGCTGGTGGCACCGATGTTCACCGGCCTGTTCATGGACAAGATGGTCGGCTTCCTCAAGCTCTACTTCCCGGTGTTCGTGCTCGGCGCGGTATTCGGCAAGGTGATCGAGCTGTCGGGCTTTTCCAAGTCCATCGTCACCGCCGCGATCCGCATCGTCGGCGCGCAGCGCGCGATGCTCTCGATCGTGCTGGTCTGCGCGCTGCTGACCTACGGCGGGGTGTCGCTGTTCGTGGTGGTGTTCGCGGTCTATCCCTTCGCGGCCGAGCTGTTCCGCCAGGGCAATATCCCCAAGCGCCTGATCCCCGGCACCATCGCCCTGGGTGCCTTCACCTTCACCATGGACGCGCTGCCCGGCACCCCGCAGATCCAGAACATCATCCCCACCACCTTCTTCGGCACCAACACCTGGGCCGCGCCGGTGCTGGGCACCATCGGCGGCGTCTTCATCCTGATCCTCGGCATGCTCTACCTGGAGTGGCGTCGCCGCGCCGCAGCGGCGAAAGGCGAAGGCTATGGCGATGCCGCCAGTCTCTCGAACGAACCGGCCGCCTACCGGGGCGGCACGCTGCCCAATCCGGTCATCGCGGTGCTGCCGCTGGTGCTGGTGGGCGTGGCGAACGTCCTGTTCACCTGGTGGATCCCGCAGGCGTATGGCGACAGCCACGCCTTCATCCCGGCGGTGATCGGCAATCCCGCGCCGGTGGTGCAGGAAATCTCGCGCATCACCGCGATCTGGGCGGTGCTGGGCGCGCTGCTGGTAGGCATCGGCACGGTGCTAGTGTTCGCCTTCAAGCCCGTCATGACCAGCTTTGCCGAAGGCTCGAAATCCGCCGTCGGTGGTGCCCTGCTCGCGGCCGGCAACACCGCTTCCGAATACGGATTCGGCGCGGTGATCGCCGCCCTGCCCGGCTTCCTCGTGGTCGCCAACGCGCTGGGCTCGATCCCCGATCCGCTGGTCAACGAGGCCGTCACCGTCACCGCGCTGGCCGGCATCACCGGCTCGGCCTCGGGCGGCATGAGCATCGCGCTGGCGGCCATGGCCGACACCTTCATCGCCAACGCCAACGCCGCCGGCATCCCGATGGACGTGCTGCACCGCGTCGCCTCGATGGCCTCCGGCGGCATGGACACCCTGCCCCACAACGGTGCCGTCATCACGCTTCTGGCCGTCACCGGCCTCTCGCACCGCCAGAGCTACAAGGACATCTTCGCGGTCACCTGCATCAAGACCATGGCGGTGTTCGTCATCATCGGCGTGTACTACGCCACCGGGCTGGTCTGAGGAGCGCGCCGCAGCGGGCGCTCAGAGCATGCGCCGCAGCACGTCGTCCATCCTGACGACGTGCTGCGCCAGCGCCATGCCGTCGTGGCCGACGATCATGATGACGGCGGATGAACGCGCCGCTGTCCTCACGCGGCGCGCCTTGTCGGGCCGAAGCACGCTCGCCATACTCGCCGCGTCCGGCCAGCCGCGCGGCCCGGATGCGCGCGGCGCGCCCGCAGACCCGCAAGAGGAACCGGCCATGGCCGCAAGCCCCGTCCTGTTCATCGGCCACGGCAATCCGATGAACACCCTGGAAGCCAACCGCTACACCCGGGCCTGGCGCGAGCTGGGCCGCCGCCTGCCGCGGCCGCGCGCGGTGCTGATGGTGTCCGCGCACTGGTACATCGGCGCGACCGCGGTGACGGCGATGCCCTGGCCGCGCACCATCCATGACTTCTACGGCTTTCCGCAGGCTCTGTTCGATTTCGACTACCCCGCGCCGGGCGCACCTGACCTCGCCGCCGAGGTGGCAGACGTTGCCAAGCCCGACTGGGTGGGGCTGGATCGCGACCAGTGGGGCCTGGACCACGGTGCCTGGAGCGTGCTCGCGCACCTGTATCCCGAGGCCGACGTGCCGGTGGCGCAGCTTTCGATCAACGCGCTCAAGCCGCTCGAATACCACCTCCAGCTCGCCGAAAGGCTCGCCGCCCTGCGCGAACGCGGCGTGATGATCGTCGGCAGCGGCAACGTGGTGCACAACCTCAGGCGCGTGCAGTGGGACAAGCCGGAGGCAGCCGTCGACTGGGGCGAGCGCTTCGACGACGCCGCCATCGGGCAGATGGCCTCCGACCCCGGCGCGATCCTGAAGCTGGCCGAGCATCCCGACTACGGCCTGGCGGTGCCGACGCCCGACCACTTCATCCCGCTGCTCTACGCCGCCGGGCTCGCCGCGGCAGGCGAAGGCCGCGCCACCGCCTTCGCGCGCGGCCACGCCCTGGGCGCGATCTCGATGACCTGCTACGCCGTCGGTTGCGACACCGCCGACGCCAGCCACGGATCGCCGCCGCCCGGCCTGCCCGCGGGCGTGCCGCCGGAGCAGACCAACCTCTGACCGCGCACGCAAACGCCCCGGAGCGACACCGCGCCTCCCGCCGACGACAGGATCGCCGCTGCGGGCGAAAGTGGCGAGGTGAATCCGGTGGGTGCGGCCGGGCGCGCTTTCCTGCTCGATGGAAGGCCCCCAGCGGCGCAGACCGCAGCCCCGCGTTACCGGATTCAAGTCTTCTCGCGCCGCCTCCCCAACGCCAGCCCGGCCGCCAGTGCGAACCAGCCGAAGTAGGTCGCGAGCACGAGCCGCTGCGCGGCGGCGTGGCGACCTTCGAGCGGGGGGAAAAGCTGCTGCGGTGGCCAGGTGAGGAAGATTGCCAGCACCGTGCCGAGCAGCGCGCCAAGGATGGCGAGCGTTCGCCAGTGCCGCATCCGGCGCAGGCCCAGGAAAACAAAGGCCGACGCCGCCACGAGTGCGATGAGGGACAGCGCCAGCGTCGCGGCATGGCGCTGCGAGGCCGGGCCGTCGGGTTCGGACGGGTCGAACGGGAAGACGCCCTGCGCCGCGAACGCCAGCGCCGAAATCATCAGCATTCCGGTGCCCAGGCGCAGCGTGCGGCCCGTGCCGTCGGGTGCGGCGACGGCTTCGAGCGCGATGGAAAACGCCAGCAGCATCAGCCCCGGAACCACCAGCGCCAGCGCGTTGAACCAGGCGCCACCCGGTGCACCGATCGCGCCGAACTGGCCGAGCGGCGCACTGGCGGCACCGGGCAACAGCGTCGCCGCGAGCGCCACCGCGGCGGCAAACCACAGCGGGGCGATCCAGCCCAGATGCAGCGCCAGCCTGCGGACGTGGTGCGGGGGCGAAGGCATCGGCGTGGCGTCCATGATGGCGCGCGAGTTTGCCTTGCAATGCGGGCTGTTGCCACCATCTACGCCTTGGTGCCGCGTCGGTCGCCGCTGCGGCGTTGACGCGTGCCTCGAGGTTTCAAGGCACCGGGTGCCCGCCCGCGCAGGCAGACGAGGCTGGAAACCCATCCGGCCCGACACTGGTGCCCATCCACCGCATCGCCCATCTTCCCGCACCACCACGACACAGCTTACGGATACCGCAATGCTCCTTTCCGACACCGCCGCCGCGCCCGCCGCCGCATCGCACGTCATCGACGTCAGCGCCGAAACCTTCCAGAAGCAGGTGCTCGAACACTCCCTGACCACGCCCGTCCTGCTCGATTTCTGGGCCACCTGGTGCGGGCCGTGCAAGCAGCTGGGGCCGATCCTGGAAAAGCTCGCTGGCGACTACCGCGGCGCGTTCCGACTGGCCAAGGTGGACGTCGACGCGCAGAAGGAGCTGGCCGGCTATTTTTCGATCCGCTCGGTGCCCACGGTGATCCTGGTCAAGGACGGCCAGCTCGTGGACGGTTTCCCCGGCGCGGTGCCGGAGGGCCAGCTGCGCCAGTTCCTCGCCCAGCACGGCATCGAACCGGCGCAGCCGGCGGAGCCTGCGGAGGTGGTGCCGCCCACGCCCGAGGAAGAGGTCGCGCGCCTGCGTGCTGCGGTGGAAGCCGCGCCGGACGACGATGCACTCAAGCTGGATCTGGCGCTGGCGCTGGCCCGCGTCGGCGAAACCGCGCAGGCCAGGGTGCTGATCGACGCCCTGCCCGCCAACCTCGGTGCCGACGAGCGCGCGCGCAACGCCAACGTGCTGATCGCCAACGCAGCCTGGCTGAAGGATGCGCCGGATCGCGCCGCGCTGGCCGCGCGCGTGGCGGCCGCACCGGACGACCTCGCCGCGCGCCACCTGCTCGGCCTGCGGCTGCTGGCCGACGGAGAGTTCGCCGCGGCGCTCGACCAGTTCCTCGAGATGCTACGCCAGAACCGCGACTTCGACGACGGCCTGCCGCGTCGCGCCCTGATCGAGGCCTTCAACGTGATTCCCGATCCCGCACTGGTGAGCCAGTACCGCCGCAACATGGCCGCGATGCTGTTCTGAGCCGGGACGCCCGTCCATGTCGCCGCGCCTGCTGCGCCGCCTGTTAAACCTGTGGCCGCCGTTCCTCTTTTCCGGCATCCGCGTGCGCGCGCTGTCGGACGACTGGCGGCACGCACGGGTGGAACTCAGGCTCACCTGGTACAACCGCAACTATGTGCGCGCCCAGTTCGGCGGCAGCCTGTTCTCGATGACCGATCCGTTCTGGATGATACTGGTGATGCAGAGCCTGGGGCCGCGCTACCACGTCTGGGACCAGGCCGGCTCGATCCACTTCGTCACGCCGGGGCGCGAAAACGTGTTCGCGCAGTTCGACCTGGAACAGGCGGTCGTCGACGAGCTGCACGCCGTCGCGGCCAACGGTGAAAAACACCTGCGCTGGTTCGACGTGAACGTGACCACCGCCGACGGCACCCTCGTGGCGCGGGTGCGAAAGCAGCTCTACGTCCGCCTCAAGCCGGAGTTCCGGCCCGCCACGCGGCCGCCGTCAGATCCACCCGCGCCGCCGGAACCACCATAGCGGCAGCGCAATGCTCAGGCCGATCACGGCAAGCGCCACGTAGTAGCCGGGCCGCCAGGCCAACTCGGGCATGAAGGCGAAGTTCATGCCCCACACGCCCACCAGCACGGTCGGCGGAACGCCCACCACCGAGGCGACGGCCATCACCTTCATCACCTCGTTCTGGTTGGTGCTGATCAGCCCCAGCACGCCGTTGAGCAGGAATTCCAGACGGTCGCCGAGCTGCTGGTCGAACTCGTTGAGCGAGCCCAGATCCTTGTGGATGAGGGTGATGCGGCGCGGTGCATCCGGCCCGAACCACGCCGGTGGCGATTCCTGCAGCCAGGTCACGATGCGCAGCAGGCCCAGCAGGGTGTTGTGCAGGCGGCTCAGGCGGCGGCCGAGATCGCCGGTGTGCATCAGGTTCTGCTTGAGGTCGCGATCCAACCGGCTGCCTTCGAAGCTGGCGCGGGTCGCCTCGCTGACCTCCGCCTCCATCGCTTCGAGCCGATCGGCGAGCCGGTCGACGATGTATTCGAGCATGCGCAGGAACAGGTCGACCGAGCCGGCGCTGGGGCGCTTGGCCAGATCGCGCGCGATGTCGTCCAGCGCCGTGATCTCCTGCTCGCGCCGGGTCACCAGCGCGGTGGGCGAGAGCGCGAAACCCAGTGGCGCGGCGCGACCCCTGCCTTCCTCGAAGCGCGGCAGGTTGAGAAAGAGCGTATCGCCGACGTGGCGCACGCGGCTGGTGAACTCGATCTCGCTGATGCGCGCGCGATCGGGTATCTCGAAGCCGGCGCGCCGCTGCGCGTCCGCGAGCTCGGCCGTGTCGGGCTGGCGCAGGTCGATCCAGACCGACGCCGGCTCGGCGGCGAATGTCAGCGGGTACACGTGGATCATGGCGTGGGTCCGTCATCAGGATGGCGGCCAGCATCCGGCGGCGGCATGCAGGCGTCAACGCCGCCGCGCGCCGCGCGCCGACGGCGCGCCTATACTCGGGCCTTGCGCACTGCGGGAGCCAGGCGATGAATCCAAGCAAGGTGCGGCGCGAGGCCGTCCGTCGCCTCACCGATCTGCCCAACGTCGGCCCGGCCACCGCGGCCGATCTGCGCCTCCTGGGCATCACCCGGCCTGCGGATCTGGCCGAAGCCGATCCCTTCGTGCTCTACCGCACGCTGTGCGAGCGCACCGGCGCGCGGCAGGATCCCTGCGTGCTCGACGTGTTCATGTCGCTCACCGATTTCGCCGCGGGCGGCGCGGCGCGGCCGTGGTGGGATTACACCGCCGAGCGCAAGCGCCGCTACGGATCGCGCCTGCGCGATCAGATGCCCGGCTGAGACGCCCTGCCGCATCGCGCGGCCCGATGCAAGACTGCAGGGCTGCGCCGGACGCGGGCTAGAATGTTGCAATGAACAAAACGTCCCGGATCGCCGCCGCGTTCTACCACTTTGCCACCCTGCCCGACTTCGCCGAAAAGAAGCCGCCGCTGGAGGCCCTGTGCGCTAAGCACGATGTCTCGGGCACGATCCTGCTGGCTGCCGAGGGCGTCAACGGCACCATCGCCGGCGCGCCGGGCGACGTGCGCGCGGTGCTCGCCTGGCTGCGCGCCGATCCGCGCCTGGCGGCGCTCGAGCACAAGGAATCACCGGCCGAGCGCGCGCCCTTCCACCGCATGAAGGTGCGGCTCAAGCGCGAGATCGTCACGCTCGGCGTGGCGGGCCTCGATCCGGCCGCGAACGCCGGCACCTACGTCGAGCCGGGCGACTGGAACGCGCTGCTCGCCGATCCCGAGCTGGTGCTGATCGACACCCGCAACGAGTACGAAGTCGCCATCGGCCACTTCGAAGGCGCGCTCGATCCGGGCACCGCGAGCTTCCGCGAGCTGCCGGCCTGGCTCGATGCCCGTCCCGAGCTGCGCGGGCGCAGGGTGGCGATGTACTGCACCGGCGGCATCCGCTGCGAGAAGTCCACCGCGCTGCTGCGTTCGCGCGGCTTCGACGAGGTCTATCACCTCAAGGGCGGCATCCTGAAGTACCTGGAAGCCGTGCCGGCCAAGGAAAGCCGCTGGCGCGGCGAATGCTTCGTGTTCGACGAGCGCGTCTCGGTCGGCCACGGCCTCGTACAGGGGCCGCACACGCTGTGCCGCAGCTGCCGGTATCCGCTCTCGCCCGAAGACCGCAGCTCGCCCCATTACGAGGAAGGCGTCAGCTGCCTACACTGCCACGAGCGGCTGGACGACGACCGCCGCGCGCGGCTGAGCGAGCGCCAGCGTCAGGTCGGACTGGCCGGAAAGCGCGGCCTGCGCCACGTCGGCGTGCGCATGGAAAGTTCCTCGCATCCGCCCAACCCGCGCGGCGAGTGAAGCCGCGCATCGCGCGCCCGTCCCGTCTTTCCCGAATCATCCCGCCTCCGATGAAAAAACTCGTCCTCGCGGCGCTCGCCCTCGTGCCCGCCGCCACCCTCGCCGAACCCGCGTCCTCTTCGGCCCAGGCCACCCGCCTCGATGCCCTGCTGGTCACCGCCAGCCCGGTCGAAACGCGCACCTCCGAGGCGATGCAATCGGTGCAGGTGATCGAGCGCACCGACATCGAGCGCAGCCCGGCCGCGACGCTGGCGGACCTGCTCGCGCAGCAGCCCGGGCTGAGCATCCAGCGCCGCGGCGCACCGGGCGTGCAGGCCGATCTGGGCATCCGCGGCAGCAGCTTCGAGCAGACCCTGGTGCTGGTGGACGGCGTGCCGATCCAGAACCCGCAGACCGGCCACCACAACCTCGACCTTGCCGTGCCGCTGTCGCACATCGAGCGCATCGAGATCGTCACCGGCCCGGGCGCAATCCAGTACGGCGGCAGTGCCACCGGCGGGATCGTCAACCTGATCACGCGCCAGCCCGACGGCTTCGAAGCCGGCCTGGCCGTCGCCGCAGGCTCCCACGCCACGCGCCAGTTCGACGCGCGCATCGCCGGTGCCGGGCAGGCGGGTCACCACGGGCTGTCGGTCGGCACGCTCGACAGCGACGGCGACCCGCAGTCCGGCCCGAGCGACGCGCGGCTGCGCCAGGCGCTCTACACCGGCGCGCACGCGAGCGAGGCCGGGCGCATCTTCTGGGGCGCGGGCGCGCTGGAAAAGGATTTCGGCGCGTGGGGTTTCTACAGCGCCGAATACCCGGATGCGCGCGAACGCACCGAAGGGCACCTCGCCTGGCTCGGTGCCGAAGGCCGCAGCGGGGCATGGCGACTGCGCGCACGCGCCCATTTCGATCGCCACGAAGACGAGTTCCTGACCCGGATCGGCGGGCGCGATTACATCAACGAGCACCTCACCCGCGTCGCCGGCCTGCAGGCCGACGCCCAGCGCGAGGACGCCAGCGGCTCGACCGCGATGGGCGCGCAGCTGCGCCACGAACGCCTTGCCTCCAATGCGCTGCGCGACCACGAGCGCGACGTCTCCGCGATCTGGCTGCTGCGCCAGCAGCAGCTCGGCCCCGACACCCGCGCCGAGGCGAGCATCAGCCGCGCCGATCACGAAGGCCACCGTGCCCGCTGGCTGCCGGCGCTGGCGCTTTCCCATGCCTTTGGCCCGGACTGGCGTGGCTTCGCCGCCGCAGCGCGTTCCACCCGCGCGCCGTCCTACACCGAGCTGTACCTGGCCACCGCCGCCAACCGCGGCAGCGCGGCGCTGGTACCGGAGGTTTCCGATCACTCGGAGCTTGGCATCGAAGGGCGTCTAGGCACGCAAACCCTTACCTTGGCGCTGCACCAGCGCCGCACCCACGACCTGATCGACTGGACCCGCACGCCCGGCACCGTGACCTGGGTCGCGAACAACCTCGACGGCCACCGCGGGCGCGGCCTCGAAGCCGGCTGGCGCTGGAACCCCGCATCGATCCGCTGGCTGGCGCGCGCGGGCCTGGGCTACGAGTACCTTCAGGTGCGCGTCGATGACGCCGATTACGAAGTGAAGTACGCCCCGCGCGTGGCCCGCCACACCTGGCGGGCCGACGCGCGCCTGGACCTGGGCGCGGGCTTCGGCCTGGACCTCGACCTGCGCCGCCCGCGCTACGCCGATGAAGCTGCCGCCACGCTGGTCAACGCGCGGCTCGGCTGGCAGGGCAAGGCCCTGCGCGCCCACCTCGCGATCCAGAACCTCCTGGACCGCGAGATCATCGAGACCGGCTTCGCGCCGATCCCGGGCCGATGGCTGAGCCTCGGGATCGGCGCACGCTGGAACTGATTCAGGCCGCCGCCTCTTCCGCCGCGCTGCGCCGCCGCGCCCGCACCGCGGCGTCGAGGCGTTCGAGCACGGCCACCGACTCCTCCCAGCCGATGCAGCCGTCGGTGATGCTCTGGCCGTAGGCGAGCGCGCGCCCGGGGATCACGTCCTGACGTCCGGCGACCAAGTGGCTTTCCACCATCACGCCCAGGATGCAGCGCGCGCCCGCTTCCACCTGGCCGGCGATATCGTCGATCACGCGCGGCTGGTTCTCGGGCTTCTTGCTGCTGTTGGCGTGGCTGGCATCGATCATCAGGCGCGGCGACAGTCCGGCCTTTTCCAGCGCCGAGGCGGCCTCGGCCACGCTGGCCGCATCGAAATTGGGGGCCTTGCCGCCGCGCAGGATCACGTGACAGTCGGCGTTGCCCATCGTGGCGGCGATGGCGCTGCGCCCGTCCTTGGTGACGGCCAGGAAATGGTGCGGATGCGCCGCCGCCTGCACCGCATCCAGCGCGATGCGCACGTTGCCGTCTGTGCCGTTCTTGAAGCCGACCGGGCACGACAGGCCGGACACCATCTCGCGGTGCACCTGGCTTTCGGTGGTGCGCGCGCCGATCGCGCCCCAGGCCACCAGATCAGCGATGAACTGCGGCGTGGTCATGTCGAGGAACTCGGTGCCGGCCGGCAGGCCGAGCGCGCTGATGTCGCGCAGCAGCCGGCGCGCGATCACCAACCCTTCGTCGATGCGGCAGCTGCCGTCGATGTGCGGATCGTTGATCAGGCCCTTCCAGCCCACCGTGGTGCGCGGCTTCTCGAAATAGACCCGCATCACGATCTCCAGCGTTCCGGCGAAACGCTCGCGCTCGCGCGCGAGGCGCTGCGCGTACTCCAGCGCCGCCGCCGGATCGTGGATCGAGCACGGCCCGATCACCACCGCAAGGCGATCATCGACACCGTGCAGGATGTCGTGCAGGGCGCGGCGCGACTGGCGCACGGTGCGCGAGGACACCGCATCGCAAGGCACTTCGGCCATCAGTTCCGCGGGCGAGGGAAGAGCGCGGATTTCGCGGATGCGAAGATCGTCGGTGGGCTGGTTCATCGGGATGCTCCTGGTTGGGTGCCAGGCCGGCGGCAACAAAAAAGCCGCCATGGGACTGGCGGCTTCGGGGGATTCGTTTGCGCGATGCTTCAGATCACGCGAACGCCACGCGGCGCCAGCCCTTGGGGCGAGCGGTAAAAAAAGTACCAATAGCGGCGGGCGGGGGCGTTCACGGCGACAGTGATAGCACATCGACGGCGCAAACGGAACCGGCTGCACCGGATTTCGCCGGTCGCGTAAACTCGCGCCATGTCCGCCCACCGCCCCTCGCTGCAGCGCTATTTCCTCTCCGGCGTCATCACCCTGCTGCCGCTGTGGCTGACGGTGATCGTGTTCCGCTTCGTGTTCGTGCTGCTGTCCGACGTGAGCCGGCCCTGGATCACGCCGCTGCTGGCGCGCCTGGCGGCGCAGTATCCGCTGACGCTGGGATGGATGGCCGCGCCCTGGGTACAGACCGCGCTGGCGCTGGTCGCCACCCTCGCCGCCATCATCGCGGTCGGAGTGATGGCGCACCGCGTGCTGGGCCAGCGCTTGCTGCGCTGGTTCGAGGCCATCGTCCACCGCATTCCGCTGGCAAACCTCATCTACGGCGCGGTGCGCAAGCTGATCGACATCCTCCAGACCCAGCCGGAGGGTGCGCAGCGCGTGGTGCTGATCGACTTCCCGCACCGCGACATGAAGGCCGTGGGCTTCGTCACGCGGGTGCTGCGCGAGGAAGGCAGCGAACGCGAACTGGCGGCCGTCTACGTGCCGACCACGCCCAATCCCACCTCCGGCTACCTGGAAGTGGTGCCGGTGGAAAACCTCACCCCCACGGACTGGACCGTGGACCAGGCGATGAGCTTCATCATCTCCGGCGGCGCGGTCAGCCCGGACAGCGTGCCGTTCACGCGCAGAGCGGACAGAACGCCGTAGGTCTCCCGGATCAAGTCCGGGGCAGGCCCTACGCGGCCGACGCGGCGTGGCATCGAACATCCCGTCGGGGACGTAGCCCCCGACCTACGGCACCACGCGCCGCCGTTGCCGTGCGCGTCGTCGCGCGTGGCGCATCGCTTCCGCAGGTCGGCCCTACGCGGCCGACGCGGCGTGGCATCGAACATCCCGTCGGGGACGTAGCACCGACCTACGGCACTACGCACCGCCGTTGCCGTGCGCGTCGTCGCGCGTGGCGCATCGCTTCCGCAGGTCGGCCCTACGCGGCCGACGCGGCGTGGCAT